>Ga0268298_10002692_pt1 | contig 19118 bp, 15 predicted proteins | sample WWTPWeurt_MetaG_FD_194462 | JGI IMG/M metagenome (GOLD analysis project Ga0268298, IMG submission 194462) | Activated sludge microbial communities from WWTP in Nijmegen, Gelderland, Netherland - WWTP Weurt | ecosystem: Engineered > WWTP > Aerobic digester > Activated sludge | place...
ACCGCCCTCGGCGCCGACCCGTGCGGCGACATCGCTCGGCAAGATCACCACCCCCGCCTTGGCCAGCGAGAGCACGGTCGCCCGCACGAGGCTGGCGAGGTCTGGCCTGGCCCCGCTCACGAGATGAACGACGTCCTCTCCCCTGTCGACATGGGATGAAGCGGCTCGGCCCGAGTCACTGGGCGTAGGTTCGCCAAGCGCCGAGAAGTCCCTAGGGTCTTTGCTGCGTCAGCGGTCGTCGCGCCCGACGCGGCCAAGCGCAGCCCCGACGTGTCAGCGGTAGACCCCGGTCGCGTCACCCAAGCCCCAGCGGGACCGGGACCTACGAGTGCCTGCTGAACTCAGTGCTCTTCGTCGTGACCGGAGAGGTTCTCGTACAGCGCGGCCCCGCCGACCATGCCCGCACCGACGACGGCCATGCCGATGCCGACCGGGATGCCCAGCACGGAGCCATCGACGACGAGCGAGCCTGCGATCAGTGCGCCACCCGCCATCTTGACGCCTCCGACGGTCGTCTCCTTGTTGTTGTCGGTGGTGACCCCCTCGTAGACTTGACGGCCGCCCTCTACGACCGCGCCCCCGCCGACGAGGCCGAGCGCCGCAGGGCCGAGCACCGCCGCCGCCGCCTCGCCCGTGAGGCCAGTCGCGGCGGTGACCAGCGGGGTCCCGACGCCGAGCTCGGCCAGGGCCGCTCCCGTGTAGGCCGTGCCAGCGACGAGGTTGGTCGTGCCCTTGCCGACCTCGCCATGCGCGATGTCGACCGCGCCATCCACCGCCTGGATCGTTCCGCCGACGCCGCCGAGCGCGCCGAAGCCCTTCATCAGCGGGCCGGCGCTGTGGGCGTGCTTGGTCGCCGCCTCCACGCCCTCCTCGATCGCGATGGCCGCGTTGGCCATGGTCTTGCCCTCACGCAGCGCCCCGTTGAGCTCGGTGATCCCGTGGGTGAGGTGACGCACCGTGCGGCTGGCCTCGCCGGTGACGGCGCCAGGGTTGTGGCCACCTTCGTGACCTTCTCCGCCGGTCTCCTCGGGGATCGAGCGCATCGAGGCGCCCTTGGGTCCGAGCAGGCGCTGCGCCGCGAGCGTAGCGCTGAAGTCGTTCATCAGATCCGGGGGAGCGCTGAGGCCCTCGATGGATCCCTTGGTGGTCGGCTTCAGCAGCGTCTGGGTCTGCGCCTTGTACTCCTCGGAGTGCGCCTCTTCCTTGGTGCACTCCAAGTTGGGCTCGATCGTGAGGGCCGCCGCTCCGGGCGACGTGGGTGCGACGTAAGCGGTTTTGCCACTTCCTGTGACGTTCATGACCTTGCGCGACAGCAAGTCATGCGCCACGCCGAGTGTCCCGCACAGCGCCCGATGCCGAGGCCTCGGTTTGGGCAACCCCGTGTCCGCGCCATCCGACAGTTGTATGGCGAGCGCGAGTTCTAAGGCCGTCGTCGTGGCGCACGAGGGGGGCGATTGCCCGCGGAGGCGCCACGGTTGCGCCAGCTCTCGGCCAGGATCACCGACGCGGCGCAGGAGACGTTGAGGCTCTCTACTGCGCCCGTCCCGGGGATCTGGACGACGTTGGGGAGCTGCTCGAGCGTGCTCGCGTCGATGCCCTCTCCCTCGCTCCCGAGGACCAGGGCCAGGCGCGCTGGCAGCGGCGCGCTCCACAGCGTGTCTTTGGCCCGGCCCGAGGTGCCGACGATGCTGAGGCCCGCCTCACCCAGCGCTTCCAGGGCGTCCCACAACGCTTCGGCGAAGACCAAGTCTACGCGCTCGGCCGCGCCCTCGGCGGTGCGCAAGATCGCGCTCGATCGCACCGGGGCCCCGTCGGGCGTGGTGTAGACCACTGCGCGCACCCCGAAGTGGGCCCCGACCCGCAAGATCGCCCCCAGGTTATTGGGATTCTCTACGCGATCGAGGACCACCACGACGGCCGGCCCAGGCTGCCCCGCCAGCTCGGTGGTCAGTGCTTCGAGGCTCCGCTCAGGGCGCGGCTTGGCCAACACGCAGACCCCCTCGTGGTGCAGCGAGCCGGCGACCCGATCGAGCTCTTCGGCGCTGACGACGTGGTAGGCCTTTCGATCGCGGGCCAGCCGCTCGAGCGCGCTTCGAAAGCCCCGCAGGCGCTCCTCGGTCAGGTACATCCGCACGATATCGCCCGGCCGTTCGGCCGCGATCGCCTGGGCGGCGCGCAGGCCGATCACCCGGATCTCGTCCCGCTGCTCTGGGCGTCGCGCTCCAGGACCTCTGCGTTTCACCGCGCCGTACTACTCTGGGTGAGGGCGGTGAGTACAGCATTCCCGCTTGCTTCTAGGCCCTCCCCCTGTGAGGGTCGCCGGCCATGCACGTCCTCCTCACCGCGCCAGGCTTTGAAGCCGCGTTGATCGAAGAGATCGATCGCCAGGACGCGGGCGACGCCAAGCTCCTGGCCAACGGCGTGGTGGGGCTCGAGGCGCGCTGCCCGCCCGAGGCCACCGACTTCGTCTTCGCTCGCCACATCCTGTTCGACGCCGCCGAGATCCGCGGCGAGTCGGTCTCGGCCTTGGCCGACGGCGCGCTGTTCCCCTGGGTACCTATTCTCGACGCCGACGAGGAGCCCTGGGAGCTCTTGGCCTTCATCCCGGATGAGCACCTGGAGGCCCACGTGCTCGAGCGCCGAGCCGAGCTGGTCGGCGAGAAGATCGCCGAGGCCCTCAAGAAGCGGCGCAAACGGGTGCTGCGACGCAAGGTCGAAAGCGCAAGAAAACTTGCACAAGTTCTCTTGGTCGATCGCGATCGCGGCTTCGCTTCCTTGGCCGATCGTCTGACGCTGCCGGGCGGAGGGGTCTGGCCCAGCGCCTTTCCCGCCGGTCGCGCCGAGATCGCCGATGACTGGGACGCGCCTAGCAGCGCCTACCGCAAGCTCGAAGAGGCCTTGGCCTGGCTCCCGGTGAAGGTGCGCCCCAAGGATCGCGTGGTGGATCTGGGGGCGGCCCCCGGCGGCTGGACCCATGTGGCGCTGCGCCTCGGCGCCGAGGTGCAGGCCATCGATAAGGCCGAGCTCGATTCCAAGATCGCCGCCAACCCGCGCCTCATCCGGGTGGCCAAGGACGCCTTCAACTTCGAGCCCGAAGATCCGCCGGTGGACTGGCTCCTCACGGACGTCATCGCCGAGCCGGAGAAGTTGCTCTCGCTCCTCCTCCGCTGGACCAAGAACAACTGGTGCAAGCACTTCGTCGCGCACCTCAAGTTCAAGGGCGACGCCAACTATGGGCTCATCGACGAGGCGCTGCGCGAGCTGCGAGCGGCTGGATACAAGGGCGTGCGGGCCAAGAAGCTGCTCCACGACAAGAACGAAGTCACGTTGATGGCCTGAAGCCCCGGGGGCGCCCGCTGCGGGATCCACGCGCGATCGGGACAGTCTGCAGCCGTCGACATCTGTGCTAGCCAGTGCCGGTGGGCGCCTATCTCGAGGCCCGTGGACGGCAGGCCGAGCTCCTCTTCGGGTTCCTTGGCGATCGACGGCTCGCGCTGGTGTCTACGCCGCTCTTCCTCCAAGGCACGACGCTGGAGGGCGACGCCCAGGGCGTGGTGCGTTGTCGGCTGAGCGGCCGGCCGGCGGCCTTCGTCCGCCTGTCGAACGCGGGCGCGATCGCTTCCTTCAACGGGCTCACGCTCGACCTCCTCGCCTTCGCGCGCGCCTGGCCGCGGCTCCATGCCGAGCTGATCGCGCTCGCCGGTCCTGAGGTCGCGGCGGCGTTGGTGGCGGCCGGGCCGATCCTCCGCCCGCTGGAGGACCTCAAGCCCCTGATCCTCGAGCACTCCATTTTGGCCGAGGACCTGTTCGTGCTCGGCGCCCAGGTGGGGCCGCTTCCGGAGTTGGAGGGGGCCCGGCAGTTCAGCTTCCGCTTCGATCAAGCGCTGATCGAGCTATCCTACGCGCCAGAGGTCTATCGGCGCTTCCTGGCCGAGGCGATCGACCAGGACCGAGCGCTCACGGAGGCGATCGAGGCCCGCTACAACGGCGCGTCCGTCGCCCTCCTTGGGCCCGGAGACTTGCCTTGGCACGACGACGAGGTCGCCGAGCTGGCCGTCCTCGGATCCATGTTCGTGAAGACTCAGCCGGAAGAGCTGATCAAGCTCTACGCCGCGGTCTGCCGGGAGCGCTTCGATCAGCTCGAGCCCAGCTTGGCCCTGGGGTCCGTGCTCAACCTGTGGGGCGTCGCGCTCCGCAAGATGGGCGCGCTCGACCTGGCTGTGGTCCAGCTCGAGAAGGCCTACGGGATGGCCTCGTCGATCGACCCGCAGCTCGAGCAACAGGTCGCCTACAACCTCGGGTACGCCAAGCTCCAGACGACGATGACGGCGCGAGCTCAGATCGGGGTGGTCGAGCGAAACGAGCTCGTTCAAGCGCACTACGACGTCAGCGAAGCGCACCGGGCCACCTGGCGCGAGTGCCTCGCGCTCTTCGAGCGTGCCGTCTACCTCGACCCGAGGGACGCTACCGCGGCCGCGCAGGTGCAGCAGGTGTATCGCCTGCTGGCGGTGCTGGACGGAAGCGGCCCCGAACCCTCGTCGGCTCCGCCCGGCCCGGTCTCCAAGCCGCGCGCCCAGGAGCGGCCAGAGCCCACGGTCACGCGGCGGTCCGATCTGCGGTGGCTGATCGGAGGCGTCGCGGTGCTCGTGGTCTTCATCTTCCTGCTGCAGCGGCGCAATGAGCAGCGCGCGCCGGTAGCTCCGCGAACTCCGCCGACTGCGCCCACCCGCGAGCCCAGCGCCCGGGAGCGCTCGGAGTCCGCGCGTCTCGCGGCTCTCGCCTCGCTCTCCTCCACTGCGTCGCTCGACAGCGGAGCTCCTCCCTGCGAGCTCGAGATCGAGCCGCCTCAAGCCGTTCCGCGGGGCGAAGTGGTCGCGCCTCACCTGGCACGCGCCCCTGGCACCGGCGAGCTCTATGGTGCGGAGTACTTCGACGAAACCGTTCGTCAGTACCGAGACCGCTTCGCGCCCCCGCTCGATGTGCGGCCCGCCCACCGGGAGGGCGTCGGCCCGATCACCGAGGTCGAGGGCCCTCGCGACATCTGGTCCCTGCTGCGCTCCTACGCGGCCACGCTGATCGTCACGTCCTGGCGCGATCCGGTCATCCTGGAGGGGGGCGCTTCGCTCAAGCCCGGGCGCATCACCGGGCGGCTGGTCGTCTGGAGCTACGAGACCTCGCGCTTGGTCTGCGCCAGCGACTTCGAGGCCACGAACATGCCGGGGATGACGCTCGTCCAGGTCCCGGATCTGGTGCGCCCCTCGGACGATCCGCTCAACCGGGCCCGCCTCGATCTGGTGGAGCAGGCCTACCGCCAAGGAATTCCCGCGCTTCGCCAGTACGGCGGCCGCGAGATACCCTGACGGGTCGTTCTTCGATCTCGACCGATGAGTTTGCCGCGCGGGGGCCGTCTGTCCCTGCATATGAACACGCTCCTCACGCAGCCCGTCTTTCAGCTCTACGCGATTACCAGCGCGGTCTTGGTGGTGATCCTCTATGCGCTGGCCTTCCTCACGGCCAAGGTCCGGGGGGACAAGAAGAAGATCCTCAACGCCGAGGACATCAAGGTGAACAGTGGCGCAGTGCTGGTCGAGGTCGAGCACCCCGACGTGCAGCGGATCAAGCGGGCCCATCAGAACTCGCTGGAGAACGCGGTGCCCTTCTTCGTGATCGGGTTCCTCTACAGCCTGACCGAGCCAGGGCTGGGCTGGGCGCAGGGCTTCTTCTTCACCTTCCTCGGGCTGCGGCTGTTTCACGCGATCTTCTATCTGACGGCGAGGCAGCCGTTTCGGACGATCTCCTTCGCGCTCGGGGCTGGCGTGAACCTGGCGATGGTGGTGCAGGTGATCCGGGCGGTGATCTGACCCTAGGGGAGTTGCTGCCAGTTCTCTGCGTTACCTTGGTAGCGGATTTCGTGAAGGAGCTGGGCGCGATCGAAGCCCTTCGGAAAGCGGACGCCGATGGCGTTGTTCTCGAAGGTCCCTTCGGCGAGATCGACCGTTCCGGATTGGCCGGTGTCGATGCCCGCCACGCTCGTCCCTTCGATCTTGAAGCGGCGCAAGGTCAAGCGGCTCTCGGACACCAGCAAGGCTCCCACCGCGGTCCTGGCCTCCGCGCAGTCTGAGCCGCAGGGCGCCGGGTCTCCCCAGTAGACGTCCGCTGCCTCGAGGCTCGCGCGGTTCTCGAGGTACACGGAGGAGGCCGACATGCGCTCGATGATCGCTCGGTTCAGCCTCATCCTCGAGGCCTGCACGACCACGCCCCGACCGCCGAGGTCGATGGAGGTGACCATCCCGCTCAGGCGCAGCCGCACGTCACGGGCCTCGACGCTCGCGCCGTCGATCGCCCGCAGCCCGTTGGCGTAGCGCTCGCTCTGGATCCGCTCCAGGCGGCAGCGGGCTTGGACGCCCGAGCACAACACCGCCGAGCGGCGGTGCTGGAGGCTCGGCGTCTGAATGCCGGGCGTGAGGTCCGCGTCGCTGACCGTGGCGCTCAGCGTGCCTTCGGTGGCGTTGAGCTGGATTCCATCTCCGTAGGTGTCGATGCGCACGCGCTGGATCTCCACCTGGCTCGAGTCGGCGTAGATGCCGTCGGGGCTCGCATCGGCGGGCGTCCGAAGGTCCGCGACGAGCACGTCGTTCACCCGGGCCGTCGAGGCGCCATCGATAACGAGCCCGGCGTCGGTGGCCCCCAGCACCAAGAGGCGGTCTAGCTCCGCTATGCTCTGATGGATGAGCAGCCCGGACCCGCGATCCATGGTCCCCGCGCCGATGTCGCGCACCCAGAGATCGGATGCGCGCAGCTGCGTCTGGTCGGCCCGGATGGCGTTGGACACGCTCCGCTCGATCGTGACCCGCTCGAGCTGTATCCCGCCGCCGAGGACCTCGATGCCCGACGCGCGCGGCTGGGCCGAGGGCCGGCTCAGATCGGAGATCGTGACGTCGGTCAGCAAGGCCTCAGAATCCACGGTCCGGATGGCGGCCCCGACCGTCTCGCGCACGGAGATCCTCGCGCCGTTCAGGGTCGACGCGTGCACGACCAGGCCGGACCCCGCGAGGTCGCGCACGGCGAGATCTCGGACGGTGGTCTGCGCGCCAGGTCCGAGCAAGAGCCCCTCTACCGTCGCGCCCGTGATCCACAGTCCGCGCAGGCTCTGCCGCCCACTGCCCGCGCGCAGTGCGGTTTGACCACCAACGATGGAGAGCCCAGCGACGGAGGCGCTCCCGACGAGATCGACCACCACTCCGGTCGGTGGTCCGGCGATGGTGGTCTCTGCGGCGCAGGCCCCGCGCAGCGAGATCCCGTCCGGCAGCACAACGGCCTCCGCGTAGGATCCGGGCGCCAGCGCGATGGTCATGCCTGGACGCGAGGCCGCCAGCGCGGCGGCGATCCTCTGATATGGCGCGAGCCGAGTACCATTGCCACCCGCGGCGGCGGTGCCGTTGACGAACAAGGTGCTGGCCGGCAGCCCTGGCGCGAACTGGTCGGCTGGGCAGGGATCTCCGAGCAAATGACAGCGCCGCTCTCCCGGGAAGATCGCTTGCTGGGGCCCGCAGTAGGGCGGCCGGTCCTGCGCCCAGGGTTCGCAGCGCGGGCCGAGCGTGGGGTCCACAACCTCGGTCCACCCTGCGGGGCAGGGGCCAAAGACCGGCGCGTTCGGCGCGGCGACGTCCGGCGGGGGCGGCGTATAGGCGCAGCTTGGCTGGCAGATCTGGTCCGCCCGGCCGAAACAAGAGCCGCGCTCGAGGCAGAGATCGGTGCTGCGCTTGATGCGCAGCTCGACGATCGCAGCGCGTGTCGCGGTCGAGGTCTGAAACTGCGGCGCCTCATCCTGCGCGGTCCACTGCGCGTCCCAGCGGGGGAGCGGATCGCCCTCTGCCACCAGCTCCACCGGGCCCTCCGGGAGCAGCAACGCGTCGAGCTCTGCGCGGTAGCCGAGCACGGTCAGGACATAGTCTTGCGAGTCACCCAGCAGGCCGGCTGAGATCAGCTCGACCGGGGCGGAGGTCCCGAAGGCCCAGGCTTTGGTTCCCTCGCTGGTCTCTCCGACGACGATCACCGAGGCGATCGTGGGTCCCACGTTGAGCGTGTTGTGGGAAATGCCGCATGCGACGGTGGCACTGCTCAAGATCACGCTGATCTTGGCGGTGAACGCTCGCACGTCGCGACTGTACCATGCGGGCCCGTCGTCTGAGTTGCCTCCCCGCAGGCGTCAGCGTATCGCTCATCGATGTCCCGGGCACCCGCGCTGTTCCTGCTCCTCTTGAGCGTCGCCTGCGGTCAGGGCGGGGCGAGCCTTCCTGACGCGGAGGCTCCGGACGCGAGCGTGGCTGTGGACGCGGCACCGGGCCTCGATGTCGCGGCGGCGGTGGATGCTGAGCTCGGGCCCGACCTCCCGCCGCTGGCTGACGCGGGGCTCGCGTCCGACACCGGGCTCGCTTCCGACGCCGGGGTTGACGCTGACGCTGGTGTCACCGACGCCGCGGTGGCGGATGGGGGGAGCTGGGCGCCCTATGCCGTACTCAGCCTCAACCTCCACTGTCTCAAGCTCGACGGCACCGCGTACACCACCAACGCCGATCGCTTCCAAGCGATCGCCGCCTTCGCTGCGCGAGAAGGGGTCGCGGTCGTGTTGGCGCAGGAGGTGTGTGTGCGGCTCTCGGTCTCGGCCGCCGACATGCTGCGGCAGGCCCTCGAGGCCGCGACCGGCGCGGGCTGGACCAGCCACTGGGTGTTCGTGCATCAGGCTTGGACCGGGACCCCCGATGAGGCCCAAGAGGGCGTGGCCATCTTCTCCCGCGGCGCGCTCACGCCCGCGGCGACCCTGCGCTACCGCACGCAAGGGCCGCTGTCGCGCTCGATGGCGGTGGCGAAGCTGCCTTCGGAGCTCGGCGGTTTGGTCGCCCACACCGTTCACCTCGACGTCAGCGCGAGCACGGTGCGGGCCGGGCAGGGCCTCGAGACCGCTGCCTACGCGGTGACCGCGGCTGATCCCTCGCTGGGGCTCCTCGTCGGTGGGGACTTCAATGACGTCAGCAGCAGCGAGACCTGCGGGGCATTGACCGCGGCGGGCTTCGTAGAGGCCTCCGCTGGGCTCGACTCCGGCGGCATCGATCACCTCTACCTCCACCGGGGCGCGGGCGTAGCGACCAGCGGCGCGCGCATCGTCTTTCGCGGGGGGACTGAACCGCCGGTCTCCGATCACCCGGGCGTGCTCGTCCAGCTGCGGCCAGCCTCTGGTGCTGCGGTCATACCCACGCGCTTCGTCGCCAGCTACAGCAATCCGGGCTATCTGACGGTCCGCGGGAGCGCTCTGCCGCTGTCCTGGACCCGAGGATGGCCCGCTTGGCCAGCGGGCGCAGGGGTCTTCAAGCTCGTGCTCACCGAACTCCCGGGCGGGCCCTTCGAGTACAAGTGGCTACGCGACGACAGCGCCTGGCAAAACGGTGACAATTTGGGCGGGACGGCGGGCTCGACGTTGAGCGCGGCGCCCACCTTCCCCTGAGGCTCATTGCGGCGGGCGTTTGGTGCAGGCCAGCCAGCCGCGCTTTGAGGAACTCCGCGCCCGCTTCTCCGCGGTGAGCGACCGTCTTCTCGCGCTGACGAAGGGTCTCAGCCTCGAGCGTCGGCGCGGAGCGCGAGGAAGGTCCAAGCCGCCGCCGCCAGATCGACGGCGCCGAACATGATCAGCGGTGGCTTGGCCCAGCCCAGCGCGACGAATACCCCGAAGAACACGATGACCAAGCTTCGCACGTAGACCGAGGCGCGGATCAGGACCGTCAGCTCGTTCGTTACCGCGACGAGGTAGTAGACCGCGAGGCAGGCGACGAGCATGCCCACGACGCGGATCCACACCTCGGAGGTCGGATCGAGACCGAAGGGCTGAAGCAAGGCGTTCGGGACGGCGAGCAAGATGAGCGAGAGACCCATCAAATAGATCGCGAAAACAAGGAGGCTCTTGGCGGCACGCGACATCGGGCCCCCTTATCAGCTGTTCTGTGAGGTCGCGTCAACGTGCCCGCAGCGCGCTCCGGTTCGTCCAGGATGATCCAACCGCCCAGGCCTCTACAACCACGCGGTCGCCCGGGATGAGCCGGCGGTCCCGGGCAACGACGACGTGGGCTCGGTGCCGCTCGCCTACAACGCGACGAACCCGGTCAGCTACACGCCGCGCCAGGAGTTCTACAAGAACGCCCATTTTTTCAGGTTCATCCCGCTCGGCGCGGTCCGCATCGCCGCGACCAGCTCGCTCGACGCGGTCGCCTTTCACCAGCCTGCTCTTGGTGCTCGGGAGAAGGGCGTTTCGGCGCGGTGGTGCTCCAGAAGACACGCTCGCTGAGGCGTCGGCGTCGGCTATCCGGCCAGTGATCAGCTGAAGACGATCATCGTTTTGTTGGCGATCGAGACCCGCGCGTTCTCGTAGAGCGCCAGCCACACGAGGCGCTCGTGCCAAAAGTGCCCGGACTCGTCCTCGGCGCAGAGCCTGGCGGCTTCGCCGTCGGAGAGCTGGCCGTTCGCGAGCTCGATGCCGATAGCGGGCGCTACCTCGATCAGCTCTTTCATGAGCCGCTGCGAGCTCCCGAGCATGCCGCCGGGCAGGCCGCGGTTTCCGGTGTCAAAGATGATCTCAGCAAATTCGATAGGGACATAGTAGCCCTCGCAGTCCGAGTGACACAGGAGGTGGGAGTTCATCATCGAGCTGGCGTCTTCGATGCACGGATCCGTGGATGGATCTTCGCCATCCTTCACCGGAGTGACCGGCTGTCCCTCGCGCAGGCGGGCGAAGGCGCGCCGTAGATAGTGGAGGAACGAGTAAGGGAAGCTGGAGCAATGGCTACGCTTCTCGGCGGCGCCGAACTGGGTCGGCTCCTCGTGCAGCGGCAGGCCTTCGTCGGCGAGAAACTCGTTTACCAGCGCGAGCCCCTTCGTTGTCCACTCGGCGCCTTCGGGGTCGTGAACCAGCAGATCGGCGAGATAGTGGGTGTTGATCGCCAGCCCCATGACGGGAATATAGGGCGGCTACGGCGAACCCATCAAGTGCGTAGGTTGAGGCTCGCGCAGCAGCACGGGAGCGAGCTCTGGGCCTCGGGTCTCCCAGCCGCGCGCGCTGGCAGCAGCTCCTCCGGCTGGAGCTCGCGGGCCGCGTCTTCGTGTAGCCTCGAGCCGTCAGGCTCAGATCCGCCCCTCGTCGTAGCGTTGTGCATCCGGTGTTGGGACCACCAAATCAGTCCTCGAGCCAACTCAAGATCGAAGCAGCGAGCCTGCTCGCCTCCTCTTTGCTCCCACTCCAGCCTGTTCCCAGTCCGAGTCCCGATGAGTGAAGTAGGAAGAGCTGGGAGGTGTTCCAAACCCTGACGCGGAGCCCGCTCGAGTCGCCTTCGAGTCGCGAGGGGTCGAGCGCGGGCAATAGGATCCCGGCCGCGGCGACTAGACAGTCGGAAGGCTGAGCGCCGTGCGCGAGGATGTGCCAGCGGCGCCTCGGCGCTGCACCTCCGCGCGCTGAACATCGACCCACCAAAGATGGCAGGACTTGCACGTCGCCCGGCGGAGCAAGGGTCGGCGGCACAGAGGACAACCTTCCATCATGGCCAGCACCAGGACGTGCGAAGCCGCGTCGTCATTCCCGTCGCGCGCGGCCGATGGGAGGGAACATGCCCCCTTTGCTTCTCGGCCTCAGCGAGTTCACGTACTCGCGGGTTTGGACCGACGTGACCTTCGCGACCCGGGAGGAGACGGGTCGATGGATCGTCGATCGGGCCGGACGCATGTTTGGACCGGACGACAGCTTTTCCTGTCCGAGCGTGCATACGGCATGTACCCGCGCTGAGGCCCGCACCTTGCACTGTCCAGCGCAGTGACCAGCGCGATCCAAAGTTCCGCCGGATTCCCGAACGTTGGCCTGTTGCCTCCCGCCAACAAGGCGGTTGTCCCCGAGAGCACCCCAGCCCCAACCGCCCCAGCACCCGAGCAACCGCTCGACGTCCTGACGGAGGCGGAGTTCCGACATCGGTACGACACCGGCAAGGACGGGCTCTTTGCTGCTTTCGGCGTCGGCGCGCCCGACGGCAGCGTGAGCGTGAAGGAGATCATGGCCTCGGCGGGCCTGGGTGGCCTCGTCAACGACCTCGCGCGGATGAAGCCCGCCCACCGGCGCGCGGCCATGAACCTCCTCGACCGGGAAGCCCAAAAGGCGCTCGACGATGAGCTCGGCAAGCGGGACCCCGCCGATCCGGCGCGGAAGAGCTTGAAGCCAGAGACCACCCCCGAGCAGGTCGGCCCGCCCGCACCCGCGCCGAAACCCGAGGGCGCGACCCCGGCTCCCGATGCGAGGGCGCGGAAGACCAACGCCAAGACCCTCGCCGAGGTCGAAGCGGGCAAAGGCGTGCTGCGACCCCCCGCGCGTAGCGACGCAGTGAAGCAGGTTCAGGAGCGCCTCATCGCCGAGGGCTTCCTGGCCCCCACCGCCGCCTCGGGCCGCTCGAACGCCGACGGCATCTTCGGCAGCACGACCTCCAATGCGGTGCGCGACTTCAAGAAGGCGCGCGTGCAAGGCTCGAGCGAAGACGGGGTGGTCGATCAGGCCACAGTCAAGAGCCTGTTCCCCGAGGGCGCGGCGAAAGCCCCCGCCCCGACGCCGACGGAAGAGGTCATCAAAGGAGCCAAGGGCCGAAAGCCGAAGACCGCAGCGAGCAACAACGCCGAGCCCTACTTGCCGGTGGTCAAGGACTTCAAGCCCGGCCTCTATGAGCGGGGGACGCGAGAGGTGCAAGTCGCCCAGCAACGCCTCGAGAAGCAAATCGAGAACGCCGCGACCCCCGAGGAGAAGGCCAAGCTCGAAGCGCAGCAGAAGCAGTGGGAGGCCTGCTCCTTCCACACCACCCGCCGCGCCGCCCAGCTCTCTGGCCGCTCCTACGGGAAGATCCTCGAGGAGACCGGAGATCCTACGGGCCAGGCCCGACCGGGCTTTGGCGCGTGGCACAAGCGCGGCGTGGTCCTGAAGAACGGCGGCGAGGACGTCTGGGACAAGAAGAACGGAAAACTCGACGACGCCTACTCCAAGATGCAGGTCGGCGACTTCGTCTCGATCGGCAACGGCGGGATGAACAAGGCGGCCGAGCGCTACCCCGATCTCGCCTTTGAGGAAGGCGCCCGCCACAGCGGCATCATCATCGGAAAGACCGAGCAAGGCGTGCCGATTGTGGAGCATGACGTGCACGGCAAGGTCTATCGCGAGCCGATCGACGATCTCTCCGCGGCGCACATGGGCTACTCCGCCCTCTCCGTCTTCCGCGCCGAGCCGTTCAAGAACACCCGCGCCATCAAGGCGAAGGCCGACGCGGTCGAGGCGCAGCAGCAGGCGCGCGCAGGCTGGACCGGGGCGGACCCCTTCACCTCCGAGGTCAAGCTGGAGGATCCCAAGGAGCGCGCCGCCGCGAACCGCTATGTCGCTGCCTATCAAGATCTGCGCGAGGAGCTCGGGGTGCAATACGGCGTGACGCCGGAGCACCTCGACCAGAGCTTCCGCGATGTCATGGCCATCGGCGTGCAGGAGAGCAACTTCGACAACCAGATTGTGCGCACCTCGAGGTCGAGCACGACCGCGCAGCTCGGCGATGAGGCCAAGCAGTGGTTGACCGGCGAGAGCAAGAACCCGCTGCACAACGTGGTCCGGGATGGGCTGCGCTGGGGCCGAGACAAGCTGGACACAGTCACGGCCTCGGAGGCCAAGGACAACGCGGCCTACAACCAGGAGCACGGGCTCAAGCCGAACGTAGCTGCCTGGCAGAAGGAGATCGAGATCGCGGGGCTCATGAGGACCCAGTCGGGCCTGAACTACGAGGACGCCGCCAAGCAGGTCAACGCGCAGTACGGAAAGAGCGAGCAGGCGTTCCAGCCGCTGGCCCTGCGCAGCCATGGGACCTTCAAGGTGAAGGAGGTCCCCGAGAAGGCGGAGATCGCGCTCGACGGCGCGCTCAACGGCGAAGAGAACTACGGCCTGGGGATGAGCCGCTTCTTCCACAGCGATCGAGGGAACCTCATCGCAGGGCTAGCAACCTACGAGCAGAACTACGCCAAGGCCAGGGAAGCCTTCCCGCCGAGCAGCATCGCCAAGGACCTAGGCTGGAACGCCGATCAGCTCGACGACTTCTATCGCCAGGTCGCGATGCTCGCGCACAACGCGCCGAGCAAGGCCTATAACCGCGACTTCGTGAACTTCTACATCGCCCCAATCGCCAGCGGAAAAGCGGACGATCCGAACCCGAACCGCGATCGCTTCGGCGTCGACTACAACCGCCAGGTCGCGAAGTTCCGACAGGAGTTGTGGGGGAGCTAAGGCTGGGGAGTTTGTGTGCGGTTGGCGGCAGGCGGAAGGACGCGCTCACGCCTGGGCGAAGCGTGTGTCCAGCTTGGTGAGCTGGCTCGTCATGCCGTCCAGTTGCCGCTTCGTCCACTCCGCGTCGTGCAGCGTGTCGAGCGTGAGCACCATGCGAACCTGGTCAGCCATGGCGAAGAAGTCCGCTGCGATGTGGCTCTCGTAGGGCGCGACGCCCGGGAGGAAGTCGAGGATGTTCGTGAGGACGAGCCGCTCCCTCGGCTTGAGCTCGGTGAAGCTGGAGCGCGTTGGGTGAGAGGTCGGTTGCCCCATCTGCTTCATCGCCGCGATCATCTCGGGTGAGTCGGCGATCATCTCATAGCGCAGCGCGCCGCCGACCCGGGCGTCGAGCTCTTGCACCTCCACGCGAAAGCCCTGCGGCCCCCACCAAGATTCGAAGCCGTCCTTCGTGGTCCAGAGGCCCCACACCTCCTCGATGCTGGCCCGGTAGGTCCGTTCGATGACGATGTTGGCCTTGCTTCGCTGATCATTGCTCATCTGTTCTTACTCCTCGGGTTGGCTCGGCGAGCCGCCTTCTGTTTCCTCTCGAGCGCCGCGCCGAAGCGATCGAGTCGCGCTTCCCACAGAGCGCGGTACTGCGTCAGCCAAGCGTCGAGCTCTCGAAAGGGCTCGGGCTTCAACGCGTAGAGGCGCCTCTGACCATCGGGCCGCATCGAGACGAAGCCCGACTCGGAGAGGATGCGCAGATGCCGAGAGACGCCGGATTGGTGGATGCCCGCCTTCGCGACGACGTCGCCGACCTGCTGTTCTCCGCTGCGAAGGACCTCGACGATGCGACGACGAGTCGGATCGGCGAGGGCCTGAAAGACATCACATTGCATATTGGTGCACATACACGATAATGCATATTATATTCAAGCCACGCGGGCAGGCATCGAGGTCATGGACCCGGCGGCGTGCGCGGCATCGGCCGGTCAACCAGCCGGCGCCGTACCAAAAGGGGTCTCGACCCTACGTCACGAAGACGGCCTCGTGCAGGAGCTCGAGGTAGTGCTTGGCCAAGGTCTCGTTGTCGAAGTCATCCCAGCCGAGGCACGTCTCCTTTTCCTCGGTCTGGACGTCACAGGCCAGCTCCGCCCCGGTGGCCGCTTGGCGGGCGAGTTGCCAGCGATTGGCGAGGTCCTCGAGGGCTGGCCGATCCTTCGGTTTTTGCCGCGCCACGATCCAGTCGTAACGCTCGAAGAGCGCGCGATCGTCGAGCCCTCGGTGTCCGTTGCAGAAGATCCCGAGTCGGCCCGCGACCTCGCAGATGCTGTGCTGTTCGTCGGTGCGCGCGAGGAGGGCCTGCCGAAGCGTATCGATGGCCTCCTGGCGGGAGAGCGTCCGTGGCGGCATGGCTCGATTGTAGCGGACGCTCCCCTGACCAGCGGGGAGGCCCGGTGGATTCGTGGACGCTGGACATGTACCCGCGGCCCGCGCGGCCGGCTACAGCGCGACCATTCGCCGCAGCCAGTACCGTGGCCTAGGGTGCGGACGTCGCTGGCGCTTCAGCTCCCCAGCGCCGAGATGAGCCGCACCACCTGCACGAACAGGAGCAGCCCACTCATCCCGATGGCCCCGAGCGCGATCAGCCTCCCGAGGTAGCCGAGGAAGGTCAGCGGCGCGCCCTTGTCGCGGGTGCGGTAGCGCTCGCCCATCGTCCGAAGCGCATCGACGAGTGCCTGCCTGCGCGCCGCCAATCGACCCGAGCTCACGGTGTCGAAGCCAAAACCGAGGAGGACGGCCAGCACCAGAAAGCCCGCGCCCGACACTTTGGCCAGAAGCCCAGCCACCACCGCGATCACCGGCACCAGCGCGAAGCCGTAGATGTTCTTGCCGCGCCAGGCCTCAAACAGCGGGACCAAGAGGAGCGCCACCCCGAACATGAGCAAGAGTGTGATCGGCGCCAGGAGCCAGGTCGACAGATACCAAGCCGAGACCACCACCGGCTGGCCGTCGTCGAGCCAATAGGTCCCATACTCGAGGCGCACGCCGCCCTCAGGGATCTTGATGCGCACGGGCATCGCGCCGGTGTCCGCGCTGGCGGGAGCCTCAGCCGCGCCGCCGAGATCGCCGAGCTCGGCGTCGGCCTGTCCGCCCGTGGCCTCACCGCGGGTGCCGCGCCGCACCACCGGCCGATGCCAGCGTCCTTCTCCGGCGTAGAGCTCCGGGGCCCAGGCCCCGCTGAGCGTCGAGTAGGTGTTCTTGGCCGGCGCCCGCACCGACCAGGCCAGCGAGGAGATCGGCAGATCTACCGCCGGCAGCGCCAGGCGCGCGCGCCCGAAGAGCCCCAGGCTGGGCAGGCTGGTCTCCAGCACGAGCTGCAGCGTGAAGGGCTCGCGGTCATTCTTCGAGCGGCGCAGCGGGAGCATCAGCTGACCTTTGTCGTTCTTGCTCGGCTTGACCGGATCGCCGTCGAGCAAGCTCGAGCGCAGCTCGGTGTCCTTGGGCAGGGTGACCAAGAGCGCTGGCCGGAGCCGGTTCTTCAGGGTGATGCGCATGTCGGTCAGCACCTTTCCCTCGGCGCTGATCACGCTGAAGGCGCGGATGCGATCGATGGCCGCCGAGGAGGGCTCCTTCTCCGGGAGCTCGGTGGTCACCAGGGTCACGCCCGCGCCGCGCGAGTGGTAGCGGTAGGCCTTCAAGATCGGGCTCACCGCGCTGTCGAGGACCTCGGCCGGGAGCTGGCGGGCGTCGACGGGCAGCACCTCCTCCTTTGCGCTCTCCTCGAGCTTGAGCTTCCCGGGCACCTCGACGCCGAGCCAGCCTTGGTCGCGCTCTACGCCTTCGGGCCGGGGAAACGGGGCCCGAAACTGGGTGGGCTCCGCGCCGGACTTGAGCTCGCGCCGCAGGCGCAGCGAGATCTCGTACTGCGTGCGGATGGGGAAGGCCGTCTCACCGCGGAGGAGCGAGCTGCCGTCGGCCTCCTCCACCGCATAGCGAAACGCGCCCTGCCCGTCGGCCGCCAGCACGGTCGCCCCGGCGGGCAGGCGGATCGTGAAGTCTTTGATGCCGCCGTAGAGGATCGTGTAGTGGATCACCGTGAACACGTCGATGTAGCCGCGGTTGATCGACACCAGGTTCGAGGTCTCAGCGTAGACCTTGGTCTCGCGGGTCTCGGCCTCCCCCAGATCGCGAAAGCCCACCAGGTGCACGCGCGTCGTAGGTGCCAGCACCGCAGAGACCTCGGTCTTGCCGCCGACTGAGCGCACGTCGCGGTGCACCGCGGCGTCGATCTCCGGCTCCAGCCCCGCCGTGGGGAAGCTGCAGGAGAAGCGGGTCACCGGCGTGCGCGGGATGCGGAAGTCATATTCGATCGATCCGCGCGGGCCCCGGGCCGGCACCAAGATCTGCAGCGTCAGCCGCACCTCGCCGGCCCGATCGGTGACCCACGCGTGGTAGCCATCTTGGCGCGACACCGCGATCGGCTGACCCGACTCTTCGGCGCGCACCAGCACGATGTCATCCCCGATGAGCGGCACGACCTTGTACACGCCGGGATGGCCCAGCGTGACATCCAGCGCGACCTTGAGCGTCAGCGCGCCCGAGCGAGCCTCGCCGCTGTATTCGGCGGCGCCTAGCGTCACCATGGGGGCGCTGCTCCGTCCGCGCTTCTTGCCCTCGCTCACCGCGCGATCGCGCAGCTCGACGTAGTGACGGAGCGGCACGATCACGGTCCCGATCATCGGCGCGGGCGGGATCATGATCGCGGTCGTCGCCGGGGAGGGCTCGGCCGGCGCCCGGTTCTTCTGCATGATCGTCTCGAAGAGCTGATCGGAGGCGCCGGCCTGAGCGGGCGCCTCCTGCTGCTGCTCGAAGACCTCGGGCTCTTCGGCCTGAGGCTCCTCGGCCTGGTATTGCTCGCCGCCGCCCAGCTCCTCCCCGAAGTCCGAGCCCTCTTGGGCGGCCGCCGGGAGCACGAGCAGCAGGCTCAGCAGGATCCACAGATTCCTAACCACGGCTCACCTCGCTGCGGGTCGACCAGAGCCAGGCAGAGCCCAGCACCACGAAGAGGATGCTCGAGCCCAGCACCGGAAATTGTAGCGGAACTTGGAGCAGCGCCGCTCCCACGAACAGGACCACCGCGGTCTTGAGCCGGAGCAGCCCGAGCAGCTCCCAGGGGGAGGCCAGCCGCAGCTTGAGCCGCGACCAGATCGCGCTGAGCCAAGGGCGCGCCACCTGCGCCAAGAGCGCGAGGTCGAGGCCCCACAAGATCCTCCGGTGCACCCCCAGCACATAGTGGCCGATGAAGAGCCCCACGATCCCTGCGGCGACGGCATAACCGAGCACCCGCGCCGGTCGGCGGCGCGCAAAGAGCCAGGCGCCGCCCACGAAGCTGAGCAGCAACACCACCGCGCGCACTGCGCTCGAGACGCTCTGCTTAACGAACTGCACGGTGATCTCCGGCTGATCGTGCCCGAGCAGGAGGCGCTTGAAGCGGTAGCGCTCGCCGACCAGCGGGAAGGCTGCCAGCACCGTCGCGTCATCGCCAGTCTTGGCGGCCTCGGCCTTCCAGATCATCTTTCGCTGCGACAGGATATTCTGATACCGCGAACTATCTCCGGCCCAGGCTGAGTGTCCCCCCAACGCGCTCTCGAAGATGTCGATCGCTCGTCGGAAGGGGTCATAGTGGATGGCCGAGTATTGCGTCAGGTTGGAGTCGAACCTCAGCGGGTCGACCACCGAGGGCAGGTACACGTGCCAGGTGATCGCCAAGGTGTCGATGTCGATGCGCGGCAGGGACAGC
>Ga0268298_10002694_pt1 | contig 19116 bp, 17 predicted proteins | sample WWTPWeurt_MetaG_FD_194462 | JGI IMG/M metagenome (GOLD analysis project Ga0268298, IMG submission 194462) | Activated sludge microbial communities from WWTP in Nijmegen, Gelderland, Netherland - WWTP Weurt | ecosystem: Engineered > WWTP > Aerobic digester > Activated sludge | place...
TCAAGCTCACCGGCTCCCATCTCCAGCCCGTGCTCGACACGCTGGTCTACCTGAAGCACGAGACGAGGGTGTGGTTTGAGATCACCACGTTGCTGATCCCCGGGCACAACGATTCGGACACAGAGATCATCGCGATGAGCCAGTGGATCCGCAAGGAACTCGGCCCCGACGTGCCGCTGCATTTCTCCGCCTTCCACCCGGACCACAAGATGCCCGACGTGCCGGCCACGCCACCGTCCACGCTGGTGCGAGCCCGCGACATCGCGATCAAGGAAGGCCTGCGGTACGTCTATACCGGCAACGTGCGCCATGAGGCCGGCGACACCACCTGGTGCCCGGGCTGCCAGCAGCCGCTGATCGTTCGGGACTGGTACCAGATCCGGCACTACGGGCTGACGGCGCAAGGGCAATGCCCTCACTGCGGCGCTGACGCGGCCGGCCGTTTTGACGAGCGCGCCGGAAATTTCGGGCGTCGGCGCATTCCTGTCGCTATTCAGGGGCTCGCTGTATGAGTCGTCCCGAGCTTTTGGCCCGCATAACGTCATGCAAGTTTTGCATAGCAATTCGCCGGTTTGAAAGCAAAGCACCTGTTGGGGTTCATAAAATTGACATCCCCCCGCGATTCTCGCCAAGCACGCGATCGCAGCCTTGGGCGCATGTGACTTCAAGTCGCTTTTTGAAAGGCCGGCTGCCTTTGAAAAGTCGATTTTCAACTTTGGAGCTTTCCCGATGAACTCACCCGCCATGCAGGGCCTGAACCTGAATACCCCCGCGTACGTCAAGAACGGCAAGCTGATTGCCTGGGTTGCCGACATGGCGGCTCTGTGCAAGCCCGACGCCATTTACTGGTGCGACGGCAGCCAGGACGAATACGACCGCATGTGCCAGCAACTGGTGGATGCCGGCACCTTCAAGAAGCTCAACCCCGCCAAGCGGCCGGGCAGTTACTTGGCCCTGTCCGACCCGTCGGATGTGGCACGCGTGGAAGACCGCACCTACATCTGTTCGGCCAGGAAGGAAGATGCCGGCCCGACCAACAACTGGATGGCCCCGGCGGACATGCGCGCCACCCTGCAGCCGCTGTTCGACGGCTGCATGAAGGGCCGCACGATGTATGTCGTGCCCTTCAGCATGGGCCCGCTGGGCTCGCACATTGCGCACATCGGCGTGGAACTGACCGACAGTGCCTACGTGGTGGTCAACCAGAAGCTGATGACCCGAATGGGCAAGGCGGTGCATGACGTGCTCGGCACCGACGGCGAGTTCGTACCGTGCATGCACACGGTGGGCGCCCCCTTGGCCGAAGGACAGAAGGACACTACGGCCTGGCCCTGCAACCCCACGGTCAAGTACATCGTCCACTACCCTGAAACGCGCGAGATCTGGTCCTATGGCTCCGGCTACGGCGGCAATGCCCTGCTGGGCAAGAAGTGCCTGGCTCTGCGCATTGCCTCCAACATGGGCCGTGACCAAGGCTGGTTGGCAGAACACATGCTGATCCTGGGCGTGACCAATCCGCAGGGCAAGAAATACCATGTGGCCGCCGCGTTCCCCAGCGCCTGCGGCAAGACCAACTTCTCGATGCTGGTGCCACCCGAGGCCGGCTTCGCGGGCTGGAAAGTCACGACCATCGGCGACGACATCGCCTGGATCAAGCCCCACGCCGACGGCAAGATGTATGCGATCAACCCCGAAGCGGGTTACTTTGGCGTGGCCCCCGGCACCAACATGCACACCAATCCGAATTGCATGCTTTCGTTGAACAGTGACGTGATCTTCACCAACGTGGCGCTGACCGACGACGGCGATGTCTGGTGGGAAGGCATGGAGAAGGACACGGGCACGCTGCCCTCGCACCTGATCGACTGGCAGGGAAAGGACTGGACGCCTGAAATCGCCAAGCAGACCGGCGCGAAGGCGGCCCATCCGAACTCGCGCTTCACCGTGGCCGCCACCAACAACCCCGCTCTCGACCCGCAGTGGGACGATGCCGATGGCGTGGCCATCGATGCCTTCATCTTCGGCGGCCGCCGCTCGACCACCGTGCCGCTGGTGACCGAAGCCCGCACCTGGATGGAAGGCGTCTACATGGCGGCCACCATGGGCAGCGAAACCACTGCCGCCGCGTTCGGCGCGCAGGGCGTGGTGCGCCGCGACCCGTTCGCCATGCTGCCGTTCTGCGGCTACAACATGAGCGACTACTTCCAGCACTGGCTGGACATGGAGCACAAGCTCGAAAGCATGGGCCATACCCTGCCGAAGATCTTCTGCGTGAACTGGTTCCGCAAGGACGAGGCCGGCAAGTTTGTCTGGCCGGGTTACGGCGAAAACATGCGCGTTCTCAAGTGGATGATCGACCGCATCGAAGGTCAGGCCAAGGGCGAGGAAACCATGTTCGGCGTCGCTCCAGCCTACGGGGAGCTGAACTGGACCGGGCTGGATTTCTCATCCGAACAGTTCAAGACCGTGACCCACATCGACAAAGCCGCATGGGTCGAGGAGTTGAAGCTGCATGCCGCCCATTTCGAACAGCTGGCGTACCACCTGCCGAAAGAGCTGATTGAAACCAAGGCCGAACTGGAGAAGCGACTGGCGGCCGTCTGAAGCCGGACAAGCTTCGCCATACAGGATCAGCGACCTTACCGGCCTTTGAACCCAGCGCCGCCCCGGCCAAAAACCGGGGCGGCTTTTTTCCGGGTGGCGTCAGACGTAGGGCAAAGGCGCGGACCGGGTCACGGCCGAGTGGGCGCGGACCCGCGCCACGACCACGGGCGACAGCGTGGCTGCAGCGTCGTCACGCGCCAGCACCGACTGCAAGTCGGTCATGAGACGCGCGTCCTGCAGTGCGATGGACCAAAGACGCTCGTCGGCCCTCGACTGGGCCTTGCGGGCCGCCCACTCGTCGAGCGCGACGAACACCCGCGCAGAGAATCGCCGGACCGTCCCGGCCAGCAGAGCCAGCGCAACAAACCCGATGGCCCACAAGGCCACCCACGCAGCCATCAGGTGGCCATCGACCCAGGTTTCGAGCAATTGGTCCGCAACAACCAGCATGGCGGACACGATGGCCGCCAGCAACAAAGCTGCCATGCCTTTGGAGCCATCAAAGCCTCGGTGCAGATCGCGCGCGGTCAGCAGCGCCGCCTCGAGCTGCTCGGGGCTGGGATGTCGATCCGAGAAAGGGGATGGGGCATAACTGGACATGATCTTTTCCCTTCTTACGTGCGCCCTGGTCGCGATGACCAAGGACATGGGCAAATACTAGGGTTAACACTAATGTGATTCTACTTTATATTGATGATGTGTTGCATTCATGTTGGTGATATATAGTTACCGCGACAGATCAGCGACTGCACCCGATGCCTTCCAGCTTTTTTCAGCCCAATTTCCGCACGCTCGACCTGAACCTGTTGCGCGTGTTCGACGAGGTCATGGCCGAGCGCAGCCTGACCCGCGCCGCGCGCAACCTGTCGTTGACCCAACCCGCCGTCAGCAACGCCTTGCGCCGACTTCGTGAGGCGCTGGGCGACGAACTGGTCCGCCGCGGTGGCACCGGCGTGGAGCCCACGGTCCGCGCACTGGCCTTGTGGCCCAGCGTGCGCGACGCCCTTCGGTCGCTGCAGGCCTCACTGGCGCCCGGCAACTTCGAGCCTGCGAGCGCCACCACCACCTTCGTTCTTGCCATGGCCGACGCCACCGCAGCCACCCTGGTCCCGGGTCTGGTTCAAATGGCGGAATCCGATGCGCCCGGCGTTTCCCTGCGTGTGGTGCCCCTGACCACGCGCGACCCTCGCGCTTTGCTGGAGGCAGCGGCAGCCGACGTGGCCGTCGGCTACTTCCCGGCCGCCCTGGCGGACATGACCGCCCGCGAGCAGGCCGGCGAAGCCGTCTCGTTTTCGCACCAGCGCCTGTACGGCGGCGAGTACATCTGCGTCATGCGTCGCAAGCACCCACTGGCCAGCGGGCGCCTGACGATGGACCGCTATTGCAACGCGCGCCACCTGCTGGTGAGCTTTTCGGGCCGTCCCTGGGGCTTCATCGACGAGGCCCTGGCCGCGCTGGACCGCCAGCGCCGAGTGGTATTGACGGTGAACCAGTTCTTCACCGCCGGGCGGGTGGTTGCGCACTCCAATCTGCTCAGCGTCATGCCACGTCATTTCGTCCGCGAGACCGGGATGGCGCAGGACCTGGTGCTGCGCAAGCTGCCCTTTGATGCACCGGCGGTACATGTCGAGGCGCTCTGGCACCGGCGCACCCAGCACAGCAGCGCGCACCAGTGGCTGCGCCAGGCGCTGGCGCAGGTCACCAGCCGGTCCGCCAACCCATGAACCTCCAGCTCCTGTCCGACCTGCACCTGGAGGCCCATCCGGACTTCGGGCCCGTTTCGGCCCCAGGTGCGGACCTGCTGGTGCTTGCGGGCGATATCGGCTCCTACCAGAGCGGCTCCAGCCTGGCCGCGCGCGGCGACCCGGATTTCGGCCTGGCAAGGTTTTCTCCGCGCCTGGGATGGCCGGTGCCGGTGCTGTTCGTGCCAGGCAACCACGAGTACGACGGCATGGATTTCGATGAAACCCACAGCCGCTTGCGCAGCACCTGCGAGCGCCTGGGCCTGATCTGGCTGGAGCGCGAGACGGTGGCACTCGGTGGCGTGCGCTTTGTCGGCACCACCCTGTGGAGCGACTTCGACGCGCTGGGCCCGCCCACGCACGACAGCGCCACGACGCTGACGCAGCAGCTGCGCTCGCGCGAAAAGGCCTTGCGCGCCGCCAATTACTACCTGCGCAAGACGGGCGGCACGCGCGGCGGAGCGCCGTTCCTGGCCGAAGCCGTGCGTGAGCAGGCGCTGGTCTGCCAGCAATGGCTGAGGGCCACGCTGGCCGAGCCCTTTGACGGCCCCACAGTGGTCGTGACGCATTTCGCCCCCAGCCTGAAGAGTGCCGACCCGCGTTACGGACTGACGCCCGGCACAGCCGGCTTCTGCAACCGGCTGGACGACCTGCTGCCCCAGGCGCAGCTTTGGTTGCACGGTCACCTGCATGCCCCCAGCGACTATCGGCACAACGGCTGCCGCGTCATCGCAAACCCATTTGGGTACTTGCGCAAGGGTGAGCCGGCGGCCTTCATTCCAGACATGACCGTACCAGTCGATATGAATACCGATTAGTATTGTTTAGTAACCTTTCAGTATCTACGGATACTCATTGGTCTTAATATCGGGCTTTCGCAACCCCTGCCGGGCCATCACGCAACCTGGCACAACCTGGAGATCCACCATGAGCCCGATGCCCAAACGCCAATTCCTGAAGTTGTCCCTTGCCGCCACCGCGACCGCCGCGCTGGCTGCCTGCGGCGGCGGCGATGATGCCCCGTCTACCCCCGACATCGTTGGGGTCGCCCTGAGCGACCCGCAGTTCAGTATCCTGGTCGAAGCCGTCGTAGCGGCCGGACTGGTGGAAACGCTGAAGAGCGCCGGGCCTTTCACAGTCTTCGCACCGACCAACAACGCCTTCGCCGCCCTGCTGACGGAACTGGGCATCACCAAGGCCGCGTTGCTCGCCGACAAGCCCTTGCTGACCGCCGTGCTGACCTACCACGTGGTGCCCGCCAAGGTTCCTGCCGCCAGCGTACCTGTGGGCAAAGCGATCACCTCCGTCCAGGGTGGCGTATTCAAGATCGAGTCGACCGGTGGCCTGAAGATCACCGATGGCCGCAATCGGGTGGCCAACATCACGGCCACCGACGTCGCTGCCAGCAACGGCGTGATTCACGTCATTGACAAAGTCATCCTGCCGGCCAACAAAGACATCGTGGCCACGGCGCAAAGCCTGCCGGACTTCAGCATCCTGGTGGAAGCGGTTGTCGCAGCGGGCCTGGTCTCCACGTTGCAAGGTACCGGCCCGTTCACCGTGTTCGCTCCCACCAATGCGGCCTTCGCGGCCTTGCTGGGCGAGCTGGGCGTGAGCAAAGAAGCGTTGCTGGCCAACAAGCCGCTGCTGACCAAGGTCCTGACCTACCACGTCGTTTCGGGCCGTGTGCTCAAGGCCGATGTGCCAGTGGGTGCCGCCATCCCGACCGTTCAGGGCGAGACCTTCACGGTCAACGCTTCGCTGAAGATCACCGATCGCCGTGGCCGCCAGGCGGGCATTGTTGCCACCGACGTCTTCACCAGCAACGGCGTGATCCACGTGATCGACAAGGTCATCTTGCCCGCAGCCTGAGCGTGCCGCGCGTCCAGAGTGCGCGCAAGCCTATGAGCCGGCCACTTTCCAGGAGTGGCCGGCGCCACTGCGTAAGGCAGCAGAAGCGGTTGCGCTCAAACCAACGGACTGACAGGGCTAAACTCGCGGCATCGACCATCGAAAAGGAGCCCCACCATGAAGATCCTTCTGGCTGTTGACGGAAGCAAGTACACAAAGAAAATGCTGGCCTACTTGACCGTGCACATCGAGTTGTTCGCAGCGGTCAATGACTATACGGTCTTCACAGCTCAGGCGCCGCTACCCCCGCGGGCCCGCGCCGCCGTTGGAAAGGACGTCGCCGATGGCTACCACGCCGAAGAGGCGGAGAAGATCCTGGCGCCGGTGTGCAAATTCCTGGCCCGCCATGGCATCAATGCAAAAAGCGCCTGGAAAGTCGGCCATGCGGGCGAGGCCATTGCCAAATTCGCGGATGCCGGGAAGTTCGACCTCGTGATCATGGGCTCGCACGGTCACAGCGCGCTGACCAACCTGGTGATGGGTTCGGTTGCCACGCAGGTGCTGGCGCATTGCAGCACGCCGGTGTTGCTGGTGCGCTGACGCATCGGGCCGCGATTGCGGCCACGTAACTGCTCCGGGGAGCCTTGCGAGCCACCTGTGGCTAGCGGGACCGCAAACCCTCGAAGCAAGTCGCCATCACCAGATCGACGATCTGCTCGTCGGTGTGAAGGCCAGCCATTTTCAAGAACTCCAGCACAGGGTCGCATGCGCGCGCAAAGAGTGTGTAAAGCACGACCAGCGGCGGCAGGCCGGGGTTCAAGCTGCCTTGGGCTTGCGCTGCTTCAATCCAGCCCCCGAGCTGGTCGCTGATCTCGATCAGCCCGTCCATGTAGTCCCGGCTCTTCATCAGGGTGGCGCGAAGGCTGGAGTTCTGGCTGGGCAAGGATGGCATTTCACCGGCCAGTTGAACCTGCATGGTCCAGCGCGCGACGGCGCGGATGTTGTCCAGCGGCGACGCATCGGCCGGCAGCGACTGCAGGAAGTCCTGGGCACGTCGCATCACCCGCACCATCGCCGCGCAGGCCAGGTCCTCCTTGCTGGGAAAATGCTTGTACAGACTGGCCTTGGCGATGCCCACGTCCGCGGCCACTTCATCGACGGTCATGGCATCGAAGCCTTTCTCGGCCAGCAAGCGGTTGACCGACTGGATGATGGCCGCTTCGCGGGCCTGCAGCATCTGGGCCTTGAATGACAGTTTGACGGGCGTGGGGGCGTTCATTCGCACATTTTATCCGTTTGAGTATTCAATGTGCACGTCAAGGTCAAATATAAACTGGTTCGTCTCAACACAGACTCCAGGTCCAACGCTGCGTCTGCCGCAGGCACTTCCCGTGGTCTCGCATTCGGGCCATCACCCCACGCAAGGGTGCACGGCGGCTGGACGGGCGGCAAACCCACACAGCGCCGTCAGGTGCCGAAACGTGAAGCGACCTCAGTCCGGCAGGTGTGAACCGATTTCAACGTGGAACGTCGCGCCCTGTTCGGGCACGGCCTCGGCCCAGATGCGCCCGCCGTGGCGCGCCACGATGCGCTGGACCGTGGCCAGGCCGATGCCGGTGCCCGGGAAATCATGGTCGCCATGCAGGCGTTCGAACGGCAGAAACAGACGACCCGCAAATTTCATGTCAAACCCCGCGCCGTTGTCCTGCACGAAAAAGGCTGCCGCCGGGCCGGTGGCCCCCGGCTCGCGCCCGATCCGGATCCGGGCCTGCGGCGTGCGGGATGTGAATTTCCAGGCATTGCCCAGCAGGTTGACCAACATCTGGCGCAGCAAGCCGGCATCTCCCGTGCACTGCAAGCCGTCCTCCAGTGACACGTCGACCTTGCGCTGCGGATCGGCCAGGCGCAAGCCTTCGATCACCTCGCGGCACAACGCCGTCAGGTCCACCGGGGCCATGACGAGCTGGGCCCGCGCCACCTGGGCCAGCGTCAGCAGGTCGTCGATCAGGCTCTCCATTCCCCGCACGCCCTGTTCGATACGGGCCAGGTACAGCCGCGCCTGCTCGTCCGCGGTGTCACCCAAATGCGCGGCCAGCATCTGTCCGAACATGCCCACCGCGCCCAGCGGGTTGCGCAGGTCATGCGAGACCGAATAGGAAAAGGCCTCCAGTTCGCGGATGGACAGCTGGAGTTCGCGCGTGCGCTCGGCCACTCGTTGCTCCAGCCGCTCTGCCCCCTCGCGCACCCGCGCCTCGCTGGCCAGACGATCGGTGACATCGGTGACCATCATCAGTTCGGCCGGCCAGCCTTCAAAGACCGTGGGCGAAGCGATCCGTTCCACCAGCCGGATATCGCCGTTCTTGTTCTGATGTCTGCGCGGGCCCGACACCGCGAGGTTCCGCTCGGTCGCAGCGCCGCCTGGACTCGGTTGCGGCGGTGCCTGAATGCCCGGCGGCTCGACGTCCTGCAGCGCCATGTCGAGCATTTCCTCGCGGCTGTAGCCATAGAAAGCCAGCGCAGCTTCGTTGACGGCCAGAAAACGAAGCGAGCGGATCTCGTACACAAACATGACCTGCGGATTGGCCTTGAACAGTTCCCGGTAGCGCGCCTCGCGTTCACTCAAGGCCGCCAGCGCCTGGTCGCGTTCGAACCGTTGCGCGTCGAGTGCCATGGCGAGGCTGCCCAGCGAGCGCTGCAGTTCATCGAGTTCGCGCAGGGGCGAGGACGTCCGGTTCAACGCCTGGACATAGTCGCCTGCCTCGACATGGCGCAAGCCCGTGATCAGCCGCTCCACCGGACGCACCACCAGCCGGTAGCCGCCGACCCATACGGCAGCCGCAACGCCCAGCGCAATGGCCAGGATACCCGCCAGGCGCAGATGCAGGCGTCGCAGGCTCGGCGCGATGACCGTCTCCGCGGGCACCGCCACCGCCAGATACAGAGCCCGGCCAACGCCCGCCTTGACTGGACGCACGGCGCGCAATACCGCGGCTCCGCTCCCCTTTTCTTCGACCACCACGCCCACCTGGCGGCGCGCGACGGCCTGGCGCAAGGCGCTATCGGCGAGTGGCCGGCCCAAATGCGCCACGTCCCCGCCGCTGGACGCCAGAACGATGCCGCCCGCATCGACCAAAAGTACCGCGGCACCCGGCATGGCCCTGCCGGCACGCAGGTTGTCAGAGAGTGCCTGCAAGTCCAGGGCGGCATACACGACACCCTTGGTAACCCCGTTTTCCGTCATGACCGGGCGCGCAAACGCGATCGACGGGCGCCCGGTGACGCGTCCGACCTGGTAATCGCCGACCACGAGGCCACCGCCCTCCAGCGCCCTCTGGAAATAGCCCCGGTCCCCCAGATTGAAGCTGGCCGGATGGCCCGTGGCCTCGCACAGCAGACGACCGTCGGGCGCGATCACGCCGAAATTGAGATAGGTCGGCTGCAGGGCCAGGATGCGCTGCAGGTAGCGGGCACACGCCTGCAGGTCATTGCCTGCGATGACCGGTGACGCCGCGAGCGCCAGCAGGAACTGATCGACCCCTTCGACCAACCGGGTGTTGCTGACAGCGATGGCATCCGTCAGCGCATCGATGCTTTCGCGCGCCCGCCGCAATTCCACGTCCTGTTCGCGCTGGCTGCTGAGCAGTTCAATCACCATCAGCGGCACCGCCGCCATGAATACCAGCAGAACCAGCAGCTTGCGCAGAGTCATCCAGGAAAGCGGCCGCTGGGCTTCGACGGCATCCAGGGTGTAGGTCGGCTGAAACTGGGTAGATTCGTCGCTCATGGGGCGCTCATGCGGAAGTCGGATGGGCCATCAAGAAAGGGCGATCGGCGGGCGCGCGGACCACGGGGGCGACATGCGCTCAGTGCAGCGCGCGCGCGGCCGCTGTCGTGAGCGCTGCACTGAGCGCGTCCAGCACATCGGACTCCAGATTCCAGCAATGCCAATACAGCTGGATCGGAAGGACATGGCCCGGGGCCAGATCGACCAGCTGCCCCGCATGGATCAGGTCTTTCACGAGCAGGCCCGGCAGCACGCTGGCGCCCCAGCCCGCCAGCACGGCCCGCACCTGACCTTCCGAACTGGGCACGAACATCTGGCTCAGGGCCACCCGCTTCAGCCCGAAAGCCTTGCTGACGAATCCGCCCTGCATGTCGTCCTTGCGATTGAAGGCCATGAACGGAATGCGGCTGAAGTTGTGCGGCGTGAGCCCTTGGGGCGCTTGCGTCTGCGCATAGGCGGGCGAGGCGACTGCGATGTAGTCCATGGCACCCAGGGGCACCAGCTTGCAGCCACGCAAAGGCTGCTTCAATGTCGTCACGCAGCCCAGCACCTGGCCGGAACGAAGCCACTCGTGGGTGAAGTCCTGGTCGTCGGTGATGATCTCCAGTGGCAGGCCCTGGCGCACCAGGTCTCCCAGCGCGCCGAGCGCCCAGGTGGCAATGCTGTCGGCGTTGATGGCAATCGAGATTCGTTCTTCCTCGCGCCCCCCACCGGTGGAGCTGGGCGCCAGCTCGCGCAGGTCGCGCTCCAGATCGGCGCGCAGCAGGCGCAGCTGCTTGGTGTGTTTGAGCAGCAACAAGCCGGCCGCGGTGGCCTTGAGCGGGCGGCTGCGCACGATCAGCACGGTGCCCACCTGCGCCTCCAGCGCGCGCAGGCGTTGCGAGACGGCCGACTGGGTGATGTTCAGCCGTTGCGCCGCGCGCTCGAAACCGGTTTCCTCGACGATGGCCGCGAGGCACTCCAGGGCGTCGGGATCAAAGGTGCTCATCGATCAGTGGAGGTGATGAATAGTGCTGGAGTTTAGTTTTTCTTTATATTGGCGGCATGACCGACAACCGAAAATTTCTCTTCCTCGTCGCATCGACCCGCGAAGCCGGCCATGTGGGCAACACCGAATGGCTGGCGCGCCAGGCCGCGGCCACGTTGCCGCAGGGCACAACACAACAATGGATGCACCTTGCGCGCATGCACCTGCCGCCCTTTGTGGACCTGCGCCACACCACCGGCCAGTACCCGATGCCGGAGGGCGACCTGAAGACCTTGCTCGACGCCACACTGGCCGCGACCGACATCGTGCTGGTCGCGCCGGTGTACTGGTACAGCCTGCCCTCGACGATCAAGACCTGCATCGATCACTGGAGCGGCTGGCTGCGCATTCCCGGCGTGCCGTTCAAGGACCTGATGACCCGCAAGACCTTGCGCCTCATCACCACCAGCGGCGACCGCGCCAAGGCGCAGCCGATGATGGACTCGGTGCGCCTGTGCGCTGAATTCTTCCCGATGACCTGGGGCGGTGTTGCAGGCCCGGTGCTGTGGGGCAAAGGCGGCCCGCCCGGAGCGATCGAGGCGGACGCTCAAGCAGTTGCAGCGGCGGCCCGGTTTCTGCTTTAGTCGGCCGCGGCAAGCAGCCTGCCCCTGTTCACTTGCCGATGCAGAAGCTGGAAAAGATCACGCCGAGCAGGTCGTCGGACGTGAATTCGCCGGTGATTTCGTTCAGCGCGGTCTGCGCCAGGCGCAACTCTTCGGCCAGCAGGTCGAGCGTCGGCGACGCCGTCGAAAGGTGGGCCGTCGCCGACAGCAGGTGAGCGTCAACACGGCGCAAGGCTTGCACATGGCGCTCGCGCGCGATGAACACGCCCTCGGGCGCGGCCTGCCAGCCCACCGCTTCCAGCAGTTTATGCCGCAGCGCATCGAGCCCCTCGCCGGTCTTGGCCGACAACATCACGCCCGCGCGAGGCGCGGCGGGGAAGGCGGCGTCGCGTTTGTTCCAGACGTCGATCACCGGGATATTTTTCGGGAGTTTTTCGCCTAATCCCAGCGTGATCCGGTCTTCTTCTGCTATGTATTCAGGGGTATCCAGGCGGGTGAGGTCGTGCAGGAACAACACCGCGTCGGCGGTCTCGATATGGCCCCAGGCGCGTTCGATGCCGATCTTCTCGACCTCGTCCTCGCTGTGGCGCAGCCCGGCCGTGTCCATCACATGCAGCGGCACGCCTGCGATCTGAATGGTCTGCGCCACCACGTCCCGCGTGGTGCCCGCCACCGGCGTGACAATGGCGAGTTCCGCCCCCGCCAGCGCATTGAGCAGCGAGCTCTTGCCCGCATTGGGCTGTCCGGCGATCACCACCTTGATACCCTCGCGAAGCAGCGCGCCCTGGCGCGCGCGCGCCATCACCCGCGCCAGCGCCTGCTGCAGGCGCTCCAACTGACCCTTTGCGTCAGCCTTCTGCAGGAAGTCAATCTCTTCCTCGGGGAAGTCGAGCGTGGCCTCGACCAGCATGCGCAGGTGAATCAATGCGTCGCGCAGGGCGTGGATTTCCCGGGAGAACTCTCCCGACAGCGACCGGCTGGCGCTGCGCGCCGCCGCCTCGGTGCTGGCATCGATCAGGTCGGCAATCGCCTCGGCCTGCGCGAGGTCGATCTTGTCGTTGTGAAAGGCGCGCTCGGTGAACTCGCCAGGTCGCGCCACGCGCATGCCAGCCAGCCTTGGCTGGCTCGTGGTGGGGTCGGATTCTGCGCCAGCCGCCAGGCAGCGCGCCAGCAACAGTTGCAGTACCACGGGACCGCCATGGGCCTGCAGTTCCAGCACGTCTTCGCCGGTGAACGAATGCGGCGCGGGAAAGAACAGCGCCAGCCCGTGGTCGATGGGCGAGCCATCGGCATCGCGAAATGCCCCGTAGCTGGCTTCGCGCGGCTTCAGGCGACGGCCGGTCAGCGCCTCGGTCAGGCTGTCCAGCCCCCGACCCGAGACCCGTACGATCCCCACAGCGCCGCGCCCGGGCGCCGTCGCAATGGCAGCAATCGGATCGGACGAGCTCAGTGGCATGGTCTGAAGGCACAAGGGCCGCTTGCGCGGTCCTTGCAGGGATCCTTAGAACTTGGGCAAGTTGAACTGCGGTGGCACCCCCATCCGGGTGTTGATGACCCATTGCTGGGCAATCGACAGGATGTTGTTGGTCAGCCAGTACAGCACCAGGCCGGCCGGGAAGAAGAAGAACATCACGCTGAACACCAGCGGCATGATCCACATCATCTTGGCCTGCATCGGATCGGGCGGCGCAGGGTTGAGCGCGGTCTGCAGCATGCTGGTGACCGTCATCAGCAGGGGCAGGATGTAATAAGGGTCGGGCGTGGAGAGGTCCTTGATCCACAGGATCCAGGGCGCATTGCGCATCTCGACACTGGACAGCAGCACCCAGTACAGCGCGATGAACACAGGGATCTGCACCACGATCGGGAAACAGCCCCCCATCGGGTTCACCTTTTCCTCGCGGTAGATGCGCATCATCTCCTGCTGCATCTGCTGCGGGTTGTCCTTCAGGCGCTCGCGCATCTCCATGATCTTGGGGTTGATCGCCTTCATCTTGGCCATGCTGGCGTAGGCCTTGGCGTTGAGCCAGTAGAACGCCACTTTGAGCAGGAACACCAGTGCCACGATGGACCAGCCCCAGTTGGCGATGACCTTGTGCAACTGGTCGAGCAGCCAGTACAGCGGCTTGGCCAGGATGGTCAACCAGCCGTAGTCCTTCACCAGTTCCAGGCCGGGTGCCAGCGATTCGAGCACCTTTTCCTCCTGCGGACCGACAAAGAAGCGCGCCTCCACCGACTTCGAGCCTCCGGGGGCGATGTCCTTGACGGGGGTGATCATGCCCACGGCATAGAGGTTGGTATCCACCTTGCGCACGAAGTTTTCGCGAACCACACCGTCGGCCAGAAGCCAGGCGGACGCAAAGTAGTGCTGGACCATGGCGACGTAACCGTTGGGCGAATTCTTGTCGACCTCCTCGGTCTTGCCTTTTTCGATGTCGCTGAACTCGACCTTCTGGTACTTCTTGGCGTCGGTGAAGACCGCCGGGCCTGTGAAGGTGGAGTAGAAAGAAGACTCGCCCGGCGGCTTGTTGCCGTCGCGCACGAGTTGCAGGTACAGCTGGGGCGAGACCGGCGCGGAGCCGGTGTTGATCACGTCGTGCTTCACAGCGATGGCGTAGGAACCGCGCTTGAAGGTGTAGGTCTTGACCAGCTTGACGCCGCCGAGATCGGGCGACTCGAACTTCACCACCAACTCGTTGACGCCGTCTTTCAGGACCCGCTCGCCGGTTACGGTCATCGGGGTCTTGTGGGTCGGGAATGCGCCGCCGATCAGGCCGGTCTGCGCGACATAGAAGCGGTCCTTGCTTTCGTCCAGCAGCACGGTCGACTTCTGCGGGTCGGCCATGTCGGCATGCTTGACGAACTCCGACTTGACGATCGTGCCGCCCTCGGAATCCAGCGTCAGCTTGAGCACGTCGGTGGAAACGACCACGCGCTCGCGCGGCGCAGCCGCTTGTGCGGGCGCCGCAGCCGTCGTCGCTGGCAACTGGGCGGTGGCAGCGACAGCGTTCGACGAAGGCACCCCCGACGCAGCAGGCACCGCAGAAGCGCTTGCCGGCGCGGCGCTGGCTACGGTCTTGGCCGGTGAAGGGAAGAAGGTCGCCTTGTTGCCGTTATAGACCTGCCACTGGTCCCAAAGCATGACCATGGAGAAGCCAAAAATCACCCACAGGATGGTGCGCCGGATATCGTTCATGAAGACTTCTTTGTCGAGGAAGGGGAGAGCAACTGGGTAAACAGCCGGGGCCTGTCTGCAGGGACCGGGTCGTGCCCACCATCACACCAGGGCTGGCAGCGCGCAATGCGGCGCACGGCCAGATAGCTGCCGGCGGCGGCGCCGTGCTGCTCCAGCGCCTGAATTGCGTAAGTGGAACAGGTCGGCTCGAAACGACAGGAGGCGCCCAGCATCGGGCTGATCAGCAACTGGTAGGCCCGCACCAGCCGCATCAGCGCGCGCTGGACGATCATCATGCCGCTTGCTCCGCCAGCCCGGTATCGGCGACACGGCCGAACAACTGCTCGAGTTCCGCGCGAACGGCGCGTTTGAGCACGTCCGAGGTGGCGCTGATGAACTGGCTGCGATCAAAGGTGGCGCGCAGGCGCACCACATGGGCCGCCGCCGCCAGGCGCGGCTCGAAGGTCGCGCTCACCTGATAGATCTGACGCTTGATGGTGTTGCGGGTGACCGCGCGGCGGGCCCAGCGCTTGGGCACCATGGCGCCGACCCAGACATCCTGCACGCCAAAGAGCGGCCTGGCGTCGGGCCCCGCGTGATCCGGGCGACTGTCGCCGGCAGGCGAGCGGTCAAGCGGCGAGCGGTGCAGGGCGAAATGGGCCGTCCGGGAAACAATGCCACAGGCCAGCGTGACCTGGAATTGCGGACGCGTTTTCAGCCGCTGCACGATGGGCATCCAACGAAACACGTCACCAGCGAAGACTCGCCAGATCGAGCTCGCGGGCCCGGACTCAGACAGCCAGACGCTTGCGGCCCTTGGCGCGGCGGGCATTGATGACGGCGCGGCCACCGCGGGTCTTCATGCGAACCAGAAAGCCGTGGGTGCGGGCGCGACGCGTCTTGGAGGGTTGGTAAGTGCGTTTCATGATGGAGTCCTTGGGATGTTCAGTATCAGAATTGCCCTGAACACTTTCAGGGAAACCGGCGATTATCGCAAAGTTTCCAACCCCCGGCAATAGAAAGGAAACACCGACGCCGGTCAAACCCCGGGTCCATAAGGACTTTCCAGCATGTGGATAAGTCCTTGACAAAGTAGAATCCGGCGCTCGCCCAATAATAACTATCCACAGAAATCGACACCCATAATGACCGAGGGACACCACTCCGGATCCGATGCGCAGGCGGCGCAAGGACCGGGACACAGCCTCTGGCAGGCCTGCCTCGACCAGCTGGCACAGGAACTGCCCGAGCAGCAGTTCAACACCTGGATCAAGCCCCTGACCGCCCAGGTCGCCGACGACTTCTCCCGGGCCACGGTGTACGTGGCCAACCGCTTCAAGCTCGACTGGGTGCGCGCGCAATATGCCGGCCGGATTTCCGCCCTGCTGGAGAAGATCTACGGCCAGCCCGTGGCCATGGAGTTGGCGCTCACCCCCCGGGAAAGCGTTGCCAGGCCTTACGTATCTTCCGCCATCGCGGCATTTGACGCTGCACCCGACCCCGGCCTTGCGGCGGAAGAAGCCGCTGCCAACGGCCTGCGCAACCGGCTCAACACCGCGCTGACCTTCGACACCCTGGTCGAGGGCACAGCGAACCGCATGGCCCGCGCCGCGGCCATGCACGTGGCCACCATGCCCGGGCATCTGTACAACCCGCTGTTCATCTACGGCGGGGTCGGCCTGGGCAAGACCCACCTGATGCACGCGGTGGGCAACAAGCTGCTGGTCGACCGGCCGGACGCCAAAGTTCTCTACATCCACGCCGAGCAGTTCGTGTCGGATGTGGTCAAGGCCTACCAGCGCAAGACATTCGACGAGTTCAAGGAGCGATACCACTCGCTCGATCTGCTGTTGATCGACGATGTGCAGTTCTTCGCCAACAAGGACCGCACCCAGGAAGAGTTCTTCAACGCCTTCGAGGCGCTGCTGGCCAAAAAGAGCCACATCGTGATGACCTCGGACACCTACCCCAAGGGCCTGGCCGACATCCACGAGCGCCTGGTCTCACGCTTCGACTCCGGTCTGACGGTGGCGATCGAGCCGCCCGAGCTGGAAATGCGCGTGGCCATCCTGATCAACAAGGCGCGCGCGGAAAGCGTCGAAATGCCCGAGGAAGTGGCCTTCTTCGTCGCCAAGAACGTGCGCTCCAACGTGCGCGAACTCGAAGGCGCGCTGCGCAAGATCCTGGCGTACAGCCGCTTCAACCAGAAGGAAATCTCGATCCAGCTCGCCCGCGAGGCGCTGCGCGACCTGCTGTCGATCCAGAACCGACAGATTTCGGTGGAAAACATCCAGAAGACGGTGGCCGACTACTACAAGATCAAGGTCGCCGACATGTACAGCAAGAAGCGCCCGGCCAGCATTGCCCGGCCGCGGCAGATCGCGATGTACCTGGCCAAGGAGCTCACGCAGAAGAGCCTGCCCGAGATCGGCGAGCTGTTCGGCGGGCGCGATCACACCACCGTGCTGCATGCGGTGCGCAAGATTTCCGGCGAGCGCCAGCAGATGACCGAACTGAACCAGCAGCTGCACGTGCTGGAGCAGACGCTCAAGGGTTGACGGTGAGGCAGGCGCTGCACGAAAAAGGGGACAATGCCGGGTGGCGCGCCGGTGCCGGCGGCTCCCCGCTCGCGCGGCCGTTTGAATTCAAGAACAGAGAAGACAAGAGGTAGACATGATCGTCCTGAAAGCAACACAAGACAAAGTGCTGTCGGCGCTGCAGTCGGTCTGCGGCATCGTGGAGCGGCGCCACACGCTGCCGGTGCTGGCCAACGTGCTGATTCGCAAGACCGGCTCCAGCGTGCAGCTGACCACCAGCGACCTCGAAATCCAGATCCGCACCACCGCGGAGCTCGATGGCGACAGCGGCAGCTTCACCACCACGGTGGGTGCGCGCAAGCTGATCGACATCCTGCGCACCATGCCGGCGGACCAGACGGTCAGCCTGGAATCGTCGCAAGCCAAGCTCATCCTGAAGGGCGGCAAGAGCAAGTTCACGCTGCAGACCCTGCCGGCGGAAGACTTTCCGCTGGTCCAGGAAGCGGCCAACTTTGGCCCCGTCTTCAGCGTGCCGCAGAAGACGCTCAAAGACCTGCTGAGCCAGGTGTCGTTCGCGATGGCGGTGCACGACATCCGCTACTACCTCAACGGCATCCTGTTCGTGGCCGAGGGCAAGCAACTCAGCCTGGTGGCCACCGACGGCCACCGCCTGGCCTTCGCCAGCGCCACACTCGACGTCGAAGTGCCAAAGCAGGAGGTGATCCTCCCGCGCAAGACCGTGATCGAGCTGCAGCGCCTGCTGTCTGATGCCGGCGGCGACAACCAGCCCCAGATCGCGATGCAGTTCGCCAACAACCAGGCCAAATTCAGCTTCGGCGGCATGGAGTTCGTGACCAAGCTGGTCGAAGGCAAGTTCCCCGACTACAACCGCGTCATCCCCAAGAACCACAAGAACAGCATCACCCTGGGCCGCGCGCCGCTGCTGGCCAGCCTGCAGCGCACCGCCATCCTGACCAGCGACAAGTTCAAGGGCGTGCGCCTGAACATCGACCCCGGCACGCTGCGCGTGGCGTCCAACAACGCCGAGCAGGAAGAGGCGGTGGACGAGCTCGACATCGACTACGGCGGCGACAGCATCGAGATCGGCTTCAACGTCACCTACCTGATCGATGCGCTGAGCAACATGAGCCAGGACATGGTGCGAATCGACCTGGCCGACTCCAACAGCTCGGCCCTGATGACCATTCCCGACAACGCCACGTTCAAGTACGTCGTGATGCCGATGCGGATCTGAAGCTACTGAGTTGATAGCAAACAATGACCAAAACCCGCTGGAAAAGGCGGGTTTTGATCATTAAAGAGATTGAGAAAACCGAATATGACCGAAGCAAACAAGCCCGACGACGCCGTGCACACCGGCGAGTCCACCGAGGACAGCTCCAACTTCCAGCCCACGATCGACGCGCACCAGGCGGGCGCCTCCGAAGGCTACGGCGAAGGGGCGATCCAGATCCTGGAAGGGCTTGAGGCGGTGCGCAAGCGCCCCGGCATGTACATCGGCGACACGTCCGACGGCACCGGCCTGCACCACCTGGTGTTCGAGGTGGTGGACAACTCGATCGACGAATCGCTGGCGGGCCACTGCGATGACATCCTGGTCACCATCCACTCCGACAACTCGATCAGCGTGGTCGACAACGGCCGCGGCATCCCCACCGGCGTGAAGATGGACGACAAGCACGAGCCCAAGCGCTCGGCGGCCGAGATTGCCCTGACCGAGCTGCATGCCGGCGGCAAGTTCAACCAGAACAGCTACAAGGTCTCTGGCGGCCTGCACGGCGTGGGCGTGAGCTGCGTGAACGCGCTGTCCAA
>Ga0268298_10002695_pt1 | contig 19114 bp, 11 predicted proteins | sample WWTPWeurt_MetaG_FD_194462 | JGI IMG/M metagenome (GOLD analysis project Ga0268298, IMG submission 194462) | Activated sludge microbial communities from WWTP in Nijmegen, Gelderland, Netherland - WWTP Weurt | ecosystem: Engineered > WWTP > Aerobic digester > Activated sludge | place...
GGCCTTGAGGGCGAGCAGGCGTTCCTCGCTCAGGCCGATGCCCGAGGTGATCAGGTTGGTGTAGAAGCCCAGCCCGTCGGCGTGCGCGACCAGTTCTTCCAGGTCGGCGCGCTGCAGCGGCTCGCCGCCGGTGAAGCCGAGCTGCAGCGCGCCGATCTCGCGTGCGTCCCGCAGCACCTGCTTCCACTCCTCGGTCGACAGCTCCTTCGCGGCGTAGTCCTCGAAGTCGAGCGGGTTGTTGCACCAGGTGCACTTGAGCGGGCAGCGATAGGTCAGCTCCAGCGACAGCCACAAGGGCTTGCCCTGGCCGTCGAGGCTGAGTCCGTGGGTTTCCTTGGGCATGGCGTGCATCCTCCGGTGTCGATGCGGCCATGTTGCCCGTCGTCCGGGGGCGTGGCGTCCTGATGCTCTGCGATGTGGGCTGGCGATTTTCTTTAGCGGCTGCGGCGGGGGTGGGCGCCGCGGTGGGCGCACTCGGCGACACGGTCGAGTGCGGCGACGCAGGCGGCGGCGATCGCCGCATCCAGCCCGGAGTGACCCGCGCCGGGGAGCTCGACGTAGTCCGCCGCCGGCCATGCGCGGTGCAGCGCGCGCGCAGTGGCGGGCGGGCACACCGGATCGTCGGCGCCATGCACGATCGCCGCCGGCAGGTGGCGCAAGGCCGCGCAGGTGGCGAGCCGGCGCGCGGCGTCGGTGAAGCAGCCGTGGGCGAGGTAATGCGCCTGGATGCGCGCCTTGGCGAGCGCGCGGGCGTCGGGCGGGGCGGCGAGCGGCGGCTCGCCCATCAGCGCGCGCTCGTGGTCCAGCCAGTGGCGCGCGGCGGCGCGCCTCGTCTCGGGGCGGCCGGCGAGCATGCGGCGGCACCAGGTGGCGAGCAGATCGTCTTCCGCGTGCCGGGATCGGGCCCGGGGCAAGCGGATGAGCGCTTCCTCCGCGAGGCGCTGGCGCAGCCCGGGTGCGCGTGGAGGAATGCGCTCGGTGTAGGCACGCAGTTCCGCCGGCGAGCCGAGGAAGATGCCGCGCAGCACCAGACCGGCGACGCGATGCGGGTGCGCGCCGGCGTATTCGAGCGCGAGCAGACTGCCCCAGGAGCCGCCGAACACGATCCAGCGCTCGATCGCCAGCGCTGTGCGGATGCGCTCGATGTCGGCGACGAGGTGGGCGGTGGTATTGGCGCGAAGGCCGCCGAGCGGCGTGCTGAGACCGCCGCCGCGCTGGTCGAAGAGCACGGCGCGAAATCGTGCGGGGTCGAACAGGCGGCGCTGGCGTGGGCTGCAGCCGCTGCCCGGGCCACCGTGCAGGAAGACCACCGGGATGCCGTCGGCGCGGCCGCATTCCTCCACGTGCAGCACGTGGCCGCTCCCCACCGCGAGGCGGTGCGTGCAGAACGGCGCCGCCTCGGCCCACAGCGGCGGCGCGCCGCGCGAGGGCGCCGGGGCGGCGTCCATCAGGCGGCGCGCAGCCAGCCCTTGTCGCAGGCGAGATCCACGAAGGCGCGCACGCCGTCGGCGATCTCCGCGCCCTGCGCGGGAAAGCTCGCCTGCAGTTCGGCGATGATCGTCGCGAGCGTGCGCGCACCGTCGCAGCGTGCGAGGACCGCGCCGGCCGAGGCGTTGAGTTTGATCAGGCCTTCCGGGTAGAGCAGGATGAAAGCCGACTGGCTCTCTTCCCAGCGGAAGACGTAGTGGGGCGACAGCCGCGGGCGGGCGTCGGCGGGCAGGGGGAGGGCGTCCATGGTCGTCGGGGCGGCCGCGGCGGCGGCGATCCGTCTCCGCCGCGGCCGCGCGCTGCATACGCTCAACGTACGTATACGTAAGCCGTGACTTCGAAGCCGAGACGGATTTCGCAGTAGGCGGGGGTTTCCCAGTTCATGGCGCTTTCCTTGTGAGACGGGGCGGCACCGTGCTGCCCCCACGACGCATTGTTCTCCGGCGGACACGGCGCAGACCAGCGGCGAATCGCGAACACGGGCTCGCGAAAATCATGAGCTGGCGGGTGCGGGTGAGATGGACGCCATCGTTCATGCCGCTGGTCTGCTCGAGGATCTGCCTGTCGGGCGGTGCTTGCGGAGCGGAGAAATCCCGCAAACGCGCGCCGCAAATACTCGTAAACTGCAGCCGTGGTTTTCGTGCTGGAGCTCCCGTGCTTGAACACACCCTTCTGATCGTGGATGACGAGCCGGCCAATCTGGCGGTGCTGACGCACCTGTTGCAGCCCTACTACCGCGTGCGTGCGGTCAATTCCGGCCGCCGCTGCCTCGCGGCGGTGCGGCCGCCGCTGAAGCCGGATCTGATCCTGCTCGACGTGATGATGCCGGAGATGGATGGCTACGAAGTCCTGGCCCGGCTCCGCGCCGATCCCGCGACGAGCGACATCCCGGTGCTCTTCGTCACTGCACTCGATGACGACCTCAACGAGGAGAGCGGGCTGGCCCGAGGTGCCGCCGACTATCTCACCAAGCCGATTCGCCCCGGCGTCCTGCTGGCCCGTGTGCGCACCCAGCTCGAAGCCAAGCGGGGCCGCGACTTCTTGCGCGACCAGAATGCCCTGCTCGATGCGGAGGTCGCTCGGCGCATGCGCGAGAACGAACTCACCCAACTGGTCAGCATTCGCGCCTTGGCCCATCTCGCCGAAACGCGCGATCCCGAGACGGGCAACCACATCCTGCGCACTCAGGGCTATGTCCACCAGCTCGCCACGGCGCTGCAGCGGCACCCGCGCTTCAGCGATGTGCTCACATCGCGCTACATCGATCTCCTGACCAAGTCGGCGCCGCTGCACGATATCGGCAAGGTGGGCATCCCCGACGCCATCCTGCAGAAGCCCGGCCCGCTCACGCCCGAGGAATGGGCGGTCATGAAGACACACGCAGAGATCGGCGCCGAAGCCATCGATCGCGCCGAGGCCGACATCGAGACGACGGTCGATTTCCTTGTCCTGGCCAAGGAGATCGCCCACTGGCATCACGAAAAATGGGATGGCAGCGGTTACCCCGACGGACTCGCGGCAGAGGCCATTCCGCTCTCGGCTCGCCTCATGGCGCTGGCCGATGTGTTCGACGCACTGATTTCGGTGCGCGTGTACAAGCCAGCCATGTCCTACGAGGAGGCGCGGGAAGTCATCCTGGCCGGCCGGGGCCGGCATTTCGACCCGGACGTGGTCGTTGCCTTCCTGACGAACTACGCCGAATTCGTCCGCATCGCCGAGCGCCACAGCGACCCCGCCGCTTGAGTGCCATGATGACGCCGAGCACAGCCGACATCGCCGCAGCCTCCGCCATGGAATATCGGCGCGCCGGGCGGCCGGCGTCGTGGCCGCGCGCCGCGAGCGCGCCGCCCATCTCCCTGCGTCACATCCTCGCCGCGCTGTGGCTGGCGCTGATTCCCTCCACCTTGTTCGCACAGGTGCCCGATTTCCGCCAGGTGTTCGACGATCACGGCGTCGTGATGCTGCTGATCGACCCGGCCTCCGGGCAGATCGTCGATGCCAACCCGGCCGCGGCGGACTTCTATGGTTACGGACGCGATGCACTGCGGTCCATGACCATCGCGCAGATCAACACCTTCAGCGCGGAGCTGGTGGCGGCCGAGCGCGCCCTTGCCGAAAAGGAAAACCGCAACTACTTCATCTTCCGCCATCGACTGGCGAGTGGCGAGCTCCGTACCGTCGAGGTGTATTCCCATCCCTTCGAATTCGATGGACGTCCTCTGCTGCTGTCGATGATTCATGACATCACCCCCGGACGCAGTCTCGAAGAGGGGATGTGGCACTACCAGCAGCGGCTGGAAGAGTTGGTGGCGGCGCGCACGGCAGAGGCCGAAGCGCGCCATCGTGCCGTTATCGCGTTGCTGGCAGGATTGTCGGTCGCCGCGGTGCTGACCCTGGTCCTTGTCCTGGCCATTCGCCGGATCAAGCGCGCCGAGGCGGAATTGCGCGAGAGCGACGCCCTCTACCGCCATCTCTTTCATGCGAACCCGAACCCCATGTGGGTCTTTGATCTCGCGACACTGCGCTTCCTGGCCGTGAACGATGCGGCAGTCAGCCACTACGGCTATTCGCGGGACGAATTCCTCTCCATGACGATCAAGGACATTCGCCCGCCCGAGGATCTGCCGCGCCTTTACGAGAATCTGGGCGAGTTGCCCGCAGGGGGCCTCGATCAGGCGGGCGTCTGGCGGCACTTGAAGAAAGACGGCAGTGTGATCGAAGTCGAGATCACCTCGCACGTGCTGGAGTTCGACAGACGGGAGTGCGAACTGGTGCTGGCGCACGACATCACGGCGCGTCGGCAGGCGGAGGAGCGCTTGCGCGAGAGCGAGGAACGCCTGCGTCTGTCCACCGAGCTGGCCCAGGTAGCCGTTTGGGACTATCGCGTGCCGACCGACCGCATGTCGCGCTCGAAGAACCACGACTCCCTCTACGGACTGCCCTGGCAGGACGACTGGGAGTTCGGCACCTTCCTCGACGTAACCCACCCCGACGACCGCGCACGCGCACACGAGACGATCCGGCAGTCGTTGGCGCCCGGCGGCCCCGACCACTATGCGTTCGATTTTCGTGTCATCCACCCCGACCAGAGCATCCATTGGCTGAGTGTGGTCGGTCAGGTGGTCGAGCGCGGTCCGGACGGGAGCGGCATGACGGTTCGCGGCACCTTGACGGACGTCACCGAGCGCAAGAGGGGCGAGCTTGCGCTTGCGCTCGCAGCCCGCCGTGACCAAGCCCTGCTGAACCTGCCGGAGGCCGCCGAGGCGCTCGACGAAGCCGCGTTCATGCAGCGTGGGCAGGAACTCGCCGAGGAACTGACCGGTAGCCGGATCGCCGTCATTCATCTCGTCGACGACGACCAGGAGACCATCGAGCGGGTCACCTGGCCGCGTGCCACGCTGGAACAGGATTGCCGCGCCACCCGCGACAAGCATTGCCCGGTCAGCCAGGCCGGCGTCTGGGCGGATGCCCTGCGTCTTCGTGCGCCCGTGGTTTTCAACGACTACGCCAATGCGCCGGACAAGCATGGATTGCCGCAAGGCGATGCGGGCCTGGAGCGGCTGATCAGCGTGCCGGTGATCGAAGACGGGCGGGTGCGCATGCTCACCGGGGTCGGCAACAAGCCCGAGCCTTATTCGGGCGCCGACGTGGAAACGGTTCGTCTGCTCGGTGAATCCATCTGGCGCATCGTCAGCAAGAAGCGCCAGCAAGCCGAACTTCGGCAAAAGCTCGCCGAACTGCAGCAGTGGTACGAGGTGATGCTGGGCCGCGAGGGGCGCATCCTCGAACTCAAGCGCGAGGCTGACGCCCTGCGCCAGCGGCTGGATGAACCGCGGCGCTATGCCGAGGATCTGGCAGATCTTCCGCAAGAGGGCGGGATCGCCGAATGAGCACCCCGACCTCGAGCCCGACTCCCCCCGCAAGCCCGATGGGCCGCTCTTTCGGCGCGCGGCTGCTGCTCGTGCTGGCGCTGTCGGTGGCGCTGATCGGCGCCGGCGGCCGCTGGCATTACCACAACCAGCAGGCCGAGGCCCGCCACTTTGCCGCGGAAACGCTCAGCCAGATCGCAGACACGAAGGTCGAGCAGATCGCCCAATGGATGACGGAACGGTACGCCGATGCCGAGGCCATGCAGGATGTGCCGCAGGCGGCCCGCTACCTGCAGAGGCCGGACGACGCCCAGGCCCTCGAGAGTGTGCAGGCATGGATGAGCGGAATCCAGCAGCGTCACGGTTACCGCGCGGTGGCCTTGTTCGATGCGGCCGGCGAGCGGTGCCTGGCGGTTCCGGAAACGTATTGCGGCGATGCCGCGAACCTTGCGCATGGCCGCGAGCATGTTCGGCGCAACCGGTTGGCGCGCGAGGTCTCCTTCAGCGACCTGCATCGCCTGCCCGACCAGTCCATCCAGATGATCTTCGCCGCGCCGGTCGGCTTGTCATCCCAGGCGGGGGAGCCGGCAATCGGCATGCTGTTGGTCGTCATCGACCCGCGCCGCTTTCTGTACCCCCTGATCCAGCGCTGGCCCACCCCCAGCGCCAGCGCGGAAACCATTCTCATCCGGCGCGAAGGCGACGAGCTGGTTTCTCTGAACGACCTGCGCCACCGCGCCGATTCGGCGCTCAGGCTGCGGCTGCCGATCGCGACAAACCCGCTCCTTCCGGCGGCGATGGCGGTGCAAGGGGTGCAGGGCGTGGTCGAAGGCGTGGACTATCGCGGCACCCCCGTGCTCGCCGTCGTTCGCAGGGTCATGAACACGCCCTGGTTCATGGTCGCCAAGGTGGATGAGGACGAGATCCATGCGCCGGTGCGTCGGCAGGCCTGGACCACCGGGCTGCTGAGCGTTCTGCTGATGCTGCTGGCCAGCCTCGGGGTCGCTCTGCTGTGGCGCCAGCAGCGGCTGGTGAGCGCACAGCAGGCGGCCGCCGTGCTGCGCGAAAGCGAAAACCGGTTGAGGAAGGCTCTGGATGTCCAGAACGTGGGCGTGATGTTCTGGGACGTGACCTCCGGCACCCTGATCGATGCCAACGACACCTTTCTGAAGATCATGGGTTACAGCCGGCAGGAGGTGGACGCGCACCAGTTGACCTGGCAAACGTTCACGCCGCCGGAATACATCGAGACGAGCATCGCGGAGATGGAGTCGTTCCGGGCGAACGGCCGCGTCGGCCCGTACGAGAAGGAATACTTGCGCAAGGATGGCTCGCGGCAATGGTTCGTGTTTGCCGGCAGCGCGCTCGACGAGAACAGGTGCGTGGAATACTGCATCGACGTTTCCGGCCAGAAGCGGGCGGAATCGGCACTCGCCGAAAGCGAAGAAAGACTGCGGCTCGCCTTGCAGGCCACGAACCTCGGCCTGTATGACCTGAACGTCCAGTCCGGCGAGGCACTCGTCAACGCGGAGTACGCCGCGATGCTGGGGTATGCCCCCGAAACCTTTGTCGAAACCAATGCAGCCTGGATCGAGCGCATTCATCCGGACGACAGGGAGATCACGGCACGCGCCTACGCGGACTACGTGGCGGGAAGAACTGCGCAGTATCGGGTGGAATTCCGTCAGAAAACGCGCGACGGGGACTGGAAGTGGATTCTTTCGCTCGGCAAGATCGTCGCATTCGACGATGCCGGAAAGCCCCTCAGGATGCTCGGCACCCATACCGACATCACCGAGCGCAAGCGGGCCGAGGCCTCCGTGGCGCAACACGCGCGGGAACTGGAACGTGGACGCCAGGCACTGCTGAGCGTGCTGCAGGACCAGCGCCGCGCGGAAACTTCGCTGCGCCAGCTGGCGCTGGCGGTGGAGCAGAGCCCGGAGAGCATTGTCATCACGAACCTCTCGGCCGAGATCGAATACGTCAATGCCGCGTTTCTGGCCACCACAGGCTACACGCGCGAGCAGGTCATCGGCAGGAACCCGCGCATTCTGCAATCCGGCAGGACGCCGCGCGCGACCTACGACGCGATCTGGGCGGCGCTCACGGCCGAGCAGACGTGGAAGGGCGAACTGGTCAACCGCAAGGCCAGCGGCGAGTACTATGTCGAGTTCGCCCATATCGCACCGCTACGGCAGCCGGATGGCCGTATCAGCCATTACGTCGCGGTGAAGGAGGACATCACCGAGAAGAAGCGCCTCGGCGAGGAACTGGATCGCCACCGCCACCACCTCGAAGACCTGGTGACGCAGCGCACCGCCGAACTGGCGCAAGCGCGACAGCAGGCCGAGGCCGCCAGTCAGGCCAAGAGCGCCTTCCTGGCCAACATGAGCCACGAGATCCGCACGCCGATGAACGCCATCATCGGACTGACTCATCTGCTGCGAAAGGATGGTGTCACTCCGCAGCAGGACGGGCGGCTGGAGCAGATCGAGGCATCGGGCCGGCATCTGCTCGGCCTGATCAACGACATCCTCGACCTCTCCAAGATCGAGGCCGGCAAACTCGATCTGGCGCTGGAAGATTTTCACCTCTCGGCGGTGCTCGACCACGTCGCCTCGTTGATTCGCCCGTCCGCCCAATCCAAGGGCTTGCACATCGAGCTCGACGGCGACGCCGTGCCGACGTGGTTGCGTGGCGACCCGATGCGCCTGCGCCAATGTCTGTTCAACCTGGCTGGCAATGCGGTCAAGTTTACCGAAAGGGGCAGCATCGTCCTGCGTGCCAAGCTGCTGAAGGATGGCGCGGAGGGCTTGCAGGTGCGCTTTGAAGTCGAGGACACGGGGATTGGCGTGACGCCGGCGCAGGGGCAGCGCCTGTTCCACGTGTTCCAGCAGGCCGAAGTCGGCACCACGCGCAAATACGGCGGCACCGGTCTCGGTCTGGCGCTGACGCGCAACCTGGCGCAGATGATGGGCGGCGAGGCGGGGATGGATAGCATCCCGGGCGAGGGCAGCACCTTCTGGTTTACGGTGCTGTTGCAGCGCGGCCACGGCATCATGCCCGCGCCAACGGCGCGGCGCGCCGATGCCGAGCGGGCGCTGCGCCATGAGCAGGCGGGCACGCGGGTGTTGCTGGTGGAAGACAACCCCATCAACCGGCTGGTGGCATTGGAGCTGCTGCATGCCGTCGGTTTGACGGTGGAGACGGCCGAGGACGGCGCCGAGGCCCTGGAGCGGGTCAAGGCCGCCGACTACGCGCTGATCCTGATGGACATGCAGATGCCGGTGATGGATGGCCTGGACGCGACCCGCGCCATCCGCGCCCTGCCGGGCTGGCGCGACAAGCCGATTCTGGCAATGACCGCCAATGCCTTCGATGACGATCGCCGCACCTGCGTGGAGGCCGGCATGAACGATTTCATCGCCAAGCCGGTGGAGCCGGAGCGGCTCTATGCCACCCTGCACAAGTGGCTGCCGGGGCGAACCGGGAAATTGCCGCCGTCGGCGTCCGCCGAGTCGGACTTCGCACTTGATGAAGGCGATCACCCGTGCAGCGTTGCAGGTGCTGGCGTGATGGCGCCGCAGGCCGACCTGGCTCCGCTTGCCGCAGCGCCTGCGGAGGCCGCCGATGCCGAGCTGCGCACGCGGCTGTCGGCGATTGGCGATCTGGATCTGGAAAGTGGCCTGCGCACCTTGGGCGGTTCGTGGCTGGATTACCCGCTTATCCTGGGGCTCTTCGCCGAATACCATGGCGACGATGCACGCAAACTCGCCGAACAGATCCAGCAAGACGATCTTGCTGGCGCGAAGCGCCTGGCTCACGCGCTGAAGGGCGCGGCCGGCACGGTCGGCGCCACGATCGTCCATCGACTCGCCGGCGATCTCGAGGACGTGCTCAAGCGCGGCGACCGTGCGGAGGTGCAGGCGGCGCTGGTGCCGCTGACCGAACGTCTGCCCAGGCTGATTGCCGCGCTACAGGATGCTCTGGTGCGGGCCAATCGGGTAATGGTGCAGGAGATGCCTGCAAGACGGGTGGACACCAGCGTGCTGGTGCGACTCGAGGCCTTGCTGGCCGGGGACGACACGACGGCGATCAGCTTCCTTGCGGAAAATCGGCAGGCCCTGCGCGAGACCTTGCTGATGGACTTTGAAGAGGTTCGACGCCAGATCGAGGTGTTCGACTTTCCGGGGGCATTGGAAAGTGTGCGCGCGGCGCTTGCGGCCTTGGCGAGCAAGTAGCGTCGGCACGCCGGTTTCAGCGTCTGCAAGAGGATGACGGCGGGCTCGGTTCCGCGCGGCCGCATCATTTCCCTTGCCTGTCACTTGCCACCGTCTAGAGTGAAGGATCAAGCCGGCGGGGTGGGTCAGGCTGGCAAGGCGCGGAGGATCGACGGATCCATCCACAGGCAGCCAATCGAGCTGCTGCAATCCGGCAGTGATCCGAATGTCCCCCACATCAAGCGCGTCGATGTGACGCAGGGGAGACTATGATGAAAAAATTCAGTCTTTCAACCCTCGCTGCAGGGTTGTCGGTGATGTGTGCCAACGCATTGGCCGCGCCAATCGCCTTGCCTGCGGGACCGGCATTCTTTGAGTTTCGCATCCAGGAGCAATTCAGCAAGTCGAACGATATCAATAACGCTGCGAATCCGGGACGGGGCGGTATCGTTGAAGGCATCTGGGGCGTGATGGAAATTACCCGGCTGTCGGTTGGTACGGTTCAGTCTCCATCTGGTTCACAGATAAGCGGACCCGGCGCCACGATATTCACCAGTGGTCAGAATGGGGGCAATCAGATACTTGCCATCTACTACGGCATCCTCAATAACCCGGGGACTGCGCCGGATACGACCCAGGGTGGGGTGCTCGACTTCTATTGGTGGGACAACAACAATCAGAACATCAGCTCGCCGTTCAGTGCCGCCGATCTCGCCAGGCGTGGCCAGGGGGGCAGTCGGAGCGGCAACGCCGAGGGCGCCTATCAGGGGGTGAGCTGCGCAGCGAACAATAATGCCGGCTGCTATTTTCTTGCGCGTTTCGACTTCACCTCTGGTGCCGATGTCAATAGCCAGGTCAATACGATGATCTCTCCGGCAGGGACGCAGAACTTCTCGAGTTATCTGAGTGTCGATACCGGTGTGATGGGCTATTGGAGCGCCGCGCTCGATTCGGATTTCTTCACGCTCAACCCCAACAACCAACGATGCGGCGACCCGGGCGTCTCTTGCGTCAGCGCCAACGATATGCGAACGGCGGGCGACTTCACGAGGCTCGGTGCCGAAAATTGGGATATCGCCAATACGGATATCATTGGACTGGGCAAGACTGGAACCTCGACGGCGTTCGTCGTGCCGGAGCCGACATCGCTCATCCTGCTCGGACTTGGCATGGCGCTGATCGGCGTGAGCAGAACGGAGCGCCGGGCAAGGAGATGAAAGGATTCAGTGGGCCAAGGGTGTTCATCAGGGGCGCGCATTCGAAATGCGCGCCTGCTCCCGTCTTGTGGGCGAAGAGCGTGAGCGCGACGCAAAGGGGGCCTGATGAGCTGTCTGGAGATGGATGAGCAAATGGAAGACCTGACCCCATCGTATTTCAGGAGCGAGACATGGTGAGAAAGCTTGAAGGCAAGGTGGCCGTCGTCACGGGCGCCAGCAGCGGGATCGGCAAATCGATCGTCGAAAGCTATGCGCAGGAAGGCGCCCGGGTGGTGGCGTTCGCGCGCAATCTCGACGCCTTGAAGGCACTCGAGACCGCGTGGCCCGGGCAAGTCCGGGCCGTGGCGGGTGACGTGACCAGGGCCGAGGACCTGCAGCGCCTGGTCGATGAAGCCGTCCGCGTCCATGGCGGTGTGGATGTCGTCGTGCCCAATGCCGGCATCGCGCGCGTCGTGTCTTTCGCGGACAGCACCGCCGAAGCCTTCCATACGCAGTTCTCGGTCAATCTCTTCGGTGCGGCGGAAACCGCGCGTCTCTTCGTTCCCCACATCCGCAAGGGGGGCTCGATCCAGTTCATCACGACCTTCCTGACCCAGGTCGGCTTTCCCGGGCTGGCCATCTACAGCGCCAGCAAGGCTGCGTTGAAGTCCCTGTCCCAGACCCTGGCGGCCGAGCTCGCCCCCCTGGGCATCCGGGTCAACTCGATCGCCCCCGGCCCGATCGGGACGCCGCTGTGGGGCACGGTCGGGCTGCCGCCCGAGATCCTGGGGGCCGTCGCGGAGAAGATCACGTCCCGGCTCATGCCTGGCGCATTCGGTCAGCCGGAGGATATCGCCGAGCTCTCGGTGTTCCTCGCGTCGGACAGCGCCAGGAACATCTACGGCCAGGAAATCGTCGTGGATGGCGGCTACACGGTCGGATGAGCTTCGTCGCGCTCGCGGCCTCATGAGCCGTCGACCGGGCCAGAGTCCGGCGACGCGGCGTTGTTGGGCCGGTCGGAGACGACGACCCCGTCCACGAGTTCGATGATGCGGTCGCAGCGGCGGGCGAGGCGGGGGTCGTGGGTGACGATCAGGAAGCTCGTGCCGAGTTGCCGATTGACCTCGCGCAGCAGCGCGAAGACCTCGTCCGCCGAGTGCGTGTCGAGGTTGCCGGTGGGTTCGTCGGCGAGCACCAGCGCGGGCGACATCGCCAGCGCACGGGCGATGGCGACGCGCTGCTGCTGGCCGCCGGAGAGCCGGTTGGCGAGCTGGCGCCGCTGCCGGGCCAGGCCGACGCGGTCGAGCAGCTCGCCGGCGCGCGCGAACATCGCCGCGTCCGGCCGCCCGCGCGCGATCAGCAGCGGCATGGCGACGTTCTCCTCGGCGGTGAAGGCGGGGATCAGGTGGTGGTGCTGGAACACGAAGCCGATGCGTTCGCCGCGCAGGCGGGTGAGGGCGGTGTCGTCGAGCGTCGCGGTCTCCTCGCCATCGATGACGAGGCGGCCGCTGCTGGGGCGGTCGAGCAGGCCGATCAGATTGAGCAGCGTGCTCTTGCCCGAGCCGGAGGGGCCGATCAGGGCAGCGAACTCGCCGCGCCCGAGGCGCAGGTCGATGCCGTGCAGGACTTCGTACTCCGTGTCGGCGCCGGCGTAGGCCTTGCGCAGGCCTTCGAGTTTCAGGACCGCGTCAGCCACGGATCGCCACCACCGGGTCGAGCCCTGCCGCACGCCGTGCCGGCAGCAGCGCCGCGAGGATGCCGACCACGCTGGCGCCGCCCGCGGCGATCGCCACCAGCGCGGGCTCGACGCCGATGTCGAACAGCGGCGTGCCGTCCGGGTTGCGCGCGAGCATCCGCCACAGCATCAGGAAGGCCCACGCCAGCGCCGAGCCCAGGAAGGATCCGAGGAAACCCACGATGCCGCCCTGCAGCAGGAAGATGCGCCGCATCTGCGCCTGCGTGGCGCCCATCGCGCGCAGGATGCCGATCTCCTTGCTGCGCTGGACCACCGACACCACCAGCACGCTGGCGATGCCGAAGGACACCGAGAGCGCGATGAAGAAGCGGATCACGTTGCTCGACACCCGCTGCGAGGTGAGCGCGGTGACGAACTGCGCGTTGGTGCGGATCCAGCTGTCGGCGATCAGGCCGGACTCGGCGGCGATGCGCTGCGCCACGTCCTCCGCGAGGTCGAGGTCGTGGAGGGCGAGGTCGATGTTGGAGACGCCGCCGACCAGGTCGAGCAGGGTCTGACCGGTGCGCAGGCCGACATAGACGTTGCGTGCATTGACGCCCTTGTTGCCGAGATCGAACAGCCCGGTCACGGTCAGCGTCTCGGCCTCGCCCTGCGCGCCGCGGATGCGCAGCTTGTCGCCGACGTCGGCGCCGAGGTCCTTGGCCAGCTCGATGCCGATCACCGCCTCGCCGGCGCCGACGCGCAGCTCGCCGGCGGTGATGCGTCCGCCGAGGTCGATGACCTGCTGGTAGCGCGCGGGTTCGATGCCGAGCAGGGTCACCGCCTTGCTGGCGTCGCCACGCACCGCGAACGCCGGGCCGGAGGCGGCCGGCGACACCGCGGCGATCTCGGGCCAGGCCTCGAGGCGGTCGCGCAGCAGTTGCCACTGGTCGATCGAGCGCAGCCGCTGCGCCTGCTTCTGCAGGCGGATCGCGTCGTGCCCGCTCGAGGCCTGCGGGCGCGCCACCTCCTCGGCCGGCAGCAGCACGATGTGCGCCTGCGAACTGAGCGTGCGGCGCACCAGGTTGGCCTGCAGACCGGACAGCAGCGCCGACATGAACACGATCACCGCCACGCCGACGCCGACGCCGACGATGATCAGCAGCGACTGCATGCGTCCCTCCTGCAGGAAGCGCAGCGCGGCGATCCATTCGAAGGGCATCCACGACTTCATGGCTGCACGCGCGTCCGCACCGCCCGCCCTGCGGGCACGTCGGCCGGCGCCGGCACCACGGCCTCGCCGGCGGCGAGGCCCTCGAGCACCTCCACCCTGCCGGCGCCGCGGATGCCCAGCCGCACCGGCTGGCGTGCGGTACGGGCGTCGCGCACCACCAGCACCCAGGGCTGCGCCCCGCCGGACTCGCGTACCGCCGCGGCGGGCACGGCCAGCGTGCGCTCGCGCCGCGCCGCCTCGATGTCGAGCGATACCGTCATCTCGTGGCGCAGGTAGGGCGGTGGCTCGGGTACGCGCAGGCGGACCTCCACCGAGCCGCGCTGGGCGTCCACCGAGGGGGCGATGTAGGCGAGCACGGCGGCGAAGCGCTCGCCCGGGTAGGCATCGGCCGAGGCCAGCGCGGCCTGGCCGGGGTGAAGCAGGGCGAGGTTCTTCTCGTCGATCTGCACGGTGAGCTCGGTGGCGCCGGCCGGGGCGATCGTCATCAGCGGCGTGCCCGGCTGCACGGTGTCGCCGGCCTCGACGTTGCGGGTCAGCACGGTGCCCGCGACCGGGGCGCGCAGGGTCGCGTAGCTCAGCCGGGTCTCCGCCGCGGCCAGCGCAGCGCGCGCCTGTTCCAGGGCGCTGCGCGCGAGCTCGATCTCGCTGCCGCCAGGCTGCTGGCTGGCGCGCTGCAGGCGGGCGCTGCGGACCTGGCTGTCGGCCACGTCGAGCGCCCGGCGCGCCTCGTCGAGCTGTGCCTGGCTGTAGAAGCCGCGCGCGACGAGCTCCTGCACGCGCCGATGGTGCCGCTGCGCCTGCAGCGCCGTGGCCTCGGCCTGGCGCAGCGCCTGTTCGGCCACCGGCAGGCCGAGCTCGCGCAGCTGGCGCAGGCGCGCCTCGCCCTGCACCACGGCGGCGCCGGCCTGGGCGACGGCCGCCCCCCACTCGCGCTCGTCCAGGCGCAGCAGCGCCTGGCCCGGCGCCAGCGCGTCGCCCTCGCGCACCTCCACCGCCTGCACGCGCCCGGCGATCTGCGCCGATACCACGATGCGCTCGGGCGTGCGCACCCGCCCGCTCGCCACGATCGCCTGGCGCAGCGGTCCCTCCTCGACGAGGGCCACGTTCACCGTCTCGTGGTGGAAGGTGGCGAAGGCGAGCGCGGAGATCGCCAGCACGCCCGCGCCGACGCCCGCGCGCGAGCCGAGCAGGCGTCGCAGGGTGGAGGGGCGGCCGGCGCGGAGAGGATCGTCGGGGGTCTTGCCGGGTGTGTTCAGGATGATCGTGGCTCCGCTGTCGATGCCGCGGGCTGGGTTTGCTGCTGCGGGTACGAGGGCCGCGTCGTGCCGCCCGGCCGGCGCCGACCGGCTCGGGCAGGTCCGGCGGGGTTCCGCGGACGGGGCTCGGAGGTCGGGGCAAGGCAGGGCGGACGCGGCGGGAACGCCCACGAGCCGGCGGGACCCGCATTGTCGCCGCCCGGCGCGGTCGCCGACAAGCGCCGGGGCTGAGCTTCGATCGCGTCACCGCCGCGGAGGCGCGCACTCGCCCGCGATGCGCATGACGGCGTCGACTTACTTGGCTTCGCCCTGCCTGGCGGGGATCTCGCGGCCGATCCAGACCTCGATCACGCCGCGGGTCGGCTTGAGCGATGCCGCGAGCGGCTCGACCTTCCAGTTCCCGAAACCGACCGCCTTGCCCAGCTCTTCGGCGCAGCGCTTCGAGGCGGGATCGTGATGGCGCACGGTGGTCAGCGCGACCTGGCGCGGCGGCGTGCGCTGCGCCGCGCGCGCCGTGGCCTCGACGTCTTCGATCGGCGGCACCGAGGCGCCGAGCTTGCGCCAGGCGTCCCGGTAGTCGCGAACCGTGTCGCGTTGCGTAGGGCCGAAGATCTGCAGGTAGATGGTCGTGCCGGCGCAGATCTTCGAGTTCGCCTCCACCGCGGCGGGCGCAGTGGGCGCGGGCGCAGGCGCGGGCGCAGGCGCAGGCGCGACGGGCGGCACGGGCGCCGGTCGTGGGGGCGGAGCGGTGGGTGGAGGGGGCGGCTTCGCCGTCGGGGACTGCGCGGTCGGTGGGGTCGGCTGTTCGCCGGCGAGCGCCACGGTGGGGCAGGCCAGCGCGGCGTTGTGTTCCGCCCGGGCGAACTCGCGTGCCTCGGCGAAGGAGTCGGCCGGGTGTGCGGACTTGCCCCGCTGTGCCTCGAAGCCGTAGCGGTAGGCCCAGTAAGTCGGCAGCCTGGTCTTGGCCGGTGCGGCCGGGCGCCCGGCGAAGCAGATCTGTGGCCATTCGGCGCCCCCGGCGTCCGGGCGGGTGTTGGCGACGAGGAGCGCGGCGCACGCGCGGCTGCGCATGCGCGTCTCGACCAGGCCGCAGCGCTCGGCAACCTCGTCGAAGATCTCCTGCACCAGGCTGGATTCCGCGAGCCAGTCGGCCTCCCGTCGGGCGCACAACGCGTCCGCATGGTGCAGGAAGCTGCCTGCCAGCGCGGTGAGCTTCGGATGCTCCTCGCTCATGAGTGTCGTCGAGCAGCGGTCGCGTCCGGGCAGGGCGGCCCAGTCCTCGGTGATCTTCAGGATCGCTGCGCGTTCGGTCTTGCGTTCCTCGGCCAGGGCGCCGATCGCGCCGTCGATCGCCTGCCATGAGGACACCAGCACGGTGGCCACCGCGCCGATGCCGATCGAGGCGCTCACCGCGCTGTTGCGGATGCGCTCGGGCAGCCGGCTGGCCGCGGCCTCGGCGGCGGCCGCGGCGGCCGCGCCCGCGCCCGCCGGCACCGTCGCCGGGGTAACGGAGGCCCGGGGCGTCGCGGCGGTGAGGGCGCCGGTGTCGGACTCGAACAGCGTCGCATGGCGACTGCGCAGCGCCTCCAGCAAGTCGCTGTCGAGCACGTCGCCGAGATTGAAGCCGAGCTGGTAGTAGCTCTCCCACTGCGCCTCGTCGAAGAACTGGTCGGCGGTGGTCTGCTGCGGGAAGGCCGGGTTGCTGGCGGCGAAGTTGATCAGGTCGACCGGCAGCCCGGCGCTGATGTTGGGCTTGACCAGCACCAGCCAGCCCGGCTCGGTCGCGCCGACGTAGCGCACACGGGCGAGCGCGAGGCAGGCGTTGCTCTTGCGCGAGGCCAGATCGTTGAGCGAGCCGAACAGCTCGACCCCGGGCGGTCGATCGTTCTCGCCCGCCGCGCGGGGGCGCGGGCGCAGGAACTCGATCTCCGCGCCGAGGTCGATGCGCGCCTTGCGCACCAGGTTCTCCAGGTCGCCGAAGCGGTAGTCCGGGTCGGCGCCGCAGTCGGCGAGCACGATCATGCGGCAGCGTTCGGCGAGCAGGGCGTAGGCGGCCGTGTTCTCGAAGTGGCCGCCATCGCTGAGGAACCAGTCGGGTCCGCTGCTGCCCTTGAAGTTGCAGAACACCTCGCTGAGCAGGCCGCGCGACTTGGCCGCGAGGCGGCGTTTCGGGCGCTGCAGGTTCTCCCGTGCAGCGCGCGTCCACCAGTAGCCGAGGCGAATGCCGGCGAAGGCCAGCAGCGCCGAGATGCCGCCGCGCGTCTGGCTGCCCAGGCCGGGCGACACCGCGGCGCCCGAGATCGCCACCCACGAACCCAGGCCGAGGGCGCCTGCACCGGTCACCTGGAACCACGGTTCCTGGCCCACCCGCACCCAGCCTTCGGGGCCCACCGTCAGCGGCAGGCCGCGGCGGTCGCGGTTGAACAGTCCGCCGCGCGGGTCGTGCGTCTGATTGATGCAGACCCCGATCAGATGCACCGGGCCGCCTTGCCGATGCGGCGCGTAGGCTTCCAGCGCGAGGTCATCGTCGGGGTCGGGGTCGAACACGCTCTTGTGGGCGAGGTGTGCGGCGCCGCGCTCGGACACGACGGCGGTCGGCCCGAGTGTGTCCTGCTGGCCGAAGCGGGCCGGATTGGCCGCGCCCAGGTAGCTGCGCACCAGGCGCGCGCGGTAGAAGGTGTGCAGCGAGGACAGGTTGAGGAACTCGAAATTCCGCCCGGTGGCGAGCACGTAGCCGCCGGCCGCAGTACCGATCGCGAGCAGCCGGAGCCAGGGCGCGCCGAAGTCCACCGTGCCCTCGGTCGCGAACATCGGCCCCAGCGCCGCCGCGTGCACAAGCGAGACCCACCACGCGCACAGCAGGAAGCTGAGTACGTAGCCGGAGAGCTGGCCCAGGCTCAGCAGCAGCTTGCCGCTGATTCCGCCTTGGGGGCCGCCACCCAGCGCCGGCATCGCCGCCCGCAGCACGGCGGCGGCCACCGCCAGGGCGAGCGCGGTATTGGCCTGCGCCTTGAACTCGAAGGCGAGGAACCACGCCACCCGGTCCACCAGTCCGAGCAGCAGCACGACCGCGATCGCCTTCATGCACAGGGATTGCCAGTCGGCCAGCCAACGCCGCACCGCCTCCTCGCGGAGCCGCAGCGCATCGCGCTCGGTCTCGTCGAAGAGGTGGCGCAACAGGAAGCGCGACCACGGGATCGCGATCAGCCAGGCGACGGCCAGGCCGATCGCGCCCCAGGCCAGCGCCATCCGGATCGCATGACCGGGCTGCCACTGCGGACCGATGATGGCGTCGCCGTAATGCACCAACAGGCCCAGGACGATCGTCAGGATCACGCATTGCACGGCGACGAAGCCGGGCCGCCATCCCGGCCGCCCGGCCGACGCCACCCAGGGCACGACCCAGTACGCCGCGGTCGCCAGGCCGCCGAGCACGGCCAGCACCGGGATCGCGACCGGCCACAGCGTGGGCAGCCAGGGGGGCAGCCGGCGCAGGGCCTCTATGCGCTCGCCCGTCACCCACCCGTCCGTCACCCAGTGCGCGATCGCCGCCCACACGCCCACATCGACCGCCGCCAGCACCACGCCGAGCGCGAGGGCCAGCGCGCCGAGCTCGAGGTGGATCGCGAGCAGGTTGCGCAGGAAGACGGCGAGCGCGAAGGTCTTGTCGGCCGGTCCGCGCGGCACCAGGTAGCGGCCGTTGGCGCGCAGCCACCAGCGAAACCAGCGTGGCTCCTGGGAGCCGAAGGCCGCGAAGATGGCGCGGGTGTCGTCCGCGGAGCGTGCGCCGTGCAGCAGGCGGCCGAGCATGCCGCCGATGTAGCCGCCGCCGGACACGGTCGACAGCAGGTCGAAGCGTTCAAGCAGGCGGTTGCGCGCGAGCACGCCGAGCAGGCCGAAGCAGAAGGTCGCGCTGCGGATGCCGCCGCCCGACAGGGCCAGGCCCCATTTGTCCGCGACGCCGTCCTTGCGCCCGAGGGCCGCGCGCCGTTCGCCCACCAGTTGGTCGATCTTCTCGCTCATGGCACCGTCCTCCCCGCCGCTGGTGCGAAGCCGCGAACACCGTTTCGCGCGCACAGTGTCTCTATAGCACCCGAACTCTGCGCATGACAGCATCAAGGACGGCCGCGGCGGTGCCGCGCGGACCCGGCGCCCCGCGTTCGGGACGGCGGCGCG
>Ga0268298_10002696_pt1 | contig 19110 bp, 20 predicted proteins | sample WWTPWeurt_MetaG_FD_194462 | JGI IMG/M metagenome (GOLD analysis project Ga0268298, IMG submission 194462) | Activated sludge microbial communities from WWTP in Nijmegen, Gelderland, Netherland - WWTP Weurt | ecosystem: Engineered > WWTP > Aerobic digester > Activated sludge | place...
ATGGCGTGGGAAGAACATGGTCACCAGAATGGCCAGGGCCGACATAACAAAGACCCGCGCCAGAAACCAGATTCCATCCCATATTAGTGAGAGAGGGCCGCTAACGGAGGCTTTTGGCACACCCGGAATAGCGGGCAGAGTGCCGTCCATCCGTTCCACACTGCCCTCAACCACGGCCCCATCGGCCTGGTTATAGGCAACGCCAGTCAGCTGAATATCACCGGTTACCTGGGCGCTTTTCTTCAAGCTCAATGTGCCGCCGGTTGCAGTAATATCCCCATCCACCGTGCCAGCCACTTCCAGCGTCCCCCCCGTAAGCACAACATCTCCATTGACGGCAGAGCCTTTTTCCAGCACCACCGTGCCGGCCAAAATGGTCAGATCTTCATCCAGGGTTTCACCGGTTTCCAGGGTGAACGTGTTGGCGATGACGGTCTTGGCCAGCCCTGCGGCCTGAACGCTGCCGCTGAAGACCAGAGACAGCGCCACAACCAGCGCCAGCACGACAAAAAGCAGCCCAGTGCGGTTTTTATTCATATATTTCCGCCTTTCGCATGGTCAGCTGGCGGTAAACCACCAGCCAGAGCACGCTGATCAGGCTGACGAAGCCGGCGAAGAAGAACAACCCCACCAGGGAAAGGGGCGGCAAAGCAACCCCGGTCCGGCCAATCAATTGAAAAAATCCGCGCAAAAGGTTGGCCGCCGAAGTCATAGAAAGCATGAGGGCGGCAATTATTTGCTGCGGTCCAGCCAGGGCAGCCACAAACTGCCAGGCCATCAGCCCCAGCAAGAGGGCCGAAAGACCGGCCAAGACCACGAAGAAAACCCAGGCAACCCGGCGCTGGCGTTCCAGGCGCTGTGTAACCAGGCGAACCTGCCAGCGAAAGGCAAATCCGGGGGTTGGGCTGGTTTGACCGCTGGAGCGGAAAAGATGCTGAACGCCGTTCCAGGCCTGGTGGCGCTGGCGGCAAATTTCACATGAGCGCAGGTGATCCTGCATTTGACGCGACTGCTCGACTGTCAGCGGCTCGTCGGCGAGCAGCCAGTCGCTAAAAGGCTGGTGCATTTGCTCGTTCATTGCGAGTCCTTTCTTTTAAAAAAGCTTTTGATTCCTGGTCGCTCCACCCCTGCGCCAGAACCTGACGCGCCCGGTGCAGGCGGCTCTTGACCGCGCTGACCGTCAAAGATAGTGAAGCTGCAATTTCATCGTACGACATGTCATACCAATAGAGCATGATCACTGCCGCCCGATCTTGTGGGTTGATTTGAGCCAGAAGCTGCTGCACCCGCTTCTGGTCTTCATGCAGACTGAGCGAGGGCTCTGGCCCGGGCGCATGGTCCGGCGGATCAAGCAGCAGAGGCTCATCGTCCAGCGATAGAAGTTTCATCCGGCGCTTGCGAATCTGATCAATGCAGTAGTGGGCAGCGATCGAAAGCAGCCAGGTGGAAAAGGCGCGCTGGGTGTCATAACGTTTCATATTCTGGTATGCTCGCAAAAAGGTTTCCTGAGCCGCATCCTCGGCCTCGTACGGGTCGCCAAGCATGCGGTAACACAGGTTGTAAACCGGTGTCTGGTAGGTTTGGACCAGGGAGGTAAAGGCTTCCTGATCACCCTGGATGGCTTTTGCGAGCCAGGTTGGCTCGTGTTCATTCACTGCAATATTCTCCTGAACGTCCGCCTGCCGGTTTGCGTAGGGCGTTATTACACCGGTCAGGCCAGGCTTGTCTATCTCATTATACGCATACTTTTATGGAAAGTTGCAAGAAATTTTGGTCATTGGGTTCACCGTGATAAAGACCGTATTTATGGGGGGGGTGAAAGCGGCGAAGCCGCTTTCACTCCCCATAAACCAGAACATCAGGAACATTTCGGCGGGCTTGTGCGTTATAAGAATAGGGCCCTTGTATCTCAACCGGCAGGAGTATTCGCATGAAAAAATTTTTGTTTGCCATTCTGGTTCTGATGATGATCTGCTCCCCCACCTCGGCCCGCGCAGATGGGATTATCATCCCTGAACCGCCAATCTGCGATCCTTTTCCCTGTGCGCAGCCGGTCCCGCCGATCAGCCAGCTTCAGGTTAAATACCACCATGTCAGCGTCATGATCGAAGACCAGATCGCCATCACCAAGGTAGATCAGGTCTTTTACAACCCCAACAGTTGGAGTGTTGAAGGCGAATATCTATTCCCGCTGCCTCAGGATGCCGTGGTGACAAATTTCAAGCTCTGGATCGATGGCGAACCGGTCAGCGGCGCAGTGCTGGACGCAGATCAGGCCCGCCAGCGCTATGAAGAAATTGTGCGCAGCCTGCAGGACCCGGCTCTGCTGGAGTATGCCGGAAGCGGCGCAGTTCAGGCGCATATCTTCCCAATCCCCTCACAGACCGAACGGCGGGTCGAGCTGGAATATACACAGGCCCTGACTGCTGACCACGGGCTGGTGCGCTATGTCTACCCGCTCAACACCGAAAAGTTTTCTGCCAGCCCGCTGGAGAGCGTCTCCGTCAGCGTTGAAATCAAATCTTCCACCCCCATCCGGGCGGTTTATTCGCCTTCCCATCCGGTTGCTATCACCCGCAGCGGCGAAGACCAGGCCTCTGCCAGTTACGAGGAGGCCGATATCACCCCGGACAGCGATTTTGCTTTGTTCTATTCCCTGGGCGAAACGCCCGCCTTCCATTTATTGACCTACCGCGACCCCAGTGACCCTTCCGGAGCCGATGGCTACTTCCTGGCCCTGATCGCCCCTTCCCCCGAAGTCTCCGCTCAGCCGCAGCCCAAAGATGTTCTCCTGGTGCTGGATCATTCAGGCAGCATGGAGGGCGAAAAAATGGAGCAGGCCCGCCAGGCCCTGATCTATATCCTCGAACATCTCAACCCGCAGGACCGGTTCAACATCATTGGGTTCAGCAGCGCCGTCGAGACCTTTGCCAGCGGACTGCGCCCAGCCAGCCAGGCTGCAGAAGCCCGGGGCTGGGTGGAATCGATCAGCGCAGCCGGATCAACCGACATCAACCGGGCCTTGCTGGAGGCCGCCAGCCTGGTGCAGCCCGAGCGCCCCACCTACCTGATCTTTTTAACGGATGGCCTGCCAACCGAAGGTGAGATCGACAGTGCGAAAATCCTGAACAACCTGGCAGATTCCGCTCCGACCAACCTGCGGCTTTTCGTCTTCGGGGTTGGCTACGATGTGGATACCTTTCTGCTCGATTCATTGGCTCAGGCCCATCACGGCGCATCAGCCTACATATTCCCCGAGCAAAACCTGGACGAGATCGTCTCCGGTTTTTATGACAAGATCAGCACCCCTGTTCTGACCAGCCTGAGCCTGGATTTTGGCAACATGTCTGTTTATGACCTGTACCCTATGCCCCTGCCTGACCTGTTCCGCGGCGGGCAGATCATCGCTGCCGGGCGCTACCGGGGCGGGGGTGTTGCGAATATCATCCTCAGCGGCGATCTGAACGGCGTCAAACAAACCCTGACCTTCCCAGAACAGGTCTTCACGACTGACAGCCAGGGCGAAACCGGTCCGCTGGCTGCCCTGCCGCGCCTGTGGGCCACCCGTAAGATCGGTTACCTGCTAAACCAGGTAAGGCTGCAGGGCGCCGAGAAAGAGCTGGTGGAGCAAATTGTGCGCCTGAGCATTCGCTATGGGATTGTGACCCCTTACACATCCTACCTGGTCACCGAACCCGCCGCCCTGGGCGCTTCGGCCCAAAATGAAATCGCCGGCGCAGCGATCCAACAATGGTCCCAGGCGCCTGCCGCCCCGGTCAGCGGCCAAAAAGCCGTCCAGGATGCTGCCGGGCAAAGCGCCTTGGCCCAGGCCGAGAGTGCGCCAGTGCTGGAGGCTTCGGCAGCCGGGCAGGTCAAGTTTGTCGGCTCACGCACTTTCCTGCTGGTCGACGGCGTTTGGACTGATACCACCTTTGACCCGGATACGATGCAGGCCAGGCGGGTGGTCTTCCTCTCGACCGATTACTTCAACCTGGCGAAGGCCAGCCCGGAAACGGCCGCAGCCCTGGCATTGGGACAGCAGGTGCTGGTGTTGGTGGAGGGCACTGCCTATCAGACTTATGTGGATCCCAACGCTGCCCCCGCCGCAGACAGCCCAACCCCCGACCCAACGGCAGCGCCGGATGCCGCTCCGGATGCTACCCAGGCTGCACTTCAGCCGCTGCCTTCGCCCACTTCCCAGCCAACACCCCAACCAGCGCAACCGCCTGCGAATATTTTCCCCACCTGCCCCGGCAGTGCAGCGTTCATGCTGCTGGCAATGGCACTTGTTTTCAGACCGAAGCTGCGTAAATAGCTTATGAAAAAATTGTCTGGGTGTTATTTGGGGTGGCGAAGCCACCCCAAATAACACCCAGACAATTTTATTTTATGGGGTTGTGGTGTGACCCTGCCCCCCGTTACCCTTTCCACCAGCCCACAGGGGGCGGGCGGTATCATCCCGGAAATTGAAGGTCTCGCCGGTGGCGGTGAGCGTCAGGCTCTTGAGCGCCAGGCCGCCATTGGCATCGATAAAACCGACTACGGTGACTGCATCGCCGTCTTTCAGGGTCAGGCCCAGGCCGGTAACGTAGCTGGTGTTGCCCAGTTCAGCCGCAATTGACTGCCCATCACTGGTGAGCAGGGTGAAATTGGGGGCGGCATAAGCGCTGACGACACCGCTGTAGGTCAACCATTCGGTCAAACCATTCTGGGGATCGGGAATACCGGTTCCGGTCTGTGTGCCGTTGGCGCCGCGCTGGCCGTTACCCTGGCCCTGTCCACCCTGTCCACCCTGTCCATTGCCTTGTCCATTGCCAGCGGTCGTGGTGGTCTGGCCCTGCGAGCGGGCGTAGGTGGTATTGTAAATGCTGAATACGGCGGCCGACAGAATGGTAACCAGTAATACGCTGACGAAAATTTTCTTAATCATGATAAACCTCCAGGTTTGTGATTCTTATTGTTTGGTATCTTCTCAACAAAGTGGGGTGTTGGGTGTTTTTTGTGGGCGAAGCCCACAAAAACACCCAACTTCCCTCGCTTATTGAGATGACACATTGTTTGTTTGGTTGATTTCTTCCCGGCAACTCGTGTCGTTGAAGTTGTTTCCATTCTAGCGGGGCGATTTGAAGAATTCGTGAAGGAATTATGCGCCCTTTGTGAAACAATTTGTCCCCAGTACGGGCAGACCGCTCGCCGCAGAAATGCACGAAATCTTCACATATTATTGGCTTCTTCTTCAAACCGGGCTTATACAATGGTGTCTATAAGCCTGATGCAGGGCAAACACACCTGCCGGGCGCCCAAAATCAAAATTCACAAACCTTATGGAGGTTAAAATGTCTAAGAAATCCCTGGTGATCACAATCCTGATGGCTCTGTCCATCGTCCTGGCAGCCTGCAGCGCTCGCACGCCAGAAATAACAGCTCAAATTGAAATGGTTCCGGCAGCCGTAGAAGCCGCCCCAACCGCAGCCTCCCAGGCAGCCCAGCCGGCGCCAACCACGGAAGCAGCTGCAGCGCCCGAAGCGCAGCAGCCTGCCGCAGCAGATGCCGCCATTATAGAACCAGCCCTGGCTGCCAGCCAACTGGACACACTTCCCCTGGGTGTTCTCAGCGCCGAAGAAGCCGCAGGCCTGGCCTACATGCGTGAGGAAGAAAAACTGGCCCACGATGTGTATTTGGCCCTGTACGCCGCCACCGGCTTGCAATCTTTCCAGAACATCGCCAACAGCGAACAGACTCACACCGATGCTGTCAAGAATCTGCTTGACCGCTACGCCCTGCCCGATCCATCTGCCGGCAAGCTCGAAGGCCAGTTCAGCGACCCCAACCTGCAGGCACTGTATGACCAGCTTGCAGCCCAGGGCAGCCAATCTCTGGCCGAGGCATTGAAAGTCGGCGCAGCAGTTGAGGAAATTGACATCCTCGACCTGCAGACCCGCATGGCCCAAACAACCCTGGCAGATATTCTGCTGGTCTATCAGAGCCTGGAACAGGGCTCTGAAAACCACCTGCGAGCGTTCACAAGCCGCCTGCTCAATCAGACCGGCGAAACCTACCAGCCACAGTACCTGAGCCAGGACGCTTACCAGGCAATCATCACAGCCAGCGGCACAACCGGCGCTGGCACGGGCATGGGCTCGGGGAACGGCAACGGCGGCAATGGTCAGGGCGGACGCAACCAACCGTAAATCTCTTATCCCGAACTGACGGTATTTACATAGAGGAGTTCAAATCGATGAGCAAACCAAACAAAATAATCAACTCAGAAGAAGGAGCGCTGGCGCGCATGCGCCAGCGCCTCTCCCCGCCAGAATATCCCAGCGATGATCGCAGCCGGATGCGCCTGGTGGTAGACAGCCTGGTCCTGCACCTGCACCCCAGCAAAACCCCGACCCGCTCCCTGCGCTGGACCTACACCTGGGGTCTGGGCGGCCTTTCTGCCATGCTCGTCATGATCCTGGCCCTGACCGGAATTTTTCTCGAAATGAACTACACCCCCGCCCCGCCCCAGGCGTATCTGGATGTACTCGCCCTGCGCTCGAACACCTGGTTTGGCGATTTACTGCGCAATCTGCACCACTGGTCAGCCAATCTGCTGATCATCACCTCGCTGCTGCACCTGCTGCGTGTTTTCTTCACCGGTGGGCACCGCGGCGGGCGTGAACTGAACTGGCTGCTGGGCCTGGGCATGCTGCTCCTGGTGTTGGGCGCCAACTTCACCGGCTACCTGCTGCCCTGGGATCAGCTCGCCTTTTGGGCCATCACCGTTGGCACCAGCATCCTCTCGTACATCCCGCTGGTGGGCGAATTTTTCACCCGTCTGCTGCTGGGCGGCCCGGAAGTCAGCGCAGCCACTCTGCTCAATTTCTATTCCCTGCACATCAGTTTCATCCCGATCTCAATCGTAATCTTGATGTCGTACCACTTCTGGCGGGTCCGCAAAGATGGCGGTCTGACAGTGCCAAAATCGCCCGAAGAACAGGGTGAGCCCAAGGTCGAGCGCGTCACGACAATCCCGCACCTGGTCCGGCGGGAAATCGTCTGGGCTGTGGTCTGGCTGGCGCTGCTTTTTGGCTGGTCAATGATTGTCCCCGCCCCGCTGGAAGGCATCGCCAACCCGCTGCTCAGCCCCAACCCGGCCAAAGCGCCCTGGTACTTTATGGGTCTGCAGGAACTGCTGCTCCACTTTCACCCGCTGGTTGGCGCAATTCTGATCCCAGCCATCAGCCTGGGCCTGCTGGCGGCCCTGCCCTTTATGGATATCAACCTCGAAACCATCGGCGTGTATTTCCGCTCGCACCGCGGCCGGGCGCTGGCTTTGTTGGCCGCTGGTTCAGCCATCCTGATCACCCCAATCTGGATTGTTGCAGATGAATTTCTCCTGGATTGGACCACCTGGCTGCCGGGCTGGCCGACCCTGATCTCAGATGGATTGATCCCCTTTGCAATTGTCCTGCTTGGTCTGGTTGGCCTGGATGATGGTCTCCAGCGCTTCTTTTCAGCCAATAAAGAGGAACGCATTCTGTTCCTGTTCATCTTCCTGCTGATGGCTCTGCTTATTCTCACGCTGACCGGGATTTTCTTCCGCGGTGCAGGTATGGCAATGGTTTGGCCCTGGGCTTTACCCGTCGGCCATTAAGAATCGAGGTAAACCTTATGACAACAAGTGAAACGCTACAAAAACCAGAAATCAAACGGCGCGACTTTTTGAAGACAGCCTGGGCAGCCCTGGGCGGTCTGGCGGCCCTCGAAATTGGTGGTCTGGCTCTGGCCTATATGCAGCCCCGCCTGGCAGACGGCGAATTTGGCGCCGTGATCACCGCTGGGAAAGAGACCGACTTTCCCGCCGGATCGGTGACCCACATCCCCAACGGACGTTTTTACATCGTGCGCCTGGCAGATGGCGGCTTCCTGGCGGTTTACCAGCGCTGCACGCACCTGGGCTGCAATGTGCCCTGGGACCAGACCGCTGGAGCCTTTATTTGCCCCTGCCACAGTTCGCAGTTCACAACCGAAGGCGCAGTCCAAAACCCGCCAGCGCCGCGCCCGCTCGATCTTTTCAATGTTCAAATTCTCGACGGTCTGGTCAACGTGGACACCAGCCGGCCAGTCCAACGCCAGGCTTTTGAAACGTCCCAGGTGGTGTACCCATGAAAGAAAAATATATTCAGCTTGAAATTTTTATCGGCCTGGTTGCCACATTCTTCATCGTGTTGAGCATCCCGCTGTATGCCATTTTTGAGGCCCCGCGCCTCCAGGAAGCCCAGGCTGCCCAGCTCGGCGCCGATCTGAACGAGGCAATGAGCCTGTACGCTGAAAACTGTTCGGTCTGCCACGGCCTGGCTGGCGAAGGCATCGGCGCAGCGCCCGCCCTGGACAACCCCGCCCTGCGCGAGGCAGACCCGGCGGTGCTGACCAAAACCATCGCCCGGGGTGTGTACGGCACTTCGATGCCCGCCTGGAACCTGGAAGACGGGGGTTCACTGAGCGATTATCAGGTCAACCAGATGGTCACCCTGGTTTTGCACGGCGATTGGCTGGAAACCAGAGACCGGGTGGTAAACCTGGGCCTGGCGCCCAAAGTGCCCTTCAGCTCCCAGCCAGACCCTGCAATCCTGGCCCAGGTGCAGGCCCTGCCGGATGGCGAACTGTTAGCAGCGGGTGTAAACCTGTTTGCCGGGCAGTGTGTAGCCTGCCACGGCCCGGATGGATCCGGCAGCAGCCTGGCGCCCGCCCTGAACGACCCGGTTGTGCGCGCCAAAACCCCGGAAGAACTGGAGCGCACCATCCGCCTGGGTGTACCCGGTACGCTGATGTCCAGCTGGGAAAAAGCGCTTGACGACGCCCAGATTGCGGCGGCGGTCAGCCTGATCACCCGCTGGGAAGAAGTGCCCGCCGGCGCCATCCCGGCTTCGGACAGCCCGCTGCCTGTCACCCAGGAATCGTTGGTGCTCGGCGCTCAGCTTTTCAGCACCTCGTGCTCGCGCTGTCACGGCCCCGAAGGACAGGGCAGCCAGCGCGCCCCGGCCCTGAATGTGCGCAGCTTCCTCACCAGCCGGACCGACCTTGCCATTCAACAAATCGTCACCCTGGGTGTCTCGGGCACAGCCATGCCCGCCTGGGGCGACCGGCTGACCGATGCTGAGATTCAGGCGATAGTCGGGTTTGTGCGCTCGTGGGAGCCCACCGCCCCCGAAGTGGCTGTTGCCGCCCGGGTGCAGGGGCCGTGGCGCAGCACAACAGCCAGCCAGCCGCAAACAGCCACTGCCTGGCTCCAAAGACTGGACTGGCGAATTGCAGTCCTGGCCCTGGTTGCGGCAGCCCTGGCTGCCGGGATGATTATCCCGGCCCTGATGCGGCTAAAGCGGCTGCCGCGCTGATCCATACGATTATTCTGGAAAGATTTTGGGAGGCTGAGCCTCCCAAAATCTTTTAAAGGCGACAAATCGGTTAAAATAGGCGGATGCAAACCACCGATCTTCCACTTCGCCCAACCCATGTTGAAGTCAATCTGAGTGTCCTGGCAGCAAACCTGCAGGCCATTCGGCAAAAAGTGAGCCCGGCAAAAGTCATGCCGGTGGTCAAGGCCAACGCCTACGGGCACGGCATCATCCCGGTTGCCCGGCATATGGCAGCCAGCGGGGCCGATATGCTCGGTGTGGCAATTTTGGATGAAGGCATTCTTCTCCGCCAGGCAGGCCTGAAGCTGCCAGTCCTGGTGCTTGGCGGCATCCAGCCTTACCAGATCCCGGCCTACCTGGACAACGATCTGCTGATCACGATTGGCTCACTGGAAAATTTACAGGCGGTTGCCGCTGCGGCAGCACAACGCGGTGCGACCGTCAGCGTGCATGTCAAGATTGACACGGGAATGGGCCGCCTGGGTGTGCCCTATTTTGAAGCCCAGGCATTTCTGGAAGCCAGCCTGGCCTACCCCTACGTGAAGATAGACGGAATCTATACGCATTTCGCCAACTCCGACGCCCCAGATCTGAGCTTTGCCCGGCTGCAGCTCGAGCGTTTCCAAAATGTGCTGCGCTTTTTCGATCAGCGCGGCCTGCCCCGGCCCTTGACCCATACCGCCAACTCAGGTGCAATTTTGCAGTTTCCCGAAAGCTATTTCGACTTGGTGCGCCCGGGCGTCATGCTTTACGGCATCTACCCAGACAAAGACATCCCCCACACCGTGGCTGTGCAGCCCGCCCTGACCTGGAAAACCATGCCAGTCAACAGCAAAATTCAGCCCGCCAACCACACCGTCAGCTATGGGCTGACCTGGCAGAGCGACCATCCCGTGCGAATTCTGACTCTGCCGGTGGGTTATGCCGATGGCTATTTCCGGCGGCTTTCCAACCTGGGTCAGGTGCTGGTGGGCGGGAGAAAATACCCCATCGCCGGGCGGGTGTGCATGGACCAGTTCATGGTCAACCTGGAAGACGCCGAAGCCACCACCCAGGACGAAGTGATTCTCCTGGGCCGCCAGGGTGACCAGGAAATCAGCGCCGAGGATATGGCAGACCAGGTCGGTACCATCGCCTACGAAATTCTCACCAACATCAGCGCCCGTGTGCCAAGAGTATATGTAAACAAATAATTCGGCTGCGCCGAATTATTTGTTTACATATGTCCATTCAAAAAACAAGAGGAAACTTTGAAAGATAAACAACAGCTTACGGGGATTTTGTTTGGTCTGGGCGCTGCCGCCATCTGGGGCATGATGTATGTCGTCAGCAAGGTGGTGATGGATGTCATCCCCCCCTTTACTCTGCTGACCATCCGGCTCGTGATGGGAATCGCCGTGCTGTGGGTGATCATCGCCCGCCAGGGCGGCACAGGCTTTAACCGCAAGCAAATCCTGACCGCGGTTGGCGTCGGGCTGGTGGGTTACGGCATCTCGGTCGCCCTGCAGTTTGCGGGCACGCACATGTCCACAGCCTCAAATGCCGCCCTGGTCACCTCGGTCACCCCGGCCTTTATTTTGCCGTTTGCCGCCTGGCTGCTGGGCGAAAAAATCACCCGAATGCGCTTCCTGGCCCTGCTGCTCTCAACCATCGGTGTGATCGCAGTTGTCGATCCCCGCACGGCGGATCTTTCCTCCAACCTGTTCCTCGGCAACCTGATCCTGATTGGGGCGGCTGTGACCTGGGCGCTCTATTCGGTGCTGGTGCGCAAAGCCACCCGTGACCTGGCCGTGCTGCCAGCAACCATGGTTTTTTTGTGGGGCGGGTTGATCACATCAATCCCGCTTTCGTTTTTTGAGCTCCAGAGTACACCGATCGGGCCGATCACCTGGGGTGTGGTCGCAGGCGTGCTGTATCTGGGGGTGATCTCAACAGCCCTCTCGATGTATATGTGGAACCGGGCCTTTGCCACCCTGGATGCCAGTGTGGCTTCGCTGACCTTTTTTGCCCAGCCCCTGGTGGGGGTCGGCCTGGGGGCGCTGCTGCTCAAGGACCAGCTCTCCGCCCTGTTTTTGATCGGCGGCGCGCTGATCGGCCTGGGGCTGTGGCTGGCAACAAGACCCGAGAGGCGATGAAATATATGTCATGTGTTTATTTTTGGCAAAGCCAAAAATAAACACCCCAGATAATTGAATATTCGGTAACAACTTTACAGGAAAAAAATTACGATGAAAAAGAAATTTGCTTTATTGGTTGGTTTAGCCCTGGTTATCCTGGCTCTGGCCTTGGTGGTCTTTTATCCAGGTTTCAACCGTTCAAACAGCGCTCAGGCCGCGCCGGAAGTATTTGCAAGCCCGGTGCATGCCGGGTGTTATATCGCTGCTCCTTCTGACTGCCGTATTCATGTAGAACCCTTCACGATTGATATTTCGTCAGGCGCCAAGTTAGTCAATTTCCAACTTATCGCTATCGGGTCAAGCGGAAGTCAAAAAGTCATCTATGATTTTAAGCCAGATGTGAGCAATCCCGTTCCCGCTTTTGGAGCCTCCTATACCCCCTCGCTAGTAACACAGGATTTTGCAGCCACCTGCGGTAAAAGCTACCAAATTTCCTTACAGGGCAAGGACACAGGTGACCTCAGCGCATTTAATCTTGGATTAACGGGTCAGTTCACCTGCCCTGCAAGCGTACCCTGATATGTTCAACCGGAAAAAATTTTCCATTCCTAAAAGACTCATCGTTGCGGTCGAAATCCTGTTAATCGTTTTGCTCGTCCAGGTCGAAAGACCAGCCGCCGCGCTGGCTGGGCCAAGCGTTTATGCCAGCCCGCTGCACGGCGGATGCTACCAGGTTCGCCCGGACCGCTGCAAGATCCATCTTGAGCCCTTTTCGATCGCGCTGGCGCCTGGCACGAGCCTGGTCAGGTTCCAGGTGACAGCCATCAACGCGGCGAGCGGCAAACAAACCATCATTTATGACTTCCGGCCAGATTTGAGCAACCCGCCCTCTGCTTTCTTCGGCTCTACTTATACGCCGACCTCGGTTGCCAAAGATTTTGCCGCGATTTGCAGCAACACCTACACAGTCAGCCTGCAAGGCCAGGACTCGGGTGATGGAGCGATGTTTAATTTAGGCCAAACCGGTCAGTTTACCTGCCCGGTTGGGGTATACCGCATTTTTGCACCGAGGATAGGGCGATAAACATGAGCACACCAATCGAGCAACTGACCGAAATAAACATCGATGACATGCTCAGCGCCTGGGGGCTGGCAAATTGGCGGTTCGGGCGCAGCCTGCTGCGTTGGGCTTGCCGGCGTCCGGCTCAGGGATTTGCGCAGGATATGCTCGCCTTTGACACCCTCACCGGGCAATCCGGGCTGCACCAGGCGAGCCGGGCATTGTGCCAGAAATACATCGGCGGGCTGCAGGCAAGCGGGCTGGAAAACCTGCCTGCCGAGGGGCCGCTGCTGGTGCTGTCCAACCACCCCGGCCTGGCAGATACAATCTGCCTGTTTAGCTGCATTCAACGCCCGGATCTCAAAATCATCGCCCTCGACCGGCCGTTCTTGCGCGCCCTGCCCAATACTGCCGGACGCCTGTTTATGCTGCCGGAGGATGTCAACGCCCGCGCCAGCCTGACCCGCACGGCCGCCAACTACCTCAAGAAAGGCGGCATGGCTCTGACCTTCCCAGCCGGGCACATTGAACCCGATCCGCTGGTGCAGATGGGTGCGATCCAATCGCTGGAAAGCTGGTCCGAAAGCATTGGCCTGTTCGCCCGGCTTGTGCCGCAGATGCAGATTGTGGTGGCTGTGGTGGGCGGGGTAATCTCTCCGGAAGCGCTCAACAACCCCCTGACTCGCCTGCGCCGCAAGCCCAAAGATCAGGAAACCCTGGCTGCCGCCCTGCAGATTGCACTGCCGGGCTACCATCAAAATGTGGTTAAGGTAGCCTTCGCTGCGCCGCTGCTGGCCGCAGACCTCTCCGCCACCGACCCATCACCGGCTGGTATCACGCGCCAGATCACCAACACAGCCCGGCAGCTCATTCAAAATTGGCCCGCGAAATGGCAAACGATCCTGGGAAAGTAAACAAAATCGTATCATCTCAATATAGTTAGGTGTTTTTTGCAGGCTTCGCCCGCAAAAAAACACCCAACTGCCCCCACGTATTGAGATGGTACACAAAATCAGATTTGCGCTCCGGCCAGAAAACCCAGGATAAACTGAGTCATTAGCTCGGGTTGGTCAAACATTGGGTTATGGCCGCATACATTCAAAATTTCAAACCGTGCTGTGGGCAGCAGCTCTTTGGCTTTGTCCGCATGTTCCACCGGCAGTATATCATCTTGCTTTCCCCACACAATCAAGGTCGGATTGCGCAAGCCGGCCAAATGGCGACGCGTGGCGGTGTATCCCGATTCCTTTTGCCCGGCCCAGTTGACTCCGCCGCGTAAAATCTTAAGAATCGCCCTGAGAAGCGCTGGCTTTCGTTCAAGCCGGTAGAGTATCTCTACCAATTCGTCTGTAATAAAGCCAACGTTCAGGGCGGATGTGCGCATATTTTGCCCATATTTTTTCTGATCGATACTGAACTCCCTGGCAGCAATCCAATCACCCAGGACCGGGATGCTGAGCAGCCGGAAGATGAGTGCAATCTCCTTGCCCATCCCGCCCGGGTTTGCCAGGATTAAATGACCGATCCGCTCCGGGCAGGCACTCGCCAAATGGATGGCAACCACGCCGCCCATCGAGTGCCCAAGGATATGCGCCCGCTCGATCTGAAGCGCCGCCATAAAATCTTTGACAAACCCGGCCATATAATCCGGCGAGCCAGAGGCATCTGGCAGCAGTACTGTCTCGCCGTGCCCCGGCAGGTCCAGGGCATAAACCCGGTAAGATACGGACAGGCGCTCAAAACACAATAACCAGCCAGCTGCCGAACCTGAAATACCATGGATCAGCACAAGGGGCGCCCCATGGCCTTCGACCCAATAATGCGTATTTACAGAGCCAACTTTTACATACTGATCTTCTGGAATGTGCATAAATCCCTCCTTAATGATGAAGCTTCAACGCAGGGTTCGGGGTAAGATTATTTCAGGTATTTTCCGGGTGCCTACGCCACCCGGAAAATACCCGAAAATCTTTTAATTAGTATAGCTTAACTTTCCTTCTCCCATACCAACCAGTGGTATTCTGTCCAGCCGCGCTGCCCACAGACCTGGAGAGCGGTGCTGCCGCGCAGGCTTTCCCAGAAAAGGGAGCGGATTGGCAGGCTGAGAAACCCAGCCGCCGGGCACAGCAGCCAGGCGGGCACAAAACGCAGGTACGGCGAGAGGTTTTCGGCCGCCACGAGGCGCAGCCCGGCTTTTTCGGCCCGGGTCTGGGCTGACTGGGTGGTATCCAGGTTAGCCAGTTTCCAGCCGCTGCGGTAGGTCTCCACCCAGCGCTGGGCCTGGCCCGGCGGCACATTCTGCGCCAGGAAATCATCGGCAATCGCCAGCCTGCCGCCGGGTTTGAGAACCTGGGCAGCCTGCTGGAAGAACCGGTCAGGATCGTTGGAATGGCTGAAGGATTCAATCGCCCAGGCGCCGTCAAAAACGCTCAGCTCGGGCAGGTGGTGAAAATCGGCAGCCACAAAGCGGCAGTTCTGTGCCACCTTCAGGGCGGCGGCGCGCTGGTTGGCCTGCTGCACCTGGGCCTCGCTGAGGGTCACGCCGACCACCTCACTCCCCAGCCGGCTGGCAACCCAGGTGCTGGTGCCGCCAATCCCGCAGCCCAGGTCCAACAGGCGGGCCGGCTGACCGGGGCTGGGCCGGAGCGCATCCGCCACCCGCTGGTTGAGATACTCAAATGAACCGCGGCGCGAGCTTACCCCCGGCGCCCAGACCTGGCGATGGATGGCGGCGACCGCCTCGCCGCTGCCGCCCAGGCGCAAAAACAGACGGGTGTTGCGGTTGTAATAGGCGGCAACGGTTTGTGCATCGGCGGACTGGGCGGGTGGGGTTGTCTGCGGCATATCAGTGAACGTTTGGCCCGTGCCGGACGAGGGCGGCAATCAGCAGAATTTCAATCAATTTATCGGAATAACCCAGCATGCCCTGCAGGGTAGCAATATTCTTTTCGCCCATCGCCAGCCAGGCCAGGATCGTAACCGCGGTGTAAACAATAAAGACAACCTGGATCAGTTTTTGGCGGCCTTTGAGAAAGCCGAACGGGTACAGAAATGCCGCCGCCAGCGCCAGGTAGCCCAATCCGTTGGCTGTGAAGACTGGGTCGAAGCGGCCCATGGTGAAGTTCAAAGCGAAGTGGATCAGGCTGGTCGCCAGGGCCAGGATCAGAATAATGCTGCGCAAGGTACTTTTCGAGAGCATATTGACCTCCTTATACGGGGATAGCTGGGCTGGTATTCGAAATTACGCCCACCACCTGCAGGTAGGGTGGATCTGGGAATGGATTATGAGCGATGTACATGCCAAGTTTTTGCATGACAGCCTTCGAAGCCAGGTTGTCGTAGGTGGTGGTGGCAACGACCCGTTTCAAGCGCAAAACTGAAAAAGCATAGCCCACCAGGGCCCGGGCGGCTTCAATGGCGTACCCCTGACGCCGGTGAACCGGTGCGATGACATAGAAAAGGCCCACCTCTGGCGTGCTGAAGGCCGCCTGGATGGGCTGGGCATCCCGTGCCAGATTGGGCATTTGTTCAAACGGCATCAGGCTGGGCACAAACCCGCACGAACCGATGATCTGCCCGCTGGCGCGGAGCACAACCGCCCGGTCGCCATAGGGCGGCTGATAGAGTTTGGCCAACTGGGTGTGATTGCGGGCAGCCCACTGCAGCCATTCGGCGCGCTCCTCCAACCCAGGCATCTTTTCAGCGCCAGTCGCAGCTTCCTGCAAATCGACATCAAAAAGGTGGTGGGCAGCCTGCAAATCGCCCTGTTCAAACGGGCGAATCAGCAGACGGTCAGTTTCGAGGGACGGCATATCGGTCATATATTGAACTATATTTTACCTGAAATATGTTCTTTCTGAAAATCGCTGGGATGAGGGGCTATTTAGCCAATTTTTGAACCCCATACCTTGACCAATCACGGGTATGATTGAGCCATGGCAAAGCAGATTGTGATTCTGACCAGCGGGACGCGCGGCGATGTGCTGCCGTACCTGGCACTGGGCAAAGCTTTAGAGCAGCGCGGCCTGGGCGTGCGGATTGCAGCTCACCGGCCCTTTCAAAGCCTGGTCGAGTGGCACGGGCTGACCTATGCCCCCCTGGCAGACAACCCGAATGACCTGCTGATCCGCCCGGGGGCTATGCCGCTTACTCTGAGTGCGGGCTGGCTGAACGGCCTGCGCTCCAGCCTGGAATTCTGGCGGGCGGCCCGTCCGCTGTACACGGCGCTGTTGGAGAGCGCCTGGCAGGCCAGCCAGGGTGCGGCGGGGGTCATCGTAGGCCTGCCAACCACCTGGGGGCAAAGCATCGCCGACGCACTGGGCGTGCCTTGCGCCTGGTGCCTGCTCCAGCCGCTGACCCCCACCCGGGCCTTCCCGACACCCCTCCAGCCCTGGAGCGGGTCTTTGGGCGGGACCTACAACCGCCTGTCGCACTTACTGGTCCAGCAGATCCTCTGGCAGCCCTGGCGCAGCGAGATCAACGCCTGGCGCAGCGGGCGGCTGGGCCTCAAGCCCCTGCCCTGGGATGGGCCCTACCGCGCCATCCAGCAAAAGCAGGTCCCGCAGATCTACGGGATCAGTCCGTCTGTTTTACCCCGGCCGGCAGATTGGCCCGCCTGGCACCAGATGAGCGGCTACTGGACCCTCGATCAGGCCGCCGGATGGAAGCCGCCCGCCGGACTGCTGCGCTTCTTGCAGGCCGGGGCGGCCCCCATCTATGCAGGCTTTGGCAGCATGCAGCAAACCCCTGCCCTGCGCAGTATGCTGATCGAAGCCGCTCGCCGCCTGCAGGGCGGGGCAGACGAGGTGCGGATCATCGCCGCATTGGGGCCAGACTCTGAGGCTGGCGAACAACTGCCCCCCAACCTGCTGACCATTCAGGAAACGCCGCACGACTGGCTCTTTGCCCACCTGAGCGGCGCCCTGCACCACGGCGGGGCAGGCACCACCGCCGCCAGCCTGCGCGCCGGGCTGCCCACCGCCATCACACCGGTTGGCATCGACCAGCTCTTCTGGGGCGAACAGGTGGCACGTCTGGGCGTCGGCCCCAAACCTGTGGCCCAAAGACACCTGACCGTGGAGCGGCTGGTCCAACTTTTCGATCAGTTGGCCCACAACCGGCCACTGAGCCGCAGCGCACAGGCGCTGGGGGTCCAACTGCGCACCGAAGATGGCCCGGCCCAAGCCGCCGACCTGCTGCTGAAAGAAATGGATATGAGGGGTTAAAAAGCGGCAAAGCCACTTTTTAACCCCTCATATCATTAAGGCTGAGCCACCGGGATTGAATAGACCCGGATGATCGCATCCAGGCGCGGCCGGCCTTCCGGCACATAGACCCGCAGTACGTCCCGCCAGGTTTGTCCGTTAAATTCAGGCTGCACCACGCTGGTCGCCACTTCATTATCCAGCGCTTCGAGCGGAATAACCTCCACCAGATACCCCTGGCGGGCCTCACTGGCTGACACAGACCAGCCGCTCCAGACGCCGGGGGCGAGGGTGGTTTCAAGGTAAAATGCCTGCTCCGCCAGGGCGCCAGGGTTGTAATAGACAAGCCGGGCTGGCAGTCTGTCTTTGGCGCCGGTCAGCTGGACGCGGGCCACCTGCAGCCATTCGCCGGGGAATTCGGGCTGGACGCGCACAGCCTGGATGGCTGTGCCGGGTTCCTGGTTTGGCGCGGTGACGTTGATGTCCAAAACCCCGGCGGCAGGCGGGTCTTGCCCAACCAGCACCGGAAACATGCCAAATCCGGCCCAGTCGCCAGACGTCAATTCCACATCCGCCTGGTAAATCACATTCCAGCCCTTGGTAGAGATCAGATCAACCAGGAGCGGCAGCGGCTGGAGGATCTCCGGTGAGCGCAGCCAGAGCATATCCACCCACTGTGCGCCGGAATATTCCGGCAGTATCTTCCATTCCACATGGGCCCCATTTACCGCCGGCTCCAGCGGGGTAACATCGACGAGATACCCCCACGGACTGCTGGATGGCCCGATCTGGTAGGCCTGCCAGCCGCCAGGCAGCAGCGTAATCTGCCCGCCGCTCAGAACCGCCTGCCCCTGCCCGGGTGTGTAGTCTGGAAGTGGGGATGGCAGAGCAGAGAGAACCGGACGGACGGCAGGAGTTCTCGTCGCCTGCGGGGTCAGGAGGGCTGTGGCAAGCACTTTTGGTCCGCCAGGCTGTTCGGCCCGTTGGGTGCTGTGCGCTTGAGCGGCATTCGGAACAAGCGGCGGATAGACCATGATCGGGTGCGGCGAGAAAAAATCTCGCAAATAACCGCCGCTGATCAGGAGCAAGACAATAATGACCAGCCAACCCAATATCTTTTTCATCACAGCCTCCCGGAGATAGGTTCATGGGCCTGTTTGGTGTTTATTTTCCGCTTCGTCGAAAAACAACACCAGACAAGTATTCCCTCTATCTTCTCTTTAAGGATAGCAAAAATTCTGCCCGGGCGCTTGACAAATTGCTGACAAATAACGCCAGTTCGGGTTAGTTCGAAAAGAGGTTATTTTGGGTGGCTACGCCACCCA
>Ga0268298_10002698_pt1 | contig 19097 bp, 9 predicted proteins | sample WWTPWeurt_MetaG_FD_194462 | JGI IMG/M metagenome (GOLD analysis project Ga0268298, IMG submission 194462) | Activated sludge microbial communities from WWTP in Nijmegen, Gelderland, Netherland - WWTP Weurt | ecosystem: Engineered > WWTP > Aerobic digester > Activated sludge | place: Netherlands...
TCGCTCCCTGCGCCGCATTGTTCCTAGCCCCCGAGGTAGCGCTCCCCCGAGTCGCACAGGATCGTCACCACCGTGCCCTTGAGCCTGCGCGCGATCTCGACGGCCGCCTGCACGTTCGCGCCCGCGCTGGGGCCCACGAGGAGGCCCTCCTCGCGAGCGATCCGACGCGCCATCCGCTCCGCCGCGACGTCCGAGATCGTGACGACCTCGTCGATCAGGCTGCGATCGAGGATGCTCGGCACGAAGCCCGCGCCGAGGCCCTGGATGCCGTGCGGACCCGGCGCCCTGCCCGAGAGCACCGCGCTCCTCTCCGGCTCCACGGCGACGATGCGCACGTCCCGGCCGAGCCTCTCGCGCAGCACGCGGCCGCACCCCGAGAGCGTCCCGCCGGTGCCCACGCCCGCGACGAACGCCGCGATCTCGCCGCCCGTTTGATCCAGGATCTCCAGCGCCGTCCCGAGGGCGTGCGCGTCGGCGTTGGCCGGGTTGTCGAACTGGCGGCTCATCCACGCGCCCGGCGTCGTGCGGACGATCTCGTTCGCGCGTCGAACGGCGCCGGTCATGCCTTCGTCGAGCGGCGTGAGGACGATCTCCGCCCCGAAGGCGCGCAGGATGTTGCGGCGCTCCAGGCTCATCCCTTCGGGCATCACGACGACGCATCGGTAGCTCCGCACGGCCGCGATCATCGCGAGGCTGATGCCCGTGTTGCCGCTCGTCGCCTCGACGATCGTCGCGCCGGGGCCGAGGAGGCCCGCCTCTTCCGCGGCGACGACCATCTGCAGCGCCGCGCGATCCTTCACGCTGCCGCCGGGGCTCATCGACTCGAGCTTCGCGTGAACGAGGCCGCCGCTCTTCGGTGATACGCGGTGCAGTCGCACGAGCGGCGTCTGCCCGACGAGATCGAGCGCGCTGTCGACCACCCAGCGAGGTCGCGGGGCGGGTGCAGGGGCAGGGGATTCGGGGGAGGGCGTGCTGCGAGGGGGAGGTCGGGGAGGCATGAGGGGCGCGTTGTTCGGGACGATTGTCGAACGGCGCGCCCCCCGTGTCACTCAATCACGAGCGTCACGCACGACGGCGACGGCGCTTCGCGGCGAGGGCCGTGAGCCCCAAGAGCGCGAGGAACCCGAGGCTGTCCTGGCTCGTCTCGCCCGCCGTGCGGCAGCCGCAACCGCCGCCGCCCTCACCCGTGCCGCCGGTGTTCGTGCTGCCGCCTTCGCCGCCTGCGCCGCCCTGGCACTGGCCGATCGTCTCGTCCGTGGAGCTGCACGTCTGTCCGTCGGGGCAGCTATTCGGGGCGGTGCCGCGGCAGCCGCTGACGCACACGCGGTCGTCGCAGAGCTTGCCGGCGCTGCACTCCGCGTCCGCGAGGCACTCGATCTGCGCGTCGTCGTCTTTGTTGTTCGGATCGGTCTCGCCCGAGTCGACCTTGCCGTTCGCGTTCACGTCCTCGACGCCGTCGCTGCGACCGCCAAAGTCCGTGTCCGCGAGGAGCGGGTTCGTCTTCGTCGCGCCCATGTCCGCGTCCTCGACGCAGTGACCCTGCGCCACGTCCGTGTCCGCGTTCGCGCAGTCGAGGCCGAGCTCGGTGCCGTCGAAGATCCCGTCGTTGTCCGCGTCGGGATCGTTGATGTTGAGCTGACCGTCGCCGTCCGCGTCGTCCGAGGGGTTGGCCTCGGCGCCGTCGAGCACGCCGTCGTCGTCGCTGTCCGTGTCGAGCGAGCTCGATCCGAGGCGCGTCTCGAGCGCGTCCGAGAGCCCGTCGCCGTCGGTGTCGATCGCCTCGTTGTCGTCTTCCTTCACGTTCGGATCGATCTCGCTCACGCCGACGACGCCGTTGAGGTTGCCGTCCTCGGAGCCGTCGGTGACGCCGCCGCGATCCGTGTCGCGCGAGAGGACGCCTGTCGTGGTGCTCGGATCGCCGTCGAAGTGGCAGTGCTTCTTCGTGACGTCGGTGTCCGGGTTGCCGCAGTCCTTGCCGGCCTCGGTGCCGTCGAAGAGCGCGTCGTTGTCGCTGTCGACGTCGAGCGGGCTCACGAGCCCGTCGCCGTCCATGTCCATCACGGGGTTGGGCTCGAGGCCGTCGAAGAGGCCGTCGTCGTCCGTGTCCGCGTCCATCGGGTTCGTGCCGATGAGCTTCTCCAGCTCGTCTCCGAGCCCGTCGCCGTCGGTGTCCACGATCGCGCCGTCGTCGCCCTTCACGTCAGGATCGCTCTCGTTCGCGTCGACCTTGCCGTTGCGGTTCCAGTCTTCGGAGCCGTCGGCGGTGCCGCCGTTGTCGGTGTCGCGGTTGAGCGGATCGGTCACCGTGTCCGTGTCCGCGTCGGCGACGCAGAAGCCCTTGGATTTGTCGGTGCCCGGGCCGTCGCAGCCGAGGCCGAGCTCCGTGCCGTCCGCGAGTCCGTCGTCGTCGCTGTCCGGATCGAGCGCGTTGATGAGGCCGTCGCCGTCGGAGTCTTGATCCCACGAGGGCTCATCGCCGTCGGGGACGCCGTCGTCGTCGTTGTCGGGATCGCTTGGATCCAAGCCCAATCCGATCTCCTGGTTGTCGAAGAGGCCGTCGCCGTCGCTGTCGCCGCAGCCGTTGTCGAGCTCGCCGTCGCAGTCCTCGTCGAGCGCGTCGCCGCACACCTCGGGGAGCGGAAGGCCGGGCGCCGCGTCGCACACGGCCGCGCCGTTCGCGTCGCACACGATCACGCCTGATTTCTGGCAGATCCCGACGCCGTTCGTGCACGCGTCGCCGAGGCCGAAGCCCTCGTCGATCTGCTGATCGCAGTTGTTGTCCTTGCCGTCGCAGATCTCGTCGGTGGGCGGCCCGGGGTCCGCGTTGCACGTCGTCGCGGCGGGGCCGTTGCACACGTAGATGCCGGCCGCGAGGCACTGTCCGTCGCCTTCGAGGCAGGGCTCGCCCACGTTGAAGCCGTTGTCCACGGTGCCGTCGCAGTCCTGATCCACGCCGTCGCACGTCTCGGTGACGGTGCCCGGCTGCACGTTGGGCAGGCACTGCTTCACGCCGCTGTTGCACGCCGTGATGCCGGGCGCGCAGAGCCCCGGGAGCATCGTCGTGCAAGCCTGACCGGCCTCCGGGTTCCCCTCATCGACGGTGCCGTTGCAGTTGTTGTCCTTGTTGTCGCAGAGCTCGGCGCTCGGCATGCCGGCCACCGCGCTGCACAGCTCCGTGCCGTTCAAGCAGTACTTGAAGCCGTTGCCCTGACACGCGCCGACGCCGACAGAACAAGGCTTTCCGAAGTTCGGGCACGAGGGGATCTTCACGGCCAGCGTGCAGAAGCCGGTGAGGTTCTGCGTGTTCGTGTAGAGCACCGTCATGATCGAGATGCCCTGATCGCCGACCGACGGGGACACTGTGTAGGTCGTCGTGAACGGGCTCATCTGCGTCGTCCCGGGGGGCGGCGAGAGGTTCCCGTACGTGCCGATGTTGGTCATCTTGAGGTTGCCGTTCACCGAGTTGGTGCCGACGAGGCTCTGGCTGAACGACGTGCCGAGGTCAGCGTTGTAGACGCCTCCGCCGGTGCACGTGGGCGGCGGCGCCGCGGTCATCTCGACGATGAAGTCGAGCATCGCGTCGCTGCGCGTCGGGCCGTTGAACGACTCCACGACGATGTTGATCGGGTAGCTCTGACCCGACATCGCGTTCGCCGTGTTCCACGTCATCGTGCAGCCCGTGGGCGTGTCTTGCAGCGTCGGCACGGGGCCTCCCGGGATCGCCGGGGGCATCGTCGTGGACGCGCACTCCGCGGGCGTGGCGAAGCGGCAGTGAACGGGCACGCCGTCGGGATCGATGCCGGGCACCTGCACGGTGCGGACGCCGCCCGTCTGGAGCTGGAAGATCGCGGGGAGCGCCGACACAGGGTTGCCCGTGTTGCCTGGCGTGAGATCGACGACGGCCTCCACGCGGAACGAGTCGTCGTTGTCGACGGTCAGCGTGGAGATGCGGCAGCAGCTCGTGAAGAAGGCCGTGTAGACCGCGTTCGCCGGGTAGGTGTGCGTGGTGCTGTAGCGCTGCACCTTGTAGGGGAGGCCGTTGGAGTCCACGCCGTTGCCGATCGTGAGGCCCTCCTGATTTCCGTTCGTCCCGCCGTCGCCGAAGTTGAGATCGGTGGCGGCGAACCCGCTTCCATCGACGGCGTCTGCGCGCCATGCGGCGACCACGTCGAAGCGCACCGTCTTCGGCGCGTTGATCGGATCGGGGACCGAGTACGTGATGTTTCCGTAGCGGAAGTGGGTGGCGTGCGCGGCCTCCGCGAAGAAGAAGAAGAACGAGAACGAAGCAAAAAGAGCGAGAAAGACCTTCAGTTTCGACATGGCTCCTCGTCGGGCATGGCGGAAGCTCGAACGACACGGGTCGTCCTGGAGCTGTCGATGGGATCGCCCGCGGCAAATTGCCCCGAGCGAAGCAGGGAGCCGATCGTCGCCGGGAAAAGGACGAGCCGCAACAGGGTTCGGGGGGCGCGCCTTCTTCGTACGGCGCGCCGCGCGCCTTCTTCGTACGGCGCGCCGCGCGCCTTCTTCGTACGGCGCGCGCAGCGTCGGACGGGATCGCGGGCGCGTGGGGGCGCCTCTGGCGACGCGGGGCAAGGTCCGTGTACCCTCGGCGCGTGGACGAGAACGACGGTCGTTGCGGGAGCTGCGCGGCCTTCACCCGCGTGCGCATCGACGTGGCGCGCGGGAAGATCGGCGAGTGCGCGCTCGAGGTGTTTCCGCCTCCGATCGCCGCAGGATCGACGTGCTCGCGCTACCGCCCCAAAGGCGGCTCGGCCCCGCTCCCGAAGCCTCGCGCCGCGGGGGAGCCTCGTCGTGGCGGCGCGGCGAGGGCAGTCCCGACGCTGTCACCGCGCGCTGCGAGCGCTGCCCCGAGCGAGCCGCCGCTCCCCAAGGAGATCGATATCGACATGGACATCGAGGATTTTCGTCGAGTGCTGCGCGACGTTCTCTCCGAGGAGCTGGGCGTCTCGCGCGTCGAGCTCGCGGGCCGGTGGGCCGGCGGGGAGCTCGTGCTCGTCCCGGGCAAGGCGGGCACGCAGGACAAGCGCGTCCCGATCGACGCCTTCTTCCACAAGATCGTGATGATCCGCGACAAGCTGCGCGTGCTCGAGCAGAAGATCAACGCGCACGACGGGCTGAGCGACGCCGACAAGGTGCAGCTCCAGCAGTACATCACCGGCTGCTACGGCACGCTCACCACGTTCAACTTGCTCTTCGCGGATCGCGACGAGGCCTTCGCCGGCGCGTCCAAGGACTGACGCTCCGAGCTCGATCGGCGCACCCGAGACGCAGCGCGAGGAGCGCTTCGTCCGGCGGATCCAGCGCCTTCAGTTGAGCCGCAGGATGCGCCCGACGATGCGGAAGAGCCCGCGCGACGCGGCGCTGATGCGGCTCCCGACGAGCTCCACGTCGCCGTCCTCGCGCAGCCGGAGCGCCGCACGACCGGCGCGGATCAGCACCTCGCGGCTCCCTTCGACGACGATCTTCTCGCCCGTCACGTGGACCTCGCTGGGCTTCTGCGTCTGCACGATCCCGACGATCCAGGCGATCCCGTCCTCGCCTGCCTCGACGAGCACGGAGCCTTTGTGAGCCGCCGCCTCTTCGACGAGCTCGCGATCCACGTCGGGCGCGATCGTCGCGCTCACGGCCTCGCGCGATCCGCGAAGCGCGATCGTGGCCTGCCGGTTTTGCAGCGACACGATCCGCGCGGTGCGGAGCCCGGTGAAGAGAAGGGTCCCGGCGATCGGCGCGGCGCTCGTCGCGATCGAGGGCTCTTCGCGGGTGGCCTCGGCGTCCGCCGGCGGAGGCATCTCCGACACAAGCTCTTCGAGCGAGATGGACGGCCTCGGCTCCTCGGTGATCTCGATCGTCTCCGGGGCGCTCGTCGTCTCGTCGCGTTGCACCCCACGACGTTACCAGACGCTCGCCCCTTGGGGAAAACAGGACCTCTTTCACCACGGAGCCACGGACAGCACAGAGGTCGCACAGAGATTTTTTTGTCCCAGATCCCCAGAAATGCCCCGTGAAGTTGCGCTGTCAGTCTTCGGCGACCTTCTTCGGGAGCTGGATCTTCGCCGCGAGCACCGTCACGAGCGGTGACTTCACGGTGAAGCCGCTCCCGTCGATGACGACCGTGCTCGCGCCGCACTTGAACGTGATCTTTGTCTGCGCCTCGACCTTGTGGAAAGCGCCGATGAACGTCGCGGGGCCGCCGGCCTCGATCTGGTGCGAGCCCTTGAGCTTGTCGTAGATGAGCCCGCCGACCATCGTCGTCTTCGAGCCGCCGACCTTCTCGCTCTCGCCCGCCTTGCTGAGCACCACGAGGCCCAGCGCCTTCTCGTCCTTGTTGCCGGTGACCTCCTCGGCCCGCTCGCCGATCACGATCTCCGCCTGCGCGGCGCCGACCTTCTGCGTCATGTCCCCGCCCACGTTCGTGTCGATCCCGAGCACCGTGCCGCGGATCTTCATGCCCCCGATCGTCTCGGAGTGCGTGCCGGCGATCTTCGCCGTCGAGTGGCCGGGTCCCTTCGCGCGATCCGTCTGATCCACGCCGGCCACGTTCCCTTCGGGGCCCGCGGCGTTGTTCATGGACTCGTTGCCTCCACCGCCCGAGTCGAGCCCCAAGGCCGCTCCGAGGGCGCTCCTCGCGGCCCCGACGCCCCTTCGAATGCCCGCCGCCGCCATCCCTTGCGCCGCGGCGCCGCCTTGCTGCACGGCCGCGTTCGCCATGTTGCCCGGCTGCGCGAGCGTGCTCGCCACGTCGGCCAAGGGGTTGGGCGCGCCGCCACCACCACCACCGCCGGCTCCGCCGCCTCCGCCGCCCATCGCGCCGAGGACCTGATTCGCCCCGGGGATGCCCGACGCGTTCGCCGCCATCCCGGCCATCGCGGAGACATCCCCGTTGGCCACTGCCTGCATTCCTTGACCGAGCTGGTTGGCCTGGGCGGACAGGTTGTTGATCGGCCCGAGCGCCTGGTTCACCGCGCCCTGCACGTGGCCCTGGACGTTGGCGATGGCCTGATTGGCCTTCGCCGTGAGGAACTCGACGACCTTCTGAGCGGCGATGTCGAGCAGCGCCTCGAGCGGATTGCCGTCCATCTCGAACTGATTGCCGCCCACCGAGATCGTCGCGTTCCCGCCGGCCTTGACGCCGGTGACCGCGTTGACCTCGATGTTGCGGTTGCCGCCGACGCTCACCGTCTGATTGGCGCCGATCTCGGCCTTCGCTCCCTTGGTGATCTTGGTCGTCTGGTTGGAGCCGACCTCGAGCGAGGAGTTGTTCTTGACGATGGATGTCTCGTTGTTGCCGACGGTCTTCTTCTTGTTGTTCGCCGTGACCATGTGCATGTCGTACTGCGCATGGATCATGATCTCCTCGCCGCCGGCCTTGTCCTCGAAGCGGATCTCGTTGTATCCGCCGCCGGACGGGGTCGTGGCCGTCTTCATCGTCGTGCGCGTCTTCCCCTCCGGGAGCGCATAGGGCGGCATGAACGTGCCGTTGTAGAGGCGCCCCGTCACGATCGGCCTGTCCGGGTTGCCCTCCAGGAACTCGACGATGACCTCCCAGTCGATGCGGGGGATGACCATGGAGCCCGACGTCTGGAGCTGCTGCACGCGCATCCAGCAAGAGGCCTTGTCGTCCTCGATCGGGGCCCGATCCCAGTGGAACTTCACCTTCACGCGACCGTGCTTGTCGGTGTGGATCGTCTCGGGCGGTGAGCCCGCGGGCACGACGACGCGCGCCGTCTGCGGTCCTTCGATGACGGGCACGGGCGTGCGCCGCGGGGTCCTGTATTTCGTGTCCGACGGGAGGAGCGTCGCGTGGACCGAGAAGCCGTTGTCGTCCTTGCCCGACTCGCCCCTGGATCCATCGTAGTCGTGGTCGAGGGTCGTGATCACCCAGTCTCCGTCCACGTCGCCGCCGAGCGTCGCGCTGTCCGTCACGGTGATCTTCTTGCCAGGGAAGAGGCGCATGCACTCGGCCTTCACCGAGAGGGTGCTGCACGCGGCCTGCTCGGCCTCCAGGCGCACCTTCGCGAGGCGCTTGCCCTCCGCGGGCTCGAAGTAAATCCCCGGGTAATCATAGACCTCGAGGTTCGTATACTCCTTGCCCTCCGCGGTGGACGTCAGATCGAGCTGCGGCTTCTCGAAGTTGAAGTCGCGGAGGACGAACTTACCCGAGCGGACCCGGCGCGCGTCGGCGATGTAATAGATCGCGTCGGCCACGTTCACGAGCGAGGCGCGCGGCTTCACCGTGATCTCCGCCTCTCCGGGGATGGGGTCGGCCACGGTGCTGTCGTCGACGAACACCACCTTCTCCTCGGGGTCGTCTCCCTCGCCGGGCTCCACGTAATAATAGATGCCCTCTTCTTCGAGGAGCCGGGAAATGAAGGCGAGCGCGCTCTCCTGGTACTGGACGCAATACTCCCTCTTGGGGTAGCTGCCCGTCAGCTTCCACTCCACGCCGGCGCCCGCGATCTGCTGATCGGCGAGGACCTTCGTGACGATGTCCTTCACGTCCATGTCCTGGAAGATCCGGCTGTCCACGACGCGATCGAGGAGCGCGATCTTGGGCACGACGCGCGCGATGTAGCGGAAGAGCCGCCCTTCCATGCCCATCTGCCCGGAGCCCTTGAGGGTCACGCTCTCCACGATGCCCGTGAACACGCGAGGATCGTCGTCCTCGTAGCCGTAGCTGAGCACGCCCTTCTGGCCGATGAGGCTGTCCGGAGGCTGGTAGTCGGTGATGGCGAAATCGATCTCCAGCGAGGGGGCCACGCCGAGCTTGTGAGCCTCCTGGAACCGGAGGATCTTGAACACCGGCACGCCACCGAGCTGGAACGTCGTCTGGATCGTACGGACCACTGGGATGCTCCTAGTTATCGATGATGATGCCGAGATCGGCGGTGTCGCCGTCGAGCTTCGCCGAGATGCCGGCGATCACGACGAGCGCCGGGAGGAGGATGAGCGTCGAGGCGCCCATGACGACGGCGATCATCGTCTTCCCCTCGAACGTGACGTTCTTCGCCTTCACGATCTGCGCGCCCGCCGCCACCTCGGTGAACATGCCGCCGGCCTTCTCCGCGCGATCGCCGTTGGCGATGTTCACGATGGCGCCGATGACCTTGGTCATCATGGTGCCGCCGACCTCGACGCCGCGGCCTCCCCGCGTGGCGATGATCTTGAGCGCGCCGACGCTCTCGTTGCGGTTGCCGCCGACCTTGAGCATGTGGCTCCCGATCGTGATGAGCACGTGCGCCGTGTCGACGTCGTGCTTGAAGGAGCCGAGCGTCTTGTCGGTGACCGAGCCGACGACCAGATCCACCAGCATCCCGCTCACGTCCAGCTTGCTGTCACCGGTCACGTCGCGCCGGTGATCGCCGCCGATCTTCATGTCGCGGTTGCCGCTGATCTTGAGCTCGTGATCGCCGCCGATGTCCTCGACCATGAAGGTCTCGACGTGCACTGTCTGGTTGCCGGAGACGGTGACCTTTTGATTGGACCCGACGTTGCCGCTGGAGCTGTCGGTGACCTCCTTCTTTTGATTGGAGCCCACCTTCCGCTTCATGTCGTTGCCGACGTTCTCTGTCAGGTTGTTCTTGACCTCGATGGTCATGTCCTTCGAGGCGTTGAAGAACATCTCCTCGCTGCCCTTCGTGTCGCCCGTCCGGATCTCGTTGGAGCTGCCTCCGCCGGGCGTCGTGGCCGTCTGAATGGCGCTCTTCGCGGCCTCCTTGGGGAGGTTGTAGGGCGGCGGGATGGTGCCGTTGTAGAGCCGGCCCATGACATACGGCTTGTCGGAGTCCCCCTCGTTGTGGCGAATCGCCACCTCCCATTTCATGCGCGGCAGGAACATCGATCCTCCTGTCGGGATCTGGCTCGTCCGCATCCACCGGCTGGAGTTTTCGTCCTTCTTTCCCAGGCGATCCCAGTGGAACTGCGCCTTGACCTGGCCGGCCGCGTCGACGTGGATCTCCTGCCCGCCCGGGCCTGTCGTGAAGGCCGTCTGGAGCCCCGGGATGATGACCTCGCGCGAGAGCCGCGGAGGGCGGTATTTGGTGGTCTTCGTCGGGACCCCCCAGAACTGGCACGCGAACGTGGCGTGGTCCTTGGCCTGCGCGCCCTGCTGGCCCATGCGCGGGGTCTTGCCGCGGAGCCGCACGCGCGTGATCATGTATTCTTCGTTGAGCGGCTCATAAGGGTGCTCCTCGAGCTCGAACTTGAGCCCCGGCGCCATCGTCAGCACGCCTGTGTCCCCGTGCACGATGTCCCGCTCGGCTTGCAGGGAGTCGAGGAGGATCTGCGCGAGCCGCTTGGCCGCCCCGGGATCCGGCGCGCGAGCAGGGTATTGATAGACCTCCAGCTCGTGGGCGCCGTCGTCCGTCCCCTCGACGGTGGCCTCCAGCTTGAGCTTGGGCTTCTCGGGGTTGTAGTCGCGCAGGGTGACCTTGTCTGTCTTGACCTTCGCTGTCCGAGAGACGCGCATCACCTTGTCCACGGCGCCGTGCCCGCCCATCTCGGCGATGAACCCGAGGGTCTTCGTCCCCTCGATGTCGCCGAAGCCGTCGGGCTTGTCGCCGAACACCACCACGTCCTTGCCGCCCTTGTGGTGCACCGCAAAATAAATGCCCTCTTCGGAGCAGAGGCGAGCGATGAAGTCGAAGTCCGTCTCGCGGTATTGAACCATGTAGTCGCGCGGAGAGTAGCTCTCGGTGGTGTCCCACTCTTGCTGACTGGAGGGGACGCCGGCGCCCTCCAGGACCTTCTTCAGGATGTCGACGACGCTCAACTTCTGGAAGATGCGGCAGTCCGCGCGCTTCATCGTCTGCCACAGCGCGGGCGCGACCTCGACGTGCACCGTGCGGATGTCGTCGGCGTTGGGCACGCGGGCGACGGTGATCGCCTTCCCGTAGAAGAAGCGCTTGGGCGCCCCGTCCGAGCGGATGAGCGTGAACGTCACGTCCTTGTTGACGAGATCTTGGGGGTTCGGCGCGTCGCCCGCGTCGTCCATGATCTCGATGTGGAGGCGCGAGACCTCGAACATGTCGTCGATGAGGTCGTAGCGAAGGACACGGTACGTCGTGCCTTCGATTTCGACGGTCGGCTCAACCAGGGTGTTTTCGAGAGGCACGGGGGTGCTCCTTCAAGCTGCGGACGACCAGGGACGACAACACGTATGCAGGACGAGCGGACCGCGGGATCTCAACCACTGCCCATCTTCATCGAGGCGCCGAACTTCACGATGAGCACGGCGGTCATGGCGATCTTGGAGGCCTTGATCGTCACCGGGCCGCCGCCGAGCTTGAAGTCCGTGCTGCCGCCCTTGAACACGCCCACGGCGCCGAGCAGCGTGATCATCGGCGCCTTGACGACGAGGTCGCCGTCGAGCTTTTGATAGTGAAGCCCGCCGACGAGGTTCGTGACGCTGCCCTTGGCCTCGGCCGCGAGCCCGCCCTTCGTGAGGTGGAGCTCCGCCGCGAGGGACGTCTGGTTCTTGTTGCCTGTCACCTTCTCGCCGTGGCTGCCGTTCACGAGGTGGGCAGTGATGGCGCCGACGTCGGACTTGTAGTTGCCCACGATGTTCTCGCCCACCGAGCCCAGCGCGCCGACGAGCTCGACCGAGCCGACCTTGCGCGAGTAGTCGCCGGTCACCTCGTATTCAATGCCGTTGCAGATGGTGATCTGCCGACCGCCCACGGAGTAGCTGCGGTTTCCCGTGATCTTCTCGACGTAGTTGGAGATCGCGTTGGAGACGTCGTTTCCGCTCACCGTGATCGACTGATTGCCGCCGATCTTCTGCGAGAGCACCGACCCGATGTCGACCGACTGATTGCCGCCCACCTTGATCGTCTCGTCGACGCCGACGGTGGTGTTCTCGTTGCAACTGATGTGCGTCTCCTCGTCGACGCCGACCTCTTCCTTCTTGTCGTGCTCGATCGTGGTGTTGAAGTCCTTCTGCGCGTGGACGTTGAACCCCTGGCCCCCGCCGGAGTCGCCCGCGTTGATCTCGTTGTGTCCGCCCGCGCCAGGCGAGGAGTAGCTCTTCATGGCGCCGGACGTCTTGGATCCAGGCAGAGGGTAGGGGGGAGTCTTCTCGGCGTTGTACAGGCGCCCGAGGACGAGCGGCCGATCCGGATCCCCTTCGAGGAAGGCGACCGACACCTCCCAGCCGACGCGCGGAAGGATCATCGTGCCGCCGAGCATGATCTGCGAGACGCGGATCCAGCAGCTCGACGTGTGATCCTGCTGGTTGATACGATCCCAGTAAAAGCGGACCTTGATGCGGCCATATTTGTCGACGTGGAGCGCCTGCTCCTGCGCGCTCGACCCCGTCACGATCGCCGTCTGGACGCCGCGGATCTTGGGCTTTCGCGCGCGGCGAGCCGGGGCGAAGGGCTGGTCTTTGGGGATGCCGCGGAAGCGGTTCTGGCACATGTGGCTGCCGCCGCCGCCCTCGGTGTGCTGCTGGCCAGTCGTGGTGAGCTCGATGACCACGAAATCGCCGTTGCACTCGTCCTCGGCCGCGCCCTCGACGGTGAAGGGGACGCCTGTGCGCAGGCCGATCGCGTGGCTCTCGCCCTCGACGACGTCCGCCGCGCGCCGAAGCTCCCGGACGCGGGCGCTCGCGAGCATCTGCCCGTGTGCGGATTTGATGAAGCGCGCGGGATACTCGAAGTAAGGGAGGTTCCACGCCTCCTGCGCCGGGAGGAGGGCCTCGGGCTTGGCTTGCGGCTTCTCGAAGTCGTAGTCGCGCAGGTGCACGGAGAAGGTGCGGAGCGTGCGCGTGCGGTGGAAGAACTCGAGGTGCTCTGTCCCGGTGCCCCCGCCCTGCGCCATCGAGAGGATCGCGGGCTCCAGCTCGTCCTGCGGCCCGAACACGCTGGCGTCGTCGCCGAGCACCAGCGTGTGCCCGTCCGTGCTGTGCGCGAAGAAGTAGAAGATGCCGTGCTCCTCGAGCAGCCGAGACACGAAGTTGAGCATCGTCTCGCGGTACTGGACGATGAATTCGAGCGGCTGGTACTCCTTGGTGATGAGCCACTTGACTTTGTCGCCGAACCCTGCGTCGACGAAGATCTGCTGGATCACCTGGACGATGGTCTTCTCCTGGAAGATGCGGCAGTCCTCGCGGTGAGCGAGCGCGGAGAGCGCGGGGCGCAGGCGCAGGCGGAAGTGGTAGCGCTGGCCGGTGAAGTGGACGAACTCGGCGCGATCGACGATGCCGTCGAAGTACCGGACGCGGGCCTGAGCGTCCGCCACGACGAGGCACACCTTCGTGCGCATGCAGTCGTTCACGCGGAACGACGGGTCGAGCGTGTAGAACTCGACGTTGATCTCGTAGGGCTCCGAGATCGCCTCGTACGCCTCGAACCGTGTGGCGAACGCGTCGGGAGGGAGCTTGTCGCCGCTGAGCGTGAACGAGCCGGTTGTATCGAGGGGCACGGGCCGATGCTAACATTCGCCCTCCGTGATCGCTACGGCGGACAGGCCTTTCCGAGGGTGATCGACGGACCGATATCAATGATTGCAATTCGAGTCAGTGGCTAGCAACAGGCTGGAAATCGCGCTCGAGACGGAAGTGCCGTGTTGCTGATCGAGGGGCCGGCGTGACACCATCGCGCTCATGGCAAGGACCGCTCCTGTCCCCAACTTCGCTGCGATCCCTGGCATGAATCCGGGCCTCTTCGTGCTCGGCGGCGGCGGCGACGGCGGCGGATCCGGGGCGGGCGACGGCAAGGGCGGCGCGGGCAAACAAGGCGCCGGCGGCAAGAACGGGGGCAAGGGCGCGCCCTCGGACGGACGCGACGGGAAGGCTTGCGGCAAGGGCGCGAGCGGCGGCTGCGCGGCGCACAACCCCAGCGTCTCGGCGGGCGATCCGATCGATCCGGGCACCGGCGATGTCTTCACGGAGACGTACACGGACTTCCAGCTCGGCGGCAACCTGCCCCTCCACCTCGATCGCATGTACCACACGGCCTCGCGCGAGCGGGACATCGGGTTCGGCTTCGGGTGGACTCACACGTTCGGCCACGAGCTCGAGGTGCGGCGCCGCACGATCACGCTCTGGAAGTCCGACGGATCGAGCATGATCTTCCCCGCGCTCAAGGTCGGCGAGGGCGCCGTCGCGCGCCTCGGCTACAAGCTCGAGCGGCGCGAGTGGGGCTACCTGCTCGACTGCGGCGACTATCGAAAGCGCTATTTGACCGACGTCGGCGCGCCCGAGGGCAAGCTCCGCGTGACGGCGATGGAGAACTGGAACGGTCAGCGCGACACGATCACGTACCAGAACGGCACCATCGCGCAGATCACGGATCCTTGCGGTCGCGTCATTCGCTTCACGCACACGAACGAGGCGCGCGTCGCGGCGATCGATCTGCAGGATCCGATCACGGGGCACTGGGTGCGGACGGCCGAGTACCTCTACGACGACGCGGGCAACCTCGTGGAGACGACGGACGTCGAGGGGTACAGGTGCCGCTACCGCTACGACGAGGATCACCGCCTCACCTCGTATGTGCAGCCCGGCGGCCTTCAGTTTCATTATGTCTACGACGACAAGGGCCGGTGCGTCGAGACGTGGGGCGACTACGAGGACGGCCGGCCCGAGGTCGCGCTCGCCGCGGGTCTCCCCGATGTGCTCGCCGACGGCGTGACGCGCGCGAAGGGCATCTATCACACGAAGGTGACCTTCGGCGACGACGGCTACTCGGAGTGCGTCGACTCGTCCGTGGTGAAGCGGCTCTTCTCGAACGCCTTCGGGATGCTCGACAAGGCGACGACGGGGAGCGGCGTCGTGAGCCGCACGTACGATGATCTCGGCTTCGAGACGAGCAAGACAGACGCCTCGGGCGCGACGTGGATCACCGAGCGCGACGCGCGCGGGCGGCCCACGAAGCTCGTCTATCCCGACGGCGGCGTGAAGGTGATCACCCGCAACGAGGACGGGCGGCCCACCGAGATCACGGACGAGCTGGGCGCCACCACCAGGTACGAATACGACGCTCGCGGGAACATCACGCGGGAGCTCGACGCCGTGGGGGGGGTGACCTCGTATACTTACGATGATCGGGGCCTGCTCGTGCGGCGCGTGAACCCCAACGGGGCGGCGCGCGATTTCGTCTACGATCGGTGCTCGAACCTCGTCGAGGTGCGGCGGGCCAACGGGGGAGTCTGGCGCTACGAATACAACGGGTTTGGCTACCGCACGGCCATCGTGGCGCCGGACGGGGCGCGGACGGTGCTCGGGATCAACAGGCGCGGCGACATTCAGTCGTTCACGGACGGCAACGGGGCCACCACCAGCTTCGATCTCGACGCGAAGGGGCGCACAAAGAAGGTGTTCGCGCCGGACGGAGGGAGCTCGGAGCTCCTCTATGGCGGCGTCGGCTGGCTCCACGAGACGAAGCGGGCCACCGGGGAGTCGCACAAGATCCGGTTCAACCGCGACGGGATGCCTGTCGAATACTACAACGGCAAGGGCGAGATCCATCAGTTTGAATACAGGCCCACGGGCAAGATCGCGAAGGAGACGACCTTCGACGGGCGGGTCTATCGCTACGAGCACGACGGCCGCGGGCTGCTCCTGCGGCACGAGGGCGACGACGGCGAGCTGCTCCTGTTTGAATACGATGAGGCCGGACAGACGAAGAAGATCACCGATCAAGAAGACAAGGTGATCGAGTACGACTGGGACGCTGCGGGGAAGCTCATCGGCACGAGGAACGACGTCTCCACGGTGACGCTCGAGCGCAACGTGATGGGGGAGCCGGTCGTCGAGCGGCAGGCCCTCGGAGCCGAGGAGATCTCGGTCAAGACGACCTACGACAAGAACGGGAACGTCACGGCGACAAAGAGCTCGCTCGGGTTCGAGCTGAGCTTCGAGCTCGACGCGATGTGCGAGCGAACAAAGGTGCTCCTCGACGGCAAGGTGCCCGTCGACTTCCAGTTCGATCTCAACCCGCTGGAAGTGGCCCGCAGGCTCCCCGGAGGCGCGGTGCTCCGGAGCGAGCGTGACGGCGAAGGCGTCATTTGCAAGCGCGTGATCGAGGGGCCGGAGGGCAGGCCGACGGCCCCCGCCGGACAGCCTCAGTGGATCGGCCGCGGCCCCAACGCCCCTCGCGAGATCGCCTATCGTTATTCGCCCACGGGCGAGCTCGTGGGGATCGATGACACCGAGCTCGGGACGACCACCCTGGAGTACGATCTCCGCGGCCGGCTGCTCTCGTACGAGCCCCCGAACCGCAAGCGCGAGCGCTTCGCCTACGACGCGAACGGCAACCACCTCCCCGAGAATGCCCATTGTGTCTTCGGCCCCGGCGACAGGCTGCTGAAGCAGGGGGACACCGAGTACTCGTACGACGCCGGGGGTCGGCTCATCGAGAAGCGGGTCCCGCGGGCCGGCGCGGACGCCGATGTCTGGAAGTACGAGTGGCTCTCCTCCGGGCTCCTCGGCAAGGTGACGCGGCCGGACGGGGTGCGCGTCGAGCTTCAATACGACGCCCTCGCGCGGCGCCTGGAGAAGCGGGTCACCGATCCCCGGGCCGCGAGCGTGCTGCGGACGCGGTACGTGTGGAATCAAGAGTGGCTGTTTCAGGAGATCACGACGAGCGAGGAGGGCGGCCTTTCCGTCCCGGTCAGTCAGCGAGACTATGCGTTCTTCGGCAACAGCATGGCCGCGATGGCGCACGCGGACGTGACCTTCGACGACAAGGGGCAAGTCAAGGACCGGACCTGGTATTACTACTCGAATGACCCCTTCGGCTTCCCGTCGGAGCTCTACGACGCCCGCGGGCAGCTCGCTTGTCGCCTCTATCGGGACGCCTTCGGCAAGGTGGAGTACGCGCCGGGCGCGAAGACGGACACCCCCGTCCGCAAGGTGGGGCAATACTTCGATCCGGAGACAGGGCTGCACTACAACCGGTGGCGCTACTACGATCCGGAGGTCGGCCGCTTCATCAGCCCCGATCCGCGCGGTATTCACGGCGCGATCAATGCGTATACGATCGGGAACAACCCCATCCGGTGGGAGGACCCCTATGGCTTGCAGACGGCCGAGTCGCAGCGCGCCGCGCAGCTCCAAGCCGTCGGCGATCCGCGCGGTCAAGACTGCGTCGCTGTGGGCCGGCTCGACGACGGCTCCACGGTCATCACGCAGAACAACAACGGCTCCATGCCTCGCCCGTCGCAGCGCGACGGGAGCAACTGGCCCGGAGCGCGGGCTCCCGGCGGGAACAACCCTGGCGCCGTGACGCCCGGTGAATTCCGACAGACGCAGGGGATCGACCCCGTGCCCGCGAACGATCCGAGGTGCAACGACGCCGAAAGGCGCATGATCCGATGGGCCGAGTCCCAGAACCCGCCGCGACGCATCGAGTCCATCAGCTCGACGAACGCGGCCTGCCCCTCGTGCAGGGCGGCGCTCCGCGCTCACAATCCCAACATCGTGATCACGGATCCGAACGGGCAACCCGCACCGAACCCGTGACTTTTCACCGACTCCGGCCTACCCCGCCCTCATGAGCCCCGCAGGATTCGACGCGGATGGGACGATGAACGACGACGACACGAACGGCGCGCCGCAGGGCAAAGGGGGGATCGGAGCGCTCGCGCTGTTCCTGGCAGGCGATGGTCCCGGCGCATGGAAGAAGCTCCAGGCCCTGGGCGATCGCGTCCGGGAGCCTGATCACATCGACGAGGCGCGCGAGGTGGCGGCGCTCACGATGAAGGCCGCGCGCGCGAGCCTCGAGACGATCGTCCTGCGCCTGAAGGAGACAGGCTATCGCTTCGCGTGGCCCGACGGCGTCCTCCTTCCGCCGCCGAAGGACATCGAGGCGAAGCTCGACGAGCTGGAGGCGGAGGTGGGCGCGCTGCCGCTCTCTCTGCGCGCCGCGATCACGCACATCGGTGAATTCAACCTCCTCGGCGATCACCCGAGCTGGCCCAAGACAGCGCACTTGAAGCTGCGATCGGCGCCTTCCGAGAGCGACGTGTGGTTCACCGATCCGCTGGCCCTCGGCTCGATCGAGCTGATGCTGGACGACGCGATCGAAGGCGGGGTGCGCGACGCGGTGACCTTCTCCGGCGACGACTACACGAAGGCCGCTTACAGCGGCGGCATCTACCAGATGCGCACGCCGTGCCTCGCCGCGGACGCGGTGATCAAGGGGCACACGAAGGGCCTCACGTTCGTCGAGCACCTGCGGATCGGCCTGCAAAACGGGGGATTCGCGGGATTCGCCGGCCTCGCGGACGCCCCTCGTGACTACATCGACGGCCTCGTGAAGGGCTGCGCGATCTTCTGACTCGCCTCGTCCCGCGCTGCTGCGTGACAAGCACCGAACGCTCCCCGCATAATCGCGAAAGATGCTCCCTGCGGTCGACAACAAGACGGACTTCTTCGTCCACCCGCAGCTCCTCCTCGACAAGGACGGCGAGAAGCTCGTCACGATCGTGAAGGCGACGTTCGAGCTCGAGCCGGACGGGATGTTCGAGGCCGCCCCGCTCGACGGCGTGCGCGGGATGCGGATGGCCGACGTTCCGTGGGGCAAGCCCGAGGTGCCGAGCATCGCGTACCCCGCCGACATTTGCCTTCGAAAACCGGGCACCGATGTGATCGTCGTGGCGAAGGCGTACCCGCCCGCGGGCAAGACGGTCACGTCGTTTGACGTGCTCGTGCAGGTCGGTCCGCTCAAGAAGGCGCTCCGGATCTTCGGCCCGCGCGTGTGGACGCAAGGGGGTCTCGGGCTCACGAAGCCGGGCCCCGCCATCGAGACAGAGATGCGGTACGACTACGCGTTCGGGGGCTTCGACGACAGCGATCCCGACAAGCTGCTCGAGGAGCCGAAGAACCCCGTGGGGAGCGGGATGGTGCGCGACGGCAACGCGCTCTCGCTCAAGACGGCGCCGTGCATCGAGGAGGTCGAGGTGCTGATCACCTCGTTCCGCACGCGGCCCACGCCCGCGGGGATCTGCGCGATCGGCCGCAGCTACGAGCCTCGCCGCAAGTACGCCGGCACCTACGACAAGCTGTGGATGGAGACGCGCGCGCCGCTCCCGCCCGAAGATTTCGACGATCGATTCAACAACTGCGCGACGCCGGG
>Ga0268298_10002699_pt1 | contig 19094 bp, 18 predicted proteins | sample WWTPWeurt_MetaG_FD_194462 | JGI IMG/M metagenome (GOLD analysis project Ga0268298, IMG submission 194462) | Activated sludge microbial communities from WWTP in Nijmegen, Gelderland, Netherland - WWTP Weurt | ecosystem: Engineered > WWTP > Aerobic digester > Activated sludge | place...
CCTGTTTCATATCCATTTCGTACTGACCTGTATAGTGAAGATTTCCGTTATTGTGATAGACAGTGATTGGCCCGTTTACTTTATTTTCTTTCCAATGTGATAGCTCCTCCAGCTGACCATTTGCATGATAAAATTTCCATTCGCCTTCGGCCTGGTCATTTTTATAATTTCCTTCTGCCTTTAAAGAATCGTTATCCCGATAATATTTCCAGTTTCCTTCTCTTTTTCCATTCACCCGTTCGCCAATTCCGTATCCTCCACCTATTACAGGTACGCGGTTATCATCTGCGCAGCAAACAAAAAAGAAAACAGAGAAACAAAAAAAGAAAAATCTCATGAAAGTAAAGATACGTAAATCTGATATTCCATCAGAAATACAAAAGATTGTAAAAGGAAACAAGTTGAAATTATTTATGAAGCTCTTTCCAGATCAGATCTTTCAGTTCCATCAAACCAGTTTGAGCCACGGCAGAAATGAAAACGTGCGGAATATCCGGTAATCTCTTTTCAATATCTTCTTTCAATTCATCATCAATGAGATCCGATTTTGAAATGGCAAGAATTCTGGGTTTATCCAATAACTCTGGATTATACTCTTTTAATTCACGAAGCAAAATCTGATACTGATCAAAAACAGAATCAACATCTGACTGAACCACAAAAAGCAAAAGCGAGTTTCGTTCAATGTGTTTTAAAAACTGAATACCTAAACCTTTACCTAAATGTGCACCTTCAATAATACCGGGAATATCAGCCATCACAAAAGACCGGTAATCACGATAAGCAACGATTCCCAGATTGGGTGTTAAGGTTGTAAATGGATAATCAGCAATTTCAGGTTTTGCTGCCGTAACAACCGAAAGTAAGGTAGATTTTCCGGCGTTCGGAAAACCAACCAAACCAACATCAGCCAATACTTTTAATTCAAGAATGACCCACCCTTCTTTTGATGGCATGCCCGGTTGTGCAAAGCGTGGCGCCTGCAGTGTTGGTGTGGCAAAAAATTTATTTCCTTTTCCGCCTTTTCCGCCTTCAAACAAAATAATTTCTTGTTTGTCTTCAGATATTTCTGCAATTATTTCTTCGGTATCTGCATCGCGGGCAATGGTTCCAAGTGGCACATCCAGATACACATCTTTTCCTTCAGCGCCGGTTTGATTGTTCCAGCTTCCACCAGTGCCAGCTTCAGCCGCCACGTGCTTCTTGTATTTCAACGGAAGTAACGTCCACATTTGTTTGTTTCCGCGAAGAATAATATGTCCTCCTCTTCCACCATCACCGCCATCGGGTCCGCCTTTAGGCACGCCTTTAGCGCGGAACATGTGTTGAGAACCTGCACCACCTTTTCCGGAAGCACAATGAATTTTTACGTAATCGATAAAATTGGACATGATTTCTGATTTGAGTGAACGATTTATCCGATCACTGCATCTATTTCTGCAAACAAACGGTCTGTGATCTGGTCAATAGAACCTATTCCGTTAATCTGAATGTATTTATTCTGCGCCTTATAAAATTCTTTTACAGGTGCCGTTTCGTTTTTGTAAACATCAATGCGGTTCTGAATCACTTTTGGATCGGCATCGTCCGCACGGCCACTTACTTCAGCTCTTTTCAAAAGACGTTTACGCAACTCTTCTTCCTCTACGTCCAGCGCCAGCATCATTCCAATTGAAGTTCCTCGCTGAGTAAGGATTTCATCCAGTGCTTTTGCCTGAGGCTGGGTTCTTGGAAATCCATCAAAAATGAAACCTTCAGCCTCAGGGTGTTTTTCAACTTCTGAAATCAGTAATTTGATGGTAACATCATCTGGTACAAGCTGTCCCTGATCCATGTAGCTTTTAGCCAGTTTACCCAAATCGGTCTGGTTTTTAATATTAGAACGAAAAACATCACCGGTAGATAAATGGAACAAATTGTATTTTTTTACCAGACGCTCCGCCTGAGTTCCTTTACCTGCGCCCGGAGGCCCGAATAGTACAATATTAATCACCGTGTTATTCTGCTAGTTGATAAATGGCTTTCAGATTGCGGCCAGATTCATTGTAATCCAAACCGTATCCGACTACAAATTTATTCGGAATCTCGATACCGACATAATGCAACGGGTACTTTTTCTTAAAAACATCTGGTTTGAGAAGTAAAGTTGCGATAGATAAACTTGCTGTTTCATGGGTTTTCAGCACATCCATCAAATGCCCTAAAGTAGATCCGGTATCAACGATATCTTCCAGTACAATGATATGTCTGTTATTAATATTATCAGAAAGACCTATCAGCTCTTTGATTTCACCGCTCGATTGCATACCGTGATAGGAAGCCAGTTTTACAAAACTCAATTCACAGTCAATTTCAATTTTTTTCATGAGATCGGATGCAAACATGAAAGAGCCATTCAATACTGCAAGAAAAAGTGGTTTTTTACCCTCAAAATCCGCATTGATTTTTTTAGCAATTTCTTTCGTTGCACGATCCAAATCAGCTTCTGTCAAATAGGGAATAAAATTCTTTCCATGAATGGTTAACTGTGTGCTCATGGCTTCAAAGATAGCTGATTTGATAAATTCACGATTTGAAGTGAATTTGAAAAATAATAAAGAGAATTTTGGTTATTACGAGGTAAACCATACTTTTAAGGATGCAAATTGAAAAATTTTCAGCAGGAACGGTAGAACGAATTGGTCCGGTAATGAAAATCACCTACCTGAAAGACACCGAAGTTTCTCTGGATGACATGAAGGAAATAACTTCAATCAGAGAAAAACTCTTTGGTGAAAATCGATATTGTACACTCATTGATTTGACGAAAGATTATCTGTCACTTTCTCCTGAATCAAAAAAATACGCTGCTGAAAATGAAACCATCAAAAGGTTAAGAATAGCCGAAGTACTCATGGTTAAAAATTTTGGGCAAAAACTGGGCGTATTCACCTATGTAAAACTATTCCGTTCAAACGACAATGTCAAAGTGATGACCAATGAAAAGGAGGCACTTTCATGGTTGAATGAACAGCATCAGGAATATTTCAAAAAAATGGCCATTTAATTTCCGGTAATTATGTCTGTATTCTTTCTGGAATCAGGTAATACTGGCATTGAAAATTGAATTATTCCGCCAAAATTTCATACAATTTTCTCTATTTGCATCTTGGAATCCCTTTTGTGGCTTTTCTATCCGATTGAATAAATCAACACTATGAACTTTGAAAAACTAACAAGCAAATCACAAGAGGTTGTACACAAAGCACAACTGATTGCTGAAGGAAACGGTCAACAGGCTATTGAACCCGGACATCTTCTAAAAGGAATTCTGGAAGTAGATAATCATGTGGTTCCTTTTCTTTTGAAAGAATTAAATATAAATGATAAAGTTGTCTCCAAAACGGTTGACAGCATCGTTGCCTCCTACCCAAAAGTGAGCGGCGGACAATTGCATTTTTCAAATCACGCCAATAAAGTTTTTGCTGACGCATTCAAGTCCATGGAACAATTCAAAGATGAATTTCTTTCGATAGAAATTATTTTTCTTGCCATGGTGGACGCCGGTGATTCGGTCAGCAAATTTTTAAAAGATTCAGGAATCACCAAAGACAAATTAAAAGCAGCAATTATGAAATTGAGAAATGGAAACAGTGTAGATTCCAAAAGTTCTGAAGACACCTATCAGGCATTGGGAAAATACGCCAAAGATTTAAACGGACTTGCCAAGGCGGGGAAACTGGATCCAGTCATTGGGCGTGATGAAGAAATCAGACGTGTTCTGCAGATCTTGACAAGAAGAACAAAAAATAATCCGATACTGATAGGTGAGCCGGGTGTTGGAAAAACAGCTATCGCTGAAGGTATCGCTCATAGAATTGTAAACGGTGACGTACCTGAAAACTTAAAATCAAGAAGAGTTTTTTCACTGGATATGGGAGCCCTGGTTGCCGGTGCAAAATACAAAGGTGAATTTGAAGAAAGATTAAAATCAGTAGTAAAAGAAGTCATTGCATCGGATGGAGAAATTATTCTTTTTATTGATGAAATCCATACGCTGATCGGAGCTGGTGGTGGTGAAGGTGCCATGGATGCGGCTAACATTTTAAAACCTGCGCTTGCCAGAGGTGAATTAAGAGCGGTAGGTGCAACTACATTAAATGAGTACCAGAAGTATTTTGAAAAAGACAAAGCGCTGGTGAGAAGATTCCAGACTGTGTTAATTGATGAACCAACATCCGATGACGCCATCTCAATTTTACGGGGTATAAAAGACAAATATGAAGCGCATCATAAAGTATTGATAAAAGATGCAGCCATTATTTCGGCAGTTGAATTATCTCAGCGATATATTACAGACCGTTTTTTGCCGGACAAGGCGATTGATTTAATTGACGAAGCCGCTTCTAAATTGAGAATGGAGATGAATTCCAAACCAGAAGAACTGGATGAAATTGACAGAAGAATCATGCAGCTGGAAATTGAACGGGAAGCAATCAAACGTGAAAAAGATCAGAAAAAATTAGAGCATCTTCAGCACGAACTTTCTGAACTGAATGATAGAAGAACCGGCTTGATGGCTAAATGGCAGGCTGAAAAATCAGTGGTAGAAAATATTCAGAAAACAAGTGAAGAAATTGAAAACCTGAAATTAAAAGCTGATCAGGCAGAGCGTGACGGTGATTATGGAAAAGTGGCTGAAATCAGATATGGATTGATCAAAACAAAAGAAGAAGATCTGGGTAAATTCAAAAAAGAACTGGCTGAAATGCAAACGGATTCCAAAATGATCAAAGAAGAAGTAGATGCGGAAGAAATTGCTGAAGTAGTTTCAAAATGGACCGGCATTCCGGTTTCGAAAATGATTGAAAGTGAACGGTCAAAACTTTTGAAATTAGAGCAGGAATTAGGTCAGCGTGTAGTTGGTCAGGAAGATGCCATTGAAGCTGTTTCAGATGCGGTGAGAAGAAGCCGTGCCGGTTTGCAGGACATGAAAAAACCAATTGGCTCATTCATCTTTTTGGGAACAACCGGAGTTGGAAAAACAGAATTGGCAAAAGCATTGGCTGAATATTTGTTCAACGATGAAAACGCCATGACGCGAATTGATATGAGTGAATATCAGGAGAAACATTCTGTCAGCAGATTGGTTGGAGCGCCTCCGGGATACGTGGGTTATGATGAAGGCGGACAATTGACAGAGGCAGTGAGAAGAAGACCTTACTCCATTGTTCTGCTCGATGAAATTGAAAAAGCGCATCCGGATGTATTTAATATTTTACTGCAGGTTTTGGATGACGGAAGATTGACGGACAATAAAGGACGTACGGTGAATTTCAAAAACACCATCATCATCATGACGTCAAACATGGGAGCACACATCATTCAGGAAAATTTTGAAAAACTGACGGATAAGAACAAGGATAAAATTGTGGAGCAAACCAAACAGCAGGTTTTTGAAATGCTGAAAAAAACAATTCGTCCTGAGTTTTTAAACCGTATTGATGAAACCATCATGTTCCAGCCACTGAGCAGGAAAGATGTACTGCAGATTGTGAAAATTCAGTTTGGTATGCTTCAGAAACGTTTGAAAGAAACCGACATTGAAATTGAAGCGACCGATGAAGCTTTGGAATGGTTAGCACTGGAAGGATATGATCCGCAATTTGGAGCAAGACCGGTGAAACGGGTTATGCAACGTGATTTGCTCAATCAACTTTCAAAATCAATTTTAGCCGGAACCGTTCAGCCGGGAAATAAAATTCTGCTGGATTTGAAGGACGGAAAATTGGTTTTTGAAAATTCAAAGACAACGGTTCAGTCATAAACAAACATTTTTTTCATTCAATAACCCCGCCCACAGCGGGGTTATTTTTTTGGCATGATTTTTTGATTCATCCGACGCGGTGACCTCGACTGCGCTCGGTCACCTATGACAGAGCGCAGCCGAGAACCGGTGTCCGAGCGGAGCCGAGGACACCGCACCGAAGCCGAGGACACCGGCATGGTTATTAACAATTGTTGAAAATTATAAACCCGCATGAAATCAGGCTGAAATTGAATTTCGGCTATTTTCATGCTCCATTTTAAAAAATGTAAAACCCAGTTGTTGTCTCTAACCCTAAAAACAGACAACAACTCAAGTAAAACAAAAGCAAGATGAAAAAATTATTACTAACCTTTTCGATTGCCTCGCTTGGATTTATATCCTTCTCGCAAGACGATCTGACACCTGACGAAATTAAATACCGTGACTCCATTGCCGCGCTCAATCAATCAAACGCTGCGTTGGTGACTTCACAAAATGCGTATAACGCAGGAATTGAAGCTTTCAAAGCTGGCAATTACACTGGAGCAATCAGTAAATTTTCTGAGTCCATTGCGGCTGATCCAAATTTTACGCCTGCGTATTACAATAAAATAATTGCTGAAAATAAAGCAGAAAAATATAATGACGCAATCAAAACCTGCGATCAGTTAATCTCTATGAAACCCGGTTATTCAAAAGCATACTTCCAAAGAGGACGCGCTTACCAGGGGTTAAATAATTATCTCCAGGCGGAGAAAGATTATCAGAAATCAATCGAGCTGGATCCTAAAAATCCAAAAGCGTATTACAATTTTGGAACACTGCGTTTTTTACAGCAGGATTATGCCGGAGCAATTACTCAATTCACTAAAGTGATTGAACTTGATCCAAATGATGCGTATGCTTACAATGACAGAGGATCTTGCTACCGTATGCTGGAAAAATATCCTGAAGCGGTGAAAGATTATGAAGAAGCTGCTAAGAAAAATCCAAATCTGGCTTTTGTGCTGAATAACATTGGAACAACCAAACTCAAAATGAAAATGTACGATGAAGCCATTCGCGCTTTTAACCGTGCGTTAAGTGTGGATGCAAATTTCCACCTGGCATATTTGAACAGAGGTGTTACCAACATGGCTATCGGAAGAATTGATGACGCCGTAAATGATTTCACAAAATGCATTGAAGTAAAACCTGATTTTGCTCCCGGATATTCAAACAGAAGCGGCGCTTATTTTCAGTTGAAACAATACGACAAAGCAAAAGCAGATGCGGATAAAGCAATACAGTTAGATGCTAACGATGCAGATGCCTATATCAACCGCGGTAATGCACGTGAAATGCTGCGCGACATGGATGGCGCCTGTGAAGACTGGCACAAAGCGCGTGAGTTAGGTTCTGAGATTGGTAAATATTATCACTCACAGAATTGTTCAAATTAATTATTGTAAACTAAAAAGACATTTAAAATGAAATCAATTTTATCAATTATCATTTGTGCAGTTTCAGTTTACACGTTTGCACAAGATGTAGAGTTTAAAGCAGCAAACTTTAAAGACAATAAAGAAGCTTTTCAAACTGCCCTGGCTGCTTTTGAAAAAGGAAATGAATATTGGGAATTAGGGAACGCACAGGTATTCCTGGTGAAAAGCCCGAAATTACATTACTGGAAAGCGTTAGAGCAATATAACAAAGCGTACAAATTCAATCCAAAAAGTGCCGAGCTGAATTTTAAAATGGGTGTATGCTATGCGCATTCTTCATACAAGGAAAAATGTATTCCTTATATCTATGAAGCGTACAAACTAAATCCGGTGACGCATCAGTTTTTAAATTATTACATGGGTGTTGCCTGTCAGCTGGATGGAAAATTTGACGAAGCATTGAAACATTACATCGCTTTTGAAACAGAATACCGCAAAGCAGATTTGTTCAACAAATTCACCGAGCAAAGAAAAGATGAGTGCAACAGCGCAAAAACGCTTATAGCTAGTCCTGTAAGAGCGTGGGTAGATCACGTACCTGAATTATCTTCTGAACATGATGAATATGCTCCTTCCGTAACGATGGATGGTGATGAAATTATCTTTACTTCCAATCGTCCAAATGGTCATACGCCGGATGAAGTTGGATTATACGATTCAGACATTTACAGTTCAACCAAAGTAAATGGTGTATGGCAAACGCCTAAAGCGTTGCGTGGTTCAGTGAACACAACTAAAGATGATATCTCCAACAACATGTCTTACAACGGAACAAAAATGTTGTACAGCGTGCTGAATGAAAATGGAAATTACGATATCTATGAAGCATTTTTAAAAGGTGCTGACTGGACAGGATCTGTAAATTTTTCTACCAACATCAACTTAAAATCAAACGACATTTTTGCATCGTATGATTTTGATGACAAACTTCTGTACTATGCAAAAGACAGTGAGGGCGGAACAGGCGGATATGACATTTTCGTTTCTGGTCCGGTTGTGAAAAGAAACAGAGAATATTCGATGCCTACCCGTGTAAATGAAGTTTCATCTGCATTCAATGATGGACCAATTTATTTGCACCCGGATGGTAAAACCATGTATTTTGCTTCTGAAGGATTCAACTCTATGGGAGGTTATGACATTTTTATGTCTAAGAAAAAAGGAGGAATCTGGAGCGCGCCAATCAATATGGGTTATCCAATCAATACGCCGTATGATGATTATTTCTTTGCCATGACTGCAAACGGAAAATACGCTTACATCGCCTCAAACCGTGCAGGTGGAAAAGGTGGATTTGATATTTACAAAGTGACTTTCTGGGGACCAGAGAAAAAACCAGCATTGGCTACTCAGGATTATTTATTAGCATCTATTGCAAAACCAATTCAGGATCCTGAATTAGCAGGTGAAGTAAAAGTTGCTGCTTCAATCAACCTGACAGTATTTAAAGGAATTACCATTGATAATCTGACAAGAAAACCAGTTGAAGCAATGATTGATATTACCGATAACGCAACAGGAAAAGTGATTGAAACTTTTACTACCAACTCTGCAACCGGTAAATTTTTGATTTCGCTTCAGGCTGGTGGAAATTATGGTATCGCTGTCAGAGCAGATGGATATCTTTTTCACTCTGAAAACTTTGATATTCCTTCTGGAGCAGATTATAACATGGTCAACAAAACCATTGAATTGAAAAACATCAAATGCGGAAGCAAAATTGCGTTGCGCAACGTGTTTTTTGATACCGGAAAATCAACTATCCGTCCTGAATCATATCCTGAATTGGATCGTTTAGTGAAATTGATGAATGACGTTCCTGATCTGAAAGTAGAATTGTCTGGTCACACCGATAATACCGGATCAGCAACCAGCAATCAAACTTTGTCACAGGATCGTGCGCAGGCTGTGGTTGATTACCTGGCAAGCAAAGGAATCAATAAATCAAGAATGGTTGCAAAAGGATACGGTTCTGACCGTCCTGTGGCTTCTAACAGCACCGCTGAAGGAAGACAGGAAAACCGAAGAACTGAATTTGAAATTGTTTGTAACTAATAAGACGCCCACAAAAAAACTATTGAAGGGTCATTCCGAACGGTAGTGAGGAATCGCGTTGCTTAACATAAAACCTACGCGATTTCTCCTCCTACGTCGTCGAAATGACCTTTTAAAATAGTTTTTTTGTGGGTTTTGTTTTTGCCCAAAGTGCCTCATCACCGATTGAATTTCACGTATCTTTGAAACACATGCAATTGTCATCTCTTTCATTGATCAATTTCAAAAATTACACAGAAGCTCAACTGGAGCTCTCTGATGGAATTAATGTTTTTGTTGGTGACAATGGAGCAGGTAAAACCAATCTGCTGGACGCAATTTATTATCTCTGTTTTTGCAAAAGCTTTTTAAATCCAATTGACAGTCAAAATATCCGTGGTGATGAAAAATTTTTTCTCATTCAAGGGGTATATGAAAAAGATGATAAACAAATAGAAATATCCTGCTCTGTTCAACATGGTCAAAAAAAGAAAGTCAAAAAAAATAAAAAAGAATACGAGCGGCTTTCTGAACACATCGGACTTTTCCCTGCTGTAGTGATCTCACCTTATGACACCAATCTAATTTCAGAAGGAAGTGATACGCGCAGAAAATTCATTGACAGCATCATATCACAATTTGACCGCACCTACCTTGAAACGCTGCAGCGATACAACAAAGTGCTCGAACAGCGGAATGCACTGCTGAAACAATTTTATGATCACCGCATTTTCGACGCAGAAACCATTGATGTCTGGGATGTTCAACTCATTGATCTTGGAAAAATCATTCATGAAAAAAGACAACAGTTTTTAAAAGAATTCATTCCGGTTTGTCAGAAATATTTTGATCTGATAGCCAATAAAAAAGAAATTGTGGGCATTGAATACCGCTCCCAATTGAATGAGTCTGATTTCCAAACTGAGCTCAAAAAAAATGAACGAAAAGACATGGCCACCGGCTATACTTCGGTTGGTATTCATAAAGATGATCTGGTTTTGGTGATCCATGATCAGCCCATTAAAAAATTTGGTTCACAGGGTCAGCAAAAATCTTTTTTAATTGCGCTTCGCTTAGCTCAGTTTGAAATTGTCAGCCGATTGCTGAACATGAAACCGATTTTGTTGCTTGATGATATTTTTGATAAACTGGATCATCAGCGTGTGACGCATCTGATGAAACTCGTTTCTGATCACACTTTTGGGCAAGTATTTGTCACCGATACAGATTTAGACAGAATTCACAAAGTTTTTTCAGAAACACAAATTGATTTGCGTATTTTTAATGTTAACCACGGAAAAATTGAAACAGCCAGATAAAAAAGGAGACGCCATTTCCATGAAAATTGCCATGGAAAAATACCTGAAGGCCATGGGAATGGACCGGCAGGTGCTTGAACATTCTGTGCTGGCAAAGTGGGAAGAAATCATGGGATCAGCCGTAGCCGCCCGAACCGATTCCAAAGAAATAAAAGATCAAACCCTTTATCTCAAAATAAATTCTTCCGTGATGCGTGACGAATTATTTCAGATGCGTTCAGTCATTATCAAACGCCTGAATGAAAAAGCAGGATTTGAAATGGTGAAGGAGATTTTTTTTCAGTAGATTCAGTCAATATCCACATTTGAAAAATGGTAGGATTAATACTATAAATGACTGGAAAATGAAATGATTAAAAATGATTAATTTCGTCGCCATTATAACTTATCCATGAACGTCTATTTCAGAATCACCTCAATCGCTGCTTGTCTGTTAATTTTAACTGGTTGTCCAAATTCTTCTCATATCCCATTTGAGCAAAAGGGTAAATTTCCATTGAGAGACGAACTGGTTGGTTATTGGAAAACCGAAAATCCAAATGCTGTTGTGCGTGAAGTTACTGTTGACAAGGCGATGGGTGGTGAAACTTACACAATCTATGTTGTAATTCGTGGTGAAATGTATTCTTCTGATTTCAATACTTTCAATGGTTGGATTTCTGAATTTGAAAATCATACTTTTTTGGTCATTGAGGAATTAGAAAGTGATTTTCCAACTGGTAATTACTATTTATATCATATTGAATTCGAAGGAGAAAAAGTATATGCCTCGGGTCTGGTCTTTCCCGATAGCGGTATAGAAGATGATACTGAAGAAGAGTTCAAGGCTTCTGTACACAACTCACTGGCCAATAATTTAGGATTCAAAGAACGTATCGAATATTTCAAATAATATAATTTGGAATTTTTTGTTACGCAGGACAACATGTCCTGCGCAGCCCAACGTTTTGGCTATCGCCAAGCTAAAAAATAGAATGAGAGTGAGAACGAAGAAAAATCAGAACGTGTGTTGTCGCTCTCCCCGAAGGGGCCACTATGTGGCGCTCTAACACAGTAAAAAGAGTAGTGTGAGAAAGAGAGTGAGAACGAAGAAAAAATCAGAACGTGTGTTGTCGCTCTCCCCGAAGGGGCCACTATGTGGCGCTCTCACACAGTAAAAAGAATAGTGTGAGAATGAGTGTGAGTGCGAAGAAAAATCAGAACGTGTGTTGTCGCTCTCCCCGAAGGGGCCACTATGTGGCGCTCTCACACTCGCTCTGATTTTTGTAGCCCTGCCAGACAATTTATCGAACTTATTAATTGCCGATTTGGTTGAAATTGAAGGGTGTTTGAAATCTGGAATTTTTGAGGTGTAAAGTCCGGAATTCAAAAAGGAGAAATGAAAGGCGTCAAAAAACGTCAATGACAGTTAATTTTTTTGAGCAATCCAGAGAAGCCCAATCAAAACTTGAACGTATTGTTAGTGCATTTTTAAGCTGAAGATTATTATTCTATTCTCGAAGAAAATGTTTTCAGTCACATACATTTTCATACTTAACAACATTCAAATGATCTAATATTGTTTGTCTAAAATCGTCTAAATTTTCGACTGGAGCTAATTTCTGAATAATGCATCCGGTATTACCGTATTCATAGGTTGAATTAATAATATAAATTAATTCGATGAATTCTGTTCTTGATATTTTATAACCTATAGTGAATATTGGATCTGGAATCGGCGAAAGAGTTAGGGCTTCAATTTTTTTAGAAAATTTGTAATTATCTATAAGTTCGAATGGAATGCAAATAGAATCGTTTTCAACAATTAGTCTTGATTCTGGAGAGGTCAATCGGAATTTCTCTTTTTCTTTTTCAGTACCACTTATCATGAATAAATATCTACGATTCATTTCCAAGCCAAACTCTTCTTTTGAAATTACCGGTTTTAACCATGAATAGTTCACACGGAACTTGCATTTGGCCATTTCTTCTCGCTCAACTTTAATCCATTCAAAGATTTGAACTTCAAAATTTTTGACACCAAGGTGTGTTATCGTCGCCTCGAAAATATTCTTTCTTTGTAACAGCAAGATATCGATTGTATAGTCTTTTGAGCTTGTAAATGATACAAAAGGCATTAAGCAAAAAGCAACAATAATTAGTAAATTTCTCTTCATCCTTCTGAATTCAAAAAAAGCCATCAATACTGTCCTTTAGTTGATAAAAGTTGCATTGGCAGAAAAAAATGACCATATTTAATCATCCTTTACCCAGTAGACATTTAAACCTGGATTTACCTTTTTTATCCTCTTAAGGTAAGGCTTAAGTTCAGATTTTTGATCCGAGCTAAGCCATAAATTTTCCAATTCTTTGAGGTTGACGAATGATTCGGGCAAATTTTGAAGAGGATTATTAGCCAGCATTATTGTAACCACATTTGACAGTTGCCCAAATTCCTCTGGTAAGCTGTTAAGCCAGTTATTTTGAAGCCCAATTATCCTTAGACATTTCAATTGACTAATTTCGGCTGGCAATGATTTTATTAGGTTATTATCCAATGATAGTGACACTAATCTTGCAAAATAACAAATTGAAACGGGCACAGAGCTCAACTTATTGTGGGAAAGATTCAGCGAATTAAGATATTCCAAAGAAGGAAAACTATCTGGCCAACTATTAATCTCATTGTGGCTGACATCAATTGTTTCAATATTAGTTAAATCTCCTATTTCTTTGGGAATTATTTCGAATCTATTGAAAGACAAATTCACTGATTTTAATAGAATAAGATTTCCCAAACAATCTGGAAGTTCTGTAAGATAATTTCCGGTAACATCAAGTTCCACCATATTGATCATATCACAAACTTCAGCAGGTAGACTCTCCAATTTCGCATCAATAAGGCGCAAGTATTTCACATCCTCCAGATGCGCTAATGCAGAATCAAGGCTCAAGTAAATACCCTGCTGCTGAGCATTAAGGTTGCAACTTATGGGTAAAAAAAATAAAATAAATTGGATAACTTTCATACCTCTGTATAATTCATATGTTGAACAAGAGTAATATAAAACCGTGTTTTGCCCCCTGCGCGATATTCAACTTCTTTAATGAAGTCGTCCAAACTTAAAAATCCGGGTGTTAATTGGTGAGTTATCGGTAATCCGGCGAATTTATCTTTATCTACCTTGATGAAATTTTCACCTTCCTGATAGGCTGGATTGGAATCGATGCGGTTTTTCGGACTTGCAGCGAAGATCGTGCCTATTCTTGCAGACAGAGCAAGTTTCTTCACCTCCTCCTGTTTTGATCCATCAGCAGGAAAAAACATAGGTTCTATTTTTGCCAAACCAGTAACTCCGGTTTGGTCAAGTGTAAAATCAAAAATTCCTTCGGCAGTTTTCATCATGTTGTTGAATATTTTTGGTTTGATCATTTTGCTTACAATGTTTATGTAAACAAGCGCCGTGTAGAAACCGCAATCAATAAATTTCCTTTCGCCAACCTCATCAGTCAATACTGCTCTATTCAATGCCCCTAGAACTATGTTTGGCTCAGTAATTCCTTTATATACAAATTTCCATGTATCAGAAGAATTATCATCGAATATTTCCATGTTGCCATCTACATCAAAGTCTATCCAATTATATTGTTTTCCTGATGAATTAAAAAATGCGTCATTAGAAATTTCTTCCGCAACGAAACTTGCAATTTTTGCAGTTGGTTCTCTTCCAATTGTCATCGAAGTCGCAGAGGTATATGAGACAAGATCTTCGTCCGAATCAACTTTTTTCTCACCTTCTTTCCACTTCTCGGTATTAGTCTTCCACTTTTTAGTGTTTTCTTTCCAAGGCTTTTTGTTCCATTTGTTCGCCATACATTCAATTTAACGTGAAAAAATGCGATAATTATTTCATCACCTAACGTCTTTCAATAAATAAGCTTATTCAACTTGTATTTTGAAAAAGGTATACCAACTATTCATCATAAACAGCTCGACCGAGTGAGTCTCGACCAACAGATGCTTCTTCTGGAAAATATTTCCAACAATCATTTGTATAGCAACCAAAAAAACGACTTTCGGTATCACCATCATTGTATAGAATCACCGTTCCTGCCGCATCAACGCTGTAGTTCCAAAGTCTCCCTTCAAAATAAATTTTCCCTTTTTGTTGGCACCAATTCCCATATTCGATGTACCATTCACGAGAGTCCATTTCGCGCATCATGGGTATGATAATCAAAAGTGTATCGCTTGAGGGCGGAGTCCATTTTCCGCAATCAAATGCAAATGATATAGTGTCACTCTGTTCTCGATTTTTATCAAAATTATTTGCATTTGATATCGAAAAACAAGAACCGAACAACATAGTTATTAACGCAATAAATGTCATTTTAGAACCCGATTGCATCAAGCACGAACTGACCCTCTCCTTCAGTTTTTCTCTGTACTTTCTCATGTGGATAAACATTTTGTTTTGAAATACTGTACCTAGCCATTAATCGTTCAACTAATTGCTTTACCGACCTGATCTGCATATCCGTCAAAGGCTCCCAGGTCTCTGTGTCATCATTATAATCTCCAGTAACTTCTATGCCCACTGTATTGTAGTTGTGCAGAACACCATAATATTCAGGATACAACTGCTTACTAGAATCCCATATATGTAAGGCATATTGCCAATTGCTTGTGGTTTGATAAATAATTCCGCTAGCATCTACATAAAAATTTGCGCCTTTGACAGAAGATGCTTTTCGGTAAGTACTAAACAATGTTTTATCAATATCCGCCGATGATTTTGTTACTGTTCTATGCATTATTATAGCAATTGGTGTTTCGCGCCACTCACCACTTTCAAGTGACTTGAATGGGGTATATGTAACAGCAATAAAAGGAATTACCTCCTCAACAATTAATGTTTGGCCAGCTTCAACAAAGTTTCGCTGAGCATTGCGTTCATCAGGATCATAATCCAATTTGTACTTGAGCCCTTGATCTAAGATCATACGCTCAGCCTCCGACGCGCTGATTTTTAGAATTTTTGCCAAAGCAACCTCTGTCGCTTTAGTTGCCGTATAAATTATTATTTTCATCTCGCACCCAACCTATTTGGTTATTATTGCTCTTAGACAGAGCTTTTTCAGAATTATTCTTCCACTTCTTTGTATTTTCTTTCCACGGTTTTTTTTCCCATGTATGAGCCATAAAAATATTTTTAAAGGAAATTCCTTGTTCAGTTTTGAAACTGAACAAGGATTAAGAATGAATTAAATAACCGGTGGAATAGGAGTATCACTGCAACCACATCCACTTGTACTTTGCGGAACGTCACAGCAATTAGTCATTAGGCGACCAACAATTTTCGCCATCTCAATTTTATTGGCAGGGGTTGCAGTCTCAAGCATTTCTTTTAAGACGGCCATCATTTCAGCCTCTGAATTTGCTTTGTTTGCTTCTGCATCTTGTAATTTAATATTGAAACAATCAAGTGCATCCATTTGGCCAAGAAGTGCATCGCAGACTGCAGAATCAGTTTGAAGGGTGCGTTCTTTTACCTCAAGTATAATTCCCGGAACTTGAAAGGGCGCTCCTAGAAATGTAAAACTATCAGTGGCACCCTTTGCTGTCCAATAATTCACAACGTTTGTAGGGGTTCCAATACAGCCATCTTTGTTATAACTCACATTGGTTAAAAATTGTTTTAGGGTTCCGGTATAATTCATCACTTTGCAATATTCATTGATGATTTTTTCGTAAACACCATCAACCTCTGCTGGTAAAATGACTTCATTCAAAAGATCTCGAAGTTTTTCAATATTTACCATTCTAACACTTTCAGGGTAGCCGTTTGTGAAAAGAACCTTTACGTTATTCAAAGTTGTAACTGAAATATATTGTTGTTGCATTTGACGGAAAACAAAATTCAGAACACGACTGTAATTGATGTTTTCTAAATTTCTTACAATCGTTTCTTCCGTTTCTTCTGTTGAAGTATCTTCTGTACTGCTATTGACATTGATTTCACGATTTGTGTTGCTTTGGGCAGTATGTCTGTCCATAGAATTACTGAGTGAATTAATAGCATCGGCTCTACTTTCATCTGTTGAACTTGAACTTTCATAGCCTACATCTGTACTAGCCGACACAACCCCAAAATCAGCACCCACGCTCACGTCGGCATTAAATGATGAATCTGATGAGGATGCAGAACTTGACGAACTCTGTCTTTCATCCTGCACAAAAGTTTCTAAACTATCAACCACTTCTTCTGAGACAGACTCTAAGACATTTTGTGCAGTTGCTTTTTTACTAGTCATCTGCTTAAAGGTTCTCATGGTAATGGTAGTTTTCTCGCCGGGCAGTAAAGTGAATGTTTTCAAAATTTTTCCTGCACCATAATCACCTAAATAGGAATTAATCCGGTACTCTTCAATTATGTATAATCGGGGTATTACAGTTTTTGGTTTTTTTACAAACTCAAGTCTGCTTGTTCCACCAAATGTTCTACGTGCAACAGGCATTAACCCTTCCTTAACAGTTCTTACAAGAAAGTCGACGCTAATTTCTTTGCCACCCAAAGAAATAGCTGGTAAGTCTTCTCCTTCTTTGTAATTTAATTTTGCATGTTCTGCTGTTTTAAGAGGCGTTTTACTTGATTTTAATCCGCCACCACCTTCTACACTGATTACCGATTTACCGCTTGCGTCTATTTTGGGACTGAGAGTAACCGCTTTTACATTTTTTATATAACGCGAGTTATTGACATTTTGCATTATGTCTGTTACAATATCTCTACCAAGATTGTCTATTTGTAAACTTGCAACGTCATCCCAAAAGTTTGGACGAGGAACTAACGACAATGCAGGCTTAAAAAAATCCGTGTCAATTTTCAAAGGTATCCGTGCAATCGGTGTTAAAGTAGTTCCTTGAGGAATATTGTATTTGAGCGTTGGTGCCGTTCCGCCACCCCAGTCCACAATAGGTTGAGGTGTTTTACATGAGGTTGATGCCATAAATAGATATATGTTTTAGGTAAATAATGAATTTTTTACGCAAGCGTTCAATCTAAAAAAAGAAACAAAATTGACACGTTATTAATCCAACGAATATATAATAAATTTATTGCAACATGTTACATATTAAGTTGTTGTTAATGAATAAATTTCATCGTCGCGTTTAATTGTTTTACCGCAATGTTTTGTTTTCCCAACGTCAAAGTGTGTTGATTAATAGGTGTTGAAAAGAGAAAACAAAAAACAGAAATTGTTCATGTTACAATGGAACCAATTCATAAAAATAAATGTAAAAAAACACCTCAGATTGGGTTATCATCTCCGGTAACAATCAATAACTATCAAGATGCGGAAAGAAAAATCGGTTGTCTATGTACAAGTAATATGTGAGGGCATGGAATTTTGGTTGATTGCGCAATGCCTCGCCTCTATACGCAACAAATTCAAGGATCAAAATATATTTCCGTAAATCTGAATTGAACTCAACGCCCACATTGTTCTGCCGTGAAAAAGTAAAAGAACTATACTCATCGCTTCTGAGTTCCACCTTATCAATAAGCTGCTCCCCACTTAATATCGTGCAATCCTCATAAAAAAACGAAAAATAATTATCAATGAAATTTGAGTCTTCGATGGCATATTGATTCTCAGTATTATTAATATACTCTAGGAAACCGTTCAATGAATGGCCAGAGTCCATAAATAGAATTCCTGAATTGTCATTTTTTCTTTTACCGTTGTATATGGGTAAGCTTGTAAAAGCCTCATTACGGAATAATTTTTTTTTATTCTTGTCAAAGATAAAATGGAAAACAAAATTCAATCCTGCATCAAAAGTAAAGAGAATATCACTTTCAGTTTCCTTCTCCTTGTTAATTTTTAACGTCTTCACAATTTCAAAACTGGGATAGTTTTCGCTTAAGTAGAATTGCTCATCGAGGTTGTTGTAAATAATCTCCCAATCAGTCAGAACCAAAGAATCTTCTGGTATGTTATTTTTACCTGAAGTCGAAAATCCTTCATCTGATGAACATCCGCAGCTCAATATTGATAGCACAAACGAAATTAATAACGGTCTTGACTTATTCATTATTTGCAACTTCTTTTAAATACAAATAAACTGGCTTAGCATCTCTTAAAATATTGTTTTCGATATCCCGATAATCAAAATATTTCGGGTTTCCCTTTATAGCAGTGGCATAGGGTAAATTCTGTAACTTTGGCAAGTTGTTTTGAGCAAATAAATCAAATGCTGGATCACGCATTGCTTTTTTACGCTCAAACAAGATCGTTCGTGTAGCAAGCTTGTCATATTTCATAATTGGTGAATCTTTGAGGATTTCCAATGGCCAGTATTTTAAATCCTCTATCATGTCATCAGATATTCGTTCAATTCCGGTACCTCTCTTATTCGGTAGTTTTTCTATTTGAAAATTACTACCTGAAGTAAGTAGACCACCATCGTCCCAGTGTCCATCT
>Ga0268298_10002700_pt1 | contig 19085 bp, 17 predicted proteins | sample WWTPWeurt_MetaG_FD_194462 | JGI IMG/M metagenome (GOLD analysis project Ga0268298, IMG submission 194462) | Activated sludge microbial communities from WWTP in Nijmegen, Gelderland, Netherland - WWTP Weurt | ecosystem: Engineered > WWTP > Aerobic digester > Activated sludge | place...
GACAACGGCGAAGATCTTCAGCGGCGGATGGAGTTTCTCGCGCAGCGCAAACGCCCGACTGGATCGGGGTGTCGTTCTGGATCGGGGTGTCGTTCGCATGACGGTTCGTCGTCGGCCAAGGCCGCATCGTCGCCTGACTTGTCTCGTACGGCACCCCAGGGAATCTCCTCGGTCCGCTGTCCTCGGCGATACGCGCTCTGTCCTTTCGCGTCATTGTCATCGCGGCAGCGCGGCCCGACAGTCTAGCCAGCAGCGCCAAGCACCGAGCCGGGAACAGTGCGCTGAGGCCGAAACAGGAGACACGCATGGGCACGCGACATTGGCTCAATTCGTATGGCAACATCCCGGCCGACATCGACGCCGACCGCTACCCGTCGATGTTCGAGCTTCTGAACGCCGCGCTGAAGCGCCATGCCAGCCGACCCGCGTTCAAGGCCTTCGGCCAGACGCTGACCTACGCCGATGTCGATCGGCTGGCGCAGTCGTTCGCGGCCTATCTGCAGAACAAGCTGGGCGTCGAGCGAGGCGACCGTGTCGCGGTGATGATGCCCAACCTCCTGGCGTTTCCAGTGACGCTGCTGGGGATCATGCGCGCCGGTGCGATCCAGGTGAACGTCAACCCGCTGTACACGGCGCGCGAGTTGGAGCACCAGCTCAATGACGCCGGGGTCGAGACGATCGTCATCTTCAACGGCTCGACGCCGACGCTGGCCGAAGTCCGGGCCAACACCCGCTTGAAGACGGTGATCACGGTCGGGGTGGGCGATGCCAGCGGCGCCACCCTGCCGAGTCCGCCGGTCGACGCGCGCCTCGGTGTCTCGGTCTCCTTCGCCGAGGCGATCGCCCAGGGCAGCGGGCTGCCGCTGCAGCCGGTTGCGCTGACCGGCGATGACCTGCTGTTCCTTCAATACACCGGCGGCACCACCGGGCTGTCGAAGGGTGCCGCCCTGTCGCACCGCAACCTCGTGGCCAACACCGAGCAGTTCAAGGCGTTCATGCCCGTCGCGTTGAAAGAGGGCGAAGAGGTGCTGGTGACGGCGATCCCGATGTACCACATCTTCGCGCTGATGGTGTCGCTCACCTACCTTTCGGTCGGCGCGGAGAACTGGCTCGTCGCCAACCCGCGCGACATGGACGGCTTCGTCGCGGTGCTGGCGCAGGCCCGGCCGACGGTGTTCATGGGGGTCAACACGCTGTATGGCGGGCTGGTGCAGCACCCGAAGCTCGCCGATGTGGACTGGTCGCGGCTGAAGCTCGCGGTCGGCGGTGGCGCGGCGGTGGTGGGCGCGGTGTCGGACCGCTGGAAGACGATCACCGGGCACTTCATCCGCGAGGGCTACGGTCTCTCGGAAACCTCACCGGTGGTCTCGTTCAACCCGGCGTACATCACCGAGTTCACCGGAACGACCGGCCTGCCGATGCCGTCGACCGACATCAAGCTGCTCGACGACAAGGACCAGGAGGTGGGCCTGGGGCAAGCTGGCGAGATCTGCGTCAAGGGGCCGCAGGTGATGCGCGGCTACTGGGAGAAGCCCGACGCCAACGCCACATCGTTCACCGACGACGGCTACTTCCGCACCGGCGACGTCGGGGTATTCGACGACAAAGGATTCCTGAAAATCGTCGATCGCAAGAAGGACATGATCATCGTCTCGGGCTTCAACGTCTATCCGAACGAAGTCGAGGCTGTGGTGGCCAATTGCCCCGGCGTGGCCGAGGCGGCATGCATCGGCGTGCCCCACCCGAAGACGGGTGAGGCTGTGAAGCTGTTTGTCGTCAGGCTGCCGGGTGCGAGCCTGACCGAGGCCGACGTGATCGCGCATTGTCGCGCCAGCTTGACCGGCTACAAGGTGCCGCACATCGTGCACTTTGTCGAAGCGCTGCCGAAGTCCAACGTCGGCAAGATTCTTCGACGCGAACTGCGCACCGTCGACTGAACTGATCGTGACCAGCGTTGTCATGGAAGCCGCCCCCGGCCAGGGGATGCGCGGACACCAGCCTGCCGAACACGCGAACCGGCCCGGCGAGCCTGCATTCGCGATCCAGATGCTGAAGGTGCGCAGCCAGTTGTTGCGCGTCGGCCGGCAGCCGGGGTCAGGGGGCGGGGTCCCGTTGCTGATGTTCAACGGTATCGGCGGCAGCATCGAGTTGCTCGAGCCGCTCGCGCGCAGCATGCCCGCGCGCGAGGTCATCGTGTTTGACGTCCCGGGCGTCGGCCATTCGCCGATGCCGCGTCTCCCCTACCGGCTGCGAACGCTGGCGCGCTGGGCCGAGGGTGTTCTCGATCATTACGGGCATGCCCAGGCGGACGTGCTGGGCGTCTCTTGGGGCGGCGCGGCGGCGCAGGAGTTTGCGCGCTTCGCGAGCGCACGCTGCCGGCGACTGATTCTGTGCGCAACGGCGACGGGGATGCTCATGGTGCCGGGGCACCCGAAGGCGATCGCGAAGATGGTCACGCCTCGCCGGTACATGAGCAAGGACCACGCCATCAAGATCAGCGGCGACATCTACGGCGGCGACTTCCGCCACCGGCCCGAACTGGCCGCCGACTTCATGAAGCACGTCAAGTGGCAGTCGCGCTGGGGCTACTACCTGCAGATCGCCGCTGCGACGGGGTGGACCAGCGCGCACTGGTTGAGCCGACTGAAGCAGCGCACGCTGGTGATGGCGGGTCGCGACGACCCGCTGATCCATATGTTCAACGCCAGGCTGATGCGGTTGCTGATCCCGAACAGCGAGTTGAAGGTGTTCGACTGCGGCCACCTCTTTCTGATGACGCGTCCGGATGAATCGGTGCGCGCCATCAACGAGTTTCTCGACAAGCCCTGAAGACGAACCGGTATACCCAACATGACCACCACCGCAACCATGAGCCCCGGCGAACTGCAAGACAAGGCTGGTCAGGAACTCGGCGTCTCATCGTGGATCGAGGTCGGACAGACCCGAATCAACGAATTTGCGCACTGCACCGAAGACCGGCAATGGATCCACGTCGACGTCGAACGCGCCGCCAAGGAGAGCCCGGCCGGCGGCACGATCGCCCACGGCTATCTGACGCTCGCGCTGTTGGCGCCCACCGGCATGGAGATTCTCGTGCCGCGCATCCGCGCCAAGCAGATCCTCAACTACGGCCTCGACAAGGTGCGCTTCCTGGCGCCGGTGCTGGCCGGCAAGCGGGTGCGCAATCGCATCAAGCTCGTAGGGGTCGAGGACAAGGGCGGTGGCCGATGGTTGTTGTCGCTCGAGAACACGGTCGAGATCGAAGGCGGCGACAAGCCGGCGTTGATTGCCATCACGCTGGCGATGGCATTCGGCTGAACGTCGAGGGCAGACCATGGCCACCAAGACTTCCAGAGTTCGTACCCGCACGACGGTCGCAGCGAGCACCAAGCGTGCTGCGGGCAAGACGGCGGCCGCCGCAACCCAGGTCGCCGGCAAGGCTCGACAGGCGGCCAGTGCCGCGGCTGCGCTGACCGAAAAGGCGACCCAAGCCGGCCTCTCGGCGCTTGGTGCTGCCGGCGACATCACTGGGCTCGTCGCCGAGGCCAGCCGCAACACCTTGGCCGTCAACCCTCTGATCGGGTTGAACCGGCGCGACGTAGCGAGCGCTGCTGCCGCGCTGCTGAAAGCCGTCGCACGAACGCCGCGGCGGGCGACCACGCACGTCGGCCGCTACGTGAAAGAGCTTGGGCAGGTCGTGAAGGGCGGCTCAGCGCTCGCACCCGATCCGAAGGACCGCCGCTTTGCCGATGCGGCGTGGAAGAACAACGCGCTGTACGCCCGCCTGATGCAGGCGTACCTGGCGACGCAGAAGGAGCTGGCGCACTTCATCGACAAGTCCGAGCTGAACAAGATCGAGAAGGGGCGGGCCCATTTCTTCGCCTCGCTGATCACCGACGCGCTGGCGCCGAGCAACTGGGTGCTCGGCAACCCGGCAGCGGTGCGCAAGATTGTCGACACCGGCGGCGACAACCTCGTCACGGGGCTGAAGAATCTGATCCATGACGTACGGCACAACCACATGATGCCGTCGATGGTCGACGCCACGCCGTTCAAGGTCGGCGAGACCATCGCCACCTCGCCCGGCCAGGTGGTGCTGCGCCACGAGATGTTCGAGCTGCTGCAGTTCACACCCACGACGCCCCAGGTGCATGCACGGCCGCTGGTCATGTCGCCGCCTCAGGTCAACAAGTACTACGCCATTGATTTGACGCCGGACAAGAGTCTCGTCAAATGGGCCACCGACTCGGGCATCCAGCTGTTCGTCGTCAGCTGGCGCAACCCGACGATCGAGCACCGGCATTGGGGTTTGGACGACTACGTCCGGGCTCTCGATGTGGCCGTCGATGCGACGTGCCAGATCACAGGCAGCCATGACGTGAACATGTGGGGCACGTGCTCGGGCGGCATGACGCTGGCCGCCTATCTGGCGTGGCTCGCTGCCACCGGCAAACCCAAGGTGGTCAACACCACCTGGGCGGTGTGCGTCCTGAACACCGAGGCCGCGATCGAGGACTCCACGCTGGGGCTGTTCAATTCGCCGGCGACGATCCGTGCTGCCAAGGCCCGGTCCCGCCGCAAGGGCTTCGTCGATGGCGCGGAGATGGCATCGATGTTCGCCTGGCTACGCCCGAACGACCTGATCTGGAATTACTGGGTCAACAACTACCTGCTCGGCAACAAGCCCCCCGCCTACGACATACTGGCCTGGAACGCCGACACCACCCGGCTGCCCGGCCAGTATCACTGTGATCTGCTCGACATGGTCGAGAAGAACCCGTACGTCAATGCGGGCGCACTCGAAGTGCTTGGCGTGCCGATCGACATGGCGCAGATCAAGCTCGGCGCCTACGTGATCGCCGGCATCACCGACCACATCACGCCGTGGCGCGCCTGCTACGGCACCGCGCGGCTTTTCGGCCCCAAGACCATGTTCGTGCTGGTCAACGCCGGCCACCTGCAAAGCATGATCAATCCTCCGGGTTCGCCGAAGGCCTTCTATTTCGCCAGCCCGGCCGCCACGGACGATCCGATGACCTGGGCGGAGGGGGCTCAGCCGACCCGGCAGGAGGGCAGCTGGTGGCCGCACTGGCGGGAGTGGATCCAGAGCAAGTCGGGTGAGCTGAAGACCGCGCCGACCAAGCTCGGATCGCGCAAGCACCGGCCGCTGGCATCGGCACCCGGCACGTACGTGATGGAGCGCTGAAGGCGGCGACGAAACACCCACTCGAGGAGAACCACCATGACCACCTACACCGCGCCCCTGAAGGACATGCAGTTCGTGCTGCACGAACTCGCGGGCCTGGATGCGATCGCCCGGCTGCCCGGGTACGAGGAGGTATCGCCCGACCTCGTCGACTCGGTGCTCGAAGGCGCTGCCACCTTCGCCAGCGAGATCTGGGGGCCGTTGAATCAGGTTGGCGACCAGGAAGGCTTGAAGCACCACGACGATGGCCGGGTCACGACACCCAAGGGCTTCATCGAGGCCTACGCCAAGTTCGTCGAATCGGGCTGGAACGGCCTGCGCTTCGACCCGGACTTCGGCGGCCAAGGCCTGCCCAAGCTCGTCGACACCGCGGTGATGGAGATGTGGAACGCATCGAACATGGCCTTCTCGATGGCGCCGCTGCTGACGCAGGGTGCGATCGAAGCGCTGTTCCTGCGCGGCAGCGACGACCAGAAGCAGCGCTTCCTGCACAAGATGGTGTCGGGCGAGTGGACCGGCACGATGAACCTCACTGAGCCCCAGGCCGGTTCGGACTTGGGCCTGATCCGCAGCAAGGCCACGCCCCGCGGCGACCACTACCTGATCCAGGGTCAGAAGATCTTTATCAGCTTCGGCGAGCACGATCTCACCGACAACATCGTTCATCTGGTGCTGGCGCGCACGCCCACGGCTCCCGAGGGCGTGAAGGGCATCTCGCTGTTCGTCGTGCCGAAATTCCTCGTCAATGAAGACGGCTCGCTGGGCGAGCGCAACGACGTGCGCTGTGTCTCGATCGAACACAAGATGGGCATCCATGCCAGCCCGACCGCGGTGCTTGCCTTCGGCGATGGCGGTGGCGCCATCGGCTACCTCGTCGGTGAGGAGAACCGCGGCCTCGAGTACATGTTCATCATGATGAACGAGGCCCGCTTCGGCGTCGGCGTGCAGGGTCTGGCCGTGGCCGACCGCGCCTACCAGCTCGCGCTGGCCTGGGCGAAGGATCGCGTGCAGGGCAAGGACGCCACCGCGCCGAAGGGACCGAGCGTGCCGATCATCCGCCACCCTGATGTGCGGCGCATGTTGATGTCGATGAAGTCGCGCGTCGAGGCCATGCGCGCGCTCGCCTATGTCGTGGCCGCCATGATCGACCAGGCGCATCGTGCGCCGGACGAAGCGGCGCGCGCTTCGGCGCACGCGGGCGTCGACCTGCTGATTCCGATCCTGAAGGCTTGGTGCACGGAGACCGGCATCGAGGTCGCGTCGACAGGCATCCAGGTTCACGGCGGCATGGGCTTCATCGAGGAAACGGGCGCTTCGCAGCACCTGCGCGACGCGCGCATCACCTCGATCTACGAGGGCACCACGGGCATCCAGGCGAACGATCTGGTCGGGCGCAAGGTGCTGCGCGACGGCGGGCGCTCCATGGCGGCCTTGATCGGACAGATCGCTGACGTCTGCGATGAGCTCGAGCGCAGCGGCGACGCCCAGTTGAAGGCGATCGGCCAGCGCCTGCGCGATGGTTCCAGGTGCATGGCCGACGCCGTCGAGTGGATCATGGCAACGGGATCTCGCGATCTCAACGCCGTGCTGGCCGGTGCGGTGCCGTTCCTGCACCTGTGCGGCGTCGTGTGCGGCGGCTGGCAGATGGCGCGCGCGGCGCTGACCGCGCAGCGCAAGCTCGCGGCGGGTGACGGGGACCTGCCCTTCTATCGCGCCAAGATCGCGACCGCACGCTTCTTCGCAGACCAGGATCTCACGCGCGCCGCCGGCCTGCGAGATGCAGCCATTCACGCCGCGGCCGGCACGATGGCACTCGCCGAGGAGCAGTTCTGATGAAGATCCTCGTCGCCGTCAAACGAGTGGTCGACTACAACGTGAAGGTGCGCGTCAAGGCCGACGGCGCGGGCGTGGACATCGCCAACGTCAAGATGAGCATGAACCCCTTCGACGAAATCGCCGTCGAGGAGGCGGTGCGGCTGAAGGAAAAGGGGATGGCGACCGAGGTGGTGGCCGTCTCGTGTGGCGTCGCGCAGTGCCAGGAGACGCTGCGCACCGCCATGGCCATCGGCGCCGACCGCGGCATCCTGGTCGAGACGAGCGAGGAGCTGCAGCCCCTGGCCGTGGCCAAGCTGCTGCAACGCCTGGTCGAGCGGGAGAAGCCTGACATCGTGATCCTCGGCAAGCAGGCGATCGACGATGACTGCAACCAGACCGGCCAGATGCTCGCCGCGCTGCTGGGTCGGCCGCAGGGGACGTTCGCGAGCAAGGTCGAGGTCGAAGGCGGCCGCGTGCGCGTCACGCGCGAAGTCGATGGAGGACTGGAGACCGTCAGCCTGGCGACGCCGGCTGTGGTGACCACCGACCTGCGGCTGAACGAACCGCGATACGTGACCTTGCCCAACATCATGAAGGCAAAGAAGAAGCCTCTCGAAGTGCTGAAGCCCGCGGAACTGGGCGTCGACGTGGCACCGCGGCTCGAGACGGTCTCGGTGCGCGAGCCATCGACGCGCAAGGCTGGGGTCAAGGTGGCCGACGTCGCAGGGCTGGTTGAGAAGCTGAAGAACGAGGCCAAGGTCATCTGAGCATGCTCAGCGCCGAACGGGCATGAATACACAGGAACTCATAACGACCTACGGGCCACGCGAGTCGATGGCCTACGACGTGGTCGTCGTCGGCGCCGGCCCGGCCGGCCTCGCCACCGCCATCCGGCTCAAGCAGCTGCGACCCGAGGCCGCGGTGGTCGTGCTCGAGAAGGGCAGCGAGCCCGGCGCGCACACTCTGTCCGGCGCGGTGATGGACCCTCGTGCGATGAACGAGCTCTTCCCCGACTGGAAGGAGCGTGGCGCGCCGCTGAACCAGCCGGTGACCGGCGACGATGTGCTGACCCTCACCGAAACCGGCGCCAGGCGCATCCCCGACTGGCTGGTGCCGCGAAACTTCCACAATCACGGCAACTATGTTGTTGCGCTGGGCCATGTGGTGAAGTGGCTGGCGGAACAGGCGGAAGCGCTCGGAGTCGAGATCTTTCCCGGCTTCTCCGCCGCCGAAGTGCTGTACGACGAGCAAGGCCGCGTCAAGGGCGTGGCCACCGGCAACCAAGGCATCGGCAAGGACGGCGAGCCGACCGCCGCCTTCCAGCTTGGCATGGAGCTGCACGGCAAGTACACCGTGTTCGCCGAAGGCGCGCGCGGGCATCTCGGCAAGCAGCTGCTCGCGAAGTACGCCTTGAGCGAAGGCAAGGATCCGCAGAGCTGGGCCATCGGCGTCAAGGAGTTGTGGGAGGTCGCGCCGGAGAAGGCCAAGCCCGGTCTCGTCGTGCACACAGCCGGCTGGCCGATGGACAGATCCGCCTTCGGCGGCGGCTTCCTCTACCACCTGGAAGGCAACAAGGTCACGCTCGGCTTCGTCGTCGGGCTCGACTATGCGAACCCCTACCTGAGCCCGTTCGAGGAGATGCAGCGCTGGAAGACGCACCCGGCTGTCTCCGCCCACCTCGAAGGCGGCAAGCGCCTCTCCTATGGCGCCCGCGCCATCAACAACGGCAGCCCGCAAGCCTTGCCGAAGACAGTGTTTCCCGGCGGCGCCCTGGTCGGCTGCGACGCCGGTTATATGAACGCGGCGCGCATCAAGGGCAGCCATGCCGCGATCAAGAGCGGCATGTTGTGTGCCGAAGCGCTGGCCGGGGCGCTGGGCAGCGGCCGCGCGCACGACGAACTGACTGCCTACCCGGAAGCGTTCGACAAGAGTTGGCTCGCCGACGAGTTGCAGCAGACACGCAACTTCAAGCTCTGGTTCAAGAAGGGCGCGCTGATGGGCCAGCTGATGACCGGCATCGAGCAGTGGCTGCTGCCCAAGATCGGCATCAAGAGCCCGCCGTGGACCCTGCACCGATCCAAACCCGACCACGAGTACCTGAAGCCCGCCGCCGACTGCCAGCCCATCGTCTACCCCAAGCCCGACGGCCGGCTGACCTTCGACCGCCTGTCGAGTGTTTTCGTCAGCAACACGAATCACGAAGAGAACCAGCCCGCGCACCTGACGCTGAAGGACGCGAGCGTGCCGGTCACCGTGAACCTCGCCACCTACGCCGGCCCGGAGAGCCGCTACTGCCCGGCCGGCGTCTACGAGTTCGTGGACGACGCGGGCGGCGGCCAGCGGCTGCAGATCAACGCCCAGAACTGCGTGCACTGCAAGACCTGCGACATCAAGGACCCGACGCAGAACATCGTCTGGGTCACGCCCGAAGGCGGCGGCGGGCCCAACTACGCCGGCATGTGAGGCGCAGGGCGCCAACCTCAACCAACCCAGGAGAAAGCTTGCCATGGCTGTCCTCGTCATTGCGGAACACGACAACCGGTCCCTGAAGCCGGCAACGCTCAACTCCATCACGGCCGCCGCCGCGTTCGGCGTTTCGGTGGACGTGCTGGTGGCCGGGCACCAGGCCGCTGCGGTGGCCCAGGCGGCTGCCGCCGTGCCGGGCGTGGTGCGCGTGTTGCACGCCGATGCGACGGCGCTCGCCGGCCAGCTGGCCGAGAACGTCGCTGCACAGGTGGTCGCGGTGGCCGGTGAATACGACACCATCGTCTTTCCGGCGACCGCCCACGGCAAGAACGTGGCGCCGCGCGTTGCCGCCCAGCTCGACGTGGCGCAGATCAGCGACGTGACTCGCGTCGTGTCGATGAACACGTTCGAGCGTCCGATCTACGCGGGCAATGCCATCGCCACCGTGCGAAGCAAGGACCGCATCAAGGTCCTCACGGTGCGCACGACCGCCTTCGACGCAGCACCCGCGAGCGGCGGCAATGCGCGCCTTGCGCTGACGGCGGCGGTGGAGGATGCGGGGACGTCGGCCTTCGTGGGCGCCGAGATCGCCAAGCTCGACCGCCCGGAGCTCACCGCCGCCAGGATCATCGTCAGCGGCGGCCGTGGCCTTGGATCTGCGGAGAAGTTCGGCGAGGTGCTCACGCCGCTGGCCGACGCGCTCGGCGCCGCGCTCGGCGCGAGCCGCGCCGCCGTCGACGCAGGCTATGCGCCCAACGACTGGCAGGTCGGCCAGACCGGCAAGATCGTCGCGCCGCAGATGTACGTGGCCTGCGGCATCAGCGGCGCAATCCAGCACCTGGCGGGCATGAAGGACAGCAAGGTCATCGTCGCGATCAACAAGGATCCGGAGGCGCCGATCTTCAGCGTCGCCGACTATGGTCTCGAGGCCGACCTGTTCGCGGCGGTTCCCGAACTGACCGCCGCACTGCGGCACTGAGCTGGAAAGCCCGACATGCCGAGCAAGACCGTCGCTGTGCCTGCAAGCAGGAAACGCGTGAATGGCGCCAAGTCGACTGGGTCGCCCGACCTGCCACTGTTTGCGCTGGCGCGTCAGGTGCGGTCATGGGCCGACACCTTGCTGAGCGTGACCGGCAACGCAGCGGATATCGGCCTCAGCCTGGCGCAGGCGCGTGTCAAGGACCCCAAGAAGAAGCAGGCGGTCGCCAAGGCCGGCACCCAGTTGCGGCGCTGGCGCGAGGCGGCCGGGTTGACGGCGCGGGAACTGAGCGAGGCCGTCGGCCTCGGCGACGCGAAGCTGCTCGAGGAGGCCGAGGGCGGCGTGGCGGCGCTGCCGTTCGACGTCGTCTTGCGCCTGGCCGGAGTCCTGGGTCGAAACGATCCGATCCCGGTGGCCATGGCGCTGACACGCCAGTACAACCCCGAACTGTGGACGACCCTGGAGTCGCTGGGCATCGGCAAGCTCGCGGTACAGGGTGCGCGCGAGCGCGAGCTCGCCAACATCTACCGCGGCAACGATGCCGCGCGCAAGCTGCGCGATGAGGAGTTCGAACAGGTGTTGGCGTTCACACGCCAGGCGTTCGACATGGCGGTGGGCTTTCGTGGCGCAAAGCACGAGGGCGGCCCCCATGAGCCGCGGAAAGCCGGTCATCGATGAACCCGCGCGCACCAAGCAGCGCACATCAAGCGGGGCGAAGGCACGCTCATCGAAGCAGGGGGTGCCACGCACCGCCGCCGCGAAGGTCTCGCCCTCAAGAAAACGCAGCCAGCGCGAGCCAGCGCCGAGCGCACCCGCGCCGGAGCCCGGGCCGATGAAGCTCGCGAAGGTTGCCACCGCCGTGGCCACATCGCGGCGCGAGAACGCGCGCGCGATGCTCGAAGCTGGGCGCATGTCCGTCGCCGGCGTGAGGGCGCTGCTCGAACGCCGCGTCGAAACACTGCGCGAAACCCTGGCCGAGCTGCGTCTGGTCGGCAAACTCATGCACCATGCGGGCGCGCGCGAGAGCGTGGCGCATGTCGACGAACTGGCGCGGGGCGTTCTGCAACTGGCACTCTCCGGTGAGCGCGAGCTCAAGGGGATGGCAACATCGACGCAAGGAGAGGCACTCGGCATCCTTGCCCGGCGTCTGCAAGCCGATCTCGCAGAGTTCAGACGACTCAGTCGTACCTCCTTTCGGCAGTACAGATGATGCGAGAAATCGCTGCCGTGAACCATCTCGGCAGCATCCATAGCTGCCGCTCGTAAAGGGTAGGTATTGGCCGAGTGGAGCCGACCGGTTTTCGCCGACGAACGGCCGGTGTATGCCAGGTTGCCGACCTTCGGGTTCGGACGGCAGTGCCCTCAGACCGCGGTGACGTTGAACCGATCGCAGAGGTCATCCACCTGCCGAGCCTTGAGCTTCTCGGCGCGCAGCTTGCGGAGCCCGCTGCGCTCGAAGATGGCGTAGGCAAACCCCTTGTTCATTTGCCGCGACACGTACCGAATTCCATCCCAGCGCGGACTCGCACCGTGGATCGCCCGTGCCCAGGCCTGGCTCGCCGTGTAGTCGGCGGATGCACTGATGTCGTTGTTGAGTCCCAAGGCCTTGAGCGCTGCCCCGGTCAGGTCAGCCAATACCAGCGTCTTGCGCCGTTCACAGGAATACCGCACGACCGAGCGCTCAGTAACTTCTGCAGACGGCACCTCGTATCTGCCGGCGACGAATCGCCCGCACTCATGGATGACGCTTTCCGCGAAGGCTACCTCGATGGTGCTGGCGGTGTAGCAGGTGCCGAACGCGTCGGCACCGCCAGGATGTGGATCATCAAAGCGATAGACCCCAGCAGACCAATACGGCTCAGTGGCCGGATGCCGGCTCAAGCGCACCAGCGACGCGACTTCGATCCTGGTCGGTCGAAGCAGATCCTCAAAGGAACCGCTGTCAGGCAGCCGCAGGGACACGCGAGGCGCCTCGTTCGCGCGCCCATGCCGCCGCCAGGCGCTCGACCTTGGCCAAGGCAGTCCCCGCCTCCAACGCGTCGGCAACACTTTTCCCAGCGAGAGCGCCGTGCTCGCGCAGCCAGAACATCAGTTTCTCGCTGGCGCCCAGGTCACCGAGCGCGCGACAGACGGCTGCCACGGCCTCGCGGTCCATGCCCAGGAATGCCTGCGGGTAGTACAGCCGGTTGCCGACCTTCACTGCAAAGACCTCGCCACGGTCCGCGGCCGGCGCCAAGGCTTGGCGGGTGAGCCCCCACGCTTGCGCGAGTCGCTCGCCGGGAACGACGAGGCCATCCTTGACCCACTGGACACGTGCTGCCTCGCCGCGCGCGGTGGCGCCCGCCAGGCCGCCGGTGGCCTGAGCATGCAGGTTGTCCGCGGCGGAGGAGTCGGCGTGCGCCACCCGGGCTCGAACGCCTCGTGTCCTCGGTAGTTGCAGCCCTTGCTTGCTGACCGCAGAGCGAAGGGTGCCGAGGTCTTCGCTGAGGCGCCCAACGGTGGCCTCGAGCTGCGCGATGCGGCGCAGCAGGACGGGAGTGCTGAGATCGGTGTTCATACGGACATTCTAAGCAAATCAGGACAACCAAGCAAATGCGGTAAATGGAGTCAGGCGGCACCGCCAACAGGTGACGGCCGCGGCGGTTCCCCGCTCGTACTGACCAAGGGAAAGCCGGGCCCGAAATCGGCGGTGCCTGACTTGAATAAGTTGGCTCTTGGCAGTGCTATACCGATAAGTGTTCTTAGCGGCATAGCGCTGCCAGAGTCGTAAACTTCCCAGGGTGAAAACGGGCCTATCTGTAACCGCAACGTCGGTGTCGCTGCCTGACGCGGCGGCGCTGGCAGCGCTGCGGGGCTGGCACGAGGGTCTGTCGTCGAGGGTTGCGGTGACACGGTACCTCAGTGAAGCCCGGCCGCCCGGTCAATCGTCGCGCGGCCTCATCGGGGCGATCCGTCGTGACATCGCGGCCTTCGCCAGGTCACGCCACCGTGATGACCTTGCAAAGCTCTTCACTGGACCTGCCCGCAAGGGCCCCGCGGCCGCTCGCGCCGTGGCCGCCGCCGTCGAACAGCTCCGTAGCGCAGCCGTTCCCGTCCCCCTGATCGGCGACGGAGTCGACGACTGGCTCGAGCCCCGCGTCGCCGCAGTACTGCGCAAGGCCGGCGTCAAGACCTTGGCCGACCTCACTCTTCGAGTACCGCGCCGCAGGCGTTGGTGGGCGGGCATCAACGGCATCGGCGCGGCCGGTGCACGCCGGATCGAGGCCTTCTTCGCTGCGCATGAAGACCTGACTGACCGTGCTCGCGCGCTGCTGGTCACCAGCGCGCCATCGGATGTGGTCCCCTGGGAGAAGCTCGTCGTGCCTCATGAGGTCGACGGCACCATGGGCCTGCATCGTGCGCCGCGCGCGTCGTGCGTCCTGCGGGCGAACAACGACTACGACGCGGTCCAGGCTTGGCTGTCGCTGCACGAAGCGCCTGCAACGCAGCGGGCCTACCGCAAGGAAGCCGAACGGCTGATCCTGTGGGCCATCGTCGAGCGCGGCGTCGCACTGTCCTCGCTGGCCACCGAGGATGCCGTGGCGTATCGGGCCTTCCTGCGACAGCCCTCTCCCAGGCAGCGTTGGGTGGGGCCGGCGGCGCCGCGCACTTCGGCCGAGTGGCGGCCGTTCGCCGGCGGGCTGTCCACGCGCTCCAGGGCCTATGCGCTGTCCGTGCTGAGCTCGATGTTCCGGTGGCTGATCGAACAGCGGTACGTGCTGGCCAATCCCTTCGCGGGCATTAAGGTCCGAGGCGCCAGGCAGGCGACCCTGGACACGACGAGATCATTTTCCGAGGGGGAATGGAAGCTCGTGAGGACGGTCGCCGAAGGGCTGGAGTGGTCGTACGGTTGGCAGCCGAGCGCCGCTCAAAGGCTTCGCTTCCTGATCGACTTCAGCTACAGCACGGGGCTGCGTGCTGGCGAACTGGTGCACGCCACGCTTGGATCGATCGAGGTCGACGCGCACGGCGGTACCTGGCTGCACGTGGTCGGTAAAGGCAGCAAGGCCGGCAAGGTGGTGCTGCCAGGGCTGGCGCGCGGGGCTCTGGATCGGCACCTGGCTCAGCGTGGCCTCCCCGTGACGCCAACGAAGTGGAACCCCGCCACGCCGCTACTCGGCAGCCTTGAGGGCGAGGCTGGCATAACGCCCAAGCGGCTCTGGGCAATCGTGAAGAGACTCTTCGCCACGACGGCCAACGTCCTGGGTGACACGAATCCGGCGCTGGCCGAGAAGCTGCGGCGAGCCACGCCACACTGGATGCGCCACACGCACGCGACCCATGCGCTCCAGCGCGGGGCCGAACTGACCACCGTGCGAGACAACCTGCGTCACGCGTCCTTGTCGACCACGTCCATGTACTTGCACTCGGACGACCTTCGCCGGGCGAAGCAGATCGGTGGGGCGTTCGAGGCGCCGGCGGCGTGATCGGCCGGGGCAGGCCGAAGCGTGTCAATCTGCACCGAAAGCACAACGGGTCCGAGAGAGCCGGTTTTGCAAGTGCTTGTCGCGGTTAGAGTTTTTGTGGGTCAGCGTGTCAATTTGCAGGAAAGATACGATTACCCCAAGTCGGGACTCTTGGCCGCTTCCTCGTCCATCGTCTGCTTGGTCGCAGCCCAGGCCGCGTCCATGATGTCTTTGGAGTAGCTGCGCAGCTGGACGCCTTGCGCGAGCAATCGCTTGAGGACCTCTGGGTTCGCCGCGTCATAGGCCGCTGGCACCTTTACATGGGCCTCGTGGCATGCGACGTCCAATGCCTCCTGAAAGGCAGCGGGCAAGTCACGCCAGGCCCTCAAGTTCACAAGGATGGAAAAGCTGGCGGTTGGCTCCCAGAATGCCGGCGAGTAGTAGAACTTGGCCACCTTGAAGAAGCCCAGCTTCTCGTCATCGAAAGGCACCGACCACTCCGCAGCGTCAATCGTGCCTCGTTCGAGCGCGGGGTAGATGTCGCCGCCTGCAAGTTGCTGAGGGATGACCCCCAGCTTGGACATGATCGCTCCGCCCAAGCCCGGGATGCGCATCTTCTTCCCCTTCAGATCGGCCAAGCTCTTGACCTCGCCACGCCACCACCCCCCCATCTGCGTTCCGGTGTGGCCAGCAGGGAAGTTGATGCAGCCGAACCGCTGATAGACGGATCGCAGCAATTCGAGACCCCCACCGCTGTACAGCCAAGCGTTGTGTTGACGCACGCCCATCCCGAATGGCAAACAGGTGTCGATCGCGAGCGCGCTCTCCTTGCCGCCGTAGTAGTAGCCGGCTGTGTGGCCGCACTCGACCGTGCCCTGCTCCACAGCGTCGAGAACCTGGAGGCCAGGCACGATTTCACCAGGCGGGAACACGCGGATCTGGAAGGCGCCCGCTGTGAGTTTCTCAACGCGTCTTGCGACGATCTCGGCCGCCTGATACATGCCGAGCGCACGAGGAAACGACGAAACGAGGCGCCAGCGGACTTGCACATTGGACTGCGCGCTTGCCGGTTGCGCGCTCGCCCCCAAAGTGGCCGAGGCCGCTGCAACTGCGAAACTTCTACGATCCATGCATGTCTCCATTGATTGTGATTGTCGTGTGACAAGAGTCGAAGTCGCGCGCCAAAGCACGCGTCGACAATTCACGGCACGCGATTGGCCGCAAAACGGACTAAGTCATCCAACGACCGCCCCTCTGCGTGCGGTGGGATCAGTTCCTCCGCCGGCTGAGCCGAGCGATTTACCCAGAATGTCGTGAAGCCGAACCAAGTCGCTCCAGCTATGTCCCAACCATTCGAAGACGCAAACAGAATCTGTCTGGCTGAACAACCGAATGCATCCGGTGCAAGTTGGTAGGCTTCTGGTGCTGTCTTGAACTTGCGCACCGAGTCGACGCTGAGCAAGTAGTCAAAGTGCGACGTCATGGCGGCGGCGCCGACCACTGTCTCCAGCATGTCAAGGTTGCCGTTGGACAGGATGGCCAACTTGAGACCCATGGCCCGAAGGCGTTCAAGAGCGCGCACGTTTTCGTTGAACGGCTTCAGGCGTCGGTATGCATCCAGCAAATCATCGCGCTGCGCGCTACTCATGTCGAGTTGAAGCGCCCGATCAACGAAGCGAAGCGCGTCCTGCGTGCATTGCCAGAAATTTTCGTAGCGACCGCACAGTGTGCGTAGGCGGGTGTACTCGATCTGCTTGTCACGCCAGACCTGCGCGATGATCTTCCCCTTGCCAGGGAATAGATCCTCGGCGAGCGCCCCGATCGAAAAGACATCGAAAAGTGTGCCGTACGCGTCAAACGCAACCGCCTGCAATCGCTGTTCTTCGCTCGCCATAGGCGCGTCCTCCTTCTAGTTGCTTGCTGGTAGCGCGCTCGTAAGACCGGCGGCTCTTGCCCGCAAGTTTGCAAAAGCGTCGAACTTGAGTAAAGTTAAACGTTCTGACCATTGCATGAGCCATACTTACCTATGGGGCGCAACCTTGATCTGGATGTTCTGCGAGCATTTGAACTGGTCGTTCGCGAGGGAAGCTTTGCGCGAGCCGCAGAGAAGCTTTGCCTGAGCGCGCCCGCTGTCAGCCTGCAGATGAAGCGTTTGGAAGACTCCGTTGGCGGCGATGTCTTCTTCAAGGATGGGCGCGGGAAGGTGGTTACCGAGCGCGGCCAGCGGCTACTGGAGTTCGCACGCCGGATGCTCCATCTGAACGACCTAGCGCTGGGCGAATTTTGCCAAGATGACTTTAAGGGGCGCGTTCGACTCGGCGCGGCACAAGACTTTGCCGAGGACGCGCTGGTCATGCTATTGCGTGAAATCCAGAGTGCGCACCAGAAGGTCCAGATCGATCTGGTGGTCGACTTGAACCGGCGCATCCATGCGGCATTCGAGCGCGACGAGTTGGATGTCGCCATCGCCACAGCTGATCCCAACAGGGACTTGCTGGGCGAGCGCCTTATGGAAACAGACCTAATCTGGATCGGTGCCAGGGATCTGACTCTGCGAAGAGGGGAGCCGCTACCACTGATTCTCTTTCCCGAGCCCTGTATCGTTCGAGAAATTGTGCTGGCAACATTGGCCGCCAGAGGAATCACGTGGCGCGCCGCGTGCGTCAGCACTAGTCTTGAAGGCCTGCTGACCGCTACCAGAGCCGGCCTCGGTCTGACAGTGCGTTCGCATCAGAACTTGTCGCGCGACCTGATCAGGCTGCCGACAAGTACATCTCTGCCGGCTCTTCCAAAGGTGAGCGTCGAGATGCGCCTGAACTCCAACAGTCCTTCTCCCGCCGCATTGGTAGCGCATGTGGCCAAACTCGCTCAGAACGTGGTGGTGGCCAGAGCTGCCCGGCCTGCTCGCCCTGTCGTCGCCGTTCCGCAGTCTGCCAAGCACGGCACGCGGGTAGGCGCCCTGAAATGCGCGGTTTGAAGCGCTTGACCCTGCTGGCGTCCAACCTTCACAGCCCGTCCTCGCGCCTTGCCACTTGGCGGGCACAAGAGGTCCTAACCGGCCCGGCCGTCCAGGTGTGTGCTTGCAGTGCGAACCAAGTCAACGCATTCCTGTCGCTAGTCGGCAGCCGCCTTCGACCAAGATTGGGGGACGAGCCAATGGCGTCGAACGGTCGGCGGCGCCCAACTGCTAACTTTCTGATTGAGTCAGGCGCGTCATCGAGCCGTTTGACCGAGATGATGTTGAACTGATCCAGGACTGGTGCCCGACGATGTCTTCTTCGAGCACCTTGCCAACCGGCGTTTTCCGTCGGGGCGATTCATCCGCAAGCCACATCAGCTCGACTACCTCGAGGAGCCCGACGTCTTCCACGACGTGTTCGGCCACGTGCCGCTGCTGATGAACCCGGCGATCGCCGACTACATCCAGGCGTACGGCGTCGGCGGTCTGCGGCCAAGGGTCTGGGCGTGCTGGACAACTTGTCGCGGGTCTACTGGTACACGGTGGAGTTCGGCTTGGTGCAGCAATCGGACGGTCTGCGTATCTACGGCGCAGGCATCGCATCCTCCGCGACGGAGACTGTCTTCTCGCTGGAGGACAGCTCGCCGAACCGGCTGCGATTCGAAGTGGAGCGCGTCATGCGCACCCATTACCGCATCGACGACTTCCAGGAAGCCTACTTTGTGATCCAGGATCTCGACGAGTTGCTGCAGTTGGCGCACATCGACTTCGGTCCGATCTACGAACGCGTGAACGGCCAGGCGGAGTACCAGCCCGGCACGGTCCTGGCCGACCGTCGAGCGCGCGACACCAAGGTCGGCCGCCACTTCCTTGTAGCTCCGGCCGCCTTCGACCACGCTGATGAGCAGGCCCAACGAATCTAAGGGTAGGCGCCCCATGGACTGATCTCGACCTGTTGGTTGAACGTCAGACAACGCCGTCGATGGGCGGGTTGCCGTGACGCCAATCGTCCCGAAGATGGCGGCCGCCTTCAACCGGAAAGGCGGCTCGAAGTCCCCCCGGATTTCGGGCGCCGCGCGGGCCAAAGTGACAGATCCGCCGCTGCAGGTGCGGATCGAACGAGTGACGGATGGGCATGCGCCGTGCGATGCCCCTTTTCGGCCGCGCATCGTTGATTCATACTGACCATGCGATGGGCATTTCTGCCTTTGCCGC
>Ga0268298_10002701_pt1 | contig 19075 bp, 8 predicted proteins | sample WWTPWeurt_MetaG_FD_194462 | JGI IMG/M metagenome (GOLD analysis project Ga0268298, IMG submission 194462) | Activated sludge microbial communities from WWTP in Nijmegen, Gelderland, Netherland - WWTP Weurt | ecosystem: Engineered > WWTP > Aerobic digester > Activated sludge | place: Netherlands...
CGATGCCCGCGTGGACAAATCCGGCAACGAGGGCGCCGCCCGCCTGCGCGTCGTTGCACCGGTTTATCCGCGGATTTCCAATCACACTGATCTCGACGCCCTGCGTCTGCATCCGCAGGTCGATTTTTCGTGGGTCGGCCCTGGCCAGCCGATTCCGCCGGCCGACCTGATCGTGCTGCCCGGCTCCAAGGCCGTGCAGGCCGACCTTGCCTGGCTGCGTGCCCAGGGCTGGGAGCCCGCGCTGCGCCGCCACCTGCGCTACGGCGGCAAGCTGGTGGCCATTTGCGGCGGCTACCAGATGCTCGGTCGCCAGCTCCACGACCCGCTGGGCCTAGAAGGCGCTCCCGTCAGCATCGCCGGCCTTGGCCTGCTCGACATGGAAACCACCCTCGAAGCCGAAAAACAGCTCGAGAACGTCACCGGTACCCTCGCGCTGCCCGGTAACGCCCCGGTTTCGGGCTACGAAATCCACATGGGCATCAGCCGCGGCCCGGCGCTGGCGCGGCCGTCCGTGCACCTCGCCGGCGGTCGCCCCGATGGCGTGCTGTCGGACGACGGGCAAATCCTCGGCACCTACCTCCACGGCCTTTTCGACCATCCGGATGCCCTTGCTGCACTGCTCGCCTGGGCCGGTGTTGCCGATGCCGAACGGGTCGATCTCGCCGCCCGCCGCGAAGCCGATCTCGACCGTCTTGCCGACAGCATGGCCGGACACATGGACCTGGCCCGCCTCGCCGATTGCTTTGGCGACGGCGTTGCCGCCACCGCGCTTCGTGCCGGGTTGGCTTGACCGCTCATCCGCCCCTCTCTACCATTCCGCCGATGGACGCCGAACTCGCTTCACTCGAACTCAAGCTCGAACAACTGATCAGCCAGCATGCCACGCAGCAGGCCCGGCTGATGAGCCACTACGCCGATGCCGCAGCGGAAAACAGCCGCCTCAAGGAGCGTGTCGACGCCCTCGAAGCGGCCAACCGCGAACTCACCGACAAGCTCGGCCTCGTAGGCTCCCGCCTCGAAGCCCTGCTCGCACGCATCCCGGAGGCCTGACATGGAACCCCTCGACATCAAGCTGCTGGGGCGCGAATACCGCGTCGCCTGCAAGCCCGAAGAGAAGGAAGGCCTGCTGGCTGCCGTCACCTATCTCGACGAAAAAATGCGTGATCTGGCCGGCAAGACCAACTCTGCCGGCGAGCGCCTGGCCGTCATGACGGCTCTCAACATCACCCACGAATTTCTGCAATTTCAGCGTGCGGGCGGATTTGACATCCCGACGCTCAAGCGTAGAATCGAACGCATCAACGGTCGCCTGGATGGCGTTCTGGCAGAGCAGGAAAAGTTCTCCTAGACCCCGCCCGAATCACCAGCAACCCTCGATTTGACTATCCCCTGCGGTGTTGGTTAAGGCTTTAAACTCCTTGAACCAATGTCCTCGTGACATGGGTCGCAGCCCATAGAAATCGCCAGTGTGCGCGCTCCTCGTCGAGTGTGCCTGAGGCGAAAGGAAAGCGACCTCCCTGAACTCCGGTTCAGGATGCCGGCCTGACGGCACTCGCGGGGGACCCCACAAAAAAACGCAGACCAACTGGTCTGCGTTTTTTTATGTCTGGCGGTTTTTACGCCGCCGACTATTGCTGCTTCCTTCCGGCCGGCTTCATTCAACGATGCCAACTGGAAGGAAGGGCTCGAACTCAGTCCGGAGCCTTGAAGCCGGCACCCGCCTTGTTAGCCAGGAAGGCCACCACGCGCTTCAGTTCGCCGTCGGTCAGGTCGGCAGCGCCGCCCCGCGGAGGCATTGCGTTCTTGCCCGCCGCCGCAGACTTGACCAAACCATCGAAGCCCTGGGCCAGACGGGGTGCCCAGGCCGCCTTGTCGCCCGCCTTCGGAGCGCCGGCTGCGCCGCTTTCGTGACAGGCGCCGCAAACGGAAGCGTAGATATCCTCGCCCTTGCGGGCACCCGCCGCGACGGCAGGCGCGGCCGCCAGCTCGACGCGGGCGACCGGCTGGATCAGCGCGGCTGCGAGTTCTTCATCGACGGCCGCTTTCTTGCCACAACCCGCAAGCTGGGTAGCCAGGGCGGCAATGCCGATGGAAAGGGCAATCCGCGCGAAGGAACGGGCGGGGGCAGAGCGATGAAAATCCGACATGCTGAATTCCTCGAGTACGGTCAAGATTGATTAAGGCGTTGATTATAGCGGGGCTATTCCCCTTCTGTAAGGCAAAGCTGGGCGCCAGCACGGGCTTTGCGCCGGTGCGCCTCAGCGTGGTGGTGTGCGGTGTGCGCCAGCCGGCGCCAGTACCGTCCGCCCGGTGACGCCCGGCAGGCTGAGCTTGCACCTGATGCCTGCCGGCAGCTTGAGGCTCGGGTTGGGCAGTTCGAGGCGTACGCCGAAGGTTCCGCTCGCCGCGTCCATCACACGATCGACGACCTTCACCGTGGCGGGGTAACGACCACCGACGGGGTTCTCGGGGAGGACTTCGAGGCTCTGGCCGACGGCGAGCTTGCCGTAGGCGTCGATCGGCAGCAGGGCTTCCACGTGCAGGGTGCCGATGTCGGCGAGCTTCAGGATGGGCTTGCGCAGGTCGCGGTTGTCGGCGAGTTCGCCGTTGTGGAGCATGCGATCGACGACCACGCCGTCCACCGGGCTCTTGATCGTGCGCAGGCGCAGCTGTTCGGAGAGGCGGCGGTATTCGAGTTCCGACAGGCGGCGGTCGTCGCGGGCTTCGACGAGCTCGGATTCGGCGAGGCGCTTCTCGGTCAGGGCTTCGTCCCGGTCCTGCTGGGAGACGAAGGACTGGCCGGCGAGCTTGTCGCGGCGGATGTATTTCTGGGTGGCGAATTCCACGCGGCTCTCGCCGGTGCGGATCTTGCCCTGCATCGTTGCGCGGTAGCGGGCCGATTCGGCGGCCGCCCGCTCGACGCCGGAGTCGAGGGTGACCAGCACCTGGCCGGCCTTCACGGTGTCGCCCCGGTCCACCCAGATCTTCTCGATCAGCCCCTCGCTGGCGGCGCGCACCTCGACGGCCTTGCGCGGCTCGATCATGCAGTCGAACTCGCCGGCCAGGGCTGGCGCGGCGGCCAGCAGTGTGGCGACCAGAAGGGTGGTGTGGTGTCGTCGGTGTGTCATCCTTATTCCCCCCGCCCGGCGAATGCGAGCGCTTGTTCCATGCGTTTATCCATCTCCACCGTGTGCCGGCGGATGCGTGCGTTCTGGCGCTCGGCGGCGGCCTGGGCGAGCTGCCGCAGGCCGTGGGCGCGGCGGCCGCTGAGCACGCTGGCGCCCCCCATGCGCTTGCGCAGCCAGGCGAGCAGTTGCGGGGCGTGGGCGGCGAAGAGTTCGTCGTCCAGCGACACCAGGGCCTCGAAGGAGCCGGGGTCGCCCTGGCGCCCGGCGCGCCCGTAGAGCTGGCGGTCGATGCGCGCCGAGTCGTGGTATTCGGTGAGGATCACATGCAGTCCGCCGGCGGCCTTCACCGCCGGTTCTAGCAGGATGTCGGTACCGCGCCCGGCCATGTTGGTGGCTACGGTGATGCGCCCGGGCTGGCCGGCACCCGCGATGATCTCTGCCTCGCGGGCATCCTGGCGGGCGTTGAGTACCTCATGGGGCAGGCCGGAAGCGGCCAGACGCGTGCCTATGGTTTCCGATGCGGCTACCGAACGGGTGCCGATGAGCACTGCGCGGCCGGCGACGCTCATTGAGCGGGCCGATTCCAGCACCGCATCCCAGCGCGCCTCACTGCTGGCGAAGACCTTCACGCCCAGGTCGTGGCGCTGCACCGGCCGATTCGGCGGAATGCGCAGCACGTCCAGGCCATACACGGTGCGCATCTCGGGTGCGACTTCGGTGACGGTGCCACTCATGCCGGCCAGCCGCAGGTAGCGGCGGAAGTAGCGCTGGTAGGTGATTCGCGAAATGGTGTCGCGGCGTTTGGTGAGCTCCAGCCCTTCCTTCACCTCGATCATCTGGTGCAGGCCTTTCTCCCACGAGCGATCGGCCATGACGCGGCCGGTGTATTCGTCGACGATCTGCACCTTGTCCTCGGCGAGGATGTAGTGGCGGTCCAGCTCGAAGAGATGGAGGGCCGACAGGGCCTGCTCCACCAATTCCTCGCGGGCGCGGGATATTTGCCACAGGCCGTCCAGCCCGCGCGCGAACTCCGCGACGTCGGCCCGCCCGGCCGCGCTGAGTTCGATGCTGCGCTCCTTGATGCGCAGGCGGTAATGGACGTCGGCCTTGAGGGCGCTGGCCAGGCCCAGGGCCTGCTCGTAGAGCGCGCGTCCGTTGGGGTCGTCGTGCTCGGCGGAGATGATCAGCGGCGTGCGTGCCTCGTCGATCAGCACACTGTCGGCCTCGTCCACGATGGCGTAGTAGAGGCCGCGCAGCAGCGCCCTGGGCTGCGCCGCCGATTCCTGCCCGCCGGCCAGCCAGCCGTCCAGCAGCGCCCGCGTGCCGGCCTTGACCTGCTTCTGGGTGATGCGGTCGCGCAGGTAGTCGAAGACCAGATCCTTGTTCACGCAGTAGGTTACGTCGCAGGCATAGGCACGAATCCGCTCGGGAGGCTCCTGGTCGGGTTCGATGAGGCCCACGCCGAGGCCGAAGAAGTCATACACGCCGGCCAGGTGCTCCGAATCCCGCTTGGCAAGGTATTCATTGACGGTGATCACATGCACCGGCACCCCGGCCAGGGCCACCGCCACGGCCGGCAGCACCGCGGTCAGGGTCTTGCCCTCGCCGGTCATCATCTCGGCGAGGCCGCCGCCCAGCAGCGTGTAGCCGCCCATCAGCTGCACCGGGTAATGCCGCTTGCCGAGCAGCCGGAAGCACACCTCGCGGACCAGCGCGAAAGCTTCGGCCGCATTGGTGTCGCTCATGCCGGTGCGCGCCAGTGCCGCGCGCAGGGTGGCGACGCGCGCCTTGAGCGCGGTTTCGTTGGCGGCGGCGGTGTCCGCCTCGAGGGCCAGCACCCGCTCGGCAAAGCGTCGCGCCGGCAGGATGCGCAGGGCCGAGCCGCTGCGCGCCCAGCGCCCGAGCAGGCCGCCGATGAGCTGGTCGGCCTTGCCCGGCTTGGGGTCGAGGCGTTCCGGATAGAGACCGGGGGCGAATTCGTGGATGCCCCAGGTGTCGAGCACGGCCCTAGACATGGAAACGGGACAGGAAGAGCTGGCGCAGGCGTCGGCCCCACTGGCTGGCCAGGGGTTCCGGCGCATGGCGGAAGCGCACGTGGACGCGGGTGCCGAGCTGCAGTTCGCCGACGCCCTCGGGCAGTTCCAGGTCGAACTGGAACAGCCGCTCGAGGGACTTCAGGCCGTCCGGATCGCGCGGGTCCGTGCCATGCAGACCGCCGCCTTCCAGCGACAAGGCCTTGTTGGGCAGCTGGTCCTGGCCACCGGGCACTTCGCGGACGAGTTTCGCCGGATAGGTTTCGTCGAGGCGGTCGGTGATCTTCACCTCGACGCCGGCCAGGCTGTTGCGCACCAGCGCGATGTCGTCCTGGCTGACCACCGCCCGCACCACCCGCGGCGGCGCCGCCAGGATGTAGCCCAGCAACTCGCCTTTCTTGACGTAACGGCCGGGCAGGTCGTCGGCCCGCGGCACGCGGAAGCGCCCGCCGACTCCGGCGGTCAGCAGCAGTTCGTCCAGGCGCTCGCCGGCCCGCGCGAGGCCGACCCGCTCGCGGCCCAGATCCTCGGCCACCACCGCCGCCTGCAGGCGCTCCTCGAACATCTGGGCGGCGTACTGCACTTCCAGCTGGCGCACCCGGGCCTCGCGCTGGACGACGTCGGCATCCAGGTCCGGGTCATGGGTGACGAGGAGCAGATCGCCTTCCCTGACCCAGGCGTCCGGCGCCGCCATCAGGCGTTCGACGAGGCCGTTGCCGCGCGCCCGCACTTCCGCATTGGCCGGCACCCAGACCACCCCTTCGGCGTGGGTGCGCAGCGGCATCGGCACCAGGAAGGCGAAGAGCAGCAGGGCCGCCAGCCCACCAAAGGTGACCAGCAGCGCGCGCTGACGCTGGCGCTGCACCTCGGCGCTGGCGAGTACGTAGTTCAGTGCCTTGAATATGGGCATCAGGAACATCGTGAGCACTCCCCAGACGGCCAGCACCACGCCGATGAAGAAGAACTCCCCGGCGATGAAGAGGCTGATGGCGATCGTCACGAAGCTGCGATAGACGAAGGAGGCCGGGCCGTAGAACAGGAACCAGCGTCGCTCGCCCGCGGTGGCCTGGGGCCGCTCCAGCTCGCGGGCACCGAGCAGGTGACGCTTGGCGAGCCACTGCCAGTACAGGTTGGCGCGTTGCGCCAGATTGGGAATCTCGATCAGGTCGGAGAGGATGTAGTAGGCGTCGTAGCGCAGCAGCGGATTGCCGTTGAAGATCAGCGTGGACAGGCCGGCCACGATGATCACGTTGTAGGCCACCGAGCGCACCAGCCCCGGTTCCACCGCCACCCACAGGTAGAGGGCCAGGGCTGCCAGGAAGAGCTCCACCATCATCCCGGCGGCGCCAACGAAGGCCCGCTGCCACTTGCTGCGGAAGGCTCCCGAGGCGGTCGCGTCGACATAGGGCATGGGCGCCAGCACGAGCAGCATGACGCCCATCTCGTGCACCTCGCCGTCGCCGGACTTCACCGCATAGGCGTGACCCAGTTCGTGGAGCAGCTTGATCGCCGGAAGGATCAAGAACAGCATCAGCAGGTTGTCGGTGGCGAGCACCTGGTCGCTCAGGCTGCCGGTGAGTTCGGTCCAGTGCATGCCGGCCAGCACCACCGCCGGCAGCACCGCAGCGAGCCACAGCGCCATGCCCAGCGGACCGAACAGCCAGGCCAGGGCCGGCCAGGTGCGCTCGAGGAAGGGCGCCGGATCCCATAGCGGAATGCGGATCGACATCGGGTTGACGAGGCTTTGCAGGCGCTTCTGGCGTTTCTGCCGGGTGCCGCGCTCAATCAGCTCGGCCACGTCGGGAGGCAGGTCGGTCTGCAGCAGATCGCCCCCGTGGAGCTTGGCCAGCAGTTCGATGACCTCGTCCTGGGTTGGGGCTTCGACGCCCACCGCGGCCGCGACCTCCTGCCAGATCTCGTCGATGCTGTGGCGGCCGTCCATCAACTGCATGACGTGGTAAGCGCCGGGGCTGAAGCGGTGCAGCTTGCCGGAGGCGGCGTCGCGCAGCACATACCACGGCTTGCCGCGGAAGCGCTGGCGCTGCACCTGGGCGTGGCCGCGCAACTGCGGGCGCAGCGCGGCGACGCGATACCAGGAGGCGCTGAGGAAGGAGCCCGCCATGATCGCTACCCGGCCGCGGCAGAAATACGCCAGGCCGCCCCAAGCTCTCCCGCCTTCCCTCGGGGGGCCCGATGCGGAGCGGCAGGTTTGGGGGCACCTGCAGGAAAACGCCGGGCCGCCCCAAGTTTTCCTGCACCCCCTCGGGGGGCCTGACGCGGAGCGGCAGGTTTGGGGGCACCTGCAGGAAAACGCCGGGCCGCCCCAAGTTTTCCTGCACCCCCTCGGGGGGCCTGACGCGGGGCGGCAGGTTTGGGGGCACTCATGGCAGCCAGATCCACGCCTGCAGCCGCAGCCAGTCGAACAGGCGGTGGGTCCAGATCCAGGCATAGCTGCGTTCGCCGACGCTGATCTTGCCGACGCCCTCCATGCCGGGCCTCAGCGGCACGTCGCTGCGATCGAGCCTGGCCTCGACGCGGAAGAGATTCTTGCCTTCCTCGGCCTGGGCCATCGAGATGTTGTGGACCCGGAAGTCCAGCGCCTCGCCGGCCAGCCCGGTGAGCACCAGCCGGCCCTGCTCGCCGGCCTTCACGTGGCGGATGTCGCGGTCGTCCACTTTCAGGATGACGCGGTAGGCATCCAGCGGCGCCACCTCGAAAAGCAGCTTGCCCTGTTCGACCGGGGAGCCCAGCAGCTGGGACAGGTCGCCACTGACCACGATGCCATCGAAGGGGGCGGTCACACTGGCGCGGCCCAGCTTTTCCTCGACGAGGGCCAGCTGGGATTCGGACTCGCCCATCTGGGCCAGCGACACATGGGCGTTGGCCCGCTCGTGCTTCGAGAGGGCATCCCGGTAACGGCGTTCGTGCTGTTCGCGCTCGGCGCGCCAGCGCTGCTGTTCGAGCAGCAGGTCGCGATCGTCCAGGCGGGCCAGAAGCTGGCCTTTCTTGACGACCATGCCGGCACGCACCGGCGCCTCGCGGATGTAGCCCTCGAAGGGCGCCACCACTGCGCGCTGCACCTCGCCTTCGACGACCGATTTGGCGCTGACCCGGTACTCCCCGTCGATCAGCACGATGCCGAGCAGGAAGGCCGCCAGCACCGCCGCGCCGATGCGGAAGGCCGGACGGCGCGGATCCTTCAGGTGGCGCCAGAACTCCCGCAGCTTGTCGGCCACGCGCCCGGCGAACCAGCGGTGGAGCTCGATGCGGCTTTCCACCAGCGGGCCCAGGAGACCGCCGATGGCCTCGAAGCCGCGGAGCTCGTCGTCGCCGAAAGGCGTGCCGCTGTTGCGCTCGAAGCTCAGCACGCCGATGCCCTTGCCGCGGCTCGTCATCAGGACCGAACACACCGCGCGGTGGGCGGCGAAATCCCGGTGGGCGATGGCCACGCCGGTGGACGCGGCATTCTCCGGCGGAGGCCAGGCCACGCTGCGGCGCAGGTCCAGGGCCTCGTCCATGGCATTTTCGAGGCTGGCCACGAACTGGCTCTTCTTTTCGAAGACAGCCGAATGGGACAGGGCGACCAGCCGTGCGCGGCCCCGGCGATCGATACCGAAGGCCACCCGATCACAGGCGAAGCGGCTTGCCAGGTCGTTGGCGACGGCCAGCGCCAGGTTCTCGAGGCGCGACTGCTCGGCCGCCACGCCGAGCACGTCCAGGGCAGCGCGCGCCCGTTCCAGGGCACGCTGGTTGTCCTGGCCCTGGCGGCGCAGGAAGAGGCTGTCCAGCCAGCCCACGCCCCAGTGGATATCCCGCAGGGCGCCCTGCAGCGCGGCGTCGGCGCGTTCGTGCAGATCGAGGACCACGGCCCCTTGCAGGCGTCCGTCGATCTCCACCGGGTAGGCCACCAACACGACGGCGCCGGCCTGGCCGTGCTGGATCAGGCCACGCCGCTCGCCCAGGCATTGCTGGGCGCCGGGGGCCAGGTAGGTTACGTCGGTCTGCTCCGACGGCCACACCGCCGCTGGCACGAAGGTGCCGCCGCCCTGTTCCAGCAGCAGCAGCGCAGCCCGCACCTCGCCGATCTGGCGGCACTGGAGGGACAGCCAGCTACGGCAGAAATCGGCGGCGTTGTCGGCCGAGACAAAGGCACTCCACAGGGCGTCGGCGCCCTGGGAGGTGCTGCCGTCGGCCGCAGCGCGTTCGGCGGGTCGGGTACTGGAGAGCAAGGTGGGGGGCGAAACCGGAAAAAGTGGATCTTCGGAAACAGATGGGCAGGGGCGCCGTGGCGCCCCTGAGCAGTGTTACTTGAGTTCCCCGTAGCGGGTTTCGTATTCGTCGATGAGCTTGCCCAGCATCTGCGCCAGGCGCTTGGCGGCGAAGGGGCTGAGGATCACCCGGTGCTCGAGCTTCACCTCGTAGTCGGCCACGTTGCGGTCCCAACTCTCGTTGGTGCCGAAGTTGAGGACGACTTCTTCCCGCGTCGTGGTCGCATTGACCATGTTGCAGTAAGTGCTCTTCAGCGATGCGGTATTCATGTGGATGCGCTGACCCTCGGGGGGTTGCGGGCCGCTTGTCTGGTCGAATGCCACGTTCATTGCCTCTCTCGTCAAAAGTCGGCCGGGCGGGTCTGGAATCCCGACCCGGCAGGGGTTGATCGCTCAGGTGGTCGTGTTCGATTGTACCGAAACGTCCAGGCTAACCTTGAGTGCCGCGTTCGGATTGGCGGCGGTGTTCGCCATATTCGTCACGAATGCCTTCTTCCAGTTTTCCTTTCTGAATTTCGGATCGGTGGCGTCCACCGTAAAGCCCGTGAAGCTGCTGCCGAAGTCGATCACCGGCAGGGTCGGGGTGCTCGGCGCCGGGGCGAAGACCACGTTGATGCCGGTCGGCACATCCGGGATTTCCGGACGCACATAGCCGTTCATCTTCTGGCCGATGCGCGAGGCGTCGGCGGTGCTGAGGCGGCCATCGCCATCGACGTCGCCGACCATCAGCGGGTCGATGGTGCGCCAGGCGGCGAAGCCCCTGTCGAGCTTCAGCACATTGCGCTGGACGAGGGTCACGTCCTCCTTGTCGAGCCTGGCGTTGCCGTTCGTGTCGCCGATGTAGCCGACCACGTGGAGCGCATCGTCGTCGGCCCGGTCGGCGGCAGTCTGGTTGGCGAACACCTTGTCGATGTCCACCACTTCGACGGCGCCGTAGGCGGCCGTCGCCGGCACCGTGGCGACCAGGTTCACCAGCGTAACCCGGCCGGCCGCGATGGGCGTGGCCGAGGCGATGGTGATGGTGATCTGGCCGGCCACCGTGGTATCCACCGCGAGGCTCGCGCCAGCCGGCAGGCCGCTGCCCGCCTGGGCACCGTCGATGCGCAGCAGGCTCGGGTCGAAGCGCACCGTGAAGCTCAGGTTGCGCACGTCGCCGGCGCTGGTGAGGGTCAGCGGCAGCAGGCTGGCCGTGGCCGGCACATTGACCGCCTGGCCCGGGCCGCGCATGAAGTCGGGCAGGGACAGGCGCAGCGCCGGCACCGGACCGAGGGTGAAGGCGGCCAGGTAGTCGTCGCCACCGGTGCCGTCGCCGTTGCCGTCCAGGTTGCCAAAGGCGCTGTGGAAGGCCGCCGGCCCGCTCTTCAGCACGAGGCTGTAGCTGTCCGCTGCCAGGCCGCCGCCATTCACGACATAGCGCAGGCCTTTGCCGTCGGCGTCGAAGACCACCGAACCCTTCACCACGCCGCTGGCCACACCGGACAGGAGAATGTCCGGGCTGCCCAGGCCGGCGAGGTTGGAGTCGTAGGTGTTGATCACGCTGGCGTCGAAGGGGTCGTTGAAGCGCACCGCGAAGCCGTTGTCGTCGTAGCGGAAGTCGCGCACCTGCAGCGGCAGCGGCAGCACCGCGATCTCCAGCGGATCAAGGGCGTAGCTGCCGTCCTCGTCGGTGGCGCTGGCGCGGATCAGAACCTTGCCGAGCACGCCGCTGTAAGTGTGGGTGAGCTGGCCCGGGTTGCCGCTGTAGTCGATGACCTGGCCGTCGCCCCAGTCGATGCGCCAGGTCGTGATCGTGTCCTCGCCCGGATCGCTGCTGGCGAGTTCCAGCGTGAAGGCTTCGCCGACATGCACCGCCTGCAGGCCGCCGGCCGACAGGGTTGGCGCAAGGTTGGCGACATTCACCGTGAAGCTGCGGGTGGCCGATTCGCCGCCGGTGTCGCTGACGCGCACCGTGAAGGCGTAGGCGGCCGTGCCATCGGTGGCCGTCCAGCGGATCGCGCCGGTGGCCGGGTCGATGGTCGCGCCGGTCGGGGCAGCGTCAAGGGCGTAACTGAGGACATCGCCGGCATCCACATCACTGCCGACAGCCGTGACGCTGAAGCTGTCGCCCTCATTCACGGCACCGTCGGCGATCGCGGCCAGGGTCGGCGCGTCATTCACCGGGGTGACGGTGACATCCACGACGGCTGTGGCCCGCGCGCCGAGCGCGTCGGCCACCACATAGCTGAAGCTGTCCGTGCCGTGCCAGTCGGCATCCGGCGTGTAGCGCACCTGGCCAGCCTCGATGACCGCGCTGCCGTGGGCGGGGGCGGTGATCTCGACGAGGGTCAGCACGTCCAGGTCCGGATCGCTGTCGTTGGCGAGCACGTCGATCAGCACCGAGCCGTCTTCAAGCAGCATGGCGCTGTCCGCGGCAGCAAGCGGCGCTGCGTTGCGGGCCTGCACGTTGACTGTGACCTGGCCGGTCGCCACGCCGCCGTCACCGTCGCTGAGCGTGTAGCTGAAGCTCGCGGTGCCGCTGAAGCCGGCATCGGCCACGTAGCGGATCTTGCCGCCGTCGATGGTCGCCGCGCCGTGGGTGGGGGCGCCGACGCCCGTCAGCAGCAGCGCGACGCTGTCGATGTCGTGGTCGTTGCCGAGCACGTCGATGAGCACGGTGTCGCCGGCCTGCAGCGTGGCGGAATCGGGCTTGGCCACCGGGGTGTCATTGATGCTTGCGACGCTCACGGTGACGCTGGCCGAGGCCGTCACGCCCGCCGCATCGGCGATCGTGTAACTGAAGCTGTCGCTGCCGAACCAGTCGGCGTCGGGCGTGTAGCGCACCTGGCCGGCCTCGACGCGCACGCTGCCGTGGGCTGCGGAGCCGGTGCCGACCAGCGTCAGCGGCAGGCCGTCTGGATCGCTGTCGTTGCCGAGCAGGTCGATCAGGACCGAGCCGTCCTCGTCCACCGACGCGTTGTCGTTTCTGGCCAGCGGTGGCAGGTTGGTGACGAGGATCGCCACTGTCACCGTCGTTTCAGCTCCGCCGCCGTCCGCATCGACGATGCGGTAGCTGAAGCTGTCGGCGCCGCTGAAGCCGGCCTCCGCCGTGTAACGGACCTTGCCGGCTTCGATCGCCAGCACGCCGTGCGCCGCGCCATCGGCGCCGACCAGGGTCAGGGCCTGGCCTTCCGGATCGCTGTCGTTGGCGAGCACGTCGATCAGCACCGAGGCGCCGGTGGAGACCTGGGCCGTATCCGGCCGGGCGACCGGCAGATCGTTAACGCTCATCACCACGACCGCCACCGTGCCGGTGGCAGTGTTGCCGGCTGCATCGCTGAGGACATAGCTGAAGCGGTCCGTGCCGAACCAGTCGGCCTCCGGCGTGTAGCGCACCTGGCCGGCCTCGATGGTCAGCAGGCCGTGGGCGGCGCCATCGGCACTGAGCAGGGTCAGGGCCTGGCCTTCCGGATCGCTGTCATTGGCGAGCACATCGATCAGCACGCTGGCGTCTTCATCGACCGTCGCAGTGTCGGCCCCGGCGCTCGGCGGCAGGTCGTCGACCTCGCCGATCTTGAGAATGCGCACCTTGTCGATGCTGACCGTGCTCGCCGCCGCGCCGAAGCCGAGCAGGTCGAAGTAGAGGGTCAATGCCGTGCCGGCGGCGATACCGCCGAGATCGACGCTCACGGTGACCGGCCGGCCGGCTGCCAGCAGACCGCCGTTACGGTCGGCCAGGCCGGTGACGCTGACGCCGGCGGCGGCCCAGGCCTGGCCGTTGGCCTGCAGGTTGAAGAGGGCATCGCTGCCGCTGAGCGACACGCTGCCTGCCACCGGCGTGCCGGCGGCGTCGAGCAGCGCCACTTCGAAGGCGTCGGCCGGGCCGTCGCCGTTGGCCGAGAAGTTCGTCGCCACCAGTTCGAAGCGCAGCGTCGTGGCGCCGGCCGGCAGGGTGAAGCTCTGCGCGAAGCGCGACGCGAGGCGCGGGTCTTCGGCGAGGATGCCGACACCGCCGGCAACCGTCGTGGCGCCGCTGCCGATCCAGCCATAGTCCGTTGCGGCATTGTCGGCGACGTCGAACTGACCGTTGATGATGTCGGCCTGGAGCGGGCCGGCCAGCAGGGTCGGCGAGCTGGGCGTGGTCGTCGCGTCCTTGCCCTTCAGCGCGATGAAGTAGGTCAGTGAGGACAGCGGGTTGTAGAAATCATCCCCTTCGGCGGCGCCGCCCAGCGGTGCCAGCGCGTTGGCCACGCGGCCGGCGCGGTTGGACTTGTCGAGGGCGTCAAGGTCGAGGAACCAGTTGGCCAGCGTATTGGTGCCGGCGAGGCTGACGACGGTGTCCGGGTTGTCGGTCAGCAGGTGCTTGGCTTCCTGCAGGCGGTTGCTGACGTTGACGGTGTTGGCCGTGGACATGAAGTTGGCGCCACCGTCCCGCGGCACCGACTGGAAGGGGTTGTAGATGTATTCATCGAACAGCCCCATGTTGTGACCCAGCTCATGGCCGACCACCCAGCCCAGGGACGAACCCAGTTGCTGACGGGTGAAGCCGGCGCTGAGGTAGGCGCGCAGGATGCCGTCCACCACCAGGTTCATGGTCGTTCCGACCTTGGCCCCGGCGCGTTCGGGGTTCAGCACCTCGGACAGCCAGTAGCGCTTGGCGGCGATCGAGATGTCGTCGCGCAGCTTCATGCCGCCGAAGCTGCCGGCTCCGGCGCCGGCCACCGTCAGTTTCTGCTCGAAGGTGTCATAGGCGAAGTCCAGGCCGGCGAAGCTGCGTGACAGGTTGTCGCTCGGGTCGGTGGCCTGGTCCCACGGCCGGTTGATCATGTTGATCAGGTTGAGGCCGGTCTCGCCGTAGCCGAACTCGTTCTCGTCAAGGTTGCGGATGTAGATGGAGGCCGGCACCGGATCGCCTGCCGCGAGATTCGGATCCTTGCCGAAGGCGTCGTGGAAGCCCTTGATCACCTCGGCCCACTGGGCATCGGTGATCACCGGATCGGGGAAGAGCGTGCCAAAGATGTTGTACTTGCCGGCGGCGAAGGCCTGAGGATCGTGGGTGACCGCGACGCCCGGGGCCGCCGTGTAGGCCGCCAGTTCGGTGCGGACGTTCTGCACCATGCTGCGCAGCGTCGAGAAGGAGATGCCGATGGTCTGCATGGGTACGGCTTCGCCGGCAAGCTTGATGGTGCCAAGCCGGCGACCGCCTTCCTCGATCTGGAATTCGGCCCGGTCCACCATCGGTGTGGTGTAGAGACCCTCGAAATCGAGACTCTGCACGATGCCGCCGACGCTGTTAGCCGAGAACTGACCGGGGCTGCCGAGCAGCGTGAAGTCCAGGTGGGCCGCGTTGTCGAGGTGCAGGTTGCGGGTCTTGCCGTCGAGGGTGTCGAGGAAGGTCCACACCCCGTCGGTGGCGTCGCCGTCGGCGAAGTCCGGCATGTAGAACAGGTCGACAGACTGGTCGATGATGTCCCCGTTGGCCTGGGTGATCGTGAAGTAGATCTTGCTCTTCTCGATCGGGATGTCCGAATCCACGTAGGTCTTGATGAAGTCGGCGTTGAACTTGGACTTCAGATCGATGCGCAGGCGATCACCCGGGTTCAGGTGGTAGTCGGTGAACAGCGGGCCGTGGGCGGCTTCGTCATTGAGGGCCACGTCGCCGCTGGCGGAGGCGTAGATCAGGAAGTTGTTCGGGTCGGTCGTCACGGTGACCGTGAAGGCGTCGGCGAACGGGTTGATCAGTTCGACCCACTGGCTGGACAGCGGTGTGCCGCTGGTGCCCACGGTGTCAGTGAAAAAGACACCCAGGTCGTTGGGGTCCGTGGTGCTGTCGGTGATGAGGCCATGGCCGAAGCGGATCGTGTCAAGGAGCACCTCGGCGTCGGCCGAGGCCCCGGATGAGAGTGCGAATTCCAGCGTCCGGCCGGCGCCCTTGAAGCTGGCCGGTACCACGAACTGGCGGGTGGTGAAGCGCGAGCCGCTGTCATCCAGGGCCACGGAACCGAGTTCCACCGCTACGCCGGAGTCGGGCAGGTAGCCGCGCACGATCAGGCGCTCGCCGGCGGCGCCTTCCTTGACCCACAGGTCCAGGCTGAGGACTTCGGCCCAGTCGGGCACCACCATGCGGTTGTGACGGATCCAGGCGTTGTCGTTGTCGAGCAGCGCCGCGTGGCCGCCGCCGTCCAGCGTCTGCAGCCGGTCGCCGTCGATCAGCGTGCGCAGCGTGTTGAAGCCGCCGCCGTGGAAGGACCAGCCCGGCAGGTCGCCGGTGAGGCGCGTGGCGAGGCCGCCGGCCGAGTATTGCAGCAGCCAGCTGCGGTTCAGCGTGCCTTCTTCGAAGTCGCCGTTGAAGACTGACGGTACGGCCAGCCCGGAGGTGTTGACGGTTTCGGTGTTGTCGACGGTGACGGCCACCCGGGTGCTGCTGGTGTAGCCGGTGTAGGTCACGCCACCCTGGGGCGCGAAGGCCCAGCCGTTGCCGATGCCTTCCCACGGTCCGACGCCGAGGGCGAAGCCCTGGGCCTGGTACCACGGCGTGGTGCTGCCCTGGAATTCGGTTTCGTCCTTGTTGCTGAGGCTGCGGAAGATCGGCTCGCCGTCCTTCGCATACTTGACGGCGGCGAGGTCGAGGGTGCCGCCGTACCAGCGCCACACCCGGCTGTGCGGGCCGCCGGCGCGGAACTCGCCGCTGGTCAGCAGGGGCGCGGACACGACGCCGTCGTCACGGGTGAAGCCGGCCCGGTTGTTGAGGAGCACCGAGATGTCGAAGTTCGGCACATAGCGGCCGTTCGGCGTCGTCACGATGCTGCCCAGCGGCAGGGCCGTGTTGCTGGCGAGGGTCTGGTAGTAGGCGTCGGCGAAGCCGATGTTGCTCCAGCGCTGTACGTCCGGATCGAGGAAGTCGCCGGTCGGGATCACTGCGTTGGTCGGCAGCATGCCCCACAGGGAGATCAGGTTGCCGATCGACGCCGACAGCACCCCGCCGACTGCGGAGCCGGCCATCTGGATGTAGGGGCCGACCGGGATGTTCAGTGAGGGCTGGTTGAAGTCGTGGATGTCCAGCGAGGTCATCGACAGCTGCGCGCCTGGCGCGTAGGTGCCGAAACGCTGGGCCAGTTCGCTGTTTACCACTGTGCCGCGGCTGTGGCCGACGAGGTGGATGGGCGACTGGAAGAGGCCGCCGCCGGTGCGGGCGTTGAGTTCCGCGAGGGACGAGTAGAAGGTGTCGGCGGCGGCTTCGGAGAAGCCGTTGGTCGGGAAGTCGGACTCGTCGTACCAGTCGCTGATCAGTGCGATCGGCCGGCCGGCGATGGCGCCGGAGGCGAGCAGGGTGGCCAGATCGCCATCGGTCACGCCGGTGGCTCCGTTGTAATAGACGAGCCAGCGGCCGGTGCTCTTCATGTACAGCGCGGCGACGCCTTCGCCGCCGGAGCTGGCGATCGCTTCGCCCATCTGCACGAAGGGCGCGAGGTTGTCGGCCACGTTGGTGGGGGCGCTCGGCGACAGCTGGAAGCCGTGGGTCAGGATGGTGACGCTGCTGAAGGGCTTGCTCGCATCCTTCACCGCGTCGGTCTTGAAGCTCTTCCAGTCACGGGTTACCACGGCACCGCTGGACGACAGCACCTCGACGCCCCAGTAGTAGCGCTGGCCGGCCGTGAGGGTCAGGTTGGCCGGCAGGGTGTGGATGAAGATCGAGCCGGTCGCATCGCTGCTCGAGGCGCTGAGCACATCCGAGGTGTAGATGCGGTTCGGGTTCTGGTCGGGGGTGCCGAAGTCGTCCGCGAAGAGCCCGTCGCTGCCGCGGAAGGTGCTCACATAGAGGCGCGCGCTGGCGTTCTCCATGCCCTTCACGAACCAGTTGAAGGTGGGTGTGAGATTGCTGGTGGTCGCACCCGGGGCAAGCAGTTCGAGGGAGGCGCCGGCCTGGGTGACGAGGCCGCCGACCCACGCTCCGACGCCGATCGGGCCGTTGGTGGCCCCCGGCGGCACGCCGAAGACCGGATCCTTCCAGCGGCTGCCCGGCTCGATGAGCTTGTAGTTGGCGCGCAGGTCTATGCTCGGATCGAGGTCGTCCACCGGGACGCGGTCGAGCTGGGAGGCGAAGGCCGGGTTGTTCACCGCGTCGATCATCTTCTGCACGTCGAAGGCCATCACGACGTTGTTGCCGCGGTAGGCGCTGTACAGCGTCTTGCCGTCTGCCGACAGGGTGAGGTTGTCGGGCCACGACATGGGCGTCGGCCGGGTGGCGCCGACGAGGGTCGGGTTGGCACCCAGCGGGTCGCGGATGATGCCCACGTTGCCGCCTGCCGGATGGTAGGGGTCGTAGTTCGGATCGTGGGACGGCAGATCCTGGATGTAGGTGTTGTAGCCCGACACGAAGGCGTACTGCCCATCCTGGGACAGCACCACCGAGATCGCGTTGTTGACGTCGAAGTAGTCGTTCAGCGAGCCGAGCAGCATGCCGACGCTCTTCTGCGTGTAGGCGCCCGGCGTGCCCTTGACGATGACCACGCCGTTGTTGTCGGACAGGCGGTTGGTGAACAGCATCACCTCGGGATCGTCGGTGGCCGTGACGCCATAGGGCTCGGTGCCGGCGTCGAGCGTGTCGAGCACGTCGCCGTAGGTATCGCTGTCCTCGTTCACATCGAGCACGAAGACCTTGCCGGGGCCGCCGCTGCGGCCGCCGAACAGGGCTTTGTCGGGCGCTGCGACGAACAGCAGGGTGCCGTCGGCATTCACCGCCAGCCCGCGCAGGCCGGACGGCGCCGGGCTCACGTCGAGGGTGCGCACGAGGGTGTTGTAGGTGGCGGACGCGGGGTCGGTGTCGATCACGTAGACCCGGCCGGCGATCTCGTCGGACACATAGGCCAGCTTGCCGCCCTTGGCGATGCTCACCCAGAAGGGCTGGGCGCCGGGCAGCAGCGGAATCGTGCTGACGCCGTTGGCCGCGTCGCCGTCCGCATCGAGCTGCTGCAGCGCGAAGGTGTCGACGATGCCGATGGCCCCGTTGTAGCGCAGCGCCACGTAGGCCCGCGCGCCGTCGGCGCTGAGGGCCAACGAACGCGGCGCCGGGAAGTTGCCGGTCATCGGGATGCGCGCCGCGACCTCGTTGGTGCGCGAGTCGATGGCCACCACCTGGTTGCCGCTGAGGCCGCCGAAGATATAGCGGCCGTCGTAGGCGAGCTGGACGCGGTTGCTGTCCTTCTGCACCAGTTCGTCCCAGGCCCCGTTGTTGCTGAGGTACTGGGGCCGCCGCACGAAGACCTTCACGCTGCCGATGGCGACCTGCTGGGGCACCTGTACGTAGACCTCGGTGTCGGTGCTGGAGGCGTCGGGGATGGCTTCGTAAGTGCGGCCGTCCGGGCTCTCGAAGACCACGCGCAGGTCGCCGATGACGCTGCCGTCCTTGGCGCTGGCGGGCGCCGGCGGGTTGTCGTAGGTGAAGCGGTCGCCGCGGATGAGCACGAAGGGCGCCACGCCGCCGGCACCGTCGTTGCGCAGCTCGAAGCGCGCCTCGGCGATGAAGGGCTCGGTGGCGGCGGAGGTGGTCGCGCTGTAGGGATTGACCACCTGGATGCGGTAGTCGCTGACCTTGCCCGGATTGACCTCGACGCCGACCGTGGTGCGGGTTGGCAGGCCTTCGGCCGGCACCGCGATGATCTGCAGCTCC
>Ga0268298_10002702_pt1 | contig 19067 bp, 12 predicted proteins | sample WWTPWeurt_MetaG_FD_194462 | JGI IMG/M metagenome (GOLD analysis project Ga0268298, IMG submission 194462) | Activated sludge microbial communities from WWTP in Nijmegen, Gelderland, Netherland - WWTP Weurt | ecosystem: Engineered > WWTP > Aerobic digester > Activated sludge | place...
CTGGAGTATAGCCCGTCAGCGGTGCTGGAAGCGGTTGATCCGGTGGCTTTCAGGATAGGGGCGCAAGAAAATGCCGATAGCGCCGTGGAAGACTCTCTGATGGTCTGCCTGAACGGGACTTATTACCTAATAAGCGACATAGTTGAGTGAAAAGAAAGGCGGCTCCAAGAGCCGCCTTTCTACTATCTGTCTGGGTTTGTCGAAGCCAGCTATGCCACTATCGCGTCATGGGAAAGAGCGTTCTTGGCTTGCGTAATGAGGCTTTCGGCTTCGCTACGGTCAGTGACGAGGAGCATGTCCTCAAGTTCATAGGCGTTGAAAGCAAGGCGATCCAGCCAGCTTCCATCTTTGAAAGAGGCAATGAAATCATCTTCCCTGGAGGCAACAACCACATTGCCTGTTATTGATTTGTGGACTCGATACGACATCGCGTGTACCCCTATCTGCTAATCTATCATGGCATATTTGGGTGGGCTTTATAACCTTAAATTGAAGCAGGTGGTGTGCTTTGGGGAAGTTGATAGATCAGGATGATGAGCACGTAGTCAACCCGATAGATCGCGGAGCAAAAGAAGAAGACAAGGTAAAAGAGCTTCGCCGCTTATCCCTGGAGAACGAGCCCACAGTTAAAGAGTTTCTGGAAAAGCTGGATAGCAAATACGGAACCGAGTCCAAAACCAGCTTCAAGGAGCCTGAGAAAATACTGGAGAAGGCATCGAGACCTTCTATTAGAGCCGACAAACCCTGGCATTATGTTGAGCTTGTCAGAGATTCGTTCAGGTTCAAGACAGTCTTAGAAAACATCGAGCAGCTGCCTAACATTGCAGAAGACCTGAAAGAAGCTGGCTTTACAGTGATTAAGATCGACACAGAAAAAGTTTTGAGACCGGGCTTCTGGGGCTGGAGGATCGCGGCATTTGATCTGAAAATGCCTAACGGTCAGCTTGTTGAGTATTACTTGCCGCTGAAAGAACTGGAAGAGGCAAAGAAAAATGGCAATCATGAACTCTTATAGGAGTGGCAAAACGAAGACCCGGAGACCTTATTAAAGGCAGAGCAAGGGCAGTATCTCTCCGATTCATATGACAGCTATGACAAGTACGAGGCAGCTTGGCAGAACTATCTAGAGAGAACAAAGCAAAAGCCGGAGCACGTCAAGGCCGCTCTGGAAGCCACAGAGAAGGTATTTGAGAAAGACAGAGCCAAGACAGAAGAGAAGAATGTGATTAAGAAGTCAGAGAGCAAGCTCATTCAGAAGATCAAAGAGCAAAAGGCCAAAGAGAAGGCGAAAGAAGACGACCTCTTGCGTTAGGAAGGTTCAAACAGTTCACTATTTTCAAGAGGTGGGGCGGTAGGGGCAGAGCCGCTTCTTGAAATTTGGTTGATTCTCTGGAAATAAGTCCTCGACTTGCTGATTGAAGTAATGTAAAATCGGCTTATTGATCGTTCACAATGAGAAATGGCTCAGTAAGCTAATCTTAAGGGGTATTACGCTTAAATTGGAAACGGAGAAGTCGCGCAAGCCTCGCCAGTACTCGAAATTCGCGTGAGCGTTTCCTTATTCTTGTGCAAGAGTGAAGGAAAATCATCTTGGCTTGTCACGCTTTTAAAAGACTACCGGTAGACATGTGCCTAATGACAACCGTTCCGATTGGTAGATGTCAGCAAGGCGAGGCGAAGTTGAACTTGGCCCCCTGGCAGAGCTAGAAAAGTCGTATCAACTTCATTTGCACTTACCACGAAGGTTTCCTCAAACCACCCCTAACCGGACCAATTCAATTGAATTCCTCAGAGCCAGGCATCTGGTCGGGTTGAGCTATGCAATGAAGTTGACCGGATGAAAGAGATCTTCCTGGAAGGCAGTGCTGGAGCTCTTTGGCTAGCACAGCTAAATTCTCTAAGGTCTCTAATCTAAATAATCGCCGCAGCAACAACCGCTCCCGATCAAAAGGAAGTGAAAAGTTGCTGCTGCTCAACGTGTCGATTTGGACAACTCCGAATCGATGAAATCCACTCACACAAAGGATAAAGACTATGGCCGCAGATACGGCAACCTACGCTTATGACAACCTCGGTCGTCTCAAAACCGTGACATACGCTAATGGGACGATAATTTCTTACAACTATGACCCTGCGGGAAATCGCACGTCGGTTGTGACTACATGCCCGTCTGGCACCTGTTGATAGATGCGCCTGACAACAAAGAATAGCAGGCAACCCCTGAGTTTGTCTGCTTCCGGCACCGTTTGCTCTTTGAAGGCTGTGCCAGTTCGTCCTGCCAACCAAACACAAAGAAATCAAGGAACCCTATGACTACGCAAAATCAGCCAACCAATCCCTTCAGCCCTCCCGATCCTCAGACTCCTAATCAGGGTCTCGGGAACAAAGTGATTCAGATGCCTGCTGTCGCCCCCTCTCAGGCTAAGCACATTATCAACTCCAAGACGGTTACTCCGCCGTGGCAGCCTGGGACTTCCGCAAACAGGGCACTTCAGAGCAATACAGTTCAGGGTGTTCCATCTATTGCCGAAATGACCAGGGCGCTGAAGAACGACCCGCAGCTCATGTATGAGTTTGTGTACAACAACATTGAACACAAAATTGGAATGGGCTTAGCCAAGGGAGATTTTGCCACCTTACTGGCAGGCAGCGGCAACTCATTTGATATTTGCTCCTTGCTTGCCGCCATGCTTCGCCTGTCTGGAAAGCAGGCATACTATCAAGTTGGTCAAATCCAGCTGACCTTCGCTCAGGCGGCAGCCTGGCTCGGTGTTACCGATACGAACATCACTACGGTCGTCAATCTGTTAGCCAATGCAGGCGTGCCTGTGAGCTTAGTTGGGACTGCGCCGAATCAGGAGATCCTGATGACGCACTGCTGGCTGAAGGTCAATTTGGGCGACACAATCGTACCCAATTGGGTTGTGATGGACCCTTCCTTCAAAACCTATAGCACCAAGCCCTCGATTGATCTTGCAACGGCTATGGGCTATGACTCAGCCACATTCCTGAGTGATGCGCGCTCGGGCTACAGCTTCGACCCGGCCGGCAACTGGGTGCAGAACATCAATCGAAATAATGTCCGCAATTCGCTGACAACACTTTCGATGAACCTGGCCAACTGGATTCGGACGAACAATCCTGGCGCTAAAACCGATGATATCGTCGGCGGCAGGCAGATTGTGTCGGTCAGCCTTCCTGTTACCTTTGCAACGAGTCTTCCTTACCAGGCAGCGGGAGATATTCCGGTCGAATTCACCGGTGATTTCTCGAATGCTTATAAGGTTTCTGTGCGCTTGGTCTACGAAGGAATCGACGTTACCTTCACGTCTGACCAGCTGAGTGGGCGCAGGCTGGTGCTCTATTTCGTTCCGAATCTCTCGTCGCAGTGGGTGCCGACCCTCTTTCTGGATGGCTTCCCAATTGTGGAAGGTACAATCCCCGTTCCTCCGCTATTCACCTATAACCTTCAGGTGACTGTGACCCACAATGCCTATCCGACTACGGTCGCCGATCAGACATTCTTCCTCTTCACGGAAGGTCCCAAAGTCCCTGGCAGCGCCCTATCAACGGTCTACTATCTGCTTGGAAGTTCCTTCGGAGAAAGCGGCAAGGGGCTCTTTGACCATCACAACGGGCTTCAGCGGCGATACGAAGCCGTCTATGGCACAGGACCGCTGGTAGTTCAGGAACCGCTGATTGGCGAGCGTATGGCTGCACAGTGGGCTAGCTTTACTTCTCAGTACGACATGGTGACGGATTTGGTTAGTGCCATGTCTGGAACCCATTACACCAATCACCATCTCGTTGGCTTGGTCACCTATCGAATTGAAAACACTGCATCGCGTATTTTCTCCGGCTTCGACATTCAAGGTCTGGCCAGAACGATAACCAACCTTGATAGCGACAACTCCAATACAGCCGGTGCCGGTATTGCAGAAGGGATGCATCTTTACGCATTGGAGATGCTTGCAATTCAGCAGCAGACAACCTCTAACGAGTTTGCCAATCAGTCAAAGGCCGTCTCGACCACAAGGCTTATTGATGCCGCTTCAGCTGAGGGTTCCAAGCTCTACAAAGGCACTGCGGCGAATTGGAACAGTGATGTTGCACCAAATCTGACGGGCTACGGCGCTGGAAACTTGAACTTCCTGTACACCACCTATCTTTTGGCCGGTAGTAACCTGCTCTTGCCGCAGAACTATGGTACTGCCTTCAACGCTCCTCTCTGGACCCTGCGGGGGTGGTCTATCATCAATCCAGCTGGTAGCGCTGGCGGTACTATTTTCGGTGCATATGCCGGAGGTTTGGGCTGGGGTTGGTGGCGTGCGCAGCCCAAGAAGAAGCGGAAAGACTGCGAGGAGGAGTTCGTTAATCCGAGGACGGGAGACCTGATTCTCAATCCTCCACCGGATTTGACTATCGGCAGCGGAAACGAACCGCTGCTAATCCCGTATTTCAGGCTCTATGATTCCGCAGATGCACTGCAAAGCGGCCCGATGGGAAATGGCTGGACTCCTAGCTTTGATGCTCACGTTCGTGTTGGATCTACTGATGCTCCCGGAAATGGTGCTGGTCCTTACAGCGACGGATATCTCGCGCTTGGAAGCGAGTCTCCTATCAGCGCAGTCGCTTCTATCGCGCAGATTTTTGTCAACATCGATATTCTGAGCGACACGACGTTGCCGGTGGACAAGCTCGTCATTGCGCACTTGACTGACCAATGGTGGGTGGACAACCTTACTGGCAATATCGTCACCGTGAGCATGCCTGATGAAGATTTGGTCTTTACCAAGCTTCCTGACGGTAGTTTTCATCAGCCTCGGGATAATGCGTCCACGCTTACCCCTGTGTTCTTGAGCTACAAGATGACCACACCACAGCAGGTGGTCTATCAGTTTGACAGTAACGTCAATCAGAGGCTGTCGTCCATCTCCTATCCTTCTGGTGTTACAACATCGTTCAACTACACCAGCGGAAAACTTAGTTCTGTCGTCAGTGGCAGTGGTCGAACCTTGACCTTCGGCTACACCGGCAATTTCATCACCTCAGTTTCGGATGGAACAGGGCGTTCTGTCAGCTACTCTTACGATAGCGCGGGCAACCTCACCCAGTTTACTGATGCCCTCGGTCAAGCGCATGTCTATGAGTACAGCGCGCCTGGTCGAATGAGCCGGTTCTTCAAGCCTGCCAATCTTGACCAAACGTCCGCAAGGTCAGCCCACGGTGACCTATTCCTACGATTTGGCAGGACGCCTGCTCTCCGCTCGCAAGCCGGTAGTGGCTGGTGATCCATCTTCTGGTATTTTCCAGCAGCAGTGGGATTCGGCTGGTCGTTTCTTCAAGGAGATCTATCCGGATTCTAAGGCAGTCACCTTTGAACTGGATGCGAACGGAAACGTGACCAAGATCGTTTATCCGGACGGTTACTTCGTCGAGAGAGCCTATGACCAGCTCAACCGCCTCTCGGCAATCAAGCTGAATGGTGCTACGACCAATGCTGTCTCTTTCAGCTATGATCCGTTGTCACGCCGCACCAATATGGCGTTTAGCTCTGGAGGTTCCGTTGCCTATGACTGGCAGCTCAATGACGATCTGACCGGACTGAACAATAACTTCGTTGGTTCGAGCCTGGCTCTGACCTACGGATTTAACTCTGTTCATCAGATCACCAGTCAGAACTTCTCAGATGACCAGTATTCCTGGCATCCTGGTGCTGCTGGCTCTGTTGCCTATGATCCGGCTGGTTCAACAAACCAATATCCTCAGGTTGGCGGTAATCCGTTTGTTTATGACGGGAATGGCTGCCTTACTAGCGACGGCGTTTGGACCCACGGGTATGACACCGAAAACCATCTGTTGTCGTCCTCCATGCCTGGGACCGATCTTGCATTTGTGTATGATCCGTTCCATCGACAAGCAGAGAAGGCTGCTACCACTACTGGTACCAGCAAGACCCGGTTCATTTACTCCGGCTGGCAGCGTATTGCCGATTACGATAGTGTCTCTGGCGCTTTGCAGAATCGCTACGTTTATGGTACGGGGCTTGATGAACCGTTGATTCAGGTCTCTGCTGCAGGGGGGCTGACATTCCTTCATGCCAATCACCAAGGTTCTGTTCTTGCGGTTACTGATAACGCAGGTGCTGTAATTAACAGGAACGCTTATGGACCATTTGGAGAGGGGTCTCCCACTGGAACAACGTTTGGTTACACCGGTCAGCGTTATGATTCGGAGTCTGGCTTGCAGTACTTCAAGCGTCGGTATTATGACCCGGCGAGTGGTCGTTTCTTGCAGCCTGACCCAATCGGGTATCAAATTGAGGCAGCTTGCGGTTGTACATGTTCTGGAGGGTGTGGAGGAGATGCTGAGCCCAGCCAACTCAATCTCTATGCTTACGTGGAGAATGATCCGCTCAATAGCCAAGACCCATTCGGATTGGATGGAGTTGTGACTACTTTAGTTCGCACAGGGGTCACTTCTCGTGGCACAGGGCCTTACCCAGTAAATCCTTGGAGTGGTGAACTTAATCCATATCTGGGTCCAGATCCACGCGCCATTCCTGGGCGATATAACATTCCTCCGACTTTGCAGCCAGAGATCTGGGAGCCTGTCATAGATTTCCAGCCTGGTCCTGGGTATCAAGAGTGCATACGAGATATCTACAAAAGGATCAAGGACAAGTGCTTCAAAAATGACGCAGAGAAACAGAAGTGGATCAAGGACGAAGTGGAGCGCTGCAAAAAGAAATTTACTGGACCGACAGGAGAATTTCAAGAGCGCAATGGCGGCGAAGCAGCTTGGTTTGCCAAATACAATCCTCAAACAAAGCAGTGGGAGTATTACAAGAAGGCATAAATCAAGCACTTTGATTTTACTAGTTCAAGCCTGAAACACAATATAACTAGGCGCTTGGACTTCCAACCGCCTAGTTTTCAGGCTGAGCTATGAAGCCCGTTCTGTCTGAAACGAGCCCAAGTCTGCGAACTACAGAAAACTGACCGTCTATCACATCAAATTCAAGAGGTCGTAGCTCATCCTGAGCGAAGTCAAATTGAGATACGACAGCTATTCTAGTCTCCTCGAACCCTAACTCTTGCAAGCAAATCTCGGCTTGCTTGGTGTTCATGGTACTGACAGTCCCTCTTGGGATTGTCTCGATTGGCTCCTCAAGTGTTGGAGAGAATGAAACCGACCATTCATCCGGTCCCAATGGAGCTAGTTGAATTGTTCCGCTGATGAGTTTAATTGACATTCTTACCTGGAGGATAGACTCTAATCTCAATCCTAACACCAATCGAAAACTAAGGGTGCTCTTTCCTGCAAAAAAAATGCTGCTGCAATCATTTGAATATCGTTCGTCTGATAATAACTGATATGTTGCATCGACAGTTTGAAAGGCTGTAGATGCTGCCTTGGAGGGGGTCTTTGGAAACAAATTTTCCAGCCCCCTCCCCTTTTTCCCCTTTTTCTATTTTGGGGGTACCCGTCTTTTGGGCGTTTCAAGGGTGATCTCACCTGGAGCCCCATTTATCGGCTGGATTTATCAGCCGCCACAGTCAAAGTACACGCTCTCCTCCTATTTTTGAGTCTCTTGCCACATTGGAAGAAGCTCTTCAAAGTCTCACATCCTTACCGAAGCCTTTGAATCTCTTTGGGTTTAGCTGGGTGTAGAGAACAGTATGTTGAATGTTTTTATGCCCCATGTAGCTTTGGATGGCCCTGGTATCGATGCCTTCGTCAGCAAGCTGGTAGCCCTTGCCGTGCCGAAGCATATGAGGGTGCACGCTCAGTTCTAGACCAGCCTCTAGACCGGCTCTTGCAATCATTTTGTGAATGGCGTTTGTGGTGAGTGGACCCTGGCGCTCTGATTCAAAGACAAATTCAGTCGCACCGTAGTCCCGGCGCAGCTTTCTCAAAGCCCGTATCTCATCACCTTCTAAGTAGTGAACTGAAGGGTCGCCGTTCTTGAGCCTGTTCACATGTAGCCTTCCTCGATTTAGATCAAATTGGTCCCAGCGCAGGTCGGCAGTTTCTCCGACTCTAAGGGCGTGTCGATACATCACAAGGATGAGCAGGCTGTCCCTTTCGCTGTGTCTTCCCAGGCTTTTGGCGGCTTTGATGAGCTTGTTGACCTCGGTGACCGTCAAGTATTCTCTGGAGCGCTTCTCTCGATTAGGCAGCTTAAGGGGTGGACCGTCCTGGTTCTTTGCTTTTTTCTTGGACTTTCCCGAAAATGATTTCTGGTTCGACTTTTTTGACATGAGTGAAAATCTGCCTTTCGGTCTTCTCTTTTTCTCTTACATTACCGTAAATGGACATTTTCAGTAATGTAGATAAATAACTGATTGTGAACTGAGAGCAAAGGTCCACTACTAAAAAATAATTCTACCTGGAGTATCCATCTTGTTCCTATTTTATAGAACAGGCGAATTAGAAAGGTCATTCTAGTTCTACTATTTATAGAAGCATTTTGGTCGATCGATTGAGTGCACAGGTTCGATAGCCAAGTGTGACAGATAATTCTGGAAGTCATGCGACAAATAACTCTGAAACTTACAACTGATGTAATGGACATTAAGCCTGGGCTGAGCCTGCCTGTGGAGCGAGATTTAGCAAATCGTCCTTCATCTGGCGGGCGCTGGGGTAACGTGTGCTGATATCGGGGGCGGTGGCGCGAGCGACGATGGCATCCAGGGCCGGGGTGACGCCCGGGCAAAGGGAGGCCGGGTGGGAAGTGTTTATGGGTTCAGGGTCTTGCCCTGTAAGAAGCCAGAAGATTGTGCAACCGGCAGCGTAGAGGTCGCTCTGTTCACCGGCCTTACCCCGGAACTGTTCAGGCGGCACATAACAGTGTTTGCCTACCATGGTTTTGGTCTGCTTCGATTCCAATTGTTCCGCTACATTGAAGTCGATCAATGCCAGTTGACCGGTTTTGCGCAGCAGTAGATTCTCCGGGGTAAAGTCGCGGTGAATAATGGGCGGCGAAAGCGAATGCAAGTAGTTGAGAACATCACACATTCCAATCGCCAGAGCTACTACTTCTTGCTCCGGCAGCGCGCCTCCTTCCTGCACGAGCAGGCGCAGGGAAGCGCCGTCGATGTGCTCCAGCACCAGGTAGGCCCTCTGTCCTGTGGCGAAGCAATCCAAAAGTTTGACAATTTGATCGCTATCGAGAGTGCTCAAGAGTTTGGCTTCGTGCTCGACGTTTTCCAGCGCCCGGCGCCTGATTTCGATGCCTCCTCTGACGGGCAGGACGAACTCTTTCAAAACTACCGTGGCATCTTGCCTTTCGTGATCGATGGCCAGATAAGTGACGGCCTGACCCCCTGCCCCCAGCTGGTCGACAATTTCGTAGCGCTTGCCGCAGAGGAATTCTCCCGCCTCCAGATTGCCTCTTGTTAGCTGTGGGTTCCCGGCGTCGAAGCTGTCCAGCCAGAGTTTTGTAAAGCTTGCACCGGTGTTTTCTTGTTCCAGTTGTAGAAGTTCCGGTCCCAGTTTTTCGTCCGGCAAGAGATTGCGCAGGGCTCCCAGGAGTATTGGTAGATCGGCTTCATGGGTAATGGCTGCTATGTCGAGGCGCAGTTTGAGTTTGTCCTTATCGAGGCTGAGGCACCAGAGCGAAGGGGCAATTAGATTTAGTATTGTGCGAATTCCGGCCGGCGTATTGGCTTTGTCGATATAGATATCGATGGCCCGAGATTTATACCAACCGCGTTTGAAGTTTGAAACCGTAACTTGATCGATGTAGTCAAAGCTTATCCAGGGGCTGGAGATAAGTCCCAGTGCCGATAACCAGTGTAAGCGGATGCCTTCTTTACCGACTTGCAGATTAGACGGGGAGGTGAGCAATGGGTAAGAAATGATGCCTGCATAAACATAAAGCAAGATGTTGAGCATGTAGGCGTTGAAGCCGAGTCTCATCAATGGCTCGATTACTATGGGTAAGATGAGGACTAAGGCTAGCCAGATTCCGAAGATTGCCAACAGAAGTTTGGCGACTTCTTTCCTGTAATTGACCTGTAACATGAGCTGGCGGCGAAAGCGCAGTTGCGCACGCCAGGCGCTATATGGAATGTAAATCTCATGGGGACCGGCAGGAAGGTCGGGTAGCTTGGGGAGGTTTGGCTCCCTTTTGCCCGCAAGCTCTTTTCGTAGCGAATCAAGAAATGCCATCAGCTCTGCTTCCTCTCTTGCTTATTGCCTGCTTCTGCTGAGCTTGTTGGGATACAGAGTTTTTCCAGAAGGGCTCTGGCACTTTTAGGTCTGCACTCTGCCTCAAAGGCGGTGAGCTGGTTTATTAAAGCAGTGGTAGCACTGGAGATTTCCGGTACGAGGTTCTGCGGATTGGAGGCGCTGAGAGCTTCCGGATCGCTACCTGTGAGCAGGAAGTGCAGGGTGCCGCCCAGGGCATAGAGATCGCTTGCCTGGCTGGCCTTGCCCCGCAACTGCTCCGGTGCAATGTAACATTGCTTGCCGATCATGGTGCCGGTGGCCTGACCGACGAGTTCGTTGGCGGCGCCGAAGTCCACCACGCAGAGACTACCGTCCTTTCTGAGAATAATATTGTCGGGGGTAAGATCGCGGTGGATAAGCGGCGGGTTTTGCTCATGCAAGTAGGCGAGAATCTCCAGAAGCTTGCTAGAGTATGTGAGCACGGTTTTTTCTTTTTGCTTGCCTCTGGTTTGTACCAGTTGACGCAGGGTCAGACCCGGTATGTACTCCAGCACCAGATAATCCCGGCCGTCTTCGACAAAACGGTCCAGAACCCTGGCTATGTGCGGATGATTTAGTTTGAGAAGCAGGTGCGCTTCCCTTTCGAATAACTCTCTAGCCTTTATTCTTTGCTCTTCGCTAACTCCCTGGGGCAGAACCGATTCTTTCAGAACGACTTTGGCATTGCTGTTTTCTTTATGGCGGGCCAGGTAGACGGCGGACATCCCTCCGGCCGCCAGCTCCATCAGAATTTCATAGCGCCCTTCTTGCAAGCGGTGGCGACCTGGCAGTGGAACATAGCTGGTAGCGCAGTAATTGGGATTGAGATCCTCGCTCCAGAGTTGTGTGAAGCTTTCGGCATTTACATGTTCGAGTACAATGGCTTTTTGCAGTTTGACAAAATCACTGGAGAGTTTGCTCTGGTCGCCGTATTTGTCGATGGCGGCGAACAACTCTTCTGCTTGCGATCGGCTCAGAAGCGACAGGTGAAGGGTGGCAGAGCCTCCGGACTTGAAATCGAAAACGAGACAGGGTCCAATGCCGCCGCTTTGAAGAAATTGGCGCCAGGGCATCTTTTCACCGGCGAAGGTAGGGAAGGTACAGGCTGCGGTAGCTTCCGGATAAACTATCTGGACCGAGTGAATATCGCTCCAGTTGCGCTTCAAGCGACGGTGCAATTGTAAGGTCCAGATGGACGAGAACTCTAGATATTGGCTGTCATACTGGATTCTGGCCAGCCGTGAGCGGATGCCCAGATAGAGAAGTATTGCGCCTATTAGACCGGGTATGATGACTGCCAGGTAAAAGGCGGGATGAGTTGGAATCTGCTTGCCGCTAGCGATAACGGAGGTGATGAGGGAACCGTATATGCCCACCAATGCGATGGACATAACAATATGGATAGCCCGCAAGGTGGGGTGATAAAGGTTGAAGGAAATGGTGCCGGTGCCGGCAGCGTCGTAAATGGCGGCTTTCTCGCCCTCAATATCGAGAGCGGCGCCATCACTTTCTGCTACCCTCAGGATCTCGTCTTCGCCGTGCATTCTGCCTCTCTCCTATCCTCCTTGTGTTCCCGTCGCCCTCCCTGTGTAAACCAGAGCCGGGAGAGGCGGAATTTTACTGGAGTTTCCCCAGGTAGAGCTCTAGGAGGCGGTCGTCGGCCTGCGGACACTTGAGAGGCGCAAGCGCATTGTCGGTGTTGACGGTATCGAAGCTGACCTCGGTTGCTTGAAACAAATCCATGGAGCGCAAGTGCCCGAAGGCTTTCTCTTGCGTGCCGACAAGCAAGCGGCAGAGCCCCAGGTAAGCGGCTGCCGCTGCACTGTCGCCATGGTCCTGCCACTGCCCCAGGGGGTTCACCGTCATCTGCGGAAAGCGCTCTTTCAGTTTCAGGCAGAGGCGTTTGAGGCTCAGGCTCTCACTATTGGCTATATGGAAAGTTTTAAGCCCGCTGCCCCCGTTTTCCCCGGTTATAAGCCGGCCCATGGCCGTGGCGGCGTAATCTACCGGCGTGATATCGACGCAGACTTGCTCCGCTTTGTCGCCCAGGCATTCTTGCGGGATTGTGTTCATGGACCTTAGACCGTTCATGAACATGGTGAGAAAGTCGGAATCGGCCATGATACCGTTTGTGGTGTCGCCGGTAATTAAGCCCAGGCGATAGATACTGAGAGGCAGACCGCGTTTGCCCAGCTTGCGCAAAAGCACTTCCGCCAGCCATTTGCTCTGGGCGTAGCCGCCCCATATAAGGCGCGTCCGGCTCAAGTCGTCGCTTTCCAGAAGCCGCCCATGGTTTTGATCGGTAGAAACGAAGACGGAAAGTGTGGAGGCATAGTGAAAATCTTTCAGCCGACCATGCATGGCAAATGCCGCCAGATTGAGGGTGCCTTCCGTGTTGGCTGCTTCCAGCGAGCGGTAGGGCAAGACCATATTCACTCGCGCTGCCAGGTGAATTACACGATCTGTAGCCTCCGTCAGTTCTTCATAGCAGTCTTCCAGACCGAGGCGCTCCTCTTCAATGTTTCCGGGCAAGGGCCGCAGTTGACCCCGACTCAGGGCTGAGTTAAGCAACTCCAGGCTCTGCCGGTCCTGCAGGTAGCGGTCGGCCGTCTTCAAAATGCGAGTGGTCGCTTCCGCCTGGTTCCTGGCCCGCACCAGGGCATAGATTGTTGCCGGCTGCCAACTGACAGCGTTGCTTGCCTGGTCGGCCTCCAGCAGTTCTTTCAAAAGTCTGATGCCGAGAAAGCCGGTGGCACCGGTGAAGAGCGTACCGCTGCGGTTTTTTCGCTCACTGGCGCCAGTCACTGCAAGCTTTCCCCCCGAGTGCAGCAGGGCTTGGAACTTCGGCCACTCTTCCAGTCGCCTGGTGAGGGCGGCTGCTTCCATCACATCGCCTGAGTCTGCGCTCTCATGGTCGGCATTACTATTGCGGCAGAAGCGGGCCAGCTTGGTGCAGCTTGCATGAGTGAAAACGGCCTCGGGGGAAAGGTCTAGACCCTTGACGGAAAGGGCCGCCGCCAGTTCCACCGCGCCCAGGGAGTCCAGACCCAGGTCGAAGAAATCATCCTCCAGGTCTATCTGCTCATAGCCCAGGATGCGACAGAGGCAGCGGGCGATTCGCTCCTCTTCGTCCTCGCTTGCTCCGGTACGGGAAAGTGGCGGCGCGCTTGCCTGCTCTTTGAGGGGGCAGGCGGCCAGAGCCGTCAAATCAATTTTGCCGCTGGCGGTGAGGGGCAGAGTCTCAAGCCACTGGTAACGCTGCGGTAGCATCCAGACAGGCAGGGAGCGGCTCAGGTGCAGCCGCAATTCCCTGGCATTCGGTAAGCTTTCATGCAAGCGAGAAGGCAGAAGAAACGCCACCAGCATTTCCCTGCTACTTTTAGGGCTGACCGCTCTTTTCAGTACGGCCGCTCGGGCTATTTGAGGATGCTCGCAGAGCCTGGCTTCTATTTCTTCCGGTTCAATGAGAAGACCGCGCAATTTCATCTGGCGGTCGATGCGACCTTGGAATTCGTGGTTGCCTGAAGCATTCACGAGCACGCGGTCGCAGGTCTTGTAGTACCTGATACCATCTGTGGTGAGAAAGCGTTCTCGGTTCAAATCGCTGCGATGCAAATAACCCCTGGCCAGTCCTATGCCTGCAATGAAGAGTTCGCCGCTTTCGCCCACTTCTGCCGGTGTGCCGTCTTCCTTAAATACAGCGTAGCTGATATTTTTGATGGGTGCTCCGATCAAGGGCGCTTGCCAGTCCGGCCCGCAGTGGGTCAGGCTGGTGCAGACCGTTGCTTCCGTGGGTCCATAGACGCAAACCAGCTTGACTCTGGCCGCCCAGGCTCTGACCACGTCCTGGGGGCAGACCTCGCCGCCTATTACTATCGACTTGAGGGTGGGCGGACAGAGGGTCGGGTCGAGCAGCTTGAGCACACTGGGAGGGATGTCCACATAACTGACCTGCCTCTTTTTCATCAGTTCGATCAATTCTTTCCCCGGTCTCAGTTTGTCGGCTTTCTCGATGATCAAAGCGGCCCCGCTCAGTAGGGCTGTGCCGATGTCGGATATGGAGGCATCGAAGCTGGTGGAAAGATAAAAAAGAGAGCGGCTCTCTTCGGTGATGGAAAATGCCTGGATCTGCTCTTTCAGCAGGTTGACCAGACCTCTCTGCTCAACCATCACTCCCTTTGGCCGTCCCGTAGAGCCCGAGGTGAAAATGATGTAGGCCAGGTCGCCGCCCTGTGCCATAGCATTTGGGAGCGCGGGCAGTTCATCCTGGTGGGCAATTGCGAAGGGCACCGGTTGCAGTTGCAATTGGTCGCTTGCTGCACTGAGAAGATGTTCCTGGTCTTCATCCCGTGCTAATACCAGAATTTTGTTTTGCCCCTGTTCTTTGTTTTGCTGGATGAGTTCTTGGAAAATATACTGCAGGCGTTGCACCGGCAAAGCCGCATCCACAGGCGCAAATGCAGCGCGCACCAGCCAGGTGGCCAGCAAGGCCTTTATGTAGTCGTAAGACTTAGGCAAGCAAAGGGCCAGCACCGTTTCCGGTGCCGCTCCCGCTTCCTTCAGTCTGGCCGCCAAATGCAGGGCTTCTTCGTAGAGGCGCCGATAGGTGAATTCTCGACCTTCTTCGATTACGGCCGGTCGCTCCGGATAAGCTTGTACCACAGTCTGAAAGACTGCCAGGAAGCTCTGCCAATCAGGGGTTTTGTCTTCGTAAGCAGACTCTTTCACAATTATCTGGCCAGTGCTATACAGCGGGGACTGTTGACGCCGAAGGGTGTGCCATGGAAGTCTCCCATTAGTTCTATGCTTTCGAAGCCCACTTGTCTGAGCATGTCTTTGATCTGATGGGGTAAGTAGACCGCCAGGCTGCTCTTCTGACAGGAGCGTTTGCCGTCTGCTTCAATAAAGGTCCATTCTTGTAAGAGGCGACCGGTTTCCGGGCTGAAAGCTGCTTCTCTATTGACCGTGAGAGTGCCTGTGGCGGTATCTATATGGCGCACGATATGCTTGCGAAAGCTGGAAATCACCAGGTAGAAGTTAGGGAAGTCGAGCAAGAAGGGTGCCCCTTCTTTCAGACAGCCTCTGGCCATTTTGAGCATGGCCAGATTGACGCCGTCATCGCCGTAGCCGAAACTTGTGTAGAGATTGACAGCCAGGTCGCAGGGGCTGGGTGTTGTGTAAGTGGTGGCATCGGCCAACAGATAATGAGCCCGGTCTTGCACCTTCATTATTTCGGCGCGGCGCTTGGCCTCGTCAATAAACTGGGGGCAGAGGTCGGTACCATATACGGTGTGGCCTTGGCCGGCCAGGGGCAAACTTATTGAGCCAACTCCGCAGCATTGATCATAGATGACGGCTCCTTCAGGTAAGGGGGTGTGCACAGAAAGAAATGCCAGAATCTCCTCCTGGTCTTCCCTATGAGCATTGTCGAGATACTGGATGAAAGGTGTGTCCTGGTAAAATTTCAGCCACCAATTCTTTTCCGTTTCCGGTTCCGGCTTATCTGCCTTGGACTCGGTCTTATCAGCCTGGGCGTTCATGGTGTCATAAATCTCCGTTGCAATGATAGATAGGACAGGGCGGTCATCAATACCGGATCCACAGCGGCCCTCTCTTCCCCATCGAGAGTCTCCAGGTTATCCAAAAGGTTGAGCAGTTTATTCTGGTCAAAGAAGCCGAGACGCGCAAATTGCGGGTCGGAGAGTTTTTCTTGCATGAGACGGCGCGCTCCCTGGTCGGCGAAGCGGCTCAGAGGGGGCGCTACAAAAGGATGTTTGTGGCGTTCGTAGATGGTCCTGGTCAGGTGTTTTTCCAGGGCTTGCTTGAGGATATATTTCTCCGTCTCTCCCTTGATTTTCATATTCAAGGGTAATTGTCTGAGAAATTCAAAGAGCTTGTGATCGAGGAAGGGCAGCCTTCCTTCCAGGGATTGTCCCATTTCGACGCCATCGCCGAGGGTGCGTAGAATGTAATTGGCGAGGGCTGTTTTGCTCCAGAGATAGAGGGATTGGTGCACCCGATTGCGTCCCGTCAATTGCCCGGCCACGTCAAAGTGTCCAAGCAACTCTTCGTATGCGTCTCTCTGCGCGAAAGCGGAAAGAAAGGCCGGACTTGCCACCGCTGTCATTTTCTTGCCCAGAGTGCCTTTGGCTTTCAGAAAGCTCGGCACAAAACCAAGGGCTTCTTCAACGCTTTTGAGAGAAAGGGATGGGCCGGATGCCAGCATGATGCCTTTGGACATGGGATTTTCGGCGTAGAGTGACTGGAGCTTCTCTTCTTCTCCCCGGCTGGCCAGTAGATCACTTCGTAAGTGCGGATAGCCGGCCAGCACTTCGTCGGAACCTTCGCCGGTGAGAGAGACGCGGAAACCGGCCTGGTGAATGGTCTTGTTTAGTATGTGTTTGGCCGACAGATGTCCGTTAACCGCCAGTCCCTCCGAGAGGTAGCAGGCGTCTTCAAGATTGTTGATGATATCCAGATTCGAGACTTGCACCGTGTGCAGTTCGGCCTGGACCAGGTCGGCCATTTCTCTGGCGATGGGCAACTCGTCGTAGCCCTCTTCCTGGAAAGAAACAGTAAAGCAATGCAGGGGGCGGCTGCTGTTTTTGGCAGCCATGGCTAGAACAGAAGCGGAATCTAGCCCGCCGGAAAGATGGCAAACCACCGGAAAGTCGGCAAAGAGTCGCAGGCGTACCGATTCTTCAAAGAGGCGAGCGAATTCCTCGATATATTCTTGCTCAAGGCTCCGGCTCAGGGTAGCGCTTTCTTCAGTCGGGCTTGTTTCCAGGGGATAGTCCAAATCGAAATAGTCGGCGATCTTGATCTGCCCGTCTTCTACCAGGAGGAAATGCCCCGGAGGCAGTTGCTTGATGTTCTGGAAAAGGGTGCGGTCACTGAGGGTGTACTGCATGTTCAGGGTGTGGAAGACCGATTCTTCGTCGAAAGCGCAGGGCAGACCAGCGGCAAAGAGAGCTTTGGCTTCCGAGGCAGCATAGAGTTTGCCGTTCTGCACCGAGTAACAGAGTGGTTTGATGCCGAAGCGGTCCCTCGCTAAAAGCAACCGCTGCTTGCGTTCGTCGTAGAGGCAAAGGGCAAATTCCCCTCTTAATTCCTTGAGAAAATCTACGCCGTGCTCTTCGTAAAGGTGCAAGGCGATCTCCGAATCGGAACTGGTGGCAATTTTGTGCCCTCGTGCGGCCAGTTCGCGGCCCAGGCGCTGGTGGTCGTAAAGTTCGCCATTGACGACCACGCGGATGGTTTCGTCTTCGTTAGCGAGGGGCTGATCGCCGTCGGCTACGGCAATGATGGCCAGTCTGGCATGGCCCAGGGCCACATTGCCATCGGGGCTGAGCCAGTATTTTTTGCCGTCCGGCCCACGGTGGTGCATGGCTTCCAAGCCGGCCTGCAATTTCCTTGCCTGAATCGGTTCCGGCTGGGAGTGGCCCTGGCCGCTGCTCAGGTTAATTATGGAGATTACGCCACACATAGAGTACCGATTTGTAAAGAGGGGAAGCCTGTTCGTGCCTTATTTTGACACTGAACGACGGGGAAAAGTCGGCATATGGAGAGGTTTTGCGTTGAAGCTACTGGCAACCAGGCGCAAACCTAAGCTAATTGGGCTTCTACCTTGCTTAAGTCCCCCATCTGGGGGAATAATATAACTAGATGGGGGATTAGATACCTCTATCGGGTTAGTGTAAGTGCAGGAATCAAGGTGGTATCCGGTGAAGAGAGTTAGACGACTGACTGGCAGGATTGTTCACCGGCTCACCAATATTGAAAAATTGAGTCGGTCGGCCTCCCCTCGTCATTTCAGTGCCTCTCTTCCCCCGATTGAGTCGAGCAAACTGGCGGGCTCCGTTGCTCTTACCTGGAGGAAGAACGTCACGGCAGCTTCTTTCTGTCTGATTTTGGGCTTGCCTTTCTTCTTTCCCTTCAAAGTTCTGGCTCAGGCTTTCGAACAGCCAGCCAGTGTGGTGACCGCCACGCAGTCCGTATCTGTGCCGGACAATACTGCCACGGTAGCTGCCATCGGTGCTTCCGGCAGTTTGAGCGTGACCGTGCAGGACAATCTGCCGGGTTCTTCCAAAGATGGTCAGTCCGGCGGTGGGCCGCAGGCGCCTGTGGTTCCCGCCGCTCCCGGTATGCCCCAGGTAGATGCTACTACGGGGCTTATCCCGGCGGTGGCCGGAGTGCCTCTCACTCCCGCCGTACCGGCGCTGGTAATGGACGTACCCGCGGCAGCGGCCCCTGCCGCCACTGTTAGTGCACCTGCTGACACCGCTGCCGTTGTACCGCTCGCGGCTCCATCTGCAGCCACACCGATGACCAGCCCTGTTGCTGCCGTCAGTGCGCCGGTCGAGACCCCGGTCAGTGCCGCTCTCTCTGCCGCGATCAGTCCAGATGCCGGGGCCGGGGTTGCCCTTGCTGCTCCCAGCAATCTGGCTCTTGATCTTTCTTCCAGCCAGGCCACCATTGTTGCGCCGGTGTCCGCTCCCACCAGCATCATAGTGGGTGGAACGATGGGTGCTGATGGTGTTGTCAGTGGTGGCACTACCCTGGTCGTCAGTCCCGGGCAGATGGTGACGCCTTCCCAGTATATTGCTCTCACTCAGGTGACCGGCACCGGCAGTCAGAGCATAGTGCTGAACGCCGATGGCGCCGGTCAGAGCGGTGCCCTCTCCCTTGTGGCCAGTCAGACCGATACACTCAGTACACTGGTGGTGCCGAGCAATATCACCCTCTACGGTATCGGTTTCAACTCCGCCGATCCGCTGGTGGTGATGGGCGGTAGTAATATTGCCGGCAACCTCTACACCTTGCAGTCAGGCAGTGCAACCGAGTCCAGCTTG
>Ga0268298_10002703_pt1 | contig 19067 bp, 27 predicted proteins | sample WWTPWeurt_MetaG_FD_194462 | JGI IMG/M metagenome (GOLD analysis project Ga0268298, IMG submission 194462) | Activated sludge microbial communities from WWTP in Nijmegen, Gelderland, Netherland - WWTP Weurt | ecosystem: Engineered > WWTP > Aerobic digester > Activated sludge | place...
CACGTCACACTGGTGTAAATAGTGTTGTAGTAAGACCAAGTAAGAGGCGTCTTTTGCGTCTATTGTTTGAACATCTTTTTCGTAACAATTGCGCCAGCGTTATCAAAGCATATGAGAACTACATTGAAATTGTGAACCGCGACACACCGATGGAATTTTACAACATTACATTCAAAGACATTTTATGTTTGCGATGCAAATACATTACAATCCAAAAAGTCTTTGAGTGCTTGCACATTTCCGTCAAAGTGCCTTCAAATGGTCAAATTGATTGGTCGTTTATTGATAATAACATGTATATTTTTTAAAGCTCTTCATCATCGTCAGGTAGCGGCATATTCGAAGCATCAATGAGTTCTTGCTCATAGAACGCAATCAACTTTGGATCAATTGCGACATCTGCGGGCCTCAAGGCCGGAGCTTCCACAAAAACCAAATTGCCCTTCCCGGTCAACTTTCGCGCAAGCCACAAAAAGGGCTTTTCAAAGTTGTAGTTTGACTTTGCAGAGATGTCATAATATTGAAGGTTCTTTTTGCGATGAAACGTAATATTCTTTGCCTTAACACGTCGATCCTTAATGTCAATCTTGTTGCCAACAAGTACGATGGGAATGTTGTCGCAAACGCGCACCAAGTCTCGATGCCAAGATGGAACATTCTTGTACGTTGTTCTGTTTGTCACATCAAACATCAAAATGGCGCATTGGCCTTGAATGTAATAACCGTCACGGAGACCTCCAAACTTTTCTTGTCCTGCAGTGTCCCAGACGTTGAATCGCAAAGGCCCATAATTTGTTTGAAATTGAATTGGATGAACTTCAACGCCCAGTGTGGGTACATATTTCTTTTCAAATTCTCCAGTCACGTGTCGTTTGACAAATGTAGTCTTGCCAGTGCCGCCATCGCCAACCAAAATTAGCTTAAATGTCGGAATATTATTTTGACCCTCCATAGGAAAAATAATTATTATATGATTGCGAAGGTGCGTCACTACGCTCTGCGCCTTCGCGACGCAAATTATGCACATGCAACGGGTGCAATGTCATTTTATCATCACAAATTAGTGCATAACGAATGCATACTCAACATCTTTGAAGCTCTGAAACCTATGAATTACAAAACAGGAATCCTTTTAATGATTGAAACATTTTTTCCTCCTCGTCAAAGTTTAATAATGCGAAGAGCTTTTAACGATGACGATTGGGTTCATGTAATGTCAAATGCTCAAAAGATATTTATTAGCAATGGTTTTTATTTTGCGCAATGCTACTTGAAGAATAAATTTTTCTACACATGAAAAGAGAAAAAACAGACGTTGTGGTTGCGCGATTTCGCGCAGATCAAGTGACTTTTGAGTTTCCGCACGTCAAATCGCGCATTGGCGTCGCCATTACTGGATTTGATGCATACGAAATTACCTTTGTTCCGCCCACCTCGGAATGCACAGTCATGAATATCATTAACAACAAAAGCAACATGATTGATAGCTGCATTGCCGTTATTCCCGATGACAGTCATGACACCTTTTGCGTCACACACGCCTTTGAGCGCAATGGGCGCTGCGTCTCAAAGATTTTCATCAAACTGGAAAACTGTCAGTTGCGCGGAGACTCTGACACTGCAATATGGAAGCCGACGCTGCGTCTTGGACCCTTTTGGATGACAAAGCATCTTGACAACTACGAATACATTGTTCCAGCGACTGTTGTTGACGGAAAGGTTGATGTTTCTCTTGTTTTGCCAGGAGCGCCGTTTCCTCTGAAGCAAAATGGAGGCATAACGGGCTCAAAGCTGGGGAAGTTGCTGAAGATTTTCAGTAACGACAACTTTGGAGGCTGGAGAGGAGCCAATATGGCATTTGGTCGCATGTACGAATGCATTGGTATTGCTTGTTATTTGCGACACTTTCCAGAGCGCAGAGGTAAAGAGGTTGGATTCCTCTCCATTGGCGACACGTTAGATGGTAATGTGCCCGATTTGCTTGTGGATGGCTATATTCCGCTTGAAATCAAGTGCTCTCGAAGTAATTGCAACTTTGAAATTTATCACATTGTGCAATGCATTTGGGATTGCGCATGCGGATATCCATTTACTGATTTGGTCAAGTATTGCGAACGCGCCGAAAAGCAGCCGGGAACCAATGTCTGGCAGCAGGTTCGAGAGTGCAAAGTTACTCGAGTCGAAAGAAACAAAGAGCTCGAGGAGCGCATCATTGCATACGTCAAATACGAAGAAGGTGATTTGAAGCGCATTATTGATCAGTTGACAGAGATTGCAAAGACATGCAACGAGAATGCAACTCAGATTCCTGTCGATGACGCGCTCGTCGCCGATTTGATCCAATTTCGTCAAAATGTTACGAACTGCGTAGAAGACAGTATTTCTGAGCGGATTGAGAAGCGACACAAATTGATTATCAACGGCGCAAAGGAGTTGATCTTGGATCAAATTCGAGATTATTTGAATTTATAAAAAAAAAATGAAGCGAAGTGCCGCTGAAATTCAAAAGGAAATTGACATCAAGCGTCAAGAGATTGATAAGCTTGAGGATGACTGAAAGAAGAAGCTTTCGCAGATGCAGTAGTGTTTCTGCCAAACTTCAAAAACATTATTGTGACAAATAATGCCATTGAAATCTATTTCAACAACAAGGATTATTACTTGGGTGTTGATTTGCATAGACGAGGTAAAGCATTCTATGTGAACGATTCAACGACTATTGCATCATATCTCGTGGTTCCGGCATATTTCACAAAAGAGAATCTCGCGTGTATGCACATGTGCGATGCAAACAATCCCGAAGATTATTTGATCAAGATGACGGATTTCATTGCGGCAGTTTACAAAGCTGTTACAAATTACATGAGGAAGCTAAAGTTTAGTAACGCTGACATCCAAAGATTCAGTGACGCTTTCTTGGTTTAAAAAAAAAACATTTCATTTCAATCTTTTCTCTTTATTTGCTTTGACATCCGCCATGGTCCAAATGTAAGGAGGCTTTCCATCGTTGAACCACACGGACTTTCCGCATTGTATCAGAAATTCGGCTTTGTCACTTGCAGAAGCCAAATCTTGCGCAAATTGCTCTACTTTTTCTGGTTCAATGTTGCTCACGAGCACCAACACTGAATCGTCGATAAGACGCGGATCAATAACAACGTCATGGGTCTCTTTCAACAAAGCGACCCTCATATGCAATATCCCGCAGGCTGCGTCCCTTTTTTTGAGTCTGCTCCACCAAACTAATGAGGGCCTTTTGACCCGCGGTAAACTTTTTCTTGTCGAGTCCAAAGCGCGGAATGTCATTCATGAGCGGCAAATTATGAAGCAAAAAGGGATCAAGCGGCAAAACTTCTACATTGTCAATGATAATGCCTTGCTGCATGCGATATAACACTCCAATGACTACAGCATCCAAGTTGACCTTTTCGGGTAAGAGACGCAAAAAGTGTTTTACAACACCAGCATAAAACTCAATGCGCGCTACATCTTTTTGTAATATTTCGAGCGGCTGTGGTTTTGTATATCGACTAACAATTTCTCCAAGTACAATCATATTGAGCGGAACGTGATTTTGAGCACAAATCTTTTCATAATTACTGCATTCCTTGCGACACGCCTTCATTGTTGTTGTTTGCAAGTCCTGACAAATTTTCACGCGTTCTTCCGAGTACAAGAGCGTTTCAATAATGTACTCGATGCGCTCTTCATCAATCTTGTGTCTTTTGGGTGGCGGAGGCGCTGCAGCCCACGTTTTAGCATTGTGACGATTGTAATCCGAATACTCTTGAAAGTTGTGCTCCACAAGGCCCGAAATGGGACATACTCCTTCGGCCAAGCAGGTAAAAGGCTCGCAAACATGCAGCTGTCCATATTTACAAATGAATATATGAGACGTGAGGCTGCTTGTATCAATGAGACCTCTGTGAGCTAAATTAACTTCATTTTGTGGATCACAATATTCTCTGCGACAAATATGCGGATGTGGCGCCAAGAGCTCCCGGAGCCTCCCGCGCTCCAAGCGCTGTTTCACCTCGGGCTTCAAAATAGTCTCTTGATATATTTACAGAAATTGAGCAAAATTTGTCCAACATTGGTTTCCAAATATTCATCCAATGTTCCCGGTAGCCCGTTTGCAATGTAAGGCTCAGGCACAAAGCCCGTGGCGCCCTTTTCATAATTTGCGCCAATATTCTTGTACCATTCTGCCAATACAGCAGGTACAGCAACCTTTTCGGATCTTACAACCGTTGGCAGCTCAATTTCTTCCGGCACAATGGCCTTTAAACGCTTTGTAGGTGGTTCAGCCGCTGGAGGCACTGCATTCATGTAGACAATTTGGGCAACATTCAATGAAATGGTTCTTCCAAATCCCTTTTTAAGCTTTGGAAACGTATCTGGAACAGCGCCCCATCCGACTGGCGAAGAAGTGCGTTGTTTTTGTGCGACATTCTTCTTCACTGTGTTGGTTGTTGGATCTTTGCGCTGTTGAACCGTTCCGCGCTTCTTAATCTCAGCCAACATTGTCCGAGGTGCCGGTTGTTTGTAATCTTCCAGCATTTATATAAAAAAAAATTCTTTTCTGTAAATAAAATGTTTGGTAAGCTAACCCCTTTGGAAGAATTACGAAATGAAACACGACGGTGGAACTACGCCACGTTTGCGCTTGTGATTTTAGCCATTTTAGGCGTTGCAATTGCTTGTGGTATTGCAGGTTACACTTACGGTCAAATGCCTGCTTCGAGTTCTTTAGTAGTGTCGGGTTTGCTGCCAACTACCCCTTACACCTTTTTGATTAATGCGGCTGCCAACCCAATTACGCTACAAATGCCTGGAAATTTGCAGGACTACGGCACAGCGACACCTTACGCCATTTGGTCTCTAACGGCTCAGCAACATGTCATTCAATTGGGCTTGGGAGCTACATTTGATGGAACAAACACGCGGGCAACGTTTGGTGGTGCAATTGGAGACGGTTTGGTGTTTCAGGTTATCAGTACAACAAGAGTAGCTGTGATTAGCGTAAATAATGTAGTTTTTTCATGAGGGTTTCTTGTCCTAATTGCCAAAGAGATGGAGTACATCCTAAAGTTTTAGAGCTTCGCTACAAATGGATGTGTAATGACAAACATTGTTCTTTTGAATATTCAGGTAATCAATATTGCGCAAAATGTTTAGAGCGTTGCGATATGAATTACATTCAACACGCCCGAGGCGGTTGCAAATATTTTACAATTAAACGCGGCAAAAGTATTACAAAGTTTGTTTACCCCACGTTAAGCAACAACCAAAGACGTCGTATTTTGAACAAAGTAGGAGAATGGCATTACTTCAATGAGTTACACAAAGAACACATGGTCTTTGAGGCGCTTGTAGTATCACGGCTGCCGCTACCGCGAGACATCAAGAGGCTCATTGTAACCAAGTACATTAATAGAACTTGTGAAGTTTATACGTTTTCTCTTTGCAAAAGACGTCCATTTGATCCATGGCTTTGTTTGTTGTTTGTTGTTGTCGTATTGTATTTAAGCCATTTAATTACTACACAATAAACAAACAAATGGCTCGTTTTCTGTCTTACCGTCAGAACCTCTGAATGCAACGAGTTCCAACTTTATTGTCATGTCAATTGTACGCTCGGTGTTCCATCGGATCATCGTCCCGCTTATTATGGATAAGTCCCACCTTTTATTTTCATCTCGGTGTTGCCAGCGGAAACATGCTTCCTTTTTCTGTTTCAAATCAATCAAACAGTATCCTTGTTCTTCCTAAAGTCATAAGTTAATGAAATATCAGCACTTGTTTTGAATCTTGCGCTATTGAAATAAGCAAAATCCAAATACTTGATTGTCTCCCCGTACATGATGCGCTCTTGCGGGTCCCAAGACAACATACGCCGCAACAAGTACCGCGCGTTAATGTTATTCAACACAAATAAAGAATCTCCTTCATCAATTACCTCTTGAATGATGAGTCGCTGTTTTGGCGAGAAAAAAGCCTCGTAATAGTCTTTGCGTTCATAGAGATGCGGCGGCGGAAAGGTTTCATTGCCTAATGTGTGATTCAAAATGCACAGTGCCGGAATAACATCAATGGCCGTCTTGACAAAGTAGCTTTTGTGATCTAGAAACTCTGGAACGTTATCGCGATAACGCGCATAAGCTGCGCGATTTATGCGCTTCAAGGAGCTCCACTGTCCTCCGCCATAGATGCATGTCGCAAATAAACACCCAATGGCATGCCAGTCTGTCGCTTCACTGATCTTTGGATCAATTTCGTCAAAAGCAGCGAAAAGGTCTTCAACTGATGCAATACGCGGAGCTCCGTGAAAAATGCCGCGATCTTCATCGGGCGTTGTGTGGGTCAATGAGAAATCAAAATCAATAACAACTGGAACTCGCGTAATCTGCGTGAAGAACAGCGTCTGATTGAATGCAATGGTGACAGGTTTTGGCAAATCTCGCCACATTAGATTCGCCATGTGCAAATCCCGATGCACAAAACCAATTTCGGCCCGCATCACCGAAAAGTACCAAATTAAACACACAACAACAAACTTAATTTCCCGATCTCCCGCGGGAAAGTCATCTTGCAGTGTTTGAGCCCCCAAATTTTCAATCTCCGACACCCAATATGATTCAAAAGTCTCTTCAAACGTAATAAACTCAGGAACCTCGTCAACTTGTTGCAATTCATGCACCAATTTGACCGCCAGAGGTCCCAAACAACTTTGAAGCTGTGAAATGTATTGCAGCACTTGGTTTCCGCGCTTTAATTGATTTTGTTCATCTTCATCGTCTTTACCGCTGACGCGCAACACTGTGCGGTTATCATGCGAAAAGAAAATCTTATTGTGGACGCCATTGGCGGGACAGCGTTTTGAATCAATTTTTCCAAAGAGCAACATTACAAAAGAAATTTTTTTTTGATGCATTTACTTTTGTATTTTGTTGTGTTTTATGTGTGCTACAGATACATACGTGCAACTGTATTTATAGCCAAAGCGGTGTATAGCGGCAAGAGACATTGGGTGCTCAGAGAATCTTGGAACATTTGGAGATCCGATAGGTCTTTGAAGCAAAAGATTAAAGACGATTGCAAGTTGGGGGTCGAAAATATCAAGTGGGGTTTCAGTCAATGAATGAAATGGATTGTAATTGTCATTTGACCTCTCACACTATGACACAATTGTCTTCAAGTGCAAAACAAGGAACTTGATGCGTTTTTTAAACTTCGCGTAACGTGTTGCAATAATACACACTGAGGTATTCTTTGACATCATCAAAGAACACACTAGTCTTTATATTTTAGTGTACGACTTTACGAAGATATCACAAAACATATGTGAAGTTCGCGGCACAAAGATGATTCAAATCATGGATGAAAATGAAATTTAATTTTCTCAGTCAATGCGTCCGAAATCGCCTCAGGAGATTCCAAAGGATCATCTGATGTAATGGTCAAATTGTCTGGTTTTTGCTGAAAAACCCAGCCATCATATGGCTGCGTGCCTCCAGCAGCGCCACCGCTTCCCCAGTGAGCAACAATTGGAACGTCTCCACGTTGCGTCAAAAGTTGCAATTCATGCGTTGTGTATTTCCCACCTTGTACCACAAAAGCACATTTGATACCAGGAAGCTGTGTAACGGCAATGCGGCGCTTTTCTTGTGATTCTCCAATCACAACGTGCTTGAAATTGTGAGTGTTTCTTTCCAAAAAAGTTGTTTCGTGTTCGGAAGAAACGACACACAAAATGCGTGTTCCACCTGCTTGTTTCCAAGCAATTGCAAATTCTTCTGGGATGCCACTCATTCCACCAGTAACAACTTCAATTGTGTCTCCAATTGCTTCAAAGAGACGTTGCGCTGTTAGAGCTACAACGTTCTTATCTCTCTCTGCCGTTGGACCATAATATTGCTGACCTCCAGCGACAAAAAGACGAAGATCCTCCATTAAAAATTTTTTTTAATGGAGGAGGAGAAATTGTTGAAAAAACAACCAAAGAAAGGTCGAAACAAGTATTGTACTAATGGTTGTTATTGTGGTCGTTACGTGCAGCCGAGAAATGTTGCGAGACAAGCAATCAAAGGCAAAGAAGAACAACATGAATATCGAGCAAGTGGTAAAAAACAATGGAGAGTTTACATGCATGATCGCAATGGCAAATATCGCGTTGCTCTAAGAAAGTATTCAGAACGAAAGATGGTAAAGTTTATGTACTATTGAAAAAAAAATTTGTAATGGAGGAGGAGGTGGAGCGTCATATTGCATTATTACAAGACGTTACACATTCTGTGATTTCAGAAATAGATGCGCTTCTCGAAATGCTGGACATTACAAAAGTTAAATGCTATCGTTGCGACGCATTTATGCTTGTTAATCGTCAGTCCAACAAAAAGGTTGGTAAAATTGTCAAGTGTGAGAGATGTAAGAGGTCGTTTTGTGCTAAGCATATTGGTTCAATGAAAATGTGTCACAACTGTTTTGACAAGGAATTTCCAAATCTTTGAAAAATAAATGGATATTAAAAAACTTGATCATCTGAAAAGAAAATGCAAGCAGAGGACCGGTTTTGGACAATTTTCTTCTTCATTGTCATCATTGGGTTCTTTGTGGCTATTATTGTCCTGATAGCCACTGAACCCTATCCAGTCTATCCGTACTACAGAGATGCATCGCCACTCAAGAAAGGCGACGCTGCAGGACGCTCAAAATGCACTGTGAGCGAAGAATACAATGAAGAGCTGGAGCTTTGCGCTCCAATTGTCAATATTCCCGTTCCAATATCATCAGACATGATGGATATGGCAACTCCTGCATGCGATAGTTTCTTTAGGCATGCATCAGGCAAATGGATTGATAGCCACACCAATGAGAATCGCGCTTTCACGTATGTATTTCGCAAGAATCAAAAACAAGTACATGACATTATTCGCTCCAAAGATTCTGGACCCGTTAACCGCTTCTATCGTTCATGCATCGATACATTGGTGCATCGCCTGCATCCACTTATCGACAAATCGCAAGCTCGCCATGTGAATGAACACATATTGGGCGCACTGAAGACGCACGGTGATTTGCCTATTGTTTTTGCACGGATGGCGCGCTACGGTTTCACGAGTCCTTTTATCTTTACCATTGAAGCGCATCCAACGGAATTTAGAATGATTCCGCTTATTCGACGCGATGAGTTTCATGCGCCTCTAGAGGTTCTGGCGACTCAATTTGGCTTGAGTGTTGTTGATTTGTTGGAGGTACAACGCAAGATGCAGTCTTGGTACACGGATAGAGAATTTCAGGGAGATTTTGTGGATTATGTGCGCAGCACTCGCTACGACGAAGACATTTTTAACATGTCGTCGCTCATAGACGCATCACCTCCAAACTTTTGGAAGCTCTATTTGCGTGAATTGAACGGGTTTGGAATGGAAGAGGAAATTGATATTCCTTCGCAGTCTGTATGGGTGTTAGATCGAGGTTATTTGATGAATTTGCTGCATAACCTCAAAGACTTGTCGGTGGAGCAGTGGCGTAGCTACGTGGAGCTCTCAATTGTTTATAACACGAATGATTTCTTGCCGCATCTCAATAGCGATTCGTATTTTCGCGTTCATAACCCCATTGAGCGGCATGTGCACATTAGGCATCGCATTGATAGAGCCAAACGCACGGAATATACCGATCAGTCTTGCTTGTCTTTGACGCATAAACTGTTGCCGGGTATGATTGGCAACATGTTTTTGGCGCGTTCGCTACCGAATACCAGTCACGTACGTCAGCAAGTAACGGAAGTCGTTAAGCACGTACGAGACGCATTAATTGATGTGGTTCAAAACACTTCTTGGTTACAACAACACAACAAGGATGAGCTATCTGAAAAGTTGCGCGCCATCATTGTGCGCAGTGTGATGCCCAACTTTTATGAAGAGGAAGCGATTGCTGAGCGTTTGACGACTGATTGTTACTTGCGCAATTTAAACATTGTGCGCCAGTATTTGGTCACAAAGAACTTTGAGCTTTGGACAAAGGATCAACCCAACAGGGACTTTATTCAGCGCTTCAACGCTCCGCTAACGGAAGTCAATGCCTTCTACAGTCCTGTAACGAATACCATTACCATATTTGGTGGCATATTGCATAAACCCTTCTATGATCAGCGCTTTCCAGAGCTTGCGCTCTATGCAACTGTTGGACTCATTGCGGCGCATGAGCTTTCGCATGCCATTGATGTCAATGGTCGTTTGTTTGATAAGGATGGTTCACTCATGAGGCGCGAGCCGTGGAGCAGCGCAGAGCTCCAAGAGTTCAATAGGCGCACAGACTTATTGGTTCAGGAATACGAAGCGCCTTTTGGCTGCGATAATGCGCAATATGGACAACAAACGCTGGGTGAAGACATGTCGGACTTGAATGGTCTCAAAGCAGCCTATTATGCTTACTTTAATCGACATCCAGATGCCACAAGACAACAGAAACAATGGTTCTTTATCATTTTTGCGCAAATGTGGGCCGAATCATACACAAAGGAGCAGTATTGCGAAAGGGTAAAGAATGATGTGCATGCCATTGCTGCATATCGCGTCGACAAGACGCTGCGACAGCTCAAGGAGTTTCGAGAGGCTTTTAACTGCAAAGATGGCGATAATATGGTGAATGCAAATTCGGCAGTGATTTACGGGGAATAAATGGAGGGTTGGAAGTTTGAGTGGGATCGTTACGCGCGCATGTGGCACAACGAAAGTTGTGCGTGTGGAGGTTGTGGTGGACGTTCTGCCAACACGTGTAAATGTGCAAGGAAGCGATTTAAGCGTGCTTGGAACGAGCGGCACAATGTTCCAAAGTTATCAGAGAGAGTCAAGATACTCGAAGAGAGAGTAAAGATACTTGAAGAAGCACTTTTGAAAAAATAAAAAAAAATGGAGGAGTGGGTTACAGTATTATTGTTGATGTTTATTGTTTGGTACGCTTATGATGCTGTTTACAAATCACGTTGTTGTACCAAATGTGGTGAATATTTAGTTGGCACTCAAGGGTTGCATAATTGCAAAAATAAATCATTAAACTAAAACTGACTAATGAGTGAAAAAGTCGCGCAAGAGTGTTTTTACACGCACATTATCCCACTGCTGCTTTGGGACGATGTACTACACTTTAGCAACACGAATCGAGCATCGCTTGTGCTCGTCAACAAACACACTAACATGTGCGTCAAAAGCTGGACATTTCCTCGAACATACATTCAAGCGTTGTGTGATGGGTGTGATTGGCAGAAACGTTGCGCGGAAACCATTTTGACGAGCATGATTCTTTTTGCGCCGAGAAAATGGATGATACGCGGCGCGCGACGCTGTGGAAAGACTTTTTTTGCCATGATGATCCTAAACAAAGTATTGTCATCACAATACATTACACGAGACAAACGAACTATGGAGCTTGTGAGGTGTGCCGCATCAGATGTGCCTTTGAGTTATCATGCGTTTCAATTGACCATTTTAGATAATGCTCATCGCCACAAGGAAGATTACAACTACGACAAGTTTTTGCATCATGTGATTATTTTGACAAATGACGTGAATGGGGTACGGCGAAACACACAAAAAGACATTCCAAATTGCACCGAAATGATTTTGAAATAGAAGGGTTAAAGTAATGTCTTTGCGACTTCTTGCGGCATCTTCACTCATTGGTCTTATTGTTTATGATTTTGGTTACTGGAAAGGCCAGTATGACGGACGACGAATGGGCGCCGAGGATACACTTGATGTATTAATGGGACGGCGTTTGGCAGCCAATGAGTGGCAAAGGGAAGCGAAAAAGTTATTTGATTCAAAATAAAAAATTATGGCAAAGAGGCTCCGCGAAGAACTTGAAAACATTGAAACAGAACATCTTTCTGTTGAAGATGTTGCAGAAAAATGGTTAATTGATCATCCTCCTCCAACCGAGTCACAATGTATGGAAAAATTTGCGGATGCTTTTAGCAAAGCGATTGTTCGGATCATGAAAAGTCGATATCCAACCAAATCTATCGAGATTGAATTGCACGATCGATATGTATCTTTTGACACACAACAAGCTGTTTATTATGATCAAGCACTACTAGATTGGTCAAACATTACAACATTAGGCCTGCGAAACATAATACGCAACAAAACATCCGAGTTGCGATCAAGAGTGAGGAAAATGGCACCTGATGTATTATTGGAACTAGTTTCTGAGCTCAAAGTGACTCGTGTGTTTGAGCATTCCAACGATAGAGGAGACACAATTGTGTCCGTATCTGTTCCGACGTATAAAATTTCTTATTAAAATGGAGGGTGACCTCAAATTATTGGAAACGCTTTTAGATCGTTTGCCGCTGCATCTCATTAATCAATATGTCTCAAAAAATCGACAGAAACGAGAAGAACAACGAAAGCAAAAGTTTCAGAAGCATTTGAAACCCCAATGGCAACTGAAAACGTTTACAGCCGAGTATATAGAAATTGTTAACGGTCATCGCGTGTTTGGATTTGAAACACAATTCAAGCATTTCTATCTCAGAATTAGAAGTAACGACGAACAATCAGAACTGTTCTTTCGAAGAGACAACAAATTCAACAAGTTTCATTGTAATTTAATTCGAGAAAGCAGAACGGACTTGACGCCGCTGCTATTTGAATGGATAAAGGTTTGCGACGAAGGAAAGACACTTTTGATGGACAACAAACCAGCTGTATTCGTAGATATCGAAAAAACCATGTTTTGGGAGTTATATCTTTACAACAAGAGAGTCTGGAGCGATGCGCCTCTATGGTACATTCGGCGCGAAGCCTATACATGTTTAGCGATTCATAAGTTTAGAAGCGATTCGCTCATTGCTCGCTTGCCCAAAGATGTGCTCAAATTAATTTTAGAAAAATTGTGGGAATAAAATGGAGCTCATTTTCCCAACGCATTGCACAACTTACACACACGAAGGTTATTGCTCAGACAATGAATGTGTTTCTGAAGATGAAAGTTATCCAAAACCTTCACATCGAAGACCTTTTGACTTTTTCTGTGTCAAACTGTCTGACTTTCAGGCCAAGGTGTATCTTGTGAACCAAAACAACGAACATGAGCTGCACAGAATCTTTGATGTTGTTATTGGATATGCATTAGGTGTGGGTACAAGTGATGCTGATTCTGGATATTGCCGCCCTTCGAAATCCGGAAGACATCATGAACTGGAAGTACGAACGATAAGTGGTAGTTTACCAACAATTCGGCGCGATGAAAAGGTTGAATACTTTCATTATACAATGCTTTTTACAGATCCACCGTACAAGAGAGTCAGAAAAGCTCGAGTTCATGTGCGCAGTTGGTTTATGCCTTTTGTGATCGCCGCGCTTCAGTGTCTTCGGCCGCTGTTGAAGGAATTGCGACAAAAGATTCTTTTGATATATCTCGAGGAAGCGTATCATTTATTACAAGGGTTTTGAGGTTTCAAAATTTCCAAAGACACCGTTATCAAAATGATCATTGGAAGTAAATTCGTAATTGCAATCCATACATGCTAACCAATGAACATTCCATATGTATGCCAAAGCCTTAGCAAGCTCTTTCGATACAAAACAGCGACTATGTATCGTGTCTGTGAGATAAAAAACTGATTGAAACAAATTAATCTCATGATAAAATCTAACACTGTAACGAAATCGGTGAAAGTCGGCGAATCGCTCATAAATCTGATACATGTAATTTGTAAACCAATCTACAGTGATTTGGCTCGGAATTCTCTGACATAGATAATGTCTTGTGATATCTAAATTTGCAGTTCTTTTGACAACAGATTCAATACACGAAACGTAGAGCTTTCCTTTACCCAAAAAATTTCGGGCATAAGAGAGATCTATAGATTCTATAAATTTTTCGGGATGATTCCACGCGTCTTCTGACATGATCACATCAACATAACATCGTACACCATACATTGCAGTTTGATATTCGCTTGTATCCATAATGTACCCTTCTTTTGCAGTAATGAACAAAATTTCAGGCGCCAAGGCTGTGTTGTCGCCATTCAAAACACAAAGTAAATACAACCCCGAAAAAATCACATCCTCTTCGCCTAATGATGGTGCGTCTGACATTGCATTCATAGCATGACGATAGGTTGAATACGATGCAGTCTTGACTCTAATGGATTTGCATGTCTTTCGGAGCGCAATGAGTGATGCGGTGCTGAGATGTTTGAATAACACACGCCAACAATCTGTTTCACAAAAACACCTCTCGAAACTCATTTAATTATTAACTTTATCAGCTCATCCGACTTTAGGAGTCCAACAAGCGCTTCAATAAATGTGGCCTTTTGCTTGACGCTCAACGTATCATTGAAATGCACAATAACATCGTCTTTTGGAAATAGTTCATCGTACACGCGCGCCAGATATTTGTCCGACAAACAGACGCCGCGCCATTTTTGATAGTCTTCTGGAGTCAATTGTTTCTCATAAGCCTGTTGTGCTAATTGAAGCGCAAGAACCGCATCGCCCACATAGGCCAACCGACGATTGCTGGGCAAATTAATTGAAAATTCAGTTCTATTCACAATGCTTTCATCAACACAAACCAAATGCACATCAGGATGTTCAAAACGTTCTGCAACCTTTGCGGCTTTGAGTAGCAACACATCTGGAAGCTTTGAGAATTCTGTGCGTTTGGACTGCTTGAGGTTATCTTGATAGCTTGTAATTTTCATAGCATCACACAGTCGTGACAGACCCTCTTCTTTGCGCGATAAATTGCTGCCGCATTGTATTCCACTGGGCGCCGAATAAATTTCAGAATTATGTGCCTTTTGACATCTTTGGGTAGTTGCAGCTGATTGACAGCCCAGATTTCAAATATTAATTGACGCTGAAACCATGCAAAGTCTTCTTCAAATTCTTTATGGAACTTTTTAATCCTCTCGTAGCCTTTATTACGTGCTTGTCCGCACGCAAATCTTTCGCAATGAGAATCATCCCTGCCGCAAAAGTCACATACATGAGAAGGATGAAAAAAATACGCTTTAAATGATCTCATGTCATTATCCCAAATGTAAGTCCAACAGTTTTCGGAATCTTCAGACCTATTGACCTTATGAGTTATGCTGCGATCAGTTATTAAAAGCTTGCAAAAATTACACGTATCAGAAGCCCTCATAATGATTGCTGTATTTTTATTACTTTTTGGCATTTCGGCAGCTCAGGTGCCTCAATGCATCTACGTTTGCGCGCCGACAGTGGCCAATGCGACTTGCGAGGCCGTATGCGATCCGCCTCAATGTGAAAATGTGTGTTTGATACCCAATACACCATGTAATCCGCCGCGCTGTTCGACTCAATGCTCTTCAGTGGTTAATACGACCCAATGTCCATTGTGCGATGCGGTTTGTGAGCCTCCGCAGTGCTCGGGATCGTGCGAAATTCAGTGTCAACCGCTCAATTGCGCTTGGAAGTGCTCAAAACCAACAACAACGCCACCTTGTCAGTGGATGTGTGAGCGTCCAGAATGCGAAGCTTCTGTGGGATTCATGACTGTTCCGACTTTTGCGCTTTTGATGTTGATAATGATGCTATAAAAAATAAAAATTAGAAGGGTCATGATAAACGTTATTGTGCAGGAAGTACATCGTGATAGAAGCTTTTTCTTCTTTCAAGGTCGACTACCAGAGAGCGACGTGGAAGTGCTACCAAACATGATGAATTGGGATCTTGCAAAAAGGTTGGAATGCATAAACGGACGCGACACGCGCGAAAAAGAAGTGCTCCGAAAGTTTTACAAGTACGTTCGTGATCCCACAAATGGCAAATGGGTTGAAGATGGATATTTGTTTGAGCCCGTTTTGACACTCCAAGGAACGTTCAAGTACATGCCGTGTCATATTGTCATTTTCGGCGGATGGTTTTAAAATTAATACAATTTTTCATTTTTAGCGCATGAATCTACCAAGTCTTGAAAGTCAGATTGAAACTTGCGATTTGTTATGGAATCGCGACAAAAGTAGCGCAAGTACACCAACGGCCACACTTGAATCTCTTTGATCTTCTTCAGATAATAAAAGTGAAATACTCGTCCAGCCTGGCTCTCCACAACGACATCATAAGACGCATCAACCTCTGCGAGCACTTCCTTCAAATGTGTCTTGTCCAAATACACTAATCTGGTGCCAAACTTGTCCAATACCGGAATATGACGTTCATACATCTTTTCCAGTATGGACGACATGGTTTTTGTGCGCGACAATTGTGTTGTGCTGCAGGGAGTTCTTATCTTTTGAGGCCTCTCAAAAGGCGCACAAGTTCTTGCACCGCTTGTGTCATAAAAGATAATGTGCTCCTTGAGACGATCCCAATGCTGTCGAATGTAATCCAGCTCAATTTGTGTTGCTGGTCCAACGCCTTCTCCAATCACAAAGTGAATGGTACCCGACCACTTTGTAACGGTGAGCTCCAATAGCTTTATGCAGCGATGAACCAATTCATGCTCATGACCTACAGGATGCTTACCCACAACATCCGCAAAGTCTTCGAAACGCTGCGAAAACTCGCCTTTTGGACGCTCTTCAGTGTTGCGATGTTCATCGTTGTAGACATCCGCAATGGCAGGGAGTGCATCACTGCAACTTGAAAACTGTTGGAAAGGCCCTAGCAAATCAATATCGGGATAGTTAAGCTGCAGCACTCTTCGATGCAACTTTTGCCCAAAGAGAAGATCTCCGCGCTTCCAGTAATCCGAGAATACACCAATCTTCAGAGGCTCTTGATACACATCACCATAGAGTCTTGGTGCACTTTTGATGTCTTCTGCAATGTTTCCACTGTATGTGCATCCAATCTGTCGAGCTGTCTCAAATTGATCTCCAAAGAATGGACAAACAATTGCTTTGATGCCCTTACTCAACGTCAAGAGCTCAGCGTAGGTATTGCCGCCGCCATGAAACAGTACAGCGTCCGCAATGTTCATGTAAGATATGAGGTCATTAGTCTCAATGGACGATTTGACAAATGCAGATAATCCAATGTAAATGACTCGATACCCCTCGAGGGTTGCAACATCTGCAAGAACTCGTTTGACCTTTTCGTCGTATTCAGTATAGCGCGGTACAACAGTTCCAAAAGTAACAATGAGAATGGGAAGAGATGTATCGATATTAAGCACGTTAGTTTTGAGCTTTGGAAGCACAAACTGCACATGAGGCGCAAGAGCCGTTGGGTGCGGAGGTCTCAGAACCCAATACATTCTTTCAATGGGTAGATATCCATCAGAACATGTGCTTCCGGGGCCTTCGTCAGGTTTCAGAGTTGCTGGAATGTAACACACTGCTGGAACACCCAAGCGTAACGCAACTTCGCGTCCCTCGAGCGCAAAAAAGTCATAGATAATCAAATGCGGTTGATATTCATAGACGGAACAATGCAGAACATCAACAAGCTTCTTGGATCGCTCTTCATTGAACACTTTTGCGACATGTGAAGGTTTTGACGCGTTATATGTCAAAATGACATCACCAGACGCAATGGGATCATCTTTGTATCGAACTACAAAGGTTTTGTGATCCGATGAAGGCAAATGATCATGGATATGATTAATGTGGCCGGGGCCAGGAGTGGAAATAACAGCGACCCTCATTTTTTTTTTACAAATTTACTTGAATCTTGCGCTGAACAAGTCTGGTGGACATGCCCTGCTTGATTTGCATCTTATTCATTGCAACGTCGCCGGCATCTCCAGATTCAGGAGGCGCAACGTAGACATCGGCCGCAGAAGTGCGCTGACCTCCAGCGTACTGAAGGAGCAAGAGAACGACGGAAATCAAAAAGACGGTAAAAGGCACCATGAGCATCGGAACGCAAATGTACCAAGCCTGAGGCACAATACCAGCAACGGAAACATTAGCGCCGGGGTTTCCAGCAGTCACAATGAGCGAAGCAAGGTACTGAGGTCCAGTAAGTGTCGGGGTTCCAAAGGCTGCACACACCAGAGTCATGACAAAGATGGCTAGCATGGTAGACTTGACCTTGCGCATATGGTTGTGCTTGGCATTCTCGTTATCGTTACGGTACAAGTGGTTGAATACGTAAGCGTACACAACAACAAAGGCTCCGAAAAAGACCATGGGGTAAGCATTTGAGCTTGCAGCAACGTTGATGACCTGAGATCCAGGAGCAACGCCCAAAGCCCAGACAATAGCTCCAGCAACGACATAGCCTCCAGCCTGAGAGACTCCATAGAACAAAAGGGCAGTCACAAAGCCAACCTGTCGCAACCAAGCGACGGAAAAGCTAATTTCCCACAAGACAAAAGTGGGCAAACGGTCGTCATAGGTCCAAGTGGCCGAGATGGCATAAGCGCCAGCGGCCGTGATGGCCAGAACAAAGTTCTGCAAAAAGGTTGCCGGTCCAACAGCAACGCCGAGCTGTCCCCAAATGGCCAAAAAGACCCATCCGTGAAAAAGGGACGCAAAGAGATTGAGGAAGAAGATAATCATGGACTCCCACCAGGCAGGCGCATTGCTGCTGGCGTCAAAGGGCTTGAACAGCACATTCATCCACCATTCGCGGCTCATGGAGCTCAAGCGCGGCAATTGCACGACGGGGTTCAGAGCCCCAACGAGCCCGCGCTTGGGCGCAGCATAATAAGGCGAATCGCTCATTATTTTTACAAAATCAAAAGAGTCTTTTATTTTAATAATTAGCGCTCGCAGAACCACTGGACCGTGCACCAGTTGCGCTTATCGGGAAGACACGTCTTGTTTGCCATATAAAAGTCACGTTTTGTAATGACTCCATTCTTATCGTAGTCGCAATATTCAATAATTGTTGCACCGCTTGTGCGCGAAACAAACAAGAATGGTTTAACGTACCAAGGAACGTAGCGGCTAAAAGCCTCATCAATTTCTTGTTCAGTAATCTTGTCATCCTTGGGGTTGACATCCACATTGTTTTTCAAGCACGTATACACATCATCACGCGTGTACGTGCAGGATTCGTCCCAGATGGGCGGCAGCGCAACGACCACAGAGGCAAAAAGAGCCAAAAAGAATACCATTTTTTTTT
>Ga0268298_10002704_pt1 | contig 19065 bp, 16 predicted proteins | sample WWTPWeurt_MetaG_FD_194462 | JGI IMG/M metagenome (GOLD analysis project Ga0268298, IMG submission 194462) | Activated sludge microbial communities from WWTP in Nijmegen, Gelderland, Netherland - WWTP Weurt | ecosystem: Engineered > WWTP > Aerobic digester > Activated sludge | place...
CTTCAAGGCGTCTTGCGGATGGCCGGTGGCGATCATGGTGCGGCTTTCGGTATCGAGGTAGATCGAATTGTTGCCGATGCTGAGGATGCTGGCCAGTTCGTGGGTGATGACGACGATGGTGGTGCCCAGGCTGTCGCGCAGTTCCACGATCAATTCATCGAGGCGGCGCGCCGTCAGCGGATCGAGGCCGGACGAGGGTTCGTCGATGACCAGGATGTCCGGGTCGAGCGCCATGGCCCGCGCCAGCCCGGCGCGCTTCTTCATGCCGCCGCTCAATTCCGCGGGATAGAAGTCCTCGAAACCGGCGAGCCCCACCAGCGCCAGCTTGAAGGCGACGATCTCGTCGACGCGGGCTTGAGGCAGGCCGGTGTATTCGGCGATCGGCAGCGCGACGTTTTCCGCCAGCGTCAGCGAGCTCCACAGCGCGCCGCCCTGGAACAGGATGCCGAGCCGGCGCTTGAGCCGTTGTTGCACCGCCTCCCCGGAATTCCAGAAATCCTCGCCGCCGTAGCGCACCGAGCCGGCCGCGGGCCGCTGCAGGCCGACCAGGGCGCGCATCAGCGTGGTCTTGCCGCAGCCGTTGCCGCCCATGACGACGAAGATGTCGCCCTTGTTCACCGTGAAATCGAGGCCGCGCTGGACGACGAAATCGCCATAGGCCATGGACAGGTCGCGTACCTCGATGTGGGGAAGGGCATCCATGCCTCAGATACCGAGCTGGTAATAGACGATGGTCATGATCGAGGCCGCGATGGTGATCAGCAGGATGGCGGTGACCACGGCCGAGGTGGCGGCATGGCCCACGGCCTCGGCGCTGCGACCGCACTGCATGCCGCGCAGGCAGCCGGCGAAGGCGATCATCGCGCCATACACAGTGCCCTTGGACAGGCCCACCGCGAACTGCTTGAACTCCAGCGCGCGCAGGGTTTCGGTGTAGTACTCGAAGACGCCGATGTCGAAGATGGTGACCGAGACCAGCAGGCCGGCCAGCATGCCGATGAAGCCCGAATAAAGCGTCAGCAGCGGCACCATCAGCATCAGCGCCAGCATGCGCGGCAGCACCAGGAAGTCGATGGCGGAGATGCCGAGCACCTGGTAGGCGTCGATCTCCTCGTTGACCTGCATGGTGCCGAGCTGGGCGGCGAAGGCGGCGCCGGTGCGGCCGGCGATGATGATGCCGGTCATCAGGGCGCCGACCTCGCGCACCATGCCGATGGCCACCAGGTCGGCGATGAAGATCTGCGCCCCCACCAGTTTCAGCTGGTCGGCGCCGAGGTAGGCGAGGATCAGGCCGACCAGGAAGCTGATCACGGAGACGATGGGCAGGGCGCGCGGCCCGACTTGCTCGATTTCCAGCCACAGGTCGCGGGCGCGGAAGCGGGCGCGGCCGGAAACGAGGCGCAGCAGCGACAGCACCACCTCGCCGAGAAAGGCCAGCATCTGCGGCGCACCGCGGAAAAATTCCAGCGTCGCCGCGCCAACCCGTGCGAACGTTCCCTGCGCGCCGCCGTCACGCGCGGCGAGTTTCTGCTCCGGTACGGCCGCCGCCATCGCCAGCAGGCGTTGTGCGCCGGCCGGCAGTCCGCCGACATCGAGCGTGATGCCCTGTTCCGCACACGACTTGCCGATTACGGCGACGAAGGTCAGCAGGCCCGAATCCCAGTCGCTGAGGGTGGTGGCATTGAAGCCGAGGCGGCGGGCCGACGTCGGCAACCGGGCCAGCAGCGTCCCGGCAGAGGGCAGTTTCTGGTCGATGCACCAGCGCCCGCCGAGCACGATGAACAAGGTGCCGGAGTTGTCGGCGTCGCCCGGGCGCAGGTCGAGCTGCCATGCGGGCGCAACGCTCATGGCCCGTCCGTCGGTTTTACTTCTTGCCGAATCCGCCGAGCAGGGCGGCGACGGGCCGCTGCGGCCGGGTCGGGGCGGGTTTCGCGGCGGCGGCGGCGGGGTCGCCGGCGGCGGGCTTGCTGACGTAGGGCTTGCTGGGGTCGAAGTCCAGCTTGGGCAGGCGCGGGTCTAGCCTGGGCACGTGGGCGACGGGGCTGGGCAGCTCGCGTCCGGCCGGCTTGACGCCGTCCAGCGTCAGCGCGCGGTCGCGCTCGCGGGCCTTCTCGCGGGCGCGCTCGAGGTGTTCGCGCTTGTGGCCGCGATTGCTCGGCGCACGCTCGGGCGGCGCGGAGGCCAGTTCGGCGAAGCCGCTGATCTCGACGCGCTCGATCTGGCGCTTGATCAGCTTTTCGATGTCGGCCAGGCGCTGTTTTTCCTCCGGCGCGAACAGCGAGGTGGCGTCGCCGTGCTTGCCGGCACGGCCGGTGCGGCCGATGCGGTGCACGTAGTCCTCGGCGGTATGCGGCAGTTCGTAGTTGATGACGTGGGGCAGGTCGTCGATGTCGAGGCCGCGCGCGGCGACGTCGGTGGCGACCAGCACGCGGATCCTGCCGGACTTGAAGCCTTCCAGCGCTTCGGTGCGCTGCTGCTGGCTCTTGTCGCCGTGGATGGCGTCGGCGGCAATGCCCTGGCGCTCGAGGTATACGGCCAGCCGGCTGGCGCCGAACTTGGTGCCGACGAAGACCAGCACCTGCTTGGCCTTCTCCTCGTCGTGGGTCAGCAGATGCACCAGCAGGCTGCGCTTCAGGTCGGCGGCGACCGGGTAGACGCGGTGGGTGATGGTCTCGGAAACCGCGTTGCGGCGCGCCACTTCGATCAGTTGCGGCGCCTTCAGCATGCTGTCGGCGAGGTTCTTGATCTCGTTGGAGAAGGTGGCGGAGAACAGCAGGCTCTGGCGCTCCTTCGGCAGCATGCCGAGGATGCGCTTGATGTCGGGGATGAAGCCCATGTCCAGCATGCGGTCGGCTTCGTCGAGCACCAGCACCTCGACCGAGGCGAAGGAGACGCTTCTCTGCTCGACGTGGTCGAGCAGGCGGCCGGGCGTGGCGACGACGATCTCGCGGCCTTCGCGCAACTGGGCGATCTGCGGCTTGATGTCCACGCCGCCGTAGATGCAGACCGAGCGCAGCGGCACATGCTTGCTGTAGGTGACCACGCTCTCATGCACCTGCATGGCCAGTTCGCGGGTCGGCGCCAGGATCAGCGCGCGTACCGGGTGGCGCGCCGGCGAGGGCGAAGACGTGGCGTGCCTGGCCAGGCGCTGCAGCAGCGGCAGGGTGAAGCCGGCGGTCTTGCCGGTGCCGGTCTGCGCCCCGCCCATGACGTCCTTGCCGGACATGATGATGGGGATGGCCTGGGCCTGGATCGGCGTCGGGTGGGTATAGCCCGCGTCCTTTACCGCACGCAGCAACTCCGGCAGCAGGCCGAGGTCGTCGAAGCTTATGCGGGGAGGCTCGGAAGTCGGCGCCGGCGATACGGCGGCTGCGTCGACGGGAATGGCGGGCGTGATGCTTGTGTCGTTGTCGTTCAATGGAACTCCTGAATCGGCCGCTTCGCGGCCCACGGCCGGCTTTGCACAGCCAGCCGGCTGCGGCGGCGCAAAGCATGCTTTGCGAAACCCCGCCTCGCCCCTTTTCAGGGGAACCGGTTCAGGCGGCGAAGCGCTTGAGGGAAATGCGGCGGAATGCCGAATCGGGCGCCAACCGGCAGGGCGCGCAAGCCCCGTATTGTATTACAGGCCGCGGCCGGCCGTGGCAAGGGTTGCGGCGGACCTCACTTGAACAGCCCCTTGACGGCAGAGCCGGCCTTGGCGGCTGCGCCGGATTGCAGCAACTTCTCGAAGTTCACCGCGCCCGCGAGCTTTGCCGTCACGGCGGCGGCCACTTGCTGCCCCAGTTCACCGGGAGTCAGGCCGCCCCTGGCCTTGCCGAGGTTCCTCAGGGTGATGTCCGGCAGAACGACGCTCACGGTCTTGTCGCCCAGCAAGGCGGCGCTGGCCTGTGCCCTGGCCTGGCGGATGGTCAGCTCTTCGACGATGAGCCTGGTGCCGCCCTTCTTCTTGTTCTCGGCGGAACCGAGATAGCTCGCAATGTTCTTCTGGATGGCATCGAAGTTGGTCATCGTGCTGCCCAATTCGTAATTCAACTCGGGCGCGATGATCGCAATGCGGCGGATCACGATGACGTCCCTGGCCACCGAGGCGATGTCGATGTGGACATCGATCCGTCCTATCTTCATCGCGTGAGGGGTCCTGAAGCCCGACGGATTGCCGATCACCAGGTTGCCGAGCGTGCCCTTGCCGTCGGCAGGCGAGATCTTGACCTCATCGACCGCGACCTTGGTCTGCGTCATGGCGCTGCCGTAATTTGCGATGGCGCGTTTGATCAGGCCGTCGATGTTGCCGGAAAGCCAGAACACCGCGCCACCGGCGATGGCGACGACGACGAGCAGGGCGGCCGCGAGTTTCTTCATGATGGATTTCCCAACAGGTTCAGCGTGACATGGAACAAGGCATGATCCGGGTCGCACAGCGCCTCCACGCTCGCCAGGTGGTGGCGATCGGGCAGGGGCAGGTCGCGCCGGAAACAGTGTGGCCAGGCTTCGCGGATGAGGCGGTTCTGGCGCTTGAATTCGCTGCTTTCGGCGTTGCCGACGGCAGTGAACAGGGGCAGGGGAAGTGCGGGGCGATAGGCGACCGGGCTGACCCGCTGCGCGGTCGCATCATCCAGCCGGAGGTCGTCCTGCAGGAAGGGGGTGCGGACCAGGGGTTGCAGGTCGTACAGCCCGGAAATGCAGGTCGCGCCGCGCAGCAGGTCCCGCGGCAGGTCGCCCGCCATCAGCGGCCAGTCGGCCGCCAGCATCATGGCGGCAAGATGCGCGCCGGCGGAATGGCCGGCCACCGCGATGCGGCGCCGATCGATGCCGAGTTCGGCTCCGTGGCGGTAGAGCCACGCCATGGCACGCAGCATCTGCCGCACCATCTCGGCGATCGGGGTGGCCGGGGCCAGGCCGTAGTTCGGCATGGCCACCGCGACGCCGGCCTTGACGAAGGTCGGCGCGAGGAAGGAAAAATCCCGCTTGTCCAGCGAACGCCAGTAACCGCCGTGGATGAAGACCAGCAGCGGCGCGTTCGGCACGGCGGCGGGATAGAAGTCGAGCGTTTCCGCCGGCGAGGAGCCGAAATGGCAGTCCGCTTCCCAGCGCAGCCCGTCGCGAGCGAGGCGCGAGTCGGCGCGCCACCGCTCGAAGATCTCCGGATGGTCCGGGATCGCGGCACGGGCGTTGTACTGGTGGTCGAGTTCTTGTGGGGTCAGCATGCGTAAGCCTCGCCGATCCGCGTTCCGGTCGGCTGCGCCATAGAATAGCCGTCCCGCGAACAAAATGGAAACGGCCGCAATGGACTACGCGATGCTCGGCAGCAGCGACCTTCGGGTTTCCCGGATCTGCCTTGGCACCATGACCTTCGGCACGCAGAACAGCGAGGCGGATGCCCATCGGCAACTCGACGTTGCAGTGGCCCATGGCATCAACTTCATCGACACGGCGGAAATGTATTCCGTGCCGCCGAACGCCGAAAGCTATGGCAGGGCCGAGACCTGCATCGGCAACTGGCTGAAGCGCCAGGCGCGCGACAGGATCATCCTCGCCACCAAGATTTCGGGGCCCGGGCGCAGCCTGAACTGGATCAGGAACGGCGACCTGGCCTTCAACCGGAAGAACATCCGCGCCGCCATCGAAGGCTCGCTGGCGCGGCTGCAAACCGATTACGTGGACCTGTACCAGTTGCACTGGCCGGACCGCAACACGCCGATTTTCGGCCAGTATCGATTCGATCCCGGGAAGGAGCGCGACTTCGTGCCGCTGGAGGAAACCCTGGCGGCGCTGGCCGAACTGGTCAAGGAAGGGCGCGTGCGCCATGTCGGCCTGTCCAACGAGACGCCATGGGGCGTGATGGAGTTCCTGCATCAGGCGGAGAAGCACGGCTTGCCGCGCGTGGTTTCGGTACAGAATGCCTACAGCCTGCTGAACCGGACCTGGGAAATGGGCCTGGCGGAAATCGGCTTTCGCGAGAACGTCGGCCTGCTGGCCTATTCGCCCCTGGCGTTCGGCCTCCTGTCGGGCAAGTACCTGCGGAACGCCCATGCCGGCGGCCGGCTCAACCTGTTTCCGGGTTTTGGCCAGCGCTATGCGAAGCCCAATGTCGAGCCCGCCGTGGCGGCCTATATCGAACTGGCAAGCGCCAGCGGCCTGACACCGGTTGAACTCGCCCAGGGATTCGTCGCCAGCCGCCCGTTCGTGGCCAGCACGATCATCGGCGCCACGACCCTGGAACAACTCGGCGAGGATATCGCCGCTTGCGCGGTATCGCTTGGGGATCAGCTATTGCAGCAGATCGAGGCGCTGCATCTGCGTTACGGCAATCCGGCGCCTTGAGGTACGGCGGCGGATTACTTCTTCGCCGCCACCTTGGTAGCGCTGGTCTTGAGGGCCGCCAGCAAGTCGTACAGCTGGCTGCGCTGCTTTTCGTCCATCCCGGCGAAGAGTTCGACCACCCAGGTCTCGTGGGCCTCGGCCATCTTGCGAAAGCTGCGGCGCCCCTCCGGCGTCAGCTTGACGATGTAGGCGCGGCGGTCATTCGGGCTGTCTTCGCGCACCACCAGCTTCTCCGCGACCAGCTGGTCGGTGATGCCGGTCACGTTGCCGCCGGTCACCATCATGCGCTTGGACAGTTCGCCCATCTTGAGCCCCTGCGGGGATCGCTCCAGCTGGGCCATCAGGTCGAAGCGCGGCAGCGTGATGCCGAACTCGGCACGCAGGCGCGAGCGGATGTGGTTCTCGATCAGGTTGGTGCAGGCCAGCGTGCGCAGCCAGAGCCGCAGGTCGGGCGCATGCTCGGAGGAGGCGCGTGTTTCGGTATCGGTGGCGGCATGTTTCTTTGGCATTGGTATATGGCGCTGGGATGCGCTGCCCGGTTGATATATCGATGTCTAAAATATCAAAAGACGCCGGATTCCGCAACCGGCATCGGCGCCGGTGCCGGCGCCGGACCCGGAAATTCAGGCGAAATCCGGGTTGATCACCGCGCGCAGTACGGTTTGTGTCGCGCCGTCGCGTTCCCTGCCGGCGAACCACCAGACGCCGCCCTTCTTCACCGCCCAGTCGGCCTCCTCGCCGGCAAGCAGCAGCGCGGCGACGCGCCCCAGGGTGGGCTGGTGGCCGACGATCAGCACCGCGCCGCTGCGGTCGGGCCAGCCGGCGGCCTTGAGCAGGTCGCCGGCGGAAGCTCCGGTGCCCAGCCGCGGCTCGATCTCGTAGGGCAGTTCCAGCGCGTGCGCCGTTTGCTGGGTGCGCTCGGCCGGGCTGACGAGAACCGTCCGTTTGCGCGGCAGGTTCCGCTGCAGCCAGAGCGCGACTTTTTTGGCCTGCTTTTCTCCGCGTGCCGTAAGGCGTCGCTTGCCGTCGGGAAGGCCGGCATCACCTTCCTCGGCTTCGGCGTGGCGCCAGAGTATCAATTCCATGGTCTTGCCTCCAATCTCCGCCCGATCATGCCGTCGTTTTGTTGCGAACCCGTTAAGCGGCCGCAAGCGGCGGCAGCTGCAGCCGGGCGAGACGGCCGAGTTCGGGCGTGATGCTTTCGAGCAAGGCCGCGTAACGCGGTCCGTGCCAGCCGCCGATCAGCGTGACGGCCTCGCGCAGGCGGGGATCGTCTCCCGCGCAATCCATCAGCAGGGCGCCGGCATTGGCCAGGTCGTTGAGCTGGCCCAGCGTGTCCTGGATCGCGGCAAGCCGCTGCAATGCCGGCGCGAAGGCGCGTTCGCGAGCCAGCGGCGCGAAGAATTCCAGCGCATAGCGCAGGCGCTTGACGCCGATGCGCAGGGCATGCAGCGTGGCCGGCTGCTCGAGCCTCGCCGCCGCCGCCAGCCTGCGCAGTTTCTTGCGCAGGCGCCGCAACCTTCCGGTGGCGAAGCCTTGCAGGGGTATCACGGCGCCGGTGTCAGCCGCCGGTTCCGGGTGCAGTGATTCGAGCGCGGCCAGCAGCGTGCGGCCATAGTCGGGCGCCGCAAGCAGTGCCAGCGCCTCCGCGCGCGCGGCATAGCGGCGGTTGGTGATGTCGCTGGCGAGGGCGGGCAGCCGCGGCTCGTTCGGCAGTGCGGATAACACCGGGTTGGCGATTTCGGTCAGCAGCACGTCGAGGTCGCGCGCGCGGCCGAGCTGCGTCATCAGTGCGGCAAGCGGCAGGCGCAGGGCGTCGGCAAGGCCGTCGCGCAGGACGGGTGCAAACAGCCGCAAGGCCGCGCGCAGCCTGCGCGTGGCGACGCGCATCTGGTGGATGTATTCCGGATCGTCGCTGGTCAGCGCACCGTGATGGTTCTGCTGCAGGTGTTCGAGGCAGGACAGGGCGATCCGGCGAAAGGCGTCCCCGGGCGGCATCTCTGCGGACAAGCCAACGGCCCCGGCCTTGAACGGCGCCGGCGGCGTGCCGGCATGCAGGCGATAGCCGCGCTCGGCCTTGGACAATACCGCGGGCGTCAGGGCCGCGCGCTGGGCGAGTTGCGTGGCGATCGCAAAGATGGCATGCACCGGCGCCGCGGCGAGTTCCAGTTCCACCTCGGAAATCGCTTCGCGGCGGCCGTCGGCGACGATCCAGCCGCGATCCAGCGTCAATAGCACCCTGCCCGGGGCGGCCGCAAACTCCCAGGTAATGCGGCGGAAACGTGTTTCGCAGATGGGCACGATGCGCGCCAGCAGCTTCGGCCGCTGCAGCCATTCGCGCACCGCCGGCTGTTCGATCGCGGAAAAATCGAAGTGCCCGGCGTAGGGGGTTTCCCACTCGGGCCGGCTCGACAGGCCGGCGGCCGAGGCACCGGCCAGCTTCACGGTTTGCAGCCAGAGGTGCCCCTTGCGGCGCAGGCGCAGGGCGATGCCGCGGCGACGCAGGGACAGGTCCTCGGTGTCGTAATAGATGTTGTCGAGGTTCTCGACATGGCGCCGCAGTGCCTGCTTCAGCAGCGGGTGCCGCAGGAAGCGCGCCTGGTGCTCTTCCGCCAGGGCCAGCTTGAGTTCCACTTCTTCAGCCATGCGTTCTCCGCTTACTCGTAGCGCAATGCTTCGATCGGCAACAGGCGCGAGGCCTTTCGTGCCGGGTAGTAGCCAAAAAACACGCCGATCGCGCCGGCAAAGCCCGCCGCGAGCACGATCGAACCGCCCGAGAGCTCGGTGCGCCAGCCGGCGAACTCGGCGATCGCCGTGGCGCCGCCGACGCCGAGCAGGATGCCGATGGCGCCGCCGATCAGGGAGAGCGTGACCGCCTCGACCAGGAACTGGGTCAGGATGTCCCGCGCACGCGCGCCGACGGCCATGCGCAGCCCGATCTCGCGCGTGCGCTCGGTCACCGAGACCAGCATGATGTTCATGATGCCGATGCCGCCCACCAGCAGCGACACCGAGGCGACCGCCGCGAGCAGCAGCGACATCACCTTCGACGAGGCTTCCTGGGCCTGGAGGATCTCGGACAGGTTGCGCACGTAGAAGTCGTCGTCCTGGCCGTTCTGCAGCCGGTGGCGCTGGCGCAGCAGTTCGCGCATGCGGGCCTCGGCTGCCGCCATGTCGGCGCCATCCTTGACCTTGACCATGATCGAGCCCACGCTGCGGCCGGCGGCAAATCTGCTGGCGCCGAGCACCCGCTTCCTGGCGGTGCTGATCGGCATCAGCAGGATGTCGTCCTGGTCCTGGCCCATCATGTTCTGGCCCTTGCGATCGAGCACGCCGATGATCGTCAGCGGTACCTTGTTGACGCGCACCACCTGGTCTACCGGGCTGGTTTCGCCGAACAGGTTCTGCGCCACGGTCTGCCCGATCAGGGCCACCTTGCCGGCACCGTTGATTTCCGCCTGTTCGAAGCCGCGGCCTTCGATCACCGCCCAGTCCCGCACCTGGAGGTATTCCGGCGAGGTGCCGTAGAAAACCGTGGACCAGTTGGTGTTGCCCAGCACCACTTGCCCGCTGCCGCGCAACGACGGCGCCGCGGCCTGGATTTCGTCGATCTCGCGGTTCAGCGCGTAGGCATCGTCCTCGGTGATGGTCGGCTGCGAACCGCTGCCGCCGCGGGCGCCGCCCGAGGTCATCGAGCCGGAAAGCACCATGATGATGTTGGAGCCGAGGCTGCGGATCTGGTCCTCGACGCGCGCCTGGGCGCCGTTGCCGACGGCGATCATGACAATCACGGCGGCGACGCCGATGATGATGCCGAGCATGGTCAGCGCGGAACGCAGCTTGTTGATGCGCAGGGCGAGCAGGGCGATGCGCAGGGTGGCCGCGAAGTTCATGGTTGGATCGCCGCGTCCTTGGCCGCATTCGTCCGGTCCTCGACCACCTTGCCGTCGCGGAAGGAAATGATGCGGCCGGCAAAGTCGGCGATGTCGTGTTCGTGGGTCACCAGCACGATGGTGATGCCCTCGCGGTTGAGCTGCTGCAACAGCGCCATGATCTCGACGCTGGTGTGCGAATCCAGCGCACCGGTCGGTTCGTCGGCGAGCACCAGCTGCGGATCGTTCACCAGCGCGCGGGCGATGGCGACGCGCTGCTGCTGGCCGCCGGAAAGTTGCGCCGGGTGGTGGTCCATGCGTTCGGCCAGGCCGACCTGGGCGAGGCGCTGCTCGGCGTGGCCTTGCCGTTCCGACGGCGGCATGGCGCCGTAGAGCAGGGGCAGGGCGACGTTGTCCAGGGCCGAGGTGCGTGCCAGCAGATTGAAGTGCTGGAAGACGAATCCCAGCTTGCGATTGCGCACCGCGGCCAGTTCGTCGCCCGAGAGCGCCGAGATTTCCTGGCCGCCCAGCCAGTAACTGCCGGCACTGGGGTGATCGAGGCAGCCGAGCAGGTTCATGAACGTGGATTTGCCGGAGCCCGACGGCCCCATCACGGCGACGAATTCGCCGGCCGCGATGTCGAGCGTGACACCGCACAGGGCCGGCACCACGGTGCTGCCCATGACGTAATCCTTGGCCAGCCCCTCGACCCGGATCAGCGGTTGGCTCATGGTGGAAGCCCTAGAACAGGCGCGGGCCGGGCATGCCGGAAGCCTTTGGTGCGGCTTGCTGGCCGACGATCACTTCCTGGCCTTCCTTGATGTCGCCCGAGATGATTTCGGTCATGCTGCCGTCGGTGAGGCCGAGGCGCAACTCGACGGCCCTGGGTTTGGCGTCCTCGCCGACGATCCAGATCCTTCCCGCGCCACCGCCGGCACCGGAGCGCACGGCCTGTGCTTCGCCGGCCATTTCGTCGTAGCGCTTCTTCTGCTCCGGCGTGAGAATCAGGGAAACACGTTCGCGGATTTCGGCGCGATTGCGTTCCTGCGCTTTGCCCTTTTCGGATTCCGGCAGGTCGCGCGCCACCCTGAACTTGTCGCGCATGCTGTCGTAGATGGCATCGATCCTGGCTTGCTGGTCTGCATCGAGCTTGAGCTCGGCAACCAGGCGCTCGCGCTGCTGGGCAAGGCCGCCACCGCCCGCACCGCCGCCGCCCGGGGCGGCAGAAGAAGTCGGCGCCGGCGACACGGCGACCGCGGCCTTCTTTTCGTCCCCGCTGCCGGCGGGGCGGAAACGCAGTGCCGCGTTGGGCAGCTTGAGCACCTTGTCCTTCTGCGCGGTGATGATCCGCACGTTGGCGGTCATCCCCGGCAGCAAGGTGAGGTCGGGGTTCGCCGCCGAGACCACCACGGTGTAGGTCACGACGTTGGAGACCACGGTGGCGGCCTTGCGCACCTGGCGCACCTCGCCTTCGAAGCGGCGGCCGGCAAAGGCATCCACCGTGAAACTGGCGGTCTGTCCGAGGCGGACGCGACCGACGTCGGCCTCGTCGATCGAGGTTTCCACCTGCATGTCCGTCAGGTTCTTGGCGATGATGAACAGTTCGGGCGCCTGCAGGCTGGCCGCCACCGTCTGCCCGGGCTCGATGCTGCGCTTGACCACGATGCCATCCACCGGGGCCTTGATCGAGGTGCGTTCCAGGTCGACGCGGGCCGCCGCCAGCTGGGCCTCGCGCTGGCGGACGATGGCTTCGCCGTTCTTCACCTGCGCTTCGGCCGACGCCAGGGAGGCGCGGGCCGCGTCGAGGGTGTTCTGCGCCGTGTCGCGTTCGGCCGGGGAGATGAAGTTCTTTTCCACCAGCGTCTTCTTGCGTTCGTAGTCGCGTTGGGCGTTGGACAGGCTGGCGCGGGCGCGCGACACTTCTGCCTGCTGCACGCCCTGCGCGGCGCGGGCTGCGTCTACATCCGCTTCGGCCTGGCGCACGCGGTGCTGGTAGGTTTCCGGGTCAAGACGCGCGATCAGCTGGCCGGACTTCACCGGCGAGTTGAAGTCGACCAGGATTTCCTTGATCTGCCCCGAGACTTGCGATCCGACCTGCACCGAGACCACCGGATTCAGGGTGCCGGTGGCGGAGACCGCTGCAATGAGCGGACCGGACTCGGCCTTGGCCAGCTTGTATTTTGGCGCATCGCCGGCGCGGTCCCATGCGCTCCATGCGCCATATGCACCGGCGCCGGCGATGGCAACAGCCGCCAGGGCAATGATGAGCGAACGCTTGTTCATGGAGCGATTCTAGCCGACGCGGGCATGGACTACGCGCGGCCGGTCTCTGCCGGGCCGTGCCGATTGACGAGCGGATTGGGTGTGCCGAGGACGTCAGCCGGCGAATCCCGCATTGCCTTTCATGCCCAGCAGCCTGGGCTGGTTCAGCTTGCGCGGGGTGACGGTCTTCTTGTCGCGCAGATAGCGCGCCACGACGTCCCATACCGGCTCGCCCCTGGCGCCTTCGGCCACCGGCGCCCAGCCCGCCACCTTGTACTTCCGCGCGGCGTCGAGCGGTTTGCCGGCCAGGCGCATGTCCTGGATGCGGTTGCCGATTTTCGCGTTGGGGTCGCAGGTGTATTGCAGGCCGCCGACGCGCACCATGTCGCCGCCCTGCTGGTAGTAGGGATCGGGATTGAACAGGTTGTCGCCGACGTCTTCGAGGATGCCCTTGATCTGTTCGCCGCTCATCTCGGTCAAGGTCGCGTTCGGGTAGGTGATCGCGGTCTGGTCCATCAGGTGCTCGAAGGTGATCGCCTGGCCGGGCAGGATCGTGGTGCCCCAGCGGAAGCCCGGCGAGAAGCCGATGTCGGCGCCCTGTACTTCCATGATGGCGTCGAGGATCAGCTGGTCCCAGCTGCCGTTGAAATTGCCGCGGCGGTAGAGCAGGCCTTCCGAGACGGCGAGCTTTTCTTCGAGCCTGGCCTTGTGCGGCGCGCGCACCTTGTCGATCAGCGCCGCCATCTCGGCATCGGCCGGCAGCAGATTGGAAAATATCGGCAGCAGCTTGTAGCGGAAGTCCGAAACCTTGCCGTTCTTCACCTCGAAATCGAGCACGCCGAGGAACTTGCCGTTGGAGCCGGCATTGGTGACCAGCGTCTGGCCGCCGGCATTCTTGATGACCACCGGTTTCGGCACGCCGTCATGGGTATGGCCGCCCATGATGGCGTCGATGCCGGTAACGCGGGTCGCCATCTTGAGGTCGACGTCCATGCCGTTGTGGGAGAGCAGGACGACGACCTGGGCGCCCTTGGCGCGCGCCTCATCGACCGTCTTCTGCATGTTGTCGTCCTGGATGCCGAAGGTCCAGTCCGGCACCATCCAGCGCGGATTGGCGATCGGCGTGTAGGGGAAGGCCTGGCCGATCACCGCGACTTTGACGCCGTTCATCTCGCGCATCGTGAAGGGCTCGAAGACCTTGTCGCCGAAGTCGCTGGTCTTGATGTTCTGTGCGACGAAATCGATTTTCCCCTTGAAATCCTTTTCGACGATTTCCAGCACGCGCTTGTCGCCCAGCGTGAACTCCCAGTGGCCGGCCATGATGTCCACGCCAAGCAGCTTGCAGGCATCGACCATGTCCTGGCCCTTGCTCCACAAGGCGGTGGCCGAGCCCTGCCATGTATCGCCGCCGTCCAGCAGCAGCGCACCCGGGCGTCCCGCCCGCAGGCGCTTGACCAGCGTGGCGAGGTGGGCGAAGCCGCCGACCTTGCCGTAGGTCTGCGCCGCCTGCTCGAAATTCAGGTAGGTGAAGGCATGGGCCTCGATGCCGCCTGGCTTGATGCCGAAGGCCTTCAGCAGATGTTCGCCGACCAGGTGCGGCGCCTTGCCCTGCGCACCGCCGACGCCGAGATTGACGCTCGGCTCGCGGAAATACACGGGCAGCAACTGGGCGTGGCAATCGGTGAAATGCAGCAGGTGGACGTTGCCGAACTTCTTCAGATCGTAAAGGCTGTCGCCCGTGCCGCCGGCCCATACCGAACGGGCATCGAGGGCGAAGCCGGCGGCCGAGGCGGCGGCCAGGAGTTGCAGGAATTCACGGCGGTTCATGGAAGACATGGCAGGTTCCTCGGACTATTCTTGCTGGCGACTTGCTCGTCGCTTGAGAAGGGACACAAAAAAGCCTGGCCGTGGCCAGGCTTTCCGGAACAGCAGAACCTACTTGTTGACCGGCGATTCGGGATCGAGCAGCAGGGCCACCAGGTCCTTGACCTGTTTTTCGTTAAGCGCACCGGCATGGCCGAAGCGCGGCATTTCCGAACACAGGTTGAAGGCCTTGGCATTCCAGATCTTGCTGTAGGCGTACTTCTGGGTCTCTGCGGTGTTGCCGCGGAGTTTGCCGAATTGATAAAGACTCGGCCCGATGGTGCCGAACGAGGTTTCCTTGGGTGCGATCTTGTGGCAGTTGTAGCAGTTGCCGCCTACCGGCAGTCCCGGATTGTCGGTCCAGGTGAAGCCGCGTCCGCTCTGGGCGATTTTTTCGCCTTCCTTCCAGTCGCCCAGCAGCTTGCCGTCGGCAGGGTACTTGACGGTCGCCAACTGATCCGCCGTCATGGCCTTCTCGATATAGTCGGGCGGCTTGTTGCCGGTGCGATTGCAGATCGCCTGCACGCCGTCTTCCGCCAACCGGTCGAGGCCGGCCTGGCCGCGCGGCTGGAAGTCTTTCTTGATAACGGCGATGGCCTTGGCGCGATGGTCGCCATCGGCGGCGGCGGGCAGGGCAATCATCAGAGGGGCGGCCATGGCGACGGCCAGAATCATTTTCTTGGTCATGTCTGTCTCCATGTTAGCGCTTGATGCCCGGGCCTTTGTAAACCTGGCCGTTGGCGGTGCCGATCATGTAGGTCAGCAGATAGGCGACCGCATCGGAGGCGTACTTGGGCTGGGGGAAGCGCTGCTGGCGGAAGCAGTCGCCCATGCGCCACTGGTGGGTCAGCATCACGCCGCCGGTCATGCGATAGCCGGGCCAGCCCTGCACGCCCTTGATTGCGCCCGCAGGCGTGCTGAGGTTGGGCAGGTTCTGCATGCGGATGCGCTTGCCGTCCGTCCCGTGGCAGGTGTTGCAGGAGAAGTCGTAGGGGCCGGCACGATAGGCTGCGATCTCCTTGCCGACTTCATACGCGTCGCGCACCTTGGGATCGTCGAGCGGCACGGCGATCTTCATGTTGCGGGAATGGGTGGCGACATAGGTAACCAGGTTGGTGATGTCGGGCGTGAAGGTTTCGTTGGCGAACGGCTGTTTGGCGATATCGTCGAACTTGAAACCCTGTTTTTCGACCATGCACCAGACGACGCGTCGTTCGGCGTCCATCACCGCGTCGGCGTCGGCGAAATAGCGCGGCATCTTCACATAGGCGCCTTCGACCTTGCCCACGCCCTGGCCGAGGTCGCAGCTTTCGGCCAGCGACACGTTCTTCGGGCCGCGCTTGGCTTTCCACTGTTCCTGGCCCTTCATTTCGAAGAGCTCGGCCGGATTGCTCTCCTCCATCTCGGCACGGAACTTTTCGAACTCCAGGGTTGCGGCGTCCTTTTCTTCCGCTGCCGGTGCCGCGGCCGCCTTGGTCGAAGGCTTGGCCACCGGCTTCTTGGGGCTCTGGGCGGACGCGCCGCCCATCACCGCCAACGCGCAAAGTGCGCCAATGATGTTTTGCTTCATGGTCTCCTCCTGTCAAGGAATGGGGCGGGTGTATCCCGCCCGGGTTTTTATTCTGTTTTACGGTGTTCAGGCTACCGCAGCTTCATCGGTCCGCTTTTCACCCTTGTTATCTACCCAGCTAACCACGACCTTGTCGCCGGCCTTGGCCCCTTTCATCTTGAAGCCGAAGACCGGGTTGCGCGACACCGAGCCGCCAACCTGCCCGTCGACCACGCGCTTGCCGCCGACATCGATCGTCATCGATTGAATGAAATGGGCCGGCACGGTGGCGCCGGCCGCGTCCTTGCGCTGGCCGGTTTCCATCGCGTGGCTCATCAGGACACGAATCTCTGCAACGTCGCCCTTCAACTGGGCGCGAATTTTCATCGGATCTGCCATGGTGTCTTCCTTTATTCGGGTTGGGTTGGATCAGCCGCCGCAGCCGCCGACCGTGACCTTGACTTCCTTCTGTGCCGTATAGAACTTGCCGTCGGCTTTGGCTACTGCCTTCACCATCGAGGTCTGACCCATCTTGATACGTGCCGACGCTTCGGGCAGGGCACCATTGGAAAATTCAAACTGCGCGCATAGCGGGGACGGATTCTTTTCTACCAGGATTGCAATCGAAGTGGTTTTTGGAATGTTGCTGACGACATCGACTGGCACCACGGCGCCGTTCTCGGCAATGTCCGGTACCTTGAGAACCAGGTCCTTGCTGTCGGCCGGTGCCGCGGCGCCGATGCCCTTCAGTGCGCCGGCCGTGTCCTTGGCCTCGAAGGCGGCCTTGTTCCACTCTGAGGCGAGCACCTGGGTCGGGCGCAGGGCGCCGGCGGCGATCAGGCCGGCCAGTACGCCGCTGGCGGTGGCGCCCTTGAGTACCGTTCTGCGGGTCGTGTTCATGGGATGACATCCTCCTCTCGTCGAGAAATTACGCTTTAGGTTTAAAAACTCACAACAGAATATCCCATTCTTAGCGTCTTTTTCCGGCTTGGCAAATCACCTCTGGTAATAATGAAATCAGTGGCCCTGATTCAAAGCCAATTCGCATTCGAGGTCGCGCTGCGGCAAACCTGTCCGATTGCGGGGTTGGCGTCCATGAGGATTGCTGTCCCAACCGCCATCCATGCCAGCTCGAGGCGAGCGCTATTGGGCCGTACGGCGCGTTACTTCCTTGCTGCCCCGCCGTTTACGGTGCGTAGCAACGATCCGGTGTTGGTGCATGCCGGTACCGAAAGAACCCGGCAAGCAGGATATAGATCCGGATCAGAGTTCGACCTGGGTGCCGAGTTCGACGACGCGATTGGTCGGCAGCTTGAAGAAGTCCGTCGCCGTACCGGCATTGCGGAACATCCACATGAACAGGATCTGTCGCCATAGCGGCATGGACGGCACGCGGTTGGGGACAATGGTTTCGCGGCCGAGGAAGAACGAGGTTTCCATCATCTCGACCGGGGCCATGCCGTGACTGCCGCACAACTCCAGCGCCAGCGGGATGTTGGGATCGTCCTTGAACCCGTAATTCAGGATCACGCGGTAGAAGCCATTGCTGAGTTGCTCGACCAGGATCCGCCCGGTTTCATCGACGTGGGGAATGTCCTGCAGGTTGACGTTGAGCAGGATGATCCTCTCGTGCAGCACCTTGTTGTGCAGCATGTTGTGCAGCATGGCCCGCGGCACGCCGTCGGGACGGGTAGTCATGAATATGCCGGTGCCGGCCACGCGATGCGGGCCGCCGAACTGCAGGCTGGCGAGGAAGGCGTCGAGCGGCATGGAGTCCTGCTGCAGCCTTTCGTAAAGCAGGGTACGGCCGCGCTTCCAAGTGGCGAACAGGATGAATATGCCCAGACCGAGCGCCAGCGGGAACCAGCCGCCATCGAATACCTTGACCAGGTTGGCGGAGAAGAAGGCGAAGTCGACAACGAGGAACAGCGCCAGGAACAGGCCGGCCTGCAGCCAGTTCCAGTTCCACAGCGCGCGTACCACGACGAAAGCCAGCAGCGTGTCGATCATCATGGTCAGGGTGACGGCGATGCCGTAGGCGGACGCCAGGTTAGACGAGGACTTGAAGCCGAGCACCAGGATGATGACGACCAGCAACAGCAGCCAGTTGATGTTGGGGATGTAGATCTGCCCCTTTTCCCGTTCCGAGGTGAACCGGACGTGGATGCGCGGACAGTAGCCAAGCTGCATGGCCTGGCTGGTCAGCGAGAATGCCCCCGAGATCACCGCCTGCGAGGCGATCACCGCGGCTGCCGTCGCCAGCGCGACCATGGGATAAAGCAGTTCTTCCGGGACCAGCATGAAGAAGGGGTTTTTGATGGCTGCGGGGTTGTCGAGGATCAGCGCGCCCTGGCCGAGATAGTTCAGGTACAGGCAGGGAAACACATACCCGAGCCATGCCCATTTGATCGAGCGCCGGCCGAAATGGCCCATGTCGGCATACAGCGCTTCGCCCCCGGTGATCGCCAGCACCACGGCGCCCAGGGCGAGCCAGGCGTGGCCGCGGTTTTCGAGGAAGAAGTGGAGGGCGTACCACGGGTTGATCGCGGCGATGACATCGGGATGCTTGAGAATGTTCCACAGGCCCAGCACGCCGAGCGTGCCGAACCAGAACAGCATGACCGGACCGAACAATGCGCCGACGCTGGCCGTGCCGCGCGGCTGAAAGATGAACAGGCCGCAGAGCACGCCGATGGAGATGGGCACGATGTAAGGTTTGAACACCGGCGTGGCGACCTCCAGTCCTTCCACCGCCGACAGCACGGACATCGCCGGGGTGATCACGGCGTCGCCGTAAAACAGGCCGGCCCCGAAAATGCCCAGTATCGACATCAACCACAGCATGCGCGGTCCCGCTCCCTGCGAGCGCAGCGCGAGCGACGTCAGCGCCATGATGCCGCCTTCGCCGCGATTGTCGGCGCGGGTGATGAACACCACGTATTTGAGCGATACCGTGATGGTCAGCGCCCAGAAGATCAGCGAGAGGATGCCGAGCAGGTTTTCCGGGGTGACGGCCACCGCGTGCGGGCCGTTGAAGACTTCCTTCATGGTGTAGAGCGGGCTGGTGCCGATATCGCCGTACACAACGCCCATGGCCGCCACCGAAACAGCCGCCAGGCGGGGTGTTGGCGTGTTGCCTCCAGAATTGCTGCTTTGCACCATGGGGCGATTATAGGCTGCATTGCGAACCAGGTTGCC
>Ga0268298_10002706_pt1 | contig 19056 bp, 18 predicted proteins | sample WWTPWeurt_MetaG_FD_194462 | JGI IMG/M metagenome (GOLD analysis project Ga0268298, IMG submission 194462) | Activated sludge microbial communities from WWTP in Nijmegen, Gelderland, Netherland - WWTP Weurt | ecosystem: Engineered > WWTP > Aerobic digester > Activated sludge | place...
GAAAAAATTCAAGACCAATCCCAAGACCTTCCCTATTCCCCTTATCCTCAAAAATAAAATTACCAACCGTAAAACCACTAATCAGAGTATAAAAATTTGGAATTTCCAAAGATGGAAAATAGTGCTTCATATAAAGTGCACTTTGGTGAAATTCCTTTTCTATCGCTTCGGTGGATTTGTAATTCTTTTGAACCAGTTCATGAATCGACCGGATGCTGCTGTCTCGCAGAAATAACTTTAATTCTTCGTAAAATTTTGGCGTCAAGGAATCATATTGGTCTGCCATTCCGCTCACCTGTTCAAAAAAAAGAGGACTTAGTTTGGGATAGTTTTTATCGAGTTCGATTAATCCTTGTTCAAGCTGGTTAGTGTCTAATGCAAACAAATCCTGATCAAAGCGTCCCATTTTGATATCTCCTATTTGGAGCTGATCCATATGTGTTGGTTTGCGGTCGTTTTGACGACAACTCAAACAAAGAATAAATATAAAAGCCAATAAATGCCTCATTTTGTAATTTTACCACCACAAAGTTGAGCTAATTCACTTTAAACAAAAATCTTTATGAAAAAAATATTGGCTATCCTGATTCTTTTTATGCCGCTATTCGTCTTTGCCCAGTTTGAAAACATACGTGTTTCCATACTTAACGGACCTACTTTTAGTTGGATGACCACCGATGACAACACTATAGAAACCCAAGGTGCCAGAATTGGCTATAAGCTTCATGTGCAAGGCGAGTACCTGCTCAATGACCGTTTTAGTTTGACCGGGGGACTTGGATTGTCCCTTGCTCAGGGAGGCCAATTGCTTTATACCAAAGGTGGTAACCTCTGGTCAGAATCCAAATTGAATATTCCCCGAGGGGATTCTTTGCCCAATGGGGTTGAGTTAGGTTACAGAGTTGCATATGTAGATTTTCCGTTTGGCTTCAAAATGAGGACCAACGAATTTGGTAGATTTAAATTCTATGCTCAAATGCCCGAATTTTCTTTAGGCATAAGAACCAACGCTAAGGGATCCATTGAAGGAATTGGTGTAAGCACATCAGATGAACAAATTAAAAGCCAAATACCATTTATCAACATTTCGTGGGGACTTGGCATAGGTACGGAATACCGCATATCGGATAATATTTCCCTTACCGGCGGCTTGCGCTTTTTCCAAAGCATCACCGATGTCACGGATGATGATGGAAGATATTTTGATGGATCCAAGGAAAACTCAAAAGGTAAATTCAATAACATTGACCTCAGAATTGGGGTGCTTTTCTAAGAAAGAATTTCATGAATATCCAAGAACTCGAGAACTTTATCAGACTGGCTCTTGATGAAGACATTAGGTCCGGTGACATCACTTCGTTGGCTTGTATTCCTGAAGGAAGCAGATCCAAAGCCAAATTATTGGTTAAAGAAGAAGGTGTTCTTGCAGGTGTAGCCTTTGCAGAAATGGTGTTCAAGTGGGTGGACCCTACCATAAAATTTGAACAACATCTGTCGGATGGTGCTTTCATCAAATATGGGGATGTAGCTTATCATGTGGAGGGCAATACCAGGGATTTATTGAAAACCGAGCGTCTTGTCCTTAATGTCATGCAAAGAATGAGTGGGATAGCAACTCTTTCCGCCAGATTTGCTGCTGAGGTAGAGGGTCTACCTGTTAAGATTCTAGATACCCGTAAGACAACCCCATTGAATAGAGCCTTGGAAAAATGGGCTGTCAGATTAGGTGGTTGCTATAATTACAGAGATGGGTTGTATGATTGGTTTATGATTAAAGATAACCACATTAAAGCTTGTGGATCTCCTTTAAAGGCCATAAAGGCTGTTCAGAAATATCAATCGTTACATGGCCTGGAATCCTATGGGATCACTGTTGAAGTCAAAAATCTTGTTGAATGTGAAGAAGTCTTGACCTGCGGAGGTGTTACAAGAATAATGTTGGATAATTTCGACCTGGAATTGTTGCGGGAAGCGGTGGCGCTGATCAATAAGCGCTTTGAAACCGAAGCTTCCGGTGGAATAAGCCTGGAGACCATCCGAAAAGTCGCCCATACAGGCGTGGATTTTATCTCTGTAGGCGCACTCACACATAGCGCCGGAAGCCTCGATTTAAGCTTGAAGATACAAGATCAACTGTCTTAGGCAGGATAGGTTATTACTAAAAATGCTAAAAGCACCACAGTAAATACCATTACCAACCAAAATCGCGAATCCTTGTAAAAAACCACTGGGGTTTGGTCTGTCTTCATACGCCCTCTGAATTTGATTTATAAAAAAAAAGATTAGTTTCACATTGCTCCCTTTTTGGGGATTATTACTATCGGCTTTCCGGGAAGTAATCGTACCATAGATCATCATTGTCAATCATTGGCTAAGACAGTTTTGCGTATCAGTCGGTCGGTAATCTAAGTTCAAAAACGATGCCATATGATAAACAAATAATATGACCCGATTAATGGGCATTTCAGCGGATATGCGCCATTTTTTCATTATATGATGTGACACAAAACTTCAATATTGTGAGAAAAAACAAAAAATACACTTTTATAGGTAGGGATGATATATAAAAATACCCTTATGCCAAACAATGGATTTTCAAACTTTGATCGAAATGCCCAATGAATATGCCCTTAATGAGGTACAGATTTTCTATTTCAAATTAAAGTAACTCCAAGTACTTTAAAAACCTTTTTCAAAATATCCTGACTTCTTCCTACTATTGGCCGGTAAGCAGGGCGCTACAAGAGTTTATACACCATGAATAAACTTAGCGATGCTTTATTGGGTAGTATTCTGTTCGTTCATTCAAGGGAGCGCTTGTCTTTTTGGTTTTTACCTATAATCAGAAAATATTTATGGCCAAAATGGTTTGAAAGATCATTCCGGATTCAATCTGACATTTTTTTACGAATTTTACCCTGCTTTATTATCAAAAAGTGCTTGATTTTCCATAGATTTGGATGCAAAGCTTCTCTATCAAAATCAACCAAGAAATTTTTATTTAAAAAGAATTGAATGATCCAACAGGCAGAGGAACTTAATCTTTTAAATTTTGAAACACCCTTACTGAATAAAATACTAGAAAATGGGCAAATCAGGGAATTCAAAGCAATGGATTCCATCATTGATACTGGTCAAATCATTAGTTATATGCCTATTGTTCTTTCAGGTTTGGTAAAAGTCAGCAGGGTAGATGAAGAAGGAAGAGAGTTGTTGCTCTATTATATCCACCCCAATGAGGGTTGTGCATTTACCTTCAGTTGTTGCACCCAAAGATCCCCAAGTGAAATCAAAGCAGTCGCAGAAGAAAATTCTAAGCTCCTCATGGTTCCTGTACATCTAATGGATGAATGGTTGACCAGGTATCAGACCTGGAAAGCCTTTGTGATGCAAACGATGTCGGCAAGATTCACTGAACTGCTGAAAACCATAGATCAGGTTGCATTCCAAAATCTGGACATAAGGTTAGTGAATTACCTCAAACAAAAAACAAAAAGTACCGGGAGCAGTTTGGTCAATCTTTCACACAAACAAATTGCAGAAGATTTAAATACCAATCGGGTGGTCATTTCCAGGTTGCTGAAAAAACTGGAAGACCAAAAAAAGATTTTGTTGTACAGGAATCAAATAAAAATTTTGAGGGCATTGTAACCAAGGTTACACTGTGCGGGCTTAGATCTCTTTAACTTCGTTTCATAAATTAAAACTTATGAAAAAAAATATGGGTTCTGTAGATCGGTTGGTGCGGGTTGTAGTGGCAATAGTTATTGCCGGGCTTTATTTTGCTAACATCATTTCAGGGACAATTGCAATAATAGGTTTGCTGTTTGCAGGAATTTTTATAGCCACTAGCTTTATGAGTTTTTGTCCGTTGTATGTACCATTTGGGATATCGACAAAGGAAAAGGAGCAGATTTAGGGTAATGGGTTTTCTGTCGTGTGTTGTTAACCAGATTTCCTTCGTAAATTTTCACTTCTAGAATTGGGTTTTGCCGTAGTTGAATTTAAAACTTGAATTGATTTAGATCGGCATTGAATATAAAAATGAATCCTTTATCCGCTTTATTGAAATAAGGTAGAATGAAAGGGTTGTCACAAAAAAATAATTAAAATGGAAATTCATTCTTATTCATTAAATCTTACCTGGGAATCTGCAAAGAAAGGAGTTCTCAGTTCTAACGAATTTAATCCTGAAATAGAGGTGGTGACGCCTCCTCCATTTAATGGCGGTATACCTGGGTATTGGTCACCAGAACATTTATTTGTAGCCTCAGTGAGCAGTTGCCTGATGACAACTTTTCTTGCCATTGCTGAAAATTCCAAATTTGAATTCGCCGGGTTTAGCTGCTCTGCTACAGGAAAATTGGAACAGATAGAAGGAAAGTATTTAATTACTGAAATAATTCTCAAGCCGGAACTAAAAATAAAGGATGAGTCCCAAAAGGAGAAGGCTGAGCGGATTTTGATTAAAGCAGAAAAGGCATGTCTGATTTCAAATTCCATCCATTCTAAAGTGACCATGATCCCTCAGGTGATTGTAGAAAGTGTTGGTGTATTCTAAAATAAAAAATATTTTATGAGCAACAATTTTAAAGAAATTATTCAAAGCAGCAAACCTACTCTGGTAGATTTTTATGCAGATTGGTGTGGTCCATGTAAAATGCAAGGACCTATTTTAAAAGAATTTAAAAACAAAGTGGGAGACCGGGTGGCCATCTTAAAAATCGATGTAGATAAAAATCCTGCTGTTTCACAACATTATAAAATAAGATCTATTCCAACTTTAATGCTTTTCAAAAATGGACAGGCAGTCTGGACCCAGTCAGGAGTTGCTTCCGAAGCCACGTTGGAGCAAGTCTTGAAAAAGTTTGAATAAATTTTTTGGTCAAATTCTCTAACACTCAACCAAATTCACTGCAATATGCAGAGCGAGTCCACCGTCAGAGGTTTCTTTATATTTGGTGTTCATGTCCAGTGCCGTTTCCTTCATCGTTTTAATCACTGCATCCAGAGAGACCAAAGCTTTTGAAGGATCAGATTCCATAGCAATCTGTGCAGCGGTTACTGCTTTTATAGCACCCATGGTGTTGCGTTCAATACATGGAACCTGGACCAATCCACCGATCGGATCACAAGTCATGCCCAGATGATGTTCCATGGCAATTTCTGCAGCCATCATAGCTTGCTCAAAACTTCCTCCCAACACTTCTGTTAATGCGCCTGCAGCCATGGCAGAGGAAACCCCGATTTCAGCCTGACATCCACCCATTGCAGCCGAGATGGTTGCACCTTTTTTAAACAAACTGCCAAATTCTCCTGCAGTCAATAAAAAACGAACCACGTCATCATCTTTTGCTGTCTCGTTAAAACATAGATGGTACATCAACACTGCCGGAATCACTCCGGCTGCTCCATTAGTTGGTGCGGTAACTATTCTTCCAAAAGCAGCATTTTCTTCATTAACTGCCAAAGCAAAACAGGATAACCACTTCAGCGTATTGCTGAAACCATGATCTCCTTTCTTAATGTTTTCTATCCATTCCTCAACATTTTCATATTCTTTGCCTTCCATCAGTTTCCCGGCCAAAGCTTTGGCCCTTCGCTGGACATTTAATCCACCAGGTAACTCACCTTCCTTGTGACAAGATTCATAAATGCATGTCTTCATCACATGCCATATTGCAAAAAGATCAGACTTAATTTGCTCTTCGCTGCGCAAAGAAAGTTCATTTTGGAACACCACTTCGCTGATTGTAAATCCAGTCTGTATGCACCAATTTTGAAGATCCTCTCCTCGATCAATTGGAAAGGGCATTTGAACCGTCGGCTGATGTTCAAAATCCTCCCCCTCTTTCACTACAAAACCGCCGCCAATTGAATAAAAAGTACTGCTGTACGAGGTCTCGTCCTGAAAAAAACAACGAAAGCTAATTCCATTGCTATGGTATGGCAGACTTTGGTCCATATGAAAAATAATGTCAGAATCTGCCTTAAAGGGTATGTACTTTTTACCACCAAGATTGATTTGACTTTCTTCCAAAACAATCTTAAAGGCAGATTCTACCTCTTCCAGTGGAATAGTCTGTGGAAGATAATTTTGCAGGCCCAAGATGACTGCTAAATCAGTACCATGGCCCTTTCCGGTCTTTGCAAGAGAACCAAAAAGTTCTACATTCAAACCGACAATTTCTTCCCAACGCCCGGAAGTTTCCAGTTCGGAAATAAATTCATTAGCAGCTTTCCAGGGGCCCATAGTGTGTGAACTCGATGGGCCAATTCCAATTTTAAAAATATCAAATACACTGATGCGTTCCATGGCTTTAGGTATAGACCTGCAAAGCTAATCGCTGGAGGCTTTCTTTTTTACAAAATCTGATTACTATAGACCAGTCTCTAAAATCGTGAAAAATCAACCCATCGAATGTTTTTAAAGATAGGAACTATAAAAGGTATACCTTAAAAAAAGGCTTGCCGGAAATCCGACAAGCCTCATAAAATTAAATCTGATCAATGTTATCTGGTCCTGCAACGCTCATTCAAAGCCTTGAGATCGGCTTCATTCGCGATGGTAAGAATTTCTCCGGTTTCACGAAGTTTTACATCAAAAGGAAAAACAATGGTGGACTTTCCTGAGGTTGTTCGATCACCTTTTAAGGCTCGCTCCAATTCTTCTGGAGAATTTACCGTGATCAATTCACCGTTTGATTTTTTCACCTGTAATGGAAACTGATATTCAAAACACACTTTAAATACTGGACCTCCAGGATTTTTTCTTCCTCTGCAGGTTTCTTCAAGTGCTTTAAGATCTTCAGAATTAGCAATGGTTATAACACTGCCATCTTTCAGTTTAACATCATAAGGAAAATCAATTACCGGTTTTTGACGACCGCCTTTGGCTGCCCATTCACGGATTAATTTATTTAATGCATCTGCACTTTCTACTTTTACTTTGGTACCATCTGGGAGTGAAACAGTAACAGGGAAAACAATGACGTAGCAAAGTACTCGTGGGGTATCAGGACCAACTCTTGTTTTACAATCCTTCAGGATTTTTTCAAGATCTTTTGGAGAATTGACGGTTACCACACTGCCATCCCTCAAGGTTACATCGTATGGGAAAAGCAATACAGCATGATTTCTATTTCCAGTAGACAAGCCTCCCCTCTTTAGCAGCTTATCCAATTCCTCTTGGCTTTTCACTTCTACCTTTGTGCCATCCGGCAATTTAACCGTAACCGGAAATACTATGGTATAACAAGGACCAGCTCCACCTTCAGGATTATCGACTGTAATTAAATAATTATTTACTTCGGAAGTACTCAACTCACTGGTTGTAATTTGACTTTCTTCCTTTGCGCAAGACCACATAGTAAGCAACAAAGCGGCGAATGCCAGAAACCCGGATAATTTTTTGAAAACTTTCATAAAACAATTTTTATCAATGAATAAATACAATTTACAAGAGGAGAAAGGAAGCTTGATTAAGTTTGTACTCAATCCATGAAAAAAAAATTAGAATTGTCGAAAAAAGACCTGATTTTTGAGACAGAATGAAGAGTGATGTTCAGGAATGGGATAAACTAAGAGCCGGCGACCAGGCAGCACTTAAATATATCTATGAGGCCTATTTTAGTCCTTTAATCAATTATGGTCTAAGGATCAGTCCTCACCTGGAATTGGTCGAGGATTGTCTTCAGGATTTATTTGTCGAACTCTGGCGACTACATGCTACTCTCGGGCAGACGGACTCTGTAAAAAATTATCTAATGGGGTCCCTTAGACGAAAAATCATCCGAAGACTGCAGGAGAAAAACAAGTTTGATTCTTCAGAACCCCAACTAGAATTACAAGCCAGCGATGAGCCAAATTTCTTGGTTTCCCTGATTGAAGATGAAGAGGATTCCCATAAGAAATCCAAACTTGCAAAAGCTATGTCACAGCTGAGCAACAGACAAAGAGAAGCCATTTATCTTAAATATGCTGAGGGACTGGATTATGACCAGATCTGTGAACACATGGAGCTTCAATACCAATCGGTAAGGAACCTGGTTTCTACAGGAATCAACAGACTAAAAGAAATTATTGTGTTGCTTATCATTTTTTTTATAAAATTTGAGTACAAAATATAGTTTAGTGTACTTTGCCCATTAGACCATAGATATGAAAAAGGATTACCATAACTACCAAATGCAAGATTTTCTGGACGATGACTCGTTCAGAAATTGGATTTTGGATCCAAATCCTGAACTTGAGGCACATTGGTCTAGGATTTTGCAAGAATACCCACAGGCCTACGCTGAAATCAAATCAGCCGCCAGATTGCTTAAAGAACTGCGTTTTAAAGATTTGAACCCAGGTTCGGGTGTTCAGGAGAAACTTTGGGAAAGAATCCATGCAGAGGTTAATGTGAAAAAACAGGTTCCTGTGTTTAGAAAAATTCTCCCTTGGATTGCTGCAGCTGCCTGTATTGTCTTATTGTTATGGGTAAACTTAAAAACCAACGATTCCTGGACCACAGAAACTACCCAATTTGCACAAATTGAGGAACTTAGTTTACCGGATGGCTCACAGGTTAAACTAAATGCCGGGTCTGAGTTGCGTTTTCAGGCATCAAAATTTAAATCTAATCGTGTTCTTACCTTGAATGGTGAAGGATTTTTTAATGTTCAAAAGGGTCAGTCTTTTATCGTAAAGACAGATCTGGGCGAAGTTAAGGTATTGGGTACAAGCTTTAATGTTTATTCCAGAGGAGATTTTATGGAGGTGAGTTGCTATACTGGCAAGGTAAGTGTTAAATTTAATGAGTCGGATTCAGAAGTCATCCTGATGCCCGGACAAAGGATATCTAATACCGGTATATCCAAAGAAACAGAGACTTTCAATCCAAATGAAACTAAAAATTGGACAGAGGGGTATTTCTATTACAACGATGCCCCATTGATTAGGGTTATGGAAGAATTACAGCGTCAATATGCCATCCAATCTATTGAATTGCCCGAAACCTTAAGAAATAAAAGTTATAAAGGATTTTTTAGAAAAAATAATTTAGAGGAAGCCATTGAATCCATTTGTCTGCCTCTTCATTTAAAAGGTCAAATAGAAAATAAAAAACTGTACATCAAAAAGGTGGAATGAGATTTATTCTCTTCTGTATTGCAACATTGGTAAGCTATTGCTTTGTCCAGGGACAAGGGCATTATCCTCTATTGGCTAAGAATGAAAAAATCAAACTTTCTGATGCTTTAAAATCCATAGAAGTTTCCCGAAAGATCCATTTTGCTTTTGATCCTCAGGCTTGCAGCCAGTATGTTGTGCAGGTAAAATCACCAGATTTGTCTACAGATGAATTGTTGAATGAACTCTTGTTTAATCTGCCGATATCCTATGCCAAACAAGACCTAGAACACTATTTAATATTTATAGATGAATACAAAAAAAGTAAAATAGTCACAGCTGGGACCAATACCCGTAAAATTGAAATCAGCGGCAAAGTTAAAGATGTATTTACAGGTGAAGCCATTATTGGCGCTACCATAAGTCTCATGCCATCACAAGGAATGACAGAAACTGATTTAAATGGAAATTTTAGAATCAGTGTTGAAAGCAATTACAGTCAACCCTGGCTTGAAATCCGTTATCTCGGGTATCAAATTCAATCCATAAAAATTCCATCCGACCATTTTCAAGGTATTCAAATCCAGTTGCACCCCAGCACAGAATTTTTGCAGACGATTACTGTCAGTGCGCCTAAAACAATTAATTCATCCAACCACCATAACATTTTAACCAATAGCTATCGTCTCAATCCTGCTTCTCTTTCTCCACTGAATGTCTTCAGAGATCCTATCCGGAGTCTGCAGCAACTTTCAGGAGTGAATGCGACGGATGATCTATCCACCGGTATTCAAATCAGAGGAAGTGGTTCAGATGAAAACCTAATTTGTCTGGATGGTCTGACTTTATATTCGGTGGATCATTTTTATGGTGTTTTCAGCAACATTAATCCATTTATTTTAGATAATTTGCAATTCTATAAAAGCTACTTTCCTGCCAATTATGGAGGCAGAGCATCTTCATTAATTCTTATGAAGTCAAAAGATGCAGACAAAAAAATAACTGGCGCAGCTGAATTAAGTTTATTGAACTCAAATTTAAACCTCAACATCCCTATTTTAAAAAACAAAGGGACACTTCTTTTTGGTGGCAGAATCACCAACCAAAACCTGGGAGGCACCGGAATTTTTAGTACCCTTTTTAAGAACGGGTCCTCCAATCCGGTGAATATAAGCCGTGACACAAACACTTTGTTACCTGTGAATCCTGAATTCAACTTCTATGATGTGTACACTAAAATCAGTTTTGACTTGCATCGAAACACTAAAATAAGTGGTGGTTTCTTCTACTCGAAAGACAAACTTCAGTCAAAGTACGAATCAAAATACCTGCTCAGAAATTTAAGCATTACAGAAAATTACAATGACTCTTCGGTATGGAACAATAAAGCCTGGTTCGCCAGCTTTGATCAAAAATGGCGCAGAAACTTAAATTCACATCTTGTTTTTTCAAACTCTGATTTGATGTTGGACCAAACAGTTGTTGCAGAAATCATTACCAGGGAGAACAACAACATTAGACTAACTAAAGAGAAAACAAGTTTTAGAAATCATATAAATGTTAGCCAATTCAAATGGGAAAATAATTACCAATCAAAATATTTTGACGCTGGTCTGGGTTTTGAATGGAACAATTACAACACCTTCTTCATCAATAAAATTGAAAGGCCTTCACAGATTAGAATTGACAGCCGCATTTTGTTTAAGGACAGTTTGAATAATGGTAATGATTATAACCTTTTCTTCCATTCTCAAATAAAATCTATTCGATCTCTCAAAATAGAACCGGGATTAAGAGTAAGCAGGTACGACAGAAAAAATCAACCGGACTGGTCCCCTCGTATAAATGTAAGTTATGAATGGGATAAGCATTTTACCACTTCTGTACGGTGGGGTATTTATTACCAATATCTTAGACAAACAACCTTTGAAGACAGATTTGGAAGAGTTTTTAATTTTTGGTTACAACCGGATCTGAAAAGATTTGACATTTTGAAATCCACCCAACTGGAAATACAGCAATTATTTAAATGGAAAAAAACAACATTTTGTGCAGAGGTTTATTACAAAAATCTGGATGGACTAATCGAACAAATTTTTGAAACACCCTCTATAATTCCTGCGCCTGGTGAACCCATTAAAGAAGCCAAGATTTTTATTTTTTCGGGAGAGGGTCGATCCTATGGATTGGACCTGAGTGCCGATCAACAAATAGGTAAATACTTTTTCAATATTTCTTATTCCTTTAATCATTCCATAAATCGCTTTCCACAAATTAATAAAGGAGATTGGTATGCACGACAATTTGTACGTGAGCACCAATTGAAAAGCCTGCAAAACATAGAACTAAAGCACTGGTCATTTAATCTGTATGGTGTGTACGGAAGTCCGCAACCTTATACAGACCTTTCTTTAATCAGTGACCGCAACAGGAGGGTTATTGACATTAAAGAAAACAGTAAATTTCTAAAAGATTATCTACGTTTTGACAGCGACATACAGTATAAATTCAGAATTACAAAAGTCAACTGCAGAGCTGGAATTGCAGTACTGAATATCTTTGACAGAATCAATGTAAAGTATGTTCAGTACATCTATAATCTACCAGCCAACCAAAACCCTAATCCGGGAAGCAGCCCTAATAAAATAGTGGGAACAGAGGTCAATTTATTGCGCAGAACCTTTAATGCCAATTTGACTGTTTTCTTTTAGATTATTATCCATAACTTATATTCTACAAATTGCAGAAAATGAAATTTTGAAAATTGACTTTTTAGAACTATCCTATCTTGAGCCCGGTCATGGAGATCGATCCCCCAATCAGGCTATCGTTAAAAATTTCCTGGGCCTCCTTTTCATTTTGAAGTCCCAAAATATACAATAATGGATAAAAATGATCCGGAGTAGGAATAGCAAGACTTGCTGCCTTTCCAATTTTTTGATAGTGCAGAAAATAATGATGATTTTTATCCAAAAGATTCTTTCTGATCTGCTCATTCAATTCAATAGCCCAATCATAACCGCCCTCTTTCATGCTGAAATCCATGATTCCAAGATTGTGAATAATGTTCCCACTTCCTATGATAAGGACGCCCTGACGACGAAGGGGAGCCAATGCTTTTGCCAATTTATAATGGTAATCTGATGGTTTATGATAATCAATACTCAATTGCAACATGGGAATATTTGCCTCAGGATACATCTGACGAGTAACACTCCAGCTTCCATGATCAAATCCCCATTGATAATCCAAACCAAGCTCAATTTCATTCATCATCTGCTTTGTCTTTTCTGCCAATGCTGGATATCCAGGTGCCGGATACTCTACTTCAAATAATTCCCTTGGAAAGCCTCCAAAATCATGAATGGTCTTTGGCTTGTCCATGGCAGTAATGAAACTACCATTGGTCAACCAATGGGCTGAAATGCACAAAATGGCCTTGGGCACAGGGATCTGGGCTGCAATTCTCCTCCATTCCCTGGAATATTTGTTGTCTTCCAAGGCGTTCATTGGTGAACCATGCCCTACGAAAAGTACTGGCATCTCTATGTCTTCCGATGTAACGTTATCTTTTAATTTGAGCCATTCGTTAATTCCAATCATTGTGCCAGTGCTTAAACTCAATCCTATAAATGTCCTTCGATTCATTATACGAATTAACATCATTTCGATTAAAAACACTACGATACTCGTTTAAAAAGCTGGATTTCATAAACTGGATTAATAGATTGCACAAAAAAAGCTTTTTGCACAGTTGCGAGGTATCTTGTACTTTTGTCTAAAATAAGGGATCATGAAGAATCACGAAATAGATTATAAGCTTTATGGCGAAGAGTTGCAATATGTTGAAATTGAACTGGATCCCGGAGAGACCGCAGTAGCAGAAAGCGGCTCCTTCATGATGATGGAAGATGGGATTAAGATGGCAACAGTCTTTGGGGATGGAAGTGGACAAAGTACTGGTGGATTTCTGGGAAAAGTCATGAGTGCCGGAAAACGATTGTTGACCGGTGAAAGCCTCTTTATAACAACATTCACCAATGAAGGCTATGGCAAATCCCGGGTGAGTTTTGCAGCCCCATATACAGGTAAGATCATTCCTTTGAACCTATCAGACTACAATGGAAAGATCATCGCTCAGAAAGATGCTTTCCTTTGTGCTGCTAAAGGTGTTACCATTGGCATTGAATTACAGAGAAAGTTAGGAACCGGAATTTTTGGTGGAGAGGGTTTTATCATGCAAAAACTTGAAGGTGATGGAATGGCGTTTGTCCATGCAGGAGGATATGTCAATAAAAAAGAATTAGGTGTCGGTGAAATACTCAGGGTAGATACCGGATGTGTGGTAGCCTATACTTCGAATGTGGATTTTGACATTGAATTCATCCGTGGTGTGAAAAATTGGGTTTTTGGTGGAGAAGGTCTTTTTTATGCTTTACTGAGAGGTCCTGGCACAGTTTGGATTCAGTCCCTGCCAATCAGTAGACTGGCTGCCAAAATGATGCAATACGGAGGATTTAACAGACGTGAAGAAGGCAGTATTCTGGGTGGACTCGGAAACTTACTGGATGGTGACAGTTGATGATTTATTTCAAGGTAAACGGCATAATTAATTTTAATCTAATTTATAATCAATAAGCAAACAATGAAAAAAACTATTCTATTATTGGCATTTATTACTGTTACGCTAACAGCAAATGCTCAAAAAATCTATGCCTGGATGGACTGTGGCTTAAAAGCATCCTATGGCTTGACAGGATTGGTAAATACTAATCTGTTCGATGACCGCAATTATGAACATCACCTCAGCACAGGATATGGTCTTGGTGGGAAAGTTGGATTGTATTTCGGCTTATTTAATGGGATTACTGCCGACTTTATGTTCTCCACAAACAATCAAGAATTTGATTATTTTAGGGGGACACCGGCAACAAACTTTACTCACAATATCAAGTGGTCCAACTATGATCTGGCCTTACTTTACAGATTGCAAAAAGATGGCATTTATGTCGAACTCGGCCCACAATTATCCTTACTGAGATCAGTAAAAAATGCGGATGATAATGATACTCGCACGGATGTAAAGGCATTTTATCAAAACTATTATTCCGGTTTATTTGGTGTGGGTGGATATATTTTCAATTATGAAACTTTTACCACCATGCTGGGAATCAGATTGGGTTACAGTTTTACGGATTTTGTAAGTGCATCCGGAAAAGAAGCAGACTTCCCTACTCCGAATCAAGTAGCTCAATATGACTACAAATCCACGAATCCGGCATTTGTACAATTAGTATTGGAAGCTAACTTCGCATTAGGATATTATGGTCGAACTTCCTGCAGTAAAAGAGCAACTATTTTTAGCTTCGGCGGGTAAAAACATAGATTTAAAAATTACTTTAAAACCGTACAGTGTCCCTGTACGGTTTTTTATTTTGTTTAATTCCTGAAAAATACTTAATTCCCACCCAAGATTGTAGAAATATCAAGCACTCTGTCAATACTGCCCTGTCCTCAACATAACTAAAGTGCACGCCTCGATCGTCTCAATACCATGCTCATTGGCCAGCTGACTTAAGGTCACATTTTCTGTACCTGGATTAAAAATTATTCTCTGGGGATTTAAAGCAAGAATGTAAGAAAAATAAGCCTCCTGCCTGGATGGGTTCAAATACAAAGTAATAGTATGAATGTTCTTCTCAATGGGTGGAACAACCAGTATTTCTAAATCTCCAATTTTTCCACTTTTGTTGCCCACAGGTATAACCGTATGGTGATATTCTTGAAGCATTTTGCAAGCTATGTTGGAGTACCTGCTCTCATTACTACTGGCACCCAGAACGAGCGTACGTTTATTCATAAACTCTTTTCGTTAAAACAGTCTATTCTAATTTAAGTTGAGTTATGATCTTCAGTGGAACTTAATTAATGTACTCAATAAATAGACATTTCCGAATTCTAACCGCTTAGTTTTTGATATTCTCGGCAGTTGAAATTACCCGTTGAATCAAAAAATCAGTGTGGTGCGGAAAATCAATTTGTGTTCCTTTTTTATCTTCTAGCCAGCATCTGATTTTATCTTCCAATCTATCGTCAATTTTATACGCTACAACAGCTCCCAATTTTTCTGCTGCAGCTGCATTACAGGCTTGTTCATATTGATTCTTAATTGGAAAAAGAAACATTGGCTTTCCCAAATAAAATGCCTCAGCAGGAGTTTCAAATCCGGCATGCGCAATCAAACCGTTTGAATGGAGCAGACTCTGATTAAACATTTTAGAATTTGCTGGTTTGAATTCAATGTTTTGTTTATGCCATGCAACTTCTACATTGCAATGAAAGACTTCAAACTTGTACTGTGAAAATTTACTAAATAACTTAAACAAATTATCCAGACTAAAAGAAGAGAGATAAACTGTAATGTGACCCGCGTTTTGCGCTGTTACATTTCTCAATTCATCCTTTATTACTGGGGTAAATATAAATTCATCATATGGTTCGAAATGTAAACCAATATTGTGCTTTGTTCTGGCATAATTTTGCATGATAGACCATGCCAGATAATCCTTTCTGCCAGGTGGCATGGGTACTTTTGAAGATAAAAAAGAAGCGTGATGGCTAAATGAAATACAGGGAACCTTCTTTTGCTTACAAGCCCGAACAGTTACGGGTTCGAAATCATTAATCACGAAATCATATTGATGAACCGGAATTTCATTCACCTCCTTAAAAAATTGTTTTACACTCAGGCTTTTAAAAGTCTTGAGATAATCAATCCCACCCTTATTGTCGTATTTGAAAGAAACGCCATGGCAATGGTATTTCATTTTAACCGGAAAATCCAAACAATAATTTCTACCGCTTATTAAATAGTCAACCTGTCCATATTTCGCCAGGTAAGGTAGAATACTTTTGGCTCTGCTTAAATGTCCATTACCGGTACCCTGAATTGAATATAATATCTTCATACAGTTCTTTCATTTTAGGGATTCGAATATTTTCTTTAAAATCATTTTCAAAGTTGAGGTCCTTTGGCTTCTTAGGACTTACTGCATATTCGTGTTTGTGCAAAGTCCATTTTCCCTGGTGATATTCCAAACTGGTCGTGTGCTCAATCCAATCCCCACTGTTCATATAAATGATGGATTTTTCATCCCTAACTATTTGACGAATTACCGGATTGTGAATGTGGCCACAAATGACCACATCATATTCTTTTGCCAGACCATGACTGATGGCAGTCTCTTCAAAATCGTCAATGAACTGTACCGCTTTCTTAATGCTGTTCTTAATCTTTTTGGATAAGCTGTATTTTTCTCTACCCATCAATTCCAGAAAATAATTTACAGCCTTATTCATCAAAATTAAAAGGTCATATGCTTTTCCGCCAAGCTTGGCCAACAATTTGGTATGCTTTATGGATAGATCAAACACATCCCCATGAAAAATCCAAACCTTTTGTTTGTTTATGGATAGTAAGAGTTTGTTTCGGATACAAAAAGGTCCCAGATCAAAACCAGCATATCTCCTGAGTGCTTCATCATGATTTCCAGGCAAATAATAGACCTTTGTTCCTTTGGTTGCCATTTTCAATAATTTATGGATAACCTTAAGATGATGCTCGGGAAAGTACCTCTTGTTGAAAGACCAGATATCGATGATGTCCCCATTAAGAATCAGGGTATCCGGTTGTATTTCATCAAGATAATCACAGAGTTGTTTGGCCTGACATCCATAGGTCCCAAGATGAATATCTGAAATTACAACTGCTTCAAGATGTCTTTTAATTTTTTCGCTCATGCGAGATCATGCTGATCCATACACGAAATTAAAGGGCCCATGTAAATTGAATATTTTCTAAATATTGTCTTTGTGTTAAATCATGAAATCAAATATTATTAGACAATTCTAGTAATTTCAATTTTTTATATTTTAAATGCACCCCATAAGCAGAGCGCCAACAAATCCAAAATCCAATTCTACCATCCAGAAACCCTGCTTTTAGCAGATACATTTTTACAAATTTCCAAATCGGTGAAAAATACATTTTTACAAATGAACTTTTTATACCTTTTGCATCATACTCCGAGGCGAAAAAATTTGCAAAATTTTCCAATTGCTTCAAATGATCTGCGACGGTTCTATAACTGTAATGATCCAAATGCCCATTTAATTTCAATACTGCCTGCGCGCTGTCCATTGGTTCTACTGTCTCATGTAATTTATTACTGTTCCAGCCAGCATGAACCTTGTGCCATAATCTTAATTTAAAATCAGGATACCATCCACAATGTTTGATCCATTGTCCGCAATAATAGGTTTTCCTGTTGAGCAAATACAAGTTTTCCAGTCCCTTTTTCTTTTCTGCAAGAATCGCTGAGACCAATTCATCATCCAGCACTTCATCTGCATCTACAGAAAGGATGTGGTCAAAACGACAAAGTTTCACCGCATCATTTTTTTGTGATCCGTAATCCACAAACTTTTGTTGATAAAACCTTACCCCTTTACTGGCACAAATCTCAGCAGTCCTGTCTGAACTGAAAGAATCGAGGACGACAATTTCATCGGCTACTTTTAATAATGCATTTAGACATGATTCTATGATTTCCTCTTCATTATAGCAAATGACTACGGCAGATAGTGGCTGAGAAGGAATCATAGGGTAAAATTATTTGTATCTGGTAAATTTTAAAAACTAATATAATAAATTTAACATGGGAACATAAATCAATTTCTCAAATGGCTATTATATTGATAACTACAAATACAAAAAATAAATAAATTATAAACAACATACATATCAAAAAAAAAAATCTAATAATTTAATGAATATTAGAAAGGTATATACTTGATTTTGTAATAGACAAAGCTATATCTTTACCCCGTATTGAACACCAAATCTCTGCTCTAAAATAGATTTACCCAATGTTTCCGTCTTGTTCTGTTTAGAAAAAGACAATCGTTTTGTTATGCAAAAATATTTCATACCTCCTTACCTATTCAGGCTGGGTTTCTTGTTGACATTGCTGTTCAACCAAAATCTGTATGCCCAACCTTTATCTGCAAAAATTTTATCCGCACCGGATATAACCACAAAATTACTGGATTGTACCTCTCCTCCTGTGATACAGTGTCCAGTAGACCTTACCCTCTGTCCCGGAGCCACTGAAGATCCGGTTGCAACAGGCTGTGCTAAAGCCTACCCACCAAGTACTCAGTGCAATCCGCCAATAGTAGCTTTTGTAGACAGGGTGATTTCTTCCGGACCTTGTCAGGGAGAGAAGACCATTCAAAGAATTTGGACTGCAACGGATGCGGAAAACCCTGCACTCCGCAGTTTTTGTATTCAATATTTAAGATTTGAAGATAAAACATCTCCTGTCTTTAGCCAATGTCCAAAAGATACGTCGGTAATCTCTAATGATAAATGCGTCGCTCTCTTCCAATGGCATCCACCGGCAGTTTCCGACCATTGCGGTTCCGTTTGCGTCACGAGTTCCCATGTCAATGGAAGTTTATTTAATGAAGGACCAACAGTCATTACCTATACAGCAAACGATGCCTGTGGTAATACAAGTTCATGTAGTTTTACGGTAACCGTAATTCCTCAATGTTGCCTGGCAAATCCAATATTAACCTGTCCGGCTTATTTTTCGGCTTGTCCTGATTCGGAAATTGATCCAGCGACTACAGGCAGGGCGACAGCTGAGCCTGGAAGTCAATATTGTGCAAAGCCATTGATAAGTTTTAAAGACGATACATTAATCAATGCTCTTTGTTCGTTGACCATAGCCAGAACCTGGACTGCTTGGGATCCTAACAAACCCGAACTCCGTTCAAGTTGCATTCAGACTATTGAGCTTAAGGATTTAACCCCACCCACCATTGTTTGTCCTCAGAATATTACCGTTAGTTCAGAACCAGACTGTTTAGCTACGA
>Ga0268298_10002707_pt1 | contig 19050 bp, 19 predicted proteins | sample WWTPWeurt_MetaG_FD_194462 | JGI IMG/M metagenome (GOLD analysis project Ga0268298, IMG submission 194462) | Activated sludge microbial communities from WWTP in Nijmegen, Gelderland, Netherland - WWTP Weurt | ecosystem: Engineered > WWTP > Aerobic digester > Activated sludge | place...
CCAGGCGATGGATGGTTCGTGCTCGATAGCGCTTGCCTTCGAAATCCGCGACGGCCTCCACCTCGATGCCGTCGGCGAGCTCCTGCACGCGAGAAGCGAGCGCGGGCGCGCTCTTGTCTCCGAGGCGCACGCTCGGAACCACTTGCCAGATCGCGTCGATGTCGGTGTGGGTCCCGAGGCCGCCCGTGGTGGGCAAAATCGCACGACTTTTCCAGAAATCGACCAGAAACCCGTCGCTTCGCCGGACCACTGCGGTGACGTGGGCGTTCTCGAGCTTGGGGTCGCCGGGCGTGCCGAACACCCGCATGCGACCTCCCGAGTCCGTGCGCCCGAGCTTCGCTGGGCGCGCCGCCGGAACGTCTCCGGACAGCGCGGAGGTCGCCGTGAGGAGCCCGGCCAGCGTGAGCCCGAACGCGCGTTTCACTTCCGCGCAGCTTTACAACAGCGGAAGCTGGTCTGCGAGCCCGCGTAGATCTCGTTGTGGCTCTCGGTGGCGGCGCGACAGCGGTTGCGCCCCGTGAGCCACCAGCCGCCGCGCAAGATGGAGCGCCAGGGAGCCTCCCGACTCGGACGCGTCGTCCATTCGTCGACGTTGCCCACGAGGTTGAACACACCGAACGGACTCTTGCAGCGCGGGAGCGAGTCGGTGGCGACGCGCCGGTCGTAGAGCTTCTGGCGAGGGTCGAACAGGTCGTCCAGGTCGTGGTTGCAGGCCGCGCCGTCGCGCACGTAGCCGTACGGGTAGGGCAACGCTTCCGGACCCTCGCAGGCGAACTCCCACTCGTCTTCCTGGCAGAGCCGCTTTTCCATGGCGCCGCAGATGTTCTGGGCCTCGCCCCAGGAGACGTTCACGAGCGGCAACGAAAAGCCCGAGGGCGTGTACTCGTACTCGTCGATGCAATAGCGCATCGCGTACCGGTTGCCTTTGCACACGCTGGGCGCGCGGAACTCGGCGCACGAACGCTGCGGCTCCTGCCCGGGCACCGTGAGCCAGCGCAAGCACTCTTGCTGCGGCTCGGCGCAGCGCATGCCGTCGACCAGCACCATGTCCGTGGGACAGGCGGCGTCGGCCGGCTCGTAGGCGGGCGCTGACGGCCGCGGGGGGAGTTTGGCCGCGGGATCGTGGAACGAGCGGAAACCGGCCGGGTCGCGCTCGCCGTTCGGCGCTGCCTTCACGGCGGGCTCTTTGACCGGATCCGGTTTCGCCGGAACCGAGAGCTTGGCCTCGACCGTGTCCGACTTCGCTCGCGCCAGCGTCGCCCTGTCGGGCTCGTAGCAGCAGCGAAAGCCCGTGGTGAAGTCGTGGTACTTCTCGCCGTGGCGCAGCGTCACGTAGCTGCAGCCCTCGCCGTTCACCTTCGCGTCGAGGTAGTGACCGCCCATCAAGAGCGGGCGTTCGCCCCGGGTCCACTCCAGCAGATTGCCGACCATGTCGAACGCACCCTCGGGGGTGACGCAGGCAGCGAACAACCCGGTCGGCGCCACCGTGGACGGCACCTGGTTGATGAGCGGGTCGTTCATGCTCCAGGAATCGGTGGGGCGCCGGCCGCCGTGCAGCGCCATGAGCGGATGTGGCCCGCCCTCGTTGGCGTTGCACGCCGCCGCGTCTTCGCGATTGCCATAGGGATAGGTTCGCTTCGCCTTTTCGCTGCCGCGGCAGGCATCGACCCACTGAGCCGTGGTGCAGAGGCGCTTGCCCGCGCGCTTGCACGCGAGATCCGACTCCTCCATCGAGATGTAGGCTTGAGGGACCACGCCCGGACGGCTCTCCGCGACCACCTGCTCGTGGGTCACGGCGTGGTAGGGCGAGTGGGGCCTCCCTTCGCGGCTCGAGGTGGTGGCCTCCCAGCGATCGATGCAGAAGCGTCCGCCCACCAAGGTCATCTCGGGTGGGCATGCGCGCGCCTCCGGGACCTCGAGCTTGGCCTCGACCGTCGCGGGCGCGTCAGGTGCTGCCCCCTCGGCCGGCGGAGCTGGATTCGCCGAGGGCTCTGCCCCGGGCGCGCCGGGCGCCGGCGGTTCGGTTGGCTCCGCGCGTTCCGGCCCGCCGCAGCCGAAGAACAGGAGAGTCGAGGACAAAATCCAGGCGCGCACGTGGATCCGAAGCTTCCCGCGGATCGCGCGATCCGGCCAGTTTTCTGGGCTTCAGGGCGTCAGGGGCAGCTCACGAACGGGCTCGCGAGACACGTCGTGTCGGCGCAGTCGGCTTTCCCGTTGCCGTCGTTGTCCGTGGAGTCGTGGCAGGTCGTCTGCGTCTTCTCGGCGTTGCACACGGACACCGACGGGCTGATGCGACAGTTGAAATCGGCACAGTCGCTGAAGCCGTTGCCGTCGTCGTCTTTGCCGTTGCCGCAGGCCGTGTCGTCGTTTTCCGCGTTGCACACGCTGACGGCGGGGTTCGAGCTGCAATGGAAGTCCTTGCAGTCGGCGTAGCCGTTGCCGTCGTCGTCCTGGTTGTTGCTGCACGCCGCGTCGCTGCTCTCGCTGCTCTTCGGCACCAGGCACTTGTTGTTGACGCAGTCGACGGCCTCGCCGGCCCCCGAGCACGACTTGTCCCCGAGGTTTGCGCAGTGGACCACGCTCGCGCATACGGTCCCCGGGCTCCAGCACGCCGGGCCGACGCCGTGGCGCGCCGGGCAGAACACCGGGTAGTTCGCGTCGCCGGCGCACGTCGCGGCGGTCGGCACGCAGCCCTTCACCGTGCAGTCGACCGCTTTGCCGTCCTGGCTCTGGGTGTTGGAGCAGGCGATCCAGTCCCCACCGCAGTTCGTCACCGACGAGCAGTCCGTGTCGGTCTCCCAGCAGGTGTCGGAGGCCGCGCAATACACCGGGTAGGCGGGGCTGCAGTTCCCCCCGCCGCTGCCGCCCGCACCACCGCTGCCGCCTCCCGACGGGCCGCCACCCGCGCCGCCCGTACCGCCGCCCCCCGAACCGCCGAAGGAGCCGCCGCTGCCCCCGCCGCCGAAGGAGTCGCCGGCGCCGCCGAACGACCCTCCGCTGCCTCCCCCACCCGTGCTGGCCGGACACGTCTGGAACTCGCGCACTCGCTCCGCGCACGTCGCGTCCCGCACTTCGATCGTGCCGCTGGTGCCCGAAAGGAACGCGGGATCGTCGGTGGTCGCGCCGTTGCCGTTGGCGACCGCGTCACCGCTCGAGCAGTCGTAGCTCAACGTAGCGAGACACCGGATCGCCGTGTCGGCCCGGGAGGGACAAGACGCCGGCAGCGTCTTGCAGTCGGAGAGGCAGGGCGTGATCGCCTCCGCGCCGCCGCACTTCGAGCCCGAAGCCAGGCGATTGCAGAACGTCTCGCAGGGGCTTGGGGTTCCCTCCGCGTCCGAGCTCGAGCAGCCGATGCCAGGCGCGGCGAGGCACAGAGGGATCAACAACAGGAACGAACGCATGCTCTGAACGGTCACGTTGCTCGACCTTCCCGCCGCCCTGACACGGCTTGCCCAGGAGAGGACGCATCGCATAAGGTCGCTGGCATGTCGAGGGTGGCGGTTCTGTTTGGGCTGTTTTTGCTGCTGTTTGCCGACGTCGCGCGCGCCGAGACCTGCCAGCCGGCGTGCCGCAAGGGCTACGTGTGCGTGAAGGGCGCGTGCGTCTCGGCCTGCAATCCCCCGTGCGCGGCGGGTGAGCGCTGCACCGAGAAGGGCGAATGCATTTCGGATCCCAACGCCTCCGCTGCCCCGCCCGCGCCGCCGCCGCCCGTAGCGACCCAGCCCACTCCACCCGCTCCGCCGCCTCCGGCGACCGCTACTCCACCCGCGGCGGAACCCGCTCCGGCTCCGCCTCCTCCGGCGCCTCCTGCCGCGGTCGCACCGCCCCCCGACGCCGCACCCCCACCCGCGGCTTCGCCCGACCTGGTTCCTCCCGACAGCTCGGCTGGGGCTCCTGGCAAGCGCAGCCGCTACCACGACGGGTTCTACTTCCAGTTCGCGCTCGGCCTCGGCTACGCGATGGGCACCGCCGAGACCGACACGCTGGAAATCGAAGCAGAGGGACTGGCTCAGCTCGGTCAGCTGGCCCTCGGCGGCACCATCGCCCCGGGCCTCGTGCTCGGCGGCGGCTTTTTCGGCGCCAACGTGTTCACCACGAAGTACGCCGTCGGACCCAAGAACAACTCCACCTTCAACAAGGTCGAGGCGGACGGCGAGCTCTCCTCCGGGTCGGTCGTCGCAGCCTTCGTGAGCTACTACCCGAACCCAGAGAGCGGGCTCTTCGTCACCGCCGGGCCAGGCATCGCCGTGCTCAGCACGGGCAAGGCCGACGAGATTGGGATCAAGGAAGCTTCAGGCTCCGGCTTCGGCTTCGTCGCCGGCGCTGGCTACGAGGGATTCGTGGGGGAACAGTGGAGCATGGGCGTGATGGGCCGCGTGCTCTATCTGTCGGCCGAGCTCGAGGACGACAACAACGTGAAGTCGGACTTCACCGGTTGGGTACCGGGAGTGTTGGCCACGCTCACCCTGCACTGACAGAACGCGCGCGGCCCACCGCTCACATGCTGAGGCCGCCGTCCACGTCGATGGTGCGCGCGTTGAAGTAGTCGCACTCGATCACGAACTTCACCGCGCGCCAGATGTCCTCCGGCGTCCCGATGCGACCCACCGGCACCGAAGCCACCAGCGCGTCGCGCGCCTTCTGGTTCATTCCGGCGGTCATCGGCGTTTCGATCATGCCGGGCGCCACCGCACCCACACGGATGCCGTAGGGGGCGAACTCGCGGGCCCAGGTCACGCTGTTGGCGGCGAGCGCGGCCTTGGTGGCGACGTAATTGGTCTGACCGCGGTTGCCGTGGCGGGCGATGCTCGAGATGTTCACGACCACGCCAGGCCGAGTGGCGGCCGTGACCACGGTCTTGACGAGCTCGCGCACCATGAGGGTCGCGCCCGTCAGATTCACGGCGATCACGCGGTCCCAGGCCTCGGAGGAGAGCGTGGTGACGGCGCCGGTCTCGCGATCGCGCTTCACCAAGAGGCCATCCCGCAGGATGCCGGCGTTGTTGATCAGGCCGTTCAGTCCGCCGAGCTCGCTGGCGGCCCACGCCGTGAAGCTCACGACGTCCGCTTCGTTCGACACGTCGAGGCGGCGGCGTGCGATGCCCGCCGGCAATTCGGCGAGCGCTCCTTCGTCCACGTCGCCGGCGGCCACCTTGGCTCCAGCGGCGGCGAGCTGCTTGGCGAAATGGGCGCCCATGCCGCGCCCGGCTCCGGTCACGATCACTTTCAGGCTTGCGAGGTCCATGCGATTCCGAACTCCGTTTCGATGCGTTCAATTCTGGGTGCGAGGAGCGGCGAGCACTCGGCTGAACCACTCCGCGAGCTTGGGATAGAGCTCGCGAGACGCGGTGGCTCCTACCACTGCGCCGACGTGGCCGCCGGGGATCACGAGCAGGCCCTTCTCGCAGGCGCTCGACAGGTCGTTCAAGGCCTGCGCTGCGGGTGGCGGGCAGATGACGTCTCGATCCGTCACCACGGTGAGCACGGGGCAGCGGATGTTGGCGAGGTCCACGCGGCGCCCGCCGACGAAGTGCTGGCCCTTGGCGAGGGCGTTCTTCTGATAGAGGTCGCGGATGTACTTGGCGTAGGCCGCGCCGGGGAACGGGATGTTGGCGCTGGCCCACTCTTCCAGGGCCTGGAACGCCTCGAGCCGCTCCGGATCCCCGAGGCGATCGAAGAAGCTCAGCCACTTGCCGATCTGCGCCGTCGGGCGCAGGGCCACGAACCCGCTCTGCATCTGTTCGGCGCGCACGTTGCCCGCCTCCGCAACGGCATCCGGGTCGAACCAGCGCGGGTCGACCATGTGGGCCAGCATGCCGCCTTCCGAGAAATCGATGGGTCCCGCGAGATTCACCAGCGCCGCCACCGAATCGGGCTCGAGGGCGGCATGGATCGCGGTCAGGGTTCCGCCGATGCAGTAGCCCAATAGCCCCACCCCCCGCTGACCGGTCTCGCGCTCGACCCGGCGGACCATCCGGCCGACGCGTGCCACGACCCGATCCCAGTCGAGGTAGCGGTCTTCGTCTTCGGGCACGCCCCAGTCCAAGCAGAACACGTCGTGACCGGCTTCGACCAGGGCGTGGCAGAGCGAAGCGCCCGGCCGGAGGTCGAGCACGTACCAGCGGTTGATCAGCGAGGGGACCAGCAGGACTGGCAGCCGGCCTCGCTCGGGCGCGCGACCGCTCGGCGAGCGGAAGCGATAGAGCTCGGCCGTTCCCTCGCGGAAGACGGTGTCTCGGGGCGTGGGTGCGCTCTGCATCGGCGGCCTCGACTCACACGCTCTGGCGCAGGGTCTCGGCGCTCTTCTTCGCCATGTCGAGCTGGAACTTCCGCCACTCGCTGGAGAGAGCCATGCCGTAGTCGAGGGACTCTTTCATGAGCTTCGAGCTCTCGTCGATGGCTTGCTTCGCGCGCTCGAGGCCCTGGCCCTGAGCCTTGGCGAGCTGCTCGCCGAGCTGCTCCATGCGTTCGAGCTGCTCCTTGGCGGCGCGGGTCCAGAGGTCGAAGAACTGGGTGGGAGGGGTGAAACCGGGGACGAACATGGGGGGTGCCTTTCCTGCGCCAGATTTGTTGCGGCGCAACACGACCAATAGGCACCAGTTCCCAGCCTGTCAAGGGAAACGATGTTGCGATGCAAAAAAATCAGGCGCGGCGCCGAGGCTTCTTCTTGAGCGAGCGCTTGAGCTCCTCGAGCTCCCTTCGGAGCAGCGCCACGTCGCTTTCGGCGGCGTTCGGCTCGGCGCGGGGCTTGGGAGGTGGAGGCGGCGGCGCCATCGGCGCTTCGCGCGGCGGCTCCCAGGTGGGCTGCTGGGTGAACAAGCGCGCGAAGGCGTTCGAGGCCGCGAAGGGCATGCTGGCGAAGGGGAAATAGGGCGACACGGCCTGGGCCCCCTGCTTGGCCGTCAGGTACATTTCCAGCGCTCCACTCACGTATTTTCCAAGAAAATCGGCCAGCGCGTCGTCCTGCATCCGGATGAGCTGCGTGAGCAGCGGCACGGGTAGGAGTCGCGCGGCTGGACCTTCGAGGATGATCTGGGTCAGCGTGGCCTGGGTCAGATCTTCATTGGTCTTGGCGTCCACCACGCGCACGTCCGAGCCCGCGCGCACGCGCTCCGTGAGCTCCTCGAGCGTGATGTAGCGGCTCTCTTCGGTGTCGTAGAGGCGGCGGTTCGAGTACTTCTTGATGACCAGAGCCATGCTGCGATGCAGCACGTTACCACCGCACCTGCGAAATGGAAGGCCCAAGGATCCCCCATTCGGGAGCCCGGAATGTGGCAGTGCAACATGGGTCTTGACCAGCAATGGAGCCGGAGCTATCCATGGGGCGGCTCGTCATGGTGCAATGCAACAAAAAGCTGCCCCTCTTGCTGCTCCTCGGGCTCGCCCTCGCCGGCTGCAACGCCGCGAGCTCGGACGCCCACGAGTGTAGCCGTGGCTCCGAGTGCGCGTCCGGCGCCTGCAACGCCGGCCACTGCGTGCCGCTCGCGAGCGGCGGGAGCGCGGGTGCCGCGGGCTCGGCCAGTGGTGGCGCGGCCGGACAAGCGACGGGAGGATCGGCCGGCGTGAGCGGCGGCGCCGGCGGGACCAGCGCCACGGGCGGGAGCGGCGCGGGCTTCTGCGCACCGAACCACGACGGGGTCATCGATCGCGCCGAGACCCCCCTCGCCGCCGGGCTCAACGCGAAGTTCTTGGTGTCGGGGCAAGCTGCGGTGGACAGCGCGGGCACCGCCCAGGGGGACGGCAGCCGGAGCTGGGACTTCAGCGCGGGCTTGAGCGGAGATCACCTGGTGTTGGTCGAGACCCAGCCCCTGGAGGGCAAGTGGTTCGCCACGAAGTTCCCGGGTGCGAGCTACGCGGCGCGCCTGTCGGAATCGTCGGACCTGCTCGGCGTGTTCGAGGTCACGAACACGTCGCTCCTCCTGCGCGGCGTCGTTTCGCCCGCCGACGGCCTGACGCGCACCGAGCTCACTTATGCGCCCGCGGTCGTGGTCCTGGATTTCCCGCTGAAGGAGGGAAAAACCTGGAGCACCAGCGCCAACGTGAACGGCCTCGCCCAGGGCGTGCTCGCGGCCTACACCGAGAGCTACGAAAGCAGCATCGACGCCCACGGGAGCCTGAAGGCGCCGTTCGGCGAGTTCCCGGTGCTGCGCACGCGCGTGGTGCTGACGCGCAAGGTCGGCATCGTCACCACCGTGGTGCGCTCGTATCTCTTCGGCAGCGAGTGCTTCGGCACCGTGGCGTCGCTCGTGGCCAAAGACAACGTGGCGACCACCGAGGTGAGCGAGGCGGCGGAGCTGCGGAGACTCGCGCCGTGAAGCGTCGCCTGCTCGCGGCTGCCGTCGTCGCCCTCGGGTGCTCGCCGGCGTTCCACTCCGGGCCCATGCCCGGTGAGCCGCGAGCGACCTACGCGAACGTCGCGGGCGCTCGCGTGCGCTACAGCGATCGCGGGCAGGGCTTCCCCGTGGTGTTGCTCCACGGGTTCGCCTCGTCGCTCGAGACCTGGCAGACCGTTGCGCCGACCCTGGAGCGCGAGCATCGGGTAATTTCCCTTGATTTGAAGGGTTTCGGCTGGACGGACCGGCCGCCGGGCGACTACTCGCCAGCGGCCCAAGCCGAGCTCGTGCTCGCCCTGCTCGACGCCCGCGGTGTGGATCGCTTTCACCTGGTCGCCCACTCCTGGGGTGCGTCGGTGGCGCTTCGCCTGGCTCTGAAGAAGCCCGAGCGGATCGAGCGCATCGCCCTCTACGACGCTTGGGTCTACGAAGAGCAGCTTCCGAGCACGTTCCACTTCGCGCGGGCCGACGGGGTCGGAGAGTTGCTCTTCGGCGCGTTCTACGCCGAGCGTTCGGACGAGAAGATCTCGCAGGCCTTCTACGACGAGCGCAACGTCAGCGAACAGCTGGTGGAAGACGTCGAGCGGGCGCTCGAACGTCCGGGGACCACCGCGGCGGCGTTGGCCGCGACGCGAGGGCAGCGCTTCGCCGAGATCGAGAAGCGCTATCACGAGATCGAAAAGCCCACGCTCCTGCTCTGGGGTCGTGAAGACCGCGTCACGCCGCTCGCCATCGGGGAGCGCTTGGTGCGTGACCTCCGTCAGGCGAAGCTCGTGAGCTACCCACGCACCGGGCATTTTCCGATGCTCGAGGCTCGCGCCGAGTCGACGCGCGATCTAGCGGAATTCCTGCGGTCCGCGCCGCCCAGTGAGCGACCGCGCGCCGCCGCGCCGGCGCCGAAGCTCGGGTCGGAGGCGGTGCCGGAAGCGCCTCCGCAGAAGTCCCCCGACGCGGCGTCGAAGCCCGAAGGGGGTGGCTGATGCGATTGCGCGTGGTCGCCTGTCTGCTCGCGCTCACGCTCCCGGCGCGCGCCACCGGTTTCGCGGACCACGCGCGCGAGCTCGGCGCCGAGCCCGACGAGACCGTGCGCCTCGATGGCTACTACCGAGTGCGAGCCGACGCGCTCTACAACCTGGATCTCGATCGCGGGCCCACGCCGTCGGGAGAGCTGCTCTATCCGGTGCCCGTCGGCAGTCGGAACGGGCAGACCCTGACCCGGGCCGACATGCGCTTTCGCACGGATCTTTCGGTCTACGCGCCGGGCGGAATGGTCGCCGTGAAGGCGCGGCTCGATGCTCTCGACAACGTCGCCCTCGGCAGCGCGCCCGAGGGCATTCCGGCCGCGAGCGGCAGCCAGCGGAGCGAGTCGTCGACGCTGCGGATCAAGCGAGTCTGGGGCGAGACCCTGACCCCCGTCGGCGCCCTCGCCATCGGCCGCATGGGCAGCCATTGGGGTCTCGGCATTTTGACCAACGCCGGCGATTGCCTCGATTGCGACAGCGGTGACGCCGCCGATCGCATCGCCTTCGTGACCCCACTTTTGGGCCATTTTTGGGCCATTGCCTACGACTTTTCCGCCACCGGGCCGTTCGTGCCGGATCGCACGGGCACCCGCAGCATCGACTTTGCGCCGAGCGCGTCGGTGCACACGCTCACCTTCGCGGTGCTGCGCTCGCGCACCGATGCGGCGCGCCGGCGTCGGGCGCGCGCGGGCAAAGACACCCTCGAATACGGCGCCTACGCCTCGCACCGCTGGCAGAACGACGACGTGCCCGCGACGTATCTCCCCGTGTCGCAGCCGGTGACGGTGGACGAGCGCCAGGTCATGGCGCGGGGCTACACCGCCACTGCGGGCGACGTCTGGAGCCGGCTCTCCGGGCGCGGCTATCGCGTCGAGGCCGAGCTCGCGTACCTCCGCGCTCGCGTCGAGCAACCCTCGCTCGTACCGGGCGTCCTGTTCCACGACGCGGCCACGAGCTCGCAGCTCGGCATGGCGCTCGAGAGCGAGTTCGGAGACGCCGACGACAGCTATCGTCTCGGGCTCGACGCTGGCTACGCGAGCGGCGACTCGGCGCCCGGTTTCGGCGCGTTTCCCGGGGAAAATGCCCGGGCGCCCCAGCCCGGTGATCTCGATGGACCGCAGGCGCGTCCGCCCTACGACAACACCGTCCAGAACTTCCGCTTCCACCCCGACTATCGGATCGATCGCATCCTGTTCCGCGAAATCATCGGAACCGTGACCGACGCGGTCTACGTGCGGCCACACCTCGCGGGCGACGTGTTCCGGTTCACCAGCGCGCGGCTCCGCGCCTCGCTCTTCTCGGTGTTTTCCTTCGCCGTGAACCCCGAGTCCACGCCGGGTGAGAAGCAAGCCCTCGGCGTCGAGCTCGACCCGGGGCTTCAATACGAGAGCCGCGACGGCTTCGTGTTCGGGCTCGAGCAAGCCACGCTCTTTCCGCTGGCGGGTCTCGACAACCCCGCGCTCGGGCTACGGGCCAAGAGCGCGCAGCTCTGGCGCCTGAGCGCCGCGTTCACGTTCTAGGAGTCGCATGAAACGCCCCCGATTTGCCCTCCTTTCCGCTCTTCTCGCCCTCGGCTGCGGCGACAACAAGTCGCATCCGCCGTCCTACGCCGACTACCAGGGGGCCGAGCCGACGCCGCTCGCTTGCGTGCCGAACCTCGACGGGCGCATCGACGCATCCGAAGCCCAACCCGCCATCGGCACCCGGATTTCCTACCTGGTTTCGCCCGCGGGCGCCGAGCGCCCGGTGGACGTCGCCGGCATCGATCTCGGCGACGGCCGCCTGCGCTGGGACTTCGCCACCGACTTCGCCGACGACCAAGCCGCGCAGGTCATCCCCACGGGCATCCAGGGCAAGTGGTACCAGGCGTCGTTCCCGCCGGACGCCTTCGTGACGCCGTTCGACGCTGCCGGCAGCGTGGAGAACGTCGTGCGCCACGACGAGAAGGGGCTCACGCTCTTGGGTGTGGCGTCACGCGAAGAAGCGCCCGCCGAAGGCAAGACGCTGCTCGTCTACGATCCCCCGGTCGAGCTCCTGCGTTTCCCCATCGAGGCGGGCGGCTCGTTCGTGTCCGCCGGCAGCATCACCAACGGCACGCTGCGCGGCTTGCCTTATGCCGGCAAGGACACTTACGAGGTGACGGCAGACGGCGTGGGCGAAGCGGTGTTGCCCTCGCTCACGTTCACTCAAGCGCACCGCGTCCGGACCAAGGTCACGGTGGCGCCCGCGGTCGGCGCAAGCACCTCGCGCCGCCAAGTTTCCCTGTTCTTCGAGTGCTTCGCGGAAGTGGTCCGGGCCACCAGCAAGGCGGACGAGTCCGAGCTCGACTTCGCCACCGCGGCCGAGCTCCGGCGCATCGGGTTTTGAGCCGAAATCCAGCTAGAAAGAGAGATCGAGATGAATCCCTGGGACATGTACAAGAAGCTCTTCGCCGCTTGGGAGAACGCCACCGCGAACTACCTCGAGCAAGTCATGAAGAGCCCGCTCGTGCTCGAGCCGGCCGGAGCCTGGCTTTCGGCCATGATGAAGACCAAGAAGAAGAGCGACGAGTTCGCGGCGAGCTGGTGGGGTGGCTTGGGTCTGCCCACGAAGCGCGATCAAGAGCGCACGCTCCACAAGCTGAACCAACTCGAGAGCAAGCTGCTCGACCTCGAAGAGCGCCTGGCCCAGAAGCCCTGAAAGCGGAGGGGAAACATGTTCGACATCACGCCGTACCTCGAGCTCAAGGTCGCGCCCAAGGCCGTGTTCGACGCGCTGGAAGAACGGCGCAGTCGGCCGCGCTTCATGTTGCCCACGGCCGGCGGCGATTGGCAGGCCGTGACCTGGGGCGCGTACGCCGACGCCATCCGCCAGGCGGCCTGTTTCCTGGCGGCGGTGGGCCTTTCGCCCGGGGACCGCGCGGCCGTGTTCGCGCCCAATCGGGTGGAGTGGATCGAAGCGGCGCTGGCCATCCAGGCCGCGGGCGGCGTGATGGTGCCCGTGTATCCGGCGTGCACGGCCGAGCAGGCGGCGTACATCCTGGCGCACAGCGACGCCAAGGTGCTCTTCGTCGACACCGCGGCCCTGCTCTCGCGCGTGCTCGAGCGCTGGTCGGAGCTCACGGGCGTCGAGCGCATCGTGCTGCTCGACGACCGGCTCGATGCGGCCCAGGTCGCGGGCGATCTGCGATCGAAGGGCCTCGCTGTGCCGAGCGCCGCGGAGGTCGAAGCGAAGGTGCTCACCTGGGGTCGAGCGCTCGCGCTCGGCCGAGCCCACGACGCCGAGGCGCCCGACGCTTTCCAGGCGCGGCTCGACGCCATTCCCCTGAGCGCACCCGGGCTCATGCTCTACACGAGCGGCACCACCGGCAGCCCCAAAGGCGTGCCCCTCACCCACGAAAACGTCGCGAAAAACGGCCTCGATTGGCTCACCTGCAACGCACCGCTGCTCGACGACGCCTCGGTGGATCTGCTCTGGCTCCCGATGAGTCACATCTTCGGCCTGGGCGAGGCGTGCCTCGGGAACACGCTGGGCTTCACGACGTATCTCTCCGATCCGATCCAGGTGCTCTCGCACCTGCCCACCGTGCGCCCCAACGTGTTCATGAGCGTCCCGGCCTACTGGGAGAAGCTCGCGACGGCGGCCATGGGCGAAAGCGACCCCGACGCGCGGCGCGCGAAGCTCTCGGCCATCACCGGTGGTCGCCTGCGTTTCTGTTTGAGCGGTGGCGCCGGGCTCAAGCGCGAGATCAAGCAGCTCTTCTACGAGTGCGGCCTGCTCATCATCGAGGGCTATGGGCTCACCGAGTGCTCGCCCACGCTGACCTTGAACCGTCCCGACGCGTTCCGCTTCGATTCGGTGGGGAAGCCCCTGCCGTCGGTCGAGCTCCGGTTGGCGGAAGACGGCGAGATCCTCGCACGCGGCCCCAACGTCTTCGCGGGCTATCACAAGGACGCCGACGCAACGGCCCAGGCGTTCTCCGAAGACGGCTGGTTCAAGACCGGCGACGTCGGTCGCTTCACCGAGGATGGCTTCTTGCAGATCATCGACCGCAAGAAGGAGATCCTGGTGACCGCGGGCGGGAAGAACGTGCCGCCAGCCAACATCGAGCTCCGCTTCGCCGATGATCCGTACGTGGCGCACGCGATCGTGTACGGCGACGGCAAGAAGTACTTGGTCGCTGGGATATGGCTGAACCCCGAGGCTACGGATGCGCAGCTTTCGGCCCAGGGGATCGGCCCGGACGAGCGCGGCTCGGCCATTGCTGCCCTGGTCGACGCGAGCGTCGCTCGCGTGAACGCGAGCCTCGCGAGCTTCGAGCAGATCAAACGCTACCGGGTGATGGACACGCCGCTCACGGTGGCGGGCGGCCTCTTGACCTCCACGCTGAAGCCACGGAGAAAGCAGATCTACCGGGCTTTCGAGCGAAAGTTCGAGGCGATGTACGAGTGATGGACCCCATCCTGTCGTTCCGAGCGCTCTTCGGCAAGCAGCCGCCGTCCGTGGGCCAAACGCCCTCGGACGTGGTCTTCGCCGAAAACAAATGGAGGCTCCTCCGCTATCGGCCGCGCGCCGGCGGGCCCGCGTTTCCGACGCCGGTCTTGCTCGTGCCTTCGCTCATCAATCGGCACTACGTGCTCGATCTGATGCCGGGCAAGAGCCTGGTCGAATTCCTGGTGGCCCGTGGCCACGACGTGTTCGTCATCGACTGGGGCACGCCGGGCGACGAGGATCGCTACGTCGACTTCGACGAAGTCTGCGACCGCTACCTTGGCCGAGCACTCCGGCAAACGAGCGCCCTCGCCGAAAGCGAGACGGCTCATGTCCTCGGCTACTGCCTCGGGGGCACCCTCGCCGCCATCCACGCGGCGGTGCACTGCGAGCGCTTCGCGTCGCTCACCGCGCTGGCCGCCCCCATCGGCTTCCACGACGCTGGGCTCTTGAGCGCGTGGACCCGGTCCAAGAGCTTCGACGTCGGCGCATTGGTCGCGGCCACCGGCAACGTGCCGTGGCAGCTCATGCAGTCGGCGTTCCACCTGCTCCGACCGACGCTCGGTCTGCAGAAGGCCGTCCACATCGCCGACCGACTCTGGGACGACGAGTTCATGAACGGATTTCTCGCCCTCGAAACCTGGGGCGGCGACAACGTGTCGTTCCCGGGAGCCTGCTACGAACGCTACGTCGAAGAGCTCTATCGGAAAGACGCACTGGTCGCAGGTTCGTTTCGCCTCTCGGGCAAGCCCGCGCGGCTCGAGGCCATCACCTGCCCCACGCTCGCGGTCACCTTCGAGCACGACAACATCGTGCCGAAAGAGAGCGCGTCCGTGCTCCTGGACCGGATCGGCGCGACCGACAAGCACCGGATCCACCTGTCCGGTGGCCACGTGGGCGCCGTGGTCTCCAAGAAGGCCGCGCAGGGTCTCTGGCCCGCGCTCGCGACGTTCTGGGAAGATCGCATGGCGGAACCGGCACGGCGCGCCCCGCGGGCGGGTCGGCGGAGCGCACGAGCCTCGGGTTGATCGCGCGGATGGGTTAGCCTCCGCAGCGGATGGTTCCCCGCGAGCTCCTCGAATTCGCTCCCCTCGCGCTCGCGGGGTCCGCCATCGTTCTTGGTACGGTTCGCTGTGGCTACCATAGCGTCGTTGGCTGCAGTGCAGCGATGATCTTGGCGCTCACGGGATGCGAGCCGTCTTGTGACACTATTAGTCTTGCTCCAACGTACCAAATCGCCGTCTTCGACGAGTCAAGCGGCGATTCTATTTGCGATGCGGACGTGTTCGTGAATGACGATCCCGCGACCAAGAGCCAGGAGAGATGTATCTACTGGCACACCATCCCGGAAGGCCCGAGCGCGACCATCGTCGTTCAACGGGCCGAGTACGTTAAGGGAACCAAGGAGGTATCAACTGACTACGGCAGTGATGAATGCGGTCACCCAATCGGGCGAGACATACGAGTCGGATTGACGAGGCAGCCATGACGCGCAAGCTTCTTTTCATGCCTCTGTGGATAGCCCTCGGCTGTGGAGGTTCAGCCGATCGAGACGTTACGGATGCGGGCGGTGGCGGCAGCGTGGCACCAGACAAGCAGGCGTGCGCGCGGTCTTGGCGATCAATCCCGCGGAGACGCACGTGTAGCGCGTGGTCGAGCGAATGCTGTCATGGCCAAGCAACACCTGGATGACCCGCAAGTCGGTGGAATGGGCTGCCGAGCACTACTTTCGGCATGGCGTGGAGCTCCTACTGATGTTCAAGTCACCGAGAGTCGCCAAAGTCGCCGGTGCTATCGGAGTGGTCCTAGCCGTCCTGTGTGCGCTCGGTTGCGGCGAGAACGCAGAGGGTGACTCGAGCCAAGCGGATTCCTGCACGAGCTACGTTCCGCAGGCCTCGCCCGACGATATCGCCAAGACCCCGCGGCCCGATTCCTCAGCCGAGCTCCTCGCGCTCGAGACATCAGCGGCCCTGGTCGCGCCGAGCCCCTTGTATGACCGAATTGCCAGCGACCTCGGGGCGATCGTCGCCGGCGACGCCACGGTGATGGTCATCAAGCCGATCTTCCCCGGGCTCCTCGTCGGCCTAACGGTGAAGTTCGAAGAGGCAGTCCGGGCCGACGTGGAGTCAGGGAACTACCACGCGTGGGACTGCGCGAATCAGGCCTACGGTGCCAGCATCGAGGAACTGCCCTACTGGACTGGACGGCGCCTCACCTTCGGCGAGAAGCGCTTCAGCGCGGCGCTGCTCGCGACCGAATACAGCGCACTGCCCGATGTGGCTGACGTCGGCTACCAGGAAATCGTCAGCGACGGGCCCGACGTCTGCCTGGAGGTCGCCGGCGATCAGCACTACTACATCTTCGATCAAGCGAGCGGCGACTGCCCATCGGGTTGCATGGAGCACCGGTACATCGGTTTTCAGGTCGGCCCAAGTGGCGTCGTGGCTGCGCTCGGCGACTACGATCCGAAGAAGATGGCCGTCGAGCCGGATTGGTTCAAGGCGCGCACGGATTGTCGGTCGAGACTCTGAGACTCTGACGCATCGGCGCCGTGCGCACCGATGGTGGCTCCTCGGCATCGCGACGTTCTGGGAAGATCGCATGGCGGAACCGGCACGGCGCGCCCCGCGGGCGGGTCGGCGGAGCGCACGAGCCTCGGGTTGATCGCGCGGATGGGTTAGCCTCCGCAGCGGATGGTTCCCCGCGAGCTCCTCGAATTCGCTCCCCTCGCGCTCGCGGGCGTCGTCTGGTTCATCGAGTACCTCGGCCACCAGCGCAAGGCGCCATGGGTGACTGACCTCGGTCTCGTGCTCGGCAGGGACACCGAGACCCTGCGGGTCGACGTCCCGCTCCCCGTGCCCCTCGACTGGCTCGACGATCACGAGATCGTGAGCCACACGGCGGACCGCATCGCGTTCAAGCCCCCGGTTTCGAGCGACGCCAGCGTGGTGTGCATCGGCGTCATCGAGATCGCGCGCGTGGGCGAGGCGACGATCTTCCGCTATCGCTGCCTGCTTCGCGCATCGACCATCGCGTTCGTCGCCGCCGTCGGTGCGACGTATTGGCTGAATACCCGGGACCTTCGAACCGCCATCGGTATCGGCGTGGCGTTCGGCCTCGGAACGGTGATCTACGCCTACTTCCAGAAGCGGAAGACCGACGACGCGTATCACCTGATCACCGCGGATCTGGTACAAAAGGCCCAGCAACCGGGGTGACGATGTCGAGAGCGCGTGCATTGGGTTGGCTTTGGATCGCCTTCGCTCCAGTCGCCCATGCCCAGAGTGCACCTGCATCGGCCTCGGCCGCTGCCGAGACGGCGCCAGCCCCGACCGCGTCCGCGCCGCCGAGCCCGCCGCCTGCTCCGAGCACGTCCGCGCCTCCCGCCCCGAGCGAGCGTGCGGCGCCCCGTCCGCCGCCCACCGCCCCGCAGGCCTCACCGGCCTGGGCACAGCCGTGGCCAGCGCACCCTCCGCCCATGGGTTGGGGTGCTTTCGCGCCCTACGGCACGTTTCCCGTGGTGTTCCGCGCCAACGCTCCCAGCGTGGAGTTCTCGCTCTCACGTGAGAAGGATTCGCCCGCCTTCGCCCAGTGCAGCGGCGAGTGCGTCGTCCCCCTCGCGTCGGGGAAGTATTGGCTCTCCGTGCGCGAGAGCGAGGTCGTCGTCGGTGGTCGACGGCGCATCGAGGTGAAGGAGCCGAGCGAGCTCTCCATCGAGCCGCGCACTCACGACGACCGCCGCTCGGGTCAGGTCATGGGGTACATCGGCATCGGGCTCGCGGTGGCTGGCATCGCGGCCATGGTGGCCACGCTTTCCGATGCCACTGGGGAATCGAAATCGAAAGACGGTGCCAGCGCCGGCTTCGCGCTCGGTTTCGGGGCGTTCATCGGAGGAGCGATCCTCACTCCGCTCGGTTGGGTGCGCGCCGGGCGTTCGGCGCCTCAGGTCAAGGCCACGCCCATCGGGGGTCGCTAGCCTTTGCCCGCGTACTCGCCGCCGCAGCGTGAGCTAGAGTTCTCCGATCGCCCGCCCCGCGTCGCGCGGAGCGCACGCGAACGAGGTAGCGAAGTGAGCCGACTCCGATGGACGATGGTCGCATGCACTTCTCTTCTCGCTGCTGGCTGCGGTTCTGACGATTCGGGGTCATCCGCGGACGCTGGAATGGGTGGTGGCTCCGGGGGCATCTCCGATGCTGCGGGCGACGCCGCCGCAGGCTCCGGGGGAACGAGCGGCGTTGCTGGCAGTTCGGGCAGCGGCGGGTCCCTCGACGACGGAGCCGTCAGCGACGCTGGCGACGCGTCGGGCGGCGGGCCAACGATGGACTTTGCCGGCTGTCCGCCGGGCACCATCCAGGTCACCGGGCAATTCGGCAAGCAGGACCTCCACACCGAGACCTTTGGTGCGTGGGGAAGCGACCAGATCATCAGCTTTCAGTTGATCGCGGACACACCCATGGACCACGTCGCCAGTGCCAGTTGGGCCGAATTCACCGGGGGCTCCACGGTGCGGGATTTCTCCCTCTCCACGCATGCCTGCGACTTCTCGGCCGCAAACGCGGTGCCGGGGCCCTACGGCGGGAAGGTCAACGGCACGTACACCTACCCGACCGGGTCCTACAGAGCTGGTACTTCGCTCGGCGGGACAGTGAACCTCTTGGTCGGGGAGAAGTACTATTGGAACATGCGAAATCCGCCCGATTCGTGCCCGTCGGGCAGCTGCAACATGGTGGGTGGCTTTCCCAAGTGAGCATCAGGTCCCCCGTCGCCCGCCGAAACGTTCGACGTGCAGGCGCGGCGATACGCCAAAACCGCGCGCGAGGCTTTCGGCGCGAACGAAGTCGTGCCTTTTCGTGAGCTCTTCCGGCGTGCGCGCCTCGGGCATGAAGAGCACGCGTTCCGTTGGCCAGCCCAGCCGTGTGACGAGGGCCGCGGCTTCTTCGGTGTCGGACGCGTCCCTGACGACGAGCTTGAGGAATGCGCGCCCCGTGGCGAGGTAGCGCGCGAGCACCTGGGGTCGGAGCCGGAGGCCCTCGCGATTTCCGCTGTTCGCGAGCTTCGGTGACACGTTCCACTGAGCCACGCGCGCTGCGAGCTCCGGGCTCGGCTCGAGGGTGCCGTTGGTCTCCACTTCGACCACGAAGTCCGGACCGAGGAGCTCGAGCACCCGCGTCACGCCTGGCTGCTGGAGCATCGGCTCTCCCCCCGTGATCACGAGGCGACGCGGCG
>Ga0268298_10002709_pt1 | contig 19028 bp, 15 predicted proteins | sample WWTPWeurt_MetaG_FD_194462 | JGI IMG/M metagenome (GOLD analysis project Ga0268298, IMG submission 194462) | Activated sludge microbial communities from WWTP in Nijmegen, Gelderland, Netherland - WWTP Weurt | ecosystem: Engineered > WWTP > Aerobic digester > Activated sludge | place...
TGGTACCGTGATAAAACCCAGCCCGATCATCACGAACAGGACGAAAAAGAACTCAAAGATGGCTATATTCCAGAACTGCATATTCTCAATTCCCACCACCGGCAGGCATAGCCCCGAGGGGTGCTGCATTGCAGATTGCCGGCCCATTTTGCTGGAACCAACAATTTGTCACAATGGATATTAGAAGGTTTCAGACTCCCTGACAAGGGCAAAATTGCCCAGCCAGTGGGGAAACTACTAACTTTTCCGGAACAATTATCTAATAAGGCTTGAAGACTAGGCCAGTTCGCTGTCGGACAGGATGGCCATCTTTTGATTTCCGACCTGGCTGACTTGCATTCTCGGTCCCTGATTTCTCTTGAAACCATCTATATAACGGCGCAGAGCCTCTCTTATCAGGTCGGAGCGAGTGCGGTGCTCCACCGAGGCCACAAAATCGATTTGCTCAAGCAAACCCGGGGGCAGAGCAACTAGTACTTTCTTAGGCATGCACGTTCCTTTTTGTAAAATCCAAAAAAGTATCAACCAAAATTTACGAAATCAGCCAAGTTACAACAGGCCATGGCCAGGTAAACTAGACACAACAAGATGGACGGACGCAAGCTCCCCGTCTTTATTGGGCGTGACCGCCGATTTCCACTAGTAAATTTACACTCTACAGGCACCTTTTTAAAGAGGCGCAAAGCCCATAAACAGTAGAGAATAAACAAACTAATCTAACGGACTTCTCCTGTCACCCAAAACAACTCCCGGACAACATGCATCAAATGCGGTAGCAAAGCCATTTTCAGCATCTTGTCCGACAACGAAAACAAAATCCGCGCAGTAGTTATTCAGGAAAAATTTTAAGCAACCACTACAAAAGCTAGCTTTGATGCGGATATTCAGAGAACATACACTAGTCCAAATATATGTCCAACAATAATCCAAAAGACCTATCATCGAACGACAAGCGCTTGACGAGTAATGTCAAAGCTGCCGGTTGTGCGGCAAAAATGAGTTCAGCCGAACTCAAACAAGTGCTTGCCGGACTACCCAAGATCAAGAGTGCCAATCTTCTGGCCGGTATCGACAACTTTGAAGACGCTGCGGTTTACAAGTTGAATGACGATCTGGCCATGGTCAAGAGCATGGATTTCTTCCCGCCTGTACTTGATGATCCCTATCTCTTCGGGCAAATCGCCGCCACCAATGCTCTCTCGGATATCTATGCCATGGGAGGAAAACCAACCCTGGCGCTGGCCATGCTTGTTTTTCCCACCTGTGACCTGCCCCTCAGCACGGCCGCAGAAATTCTCAGAGGCGGCGCCGACCAGGTAGAGAAAGCCGGCGCCATCATAGCTGGTGGCCATTCCATACAGGGAGCAGAAGTACTCTACGGACTTTCGGTAACCGGCTTCGTGCATCCGGAGAAGCTACTCACCAACAGTGGTGCCAGAGCCGGGGATCAAATAGTGATGACCAAGGCCCTTGGCACCGGAGTTGGTCTTCTGGCTCTCAAAGCCGGTCTTTTAGATGAGGACACTAAGGGCATGCTGGTCTCAAGCCTGACCACGCTGAACGATAAAGCCATCGATGCCCTGGCGCACCTGGGCACCAATACCTGCCACTATATACATGCCTGCACCGACATTACCGGCTTCGGTTTAATTGGACATATACAAGAAATGTCCAAGGCCAGTAAAGTATCCGCTACCATCAATATTAAACACTTGCGCTTCTTGCCGGGCGTTCTGGAATTTGCCAGACAGGGTCTGGTGCCGGCCGCAGCCTACGGTAATCGCAAGTCCTTCGAAACAAACGTATCCTATATAAAGGATTTCCCTCTCGAGTTTACCGATCTCCTTTACGATCCGCAAACAGCCGGCGGACTGATTTTTGCTGTAGCCAATGAACATGCCGAGGCTTGCTTGAAGGCCCTTAACGGCAGCGGCGTGGCCGCCACCATCATCGGCCAATTTCTTGAAGGCATCCCCGGTCACATCGATATCACCATGAACTGATGCAAGTCGCTCGGTTCCAATCAGGAAGAATGAAATGAAAAAGCAACTGGACTTAAGAGGATTGACCTGCCCGGAGCCGGTCTTGAAGACCAAGAAAGTTGTGGATCAAGCCGACGTCAAGGAAGTGGAAGCGCTGGTGGACTCGGAAGTGAGCGTGCAGAATTTAGCCAGGCTGGCTCGCTCCCAGAACCTGCACTTCCAGAGCAGCAGAGAGAACGGTCATCACAAGGTGCTCATTTCCAAAGATCAGACCGGAACCGTCCAAACCCAAAGTGAGACAGCTGCGGCTGCTACCAGGGATGGTGCAGGCGGCACCATTATTTTCATCAGCAAAGATAGTTTCGGTCAGGGAAATAGCGCCAGCCCCGAAAAGGATCATGATTTCAGCTTGAATCTACTCAACGTCTTTCTTCAAACCGTGCACCAGAGCGGTCATGAAGTAAGAGCCGTGCTTCTTGCCAATAGCGGCGTCAAGCTCATGGACCCCCAGAGCCCGCACCAACAAGTTCTCAGCGACCTGGCCCGGGGAGGGGTGGAGGTTCTGGCCTGTGGCTTGTGCCTGGATTATTACGGACTGAAAGAGAAAGTGAAAACCGAACAGATCACTAATATGTTCGCCATTTGCGAATATCTCTTTGCCGCCGACAAAGTTCTCAGCCCCTGAGTTTCATGAACTTAAGGGTCGAATTGGGCAAAGTCGCTTTTGAAGACCTTAAATAAAACAGCCGTCACCGTAATCCCGGTCACTACCAGGGAAATAACGGCAAACAGTGCCATCTCGTGGAAAAGACCGAATATATTTTGTATGGCTTCCATGGCAGATACCTGAATTTTCGCGAAATTTAACTCAAATGAGTTTAGGGGAGAGTTGCAGGTTAGCACCTTCCGGCACATTTTCAAGGCCGGTATATACGTATTTGAAGCTCCCCGGGGGGAAATCAGGCATTTTTGTATTACAGACTACCTTTTGTTCAAGAGTTCAGCCACTTCGGCACAATTCGGCAGACCGGCCGAAGCACTGACCGTGCGAGTAGCCAGAGCTCCGGTGGCATTGGCAAAGACAGCCACCTGATCCCAGTCCAACTCCAGTATGTCGGCCGGACGCACGGTGGTATCGGCTGGTGCCTTCTGCGCCTGGGCCTGCATCTTGGCCGGTAAAAGCACCGAGTGCCGCCTGGGACCGTCAGGCAGAGCCAGGAGCTTTTGATAATGGTCGGACAATTGATAAAGTACGGCGGCCACGTAAGCATCGCCGGCACCAACACCGGCCAGCGACTTCACCCTGAGCGGTTCGTAATACTTCTCTTTCTGATCGGTGACAACAATGGAACCATGGGCGCCAAGGGTGCACAAAACCACATGAGCCCCGGTTTGGTTCATCAGGTCGCGACTATAAGAGAGGAGAATATCCAGATGGCCGGGCTTGGTGGGAGACTTGGCCAGGTCTGCCGGCGGCACTTCATGTTTGCTTCTGCCGAGCCAATAAATAAGTTCGGGTAGATTGACCTTGATCATATGAGAGAGAGACATGGCTTCTCTGGTCAGCTTTCTGGCCAGTTCGCCCTCACCGTATGGAAAGCCGGCATCGAAGGAAATCAGGAGACCCAGCTCTCTGGCCCGGCGCATAGCCGCAATGACAAAGTGGCTGCGCGGTTCCACGGTCAGTGAAATGCCTGTGGCGTGCAAGGCAAAAGCCCCTTCAAACATATCCGGTGAAAGTTCCTTCACGGTAAGTTGATGGCAGGCATTGGGCTTGGGCCAGTTGAAGAAGATGTTTTCTTCGTCTTCCCCGGTCAGGACATAGCACTGAGCCGTAGGATAGCGACTGGTCTCGAAAATAAAGCGCGTATCAATGCCCGAATCACCAAGAGTCTCAAGCAAGTAGCGACCATGGATATCGCTGCCGACTTTGGCTACCAGCCTGGATTGTCCGCCCAACCTGGCATAGGCCGTAGCCACATTGGCGGCATTACCGCCGGGGGATCTCAAAAAGGTATCGGGCTTGGACCAGGAGGCGCCTTTAGTGGTGGCAATCCAATCAACCACCAATTCCCCAATGGTCAGCAAGCAATGATTGGAGCTCATCTCAGCGGTTAAAGAGTCTGTCAACGTTCAGTGTTTCCAAAAGGGGTACTAAATCTGAGAGCCCGGGCTCAGACAGAGACTTTCAAGCCGTTATTCTTGATGACGGTGGGATACATGGGATAGGCCGGCTTAAGGGCCGGTAGAAGTGCCAGGGCTTTGCTGACCGGTCCTTTAGATACAATCTTGCCTTGCAAGAGGGCCATGGGCACATTCACTTTCCCCAGCCAGAATTCGTGAGCCACGTCCGACTTCATGAACATTTCCACAATCGGCTTCTTCTCGCATTCACCGGAGTGAATCTTCATCTCCACGCCATCCGAACAGTCGATGGTCAGACGACCTTCCGGCTCGCGATAATGGAACTGCACAATCAGCCTGGAAGCAAGTAGTTGTCCGGCCATTTGCTCGTCACTCTTAATGGCGTTCCAGAGGTCTTCCATGATGCGATGTAGCTCTTCGGTGCTGGAAAAGACAGCCATTAATACGCCCTCTTTATGATTTCTATCAAATCTTCGTCTGTGGTTTCCCTGGGATTGAACATTATTGCAGGATCCGAGGCAGCCATACATGACAGCTCGTTCAGCACGTCATCATCCAGCTCAGGCAAACCCAATTCCTTGAGGCTCTTGGGTAGAGAGAATTCCACCAGCAAATTCCTGATTCTATCCAGTAAAAACGCCGCCTTGTATGAATCAGACTTACCGGAAAATTCCAGGCAGTCGGAAGCCAGAGCATAATCGGCGATGCGAGCGAACCGCTGCTCCGCTTGCTCCATGTTGAATTCCATACCGAATGGTAAGAGCACGGCATTGGTCATACCGTGGTGAGTGCCGAATTTGGCTCCCACGGAATGGGCCAGGGCATGCACAATTCCTACACCTGAATTAGTGAAGGCAATACCGGCCATGGTACTGGCTACCAGAGTGGCGGAGCGAGCCTCCATATCATCACCACGGCTGAATGCCTCTGGTAAATGGCGGAACATCAAGCGCAAAGACTCGAGACAGAGAGCATCGGTAGCCACCGAAAAGGTCCCGGAGGCCACAAAGGCTTCAATACCATGGGTGATAGCATCCATTCCGGTAGCGGCAGTCAACCTCGGAGGCAAAGACAAGATCAAGGTCGGGTCGAGCATAGCTACGTCGGGAGCCAGATAAGGACTGCCGAAGAGAAGCTTCTTGCCTTCCTTCTTATCTTTGATCATGGCTACAAAGGAAACTTCGGAACCGGTACCGGCGGTAGTAGGCACCACCACCAGCGGCACCAGCTTGCGCTCGATGCAGTTCAAGCCCTGATAATCGAGCAGGTCACCGCCAAGTGTGAGACAAATAGCTACTACTTTAGCGGTGTCGATGACCGAACCACCGCCTACCGCTACTATGCTGTCGCAGCCGTGCTCGCGGGCCAACTGCGCCGCTTTATCCACACAGGCCACATCGGAATCGGAGGGCACCTCGGCAAAGATACAAGGCTCTTCACCCAGACCGCGTAAATTATCGATCATGGGATCGAGCATGCCGCTTTCCAGCAAGAACCCATCTGCCACCAATAGTGGTCGTTTAGCGCCTAACTCCAAGAGCAAATCAGCACAACCGGTGGTTGTGTATTCCCCGAAGAGGACCTTGGTTGGAGACTGGAAGATAAATGGATTCATCGGTTACTCCCAGGGTCATTCACTCATACGGGAGCCTTAAATGCAATTATTGAAATGCAACTTGTTAATATCCGGAAGACACTGCTTTAAAAACAATAAAGGCAATTTCTTAGGGAAAGTTTAGGCTCTCTCTTGACTACCAATGTAATACCAAAGCTCGTGGGCATTCCACAGTGCCAAGAGTAATTATTATCCCACCTCAGAGCTGGAATACGGGATTACAAGCAGTAGAACAATTCGTCATCGTGAGAGGGGAGCAGTTGCGCTCCTGACAGCCAGGTTATAAAGTAGTGACTCCGAACCCTGAGTCTCAAGCTGACCTTCTAAACATGTAATAAAGACGGCGCCAGTTTGCTGAGACAATAATGATGAATAATCAACCGGTTCTCGGGGAACCTGCAGGTGGATAAATCGTCCTAAAGCCTTAGTTCAAACTATGACTGAAGCCAAGCGGGAACCGCTTCGGCAGAGGGAACCCACAGAAAAGGAAGCCAAGGTCACAGTCAAACAGTGAAAAGACCAACTCAAACTCCAGTGTGCGTTGAAGAAATAAGCGAAAAGCGGTCAAAAGAACCGTTCAAACTGGCTGGCGCTGGTAATAAAAAACAACTTCAGAATCGACGCTCCGGCATGGTCAGGCTGATGAGCCTGGCCCTCACACTGGCTGTGCTCTCAAACTGCTCCCTGGCCTTACTGGCGCCCACAGCCGCCCTGGCTGCCAGCAGCAAGAGCAAGCCTGACAGCACCCTGCTGCTACCGCTTACACCCAAGATCGACGACACGGCCCTCACTGACGATGAGAAAGACCTACCCAGTCAGGTCAAATCCACCGGCAGTCAAGCGCAGCCCCAGAGACAGCCAAGCCCGAGCAAATCTGAACCAAGCTCCTCTTTGCCCAGTGATGCCGGTGAGATAAACGAGCTCAAGGTAGAACAACCCAAGCTCGACGACCTGGAAACCACTGAGCTCAAAGAGCAAACCACGCGTATTACGGCCGAGGGTGCCGACGCCTCCACCAGACTGGAAGCGGAAGCCTCGGAAGACGATCTGCGCATGTCCGAAACCGACAGCGCCGTCAACGAAGATACAACCCTGAAAGGCACCATCCAGATTGTTGCCGACGATACCGAATACGACCAGGAGAAGAACACCTTCCTGGGCACCGGTAATGCCGTTGCCGTTATTGGCGGACAGAATTCCAAACTGGAAGCCGACATGATCCTCTACGATCAAAACACGCAGATGATCGATGCCAGGGGCAATGTCAAAATCCTCAGAGATGGACAGCTCACCACCGGCAGCGCCTTCAAGTTCAACGTCACCAACGACGAATACCTTATTACCAGCCCCGACACGGAAGTGAAAGGCACCCAGGTAATTGCCCGGACCGGCTACGGTACAAGAGAAGGCATGTCCTTCAAGAACGGCACCATGACCTTGCCCAAGGCTTTCCATATGGGCAAAAACGTTATGTTCGGTACCCTCAGTACCGGACAAGACCTTCAGGATCGTACCAGCCACCCTGACCTCTTCCTGGGCAAGCAGAGCTACACTTTCAAAGCTCGTAAAATGGTTTACGAACGATACAAAGAAAGCGGTAACCTCACCGTATTCGGTGGCAAAATTTGCTTTGGTAAGTTCAATATTCCGGTACCCAAGTTTGTCACCACTGTCGGTACCGAAACCAATGTCCGCTTCCCCGTCTCGCCGATGTTCACCAGTAACATCCAGTCGGGCGGTATCAACATCGGTCCCAGCTTCAACTCCGCCGTGGGCAAGACCGGCGTCTTGAACTGGGCACCAATGATTCAGCTCGGTGGTCGCAGCACTTCAGGCAGCACCAATGGCAGCGGCTTAGGCTTATCGGGACAGGTCGGCTTCAGTAACAAGAAGTTCAGCTCCCATATCGCCTATGGCTCCGTTTCCAACCTGTTTGTAGCCGACTTTAAATCCAACCTGACCAAAAACACCGTCCTGCAAGCCGGCGTCAATCGCTATATGGCAGATGGTATGAACGGCTTCAGACGTCCAAACATGATCTTGGAAGTGGTCAATAATAAGTACATTTCCAGCCCGATCCCCTACATCACTGGTTTCAACTTCCGTTCCTCCGGCGGCTGGGCTAGAGATAATCCGCAGCTCATCAATACGAGCCCGGCCCTGGCCGACCTCTACGGTGGTACCACCACAGTCAAGACACAGCCTTCCGCTTTCAGGCTGCAGGAGCAGATTTCCGTCACCACCCAACCTATTTTTGCCATCGGCAACGAGAAGTACGGTACGAAAGGCTTCTTCTACGGCGGTCTGGGACTGAGCGCCTATTCCTCCGGCGACGCCAGAGCACTGCTTCAGGGTGGTCCATCCATCGACACCAGATTGAACCGCCTGCACTTCCAGGTCGGTTATACACAGTCGGCTGTCAGGGGGAGTTCGCCTTTCTATTTCGACCGCTTCATCCAGGGTCAGAAATCCATGTATATATCGGGAGACGTAAAGGTTAGTAAATGGCTAACCCTGGGCGGTGGCTACGGCTACAACCTGAATGCCAAACTTCCTTACGCCAAGACCATTTCAGCCGTTATTGGGCCCGAGGATCTGAAGCTGATGATCACCAGAGATATGATCCGGGGTCAAAACCGCGTCGGCTTTGATGTACTCTACGGTTCGCCCATTCCATTCAACAAATTGGTGCTGAAGGGAACAGCCGACCACGGTAACCTAAGCGGACTATAGACAGTTTGGAAATCACGCCTTTGCCGTTAAAATACACTCTCCAGAACCCCGGTTCGATGGGGCTGAATGAAACACACTTAAACTATCCCTCTAATCAGCGGACAGACAACTTGGAAAGCTCAAGCATAGACAACCTGCTCAAGAACAGCCTACCGGCCCTGGGTGTAGACCTGGGCGGCACCAAAATTAGAGCGGCCCTGGTGAAAGAGGGGCGCGTCGTATCAGAGCCAAGGCAAATACCCACGCCCACGGGTGCCGACAATATCATCAACGGCGTTATTGAGCTGGTGCGTAGTTTTCAGGCTGACTGCCAGCAGGTGACCGGCGTTTCCCCCATGGGCATAGCCGGCGTAGGCATAGCCACTGCCGGTATCGTCGACTGCAATTCCGGCGACATCATCGGCTCCACCGGCAACTTGCCGGGCTGGACCGGTACTTCCTTGAAGCGTGTTATTGAGACCCAGATTTTGCTGCCCGTTCACGTAGACAACGATGCCAACGCTGCTGCCTACGGTGAAGCCAGCGCCCGAGGGCTGATGCATTCCAACTGCGTCTGCACCGTCACACTTGGTACCGGTATTGGTGGCGGTCTGGTAATCAACGGAAAGATGTTTAGAGGAGCCCACTGGGGCGGCGGCGAAGTTGGACACATGCGTCTCAATCTAGGCAACAAGAGACTTTGTACCTGCGGACTTTTCGACTGCTGGGAAGCCTATGGCTCCGGTCGTGGTCTTGTCACCACCGGCAGAGACATTCTGGCCGGCCTTAACGCCGATCAAACTCCCCTGGCAAAAGACCCGGAAGCACTGACCACCCATGCCATCGTCGCCGCCGCAAAGGGCGGTGACATAGTCGCTCAACGCATCCTGCACATGTGGCATGAACATATCGCCGCCGGCATCGCCAGCCTGGCCCATATTCTCGACCCCGATGTCTTCGTAGTCACAGGCGGGCTGGCCGATTGCGTGGACTTCCCGCTTTTGACAGAAATGGTCGTAGACCGAGTCTTGCCGAGAATAGGCGACAACCTGCAACTGCACAAATCCGAACTGGAAGGTCTGGCCGGCATCATCGGCGCTGCCCAACTGGTTCTCGACAACCTGCTCGACAGAATCGTAGCTTAAAGGGCTGAGCCTCTTACTTTATTTCGATGGTGTAGGTCAGTTTCTCTTCCGTATCGGGAGCAACCTTCACATTGAACTCAAAGGTGTGAGAGTCTTTCCTCGTGTAAGGCATACTGGAATTGACGATTTTCCAATCTCCCCAGGCATGCTCGACACAGGTTACGGTGACCGCTTCTTTCTTATGATTGCGCAGGCTGATACTGTAGCTCTGACGCTGCACTCTCTCTGAAATCTGCTGCTGCCCTGTCTGCACCCGCTCGGCAGCGATGTCGAAAGCGTCACCGATATAAACTCGCACTTTTTCGTCTTTAGGAGTGTGATCAATTTCGTCCTCGCCGACAAACTGCAAAGCCCCGTCCTGGTCTTTCTTATAGACGCGCACCTTGCCTTTAGGTAGCGGCATTCCGAGATTATTGTCTTTAGAGTTGGCCAGTTCCAACTTCACATTTACTTTCTGCTTCTGCTGTCCGTCGCCGCCGTAATAGCTGTTATTGCTCTCCAGCACGTAGAGTTTCTTGACAGGCACGGCCGAGGCATTGAAAAGCGTCAATTGCTTAGTTTCATTGTCCCGCACATCGGTGCGGCCTTTCAAACTATACAGATGATACTCGGCAAAACTCTGCTCAGAAAACTGCGGTTCGGCCGCCACCGCATCCATGGCCATGGCCCGCTCCATCATGGGAGCAGCGCTTGGCTGCTGCACCTTATGCACATCGCCGGCCATCAATTTGAGTGCAGCATTTTTGTAGGTAGCACCGGACTTATTATCGATGGTTACCCAGCTTGTCAGATCACAACTGGAATCATCGGCATTGGCTACTGCTACATAATCGCACTTCCAGTTCATGCCCTGGGTCTGGTAGCTGATCTCGGTATTGTGAGCACCGGCCTTGTCGCACTCAAGCTTCCAGAGCAAAGAAGGTTTTGCCACCAGACCTTCCGGCAACTCGGCGATCTCTAATTCGCCTGAGGCACCAACTATGATACCACTGCCGGTTTTCACAACTATCGACTGTCCGCGTTGGGAAATATTGCCGTTACTGTCAGCCACAGTGACGGAGGGGCTGGAAAGCAAGGTACCGGTTATCTCACGAACGGCTCCGCCAGAGAGATACTGGCGAAACTTCACTGTCTTTCCAAGCGATCTGGCTAAAATCGTGCTCTCATCCATCAAGTCGAATTGATAGTTCTGCTCGCGTACTGCTACTGAATTTGGTGCCGTAAGAGACGTGAAACTCACCGTAGTGGGATCGATGGCGGCTGCTACATCTTCGAAGCGCAGAAAATTGATGCCGCCTTTCAGGTTGATTTCACGGGTGTCTTTCACCAGCCCGAAATTCTGGTTATAGACGGTAATCGCCACATCTTTAGAGGCAGAAACTTCCTGAGCCAGTACTTTCGCCGAAAGCGCAAGCGCAGAGGATAGGGCCAGGATGGCAGCAATTGCCTTACCGTTTCTGAATCTCAACATGGACATCTCCTTAACCTGGTACTTAAATGCTTCGGCTCAAACAGATTTAGATTTACCTACTTAATAACGAATCTCAAGATCGTAAGTCACCTTCGACTCGCCATTTGCCGGCACCTTGACGTTGAATTCGAAGGTGTGGCTATCTTTCTTGGTATAGGGCTGGCTGGGGTTCAATACCTTCCAGTCGCCGTAAGCGTGTTCAACACAGGTGATTGTCACCTCTTTTTCTTTGTGGTTACGCAGAGTAAGTTCAAAACTCTGCTTTTGAATGCGCTGGGATGGATGCTGATAGCTGGTCTGCTTACGCTCTCCTACCAGGTCAAAAGCATCACCAATGTAAAGCCTTACCTTCTCATCCTTAGGGGTATGGTCGATGAGGTCTTCACCGACAAACTGCATGGCGCCGTCCTGGTCTCTCTTATAAACCCTTACCTTGCCCTTGGGCATGGGCATACCGAGATTGTTCTCCTTACTATTGGATACTTCCAGCTTGACGTTAACCTTCTGTTTCTCCTGACCTCCTCGACCATAGTAGCCAACCGGGGAAGCGCTATCGAAAACATAGAGTTTCTTGACCGGCACGGAAGCGGCGTTGAACAAAGTCAATTGTTTGGTTTCATTGTTATTGACGTCGGTCTTGCCGGCCAGGCTGTAGAGATGGTACTCGGCAAAAGACTGCTCTGAAAACTGTGGCGCGGCAGCTCCGTTCATGGCTATAGACTTGAACATCATGCCGCTTGCTCTGGGAACAGCATTCTGCACCTTGTGCACATCGCCGGCCATAAGCTTGAGAGCCGCCTGTTTGTAGCTTGTGCCCGACTTATTGTCGAGGGTAACCCAGCTAGTCAGATCGCAAGCCGAGTCATCGGCATTGGCAACCGCAACGTAATCGCACTTCCAGTTCATACCCTGAGTCTGATAGCTGATCTCCGCCTTATGGGTTCCGGCTTTGTCAGCCTCCAGCTTCCACAGCAAGGAAGGCTTGGGAACAAGCCCTTCCGGCAACTCCGCCAACTCAACTTCGCCCTGGGCCCCGACAACTACACCACTATTGGTCTTAAGCACTATCGATTGACTGCGCTGCGAGACATTGCCATTACTGTCAGAAATGGTCACTAGTGGCGGGTTCAACAGGGTGCCGGTAATTTCATGCACGGCGCCGCCGGAGAGATACTGCCGAATCTTAATTTCTTTGCCCACGGACTTAGACAAAATCGTTCCTACGTCCATCAGATCGTATTGATAATTTTGCTCGCGCACCACCACCGAATTTGGTGCGGTCAAGGAAGTAAAGCTCACTGTAGTCGGATCGATAGCGGCAGCCACATCGTCAAAGCGCAGATTATTAATGCCCTCTTTCAAATCTACCGAACGAATGTCCTTAACCAGCCCAAAATTTTGATTGTAGACAGTGATGGCGATACCAGTGGAAGCACCGGCCTGGGGTCCCTCAGATCGGGGCGGGCTTTTCTCGGCGCGAGCTTCAGCCCTGGCAGAGGCCTTTGCATCGCTCTTAGCAATACCGGCCAAAGGCGACGAGAGCAAAAGCATAAGAGAAAGGGGAACAAAGGCTCCGGACGTAAAGCGCATTTTTTAATCCTCTAAGAACTGTTTATTTTCGCACTGCACAGCGCAGATTAATCATTAAGTCAAAGCAGACAGCCGCCAACTTTAGCAAATCAGCTAGTTCTTCAAGCGACGGTCGAAGAAATTGAGAGCGGTGTCGATATTGCCCCCCTTTTCAATGTCGTGGCTCTGCCCGTCAAGAGCCACAAACTCCACCGGGGCATTTCGCGCCTGCAGGGCGTGGGCAAACTTTTCGCTTTGAGAAAAGGGCACAATTGTGTCCGCTTTACCGTGCATAATCAAAATGGGCGGACAAAGACCCGAAACATAGGTGACGGGGCTGGCCATATCTGCCCTGGCTTTATTCTGGGTAGCCGGTCCACTCAAGAAAATGCTCAAGGAAGCAACCGGAGATGAAGTATCCCAGGTCCTACCCGGGCTGGTATCGGTAGCCAGGGCATACAAATCTGCCGGACCGCAGAAATCACAAACAGCCTTCACGTCTCTTGAAAAAGACCGGTCGTTGGCACCCATATCAAGGGTTGAAACCCTGGCCGAAGTACCCATCAAAGCCACCAGGTGACCACCGGCAGAGGTACCCCAGAGCCCAATTCGACCGGCATCGATATCAAAACGGGAGGCATTGGCCTTAATAAAGCGCAGAGCCGTATTTAAGTCTTCCATTTGAGCAGGGAAGGGGCTCTCCTGCGCGAGCCGATAATTCACCAGGCAAACGGCATAGCCTCGCTTTACAGCCTGACCAAGCCATGACGGCTGACTTTTAGCAGACGGACGGCTGGTCCAGCCGCCCCCGTGCACATAAATAATGAGCGGGAAGTTGGAACCCTGGGCCGGCTTGTAAAGACTCATGAGATGAGCCTGATCTGTCAAGCCGGGCCAGTAACTGAAGCCTTCCATGCGGTTCATTTTGACGCCGGCAAGTTTACTCAACACCTGGTCGGGCAACCTGTTCTTAATAGCCTCCGGCAATTGGGCATTCACCTTATCGATTAGGGCCGACGAATCACCCTGCTTGCCTACCTGACGGTTGATTTCCTTCATCACCTTGTCTTTCAAGTCGGCAGGCACCTTTCCCTTGAATTTGCTGAAGACCTTGGTTGTAGCGCGATCCAGCAGATCGTCAATAGAACTGCCGGCGCCGGTAGTACTGCTGCTATTCTGGGCCAGCGCAGGGCTGCCCCCTAGAAACAGGCAACCGGTCAAAAGACAAAGAACGCTTTTATAATTACTGGTAGTCTTTATCATAGGTCCTCAGTTAACATGGCAGTCGGGCGACAATCTAAATCGATATTGTACTCCCATGGAAACAGCTTGTTTGTGGACTAAATGGAACTACTCTTGACTTAGGCGCCTCAATTCTTTCATAGTAACTGTGAGCAATACTGATCACCTAGAAGTTCGAGGGATTACCATTGAAAGCAAAGGCAAGTGCTCAAGAAAGCAAGTACGGTTGGCGGCCGCTTCGTCGCGCTCTAGCCCTGACACTGACGCTTCTGCTGTCAGTGGTGGCACTCTCACCGCTGGAGGCGAAAACCGCTAAGAGCGGAGCCAAAAAACCGCAATCACTGCCGAAGCACAAAGACAAAAAGCATGACGTTGGCTGGATGACTAATTACAACGGTCGCTCAACCAACGAACTTCTATACGACAAAAGATTCGTGGGTCTGCTCAAGTCCATTGCTCCCGATGTAAAAGACGTAGTAGAAAAGGGTTCCTCAATTGTAGATAGCGCTTACGACAGACTGGGCGGACCACCTGAAGCTGTCGAAATACTGAACAACCGCTTTCTTTTAGCCAAAGCAGACATGGCCCACTTCGCACGGGCCAAAGCCTTCCTGTTTTATGACTTAAAGGAAAAGCGAGGAATTCTGGCAATAGTCGACGGAGAAGAATGGCCGACCGTATTTACGGCCACAAAACAGTACCCAGACCAATCGCTGTTTCCGCCCGACTTCAACAAAGCTCTGACAGACTGGCTCCAACATGAGAAAGTGATTGCCACGGCAAAGGTTTTCGTAGGGCCAAAAGGCAAAATCGAGAGAACCGAAATCAGCAAACTGGAAGCTCTCAATCAGATCATTGCCACCAATCCCAAAGCCTACGAACTCTATGAAAAGCGAGCCGATTATCTGGTTGAAAACGGGAGAGGCAAGGAAGCCATCTCCGACTACACCAAGGTGATTGAAAACTGCACTCCCGCCGACAAGCTGCCCTTGAGCCGAGCTCTGGCGGCACGCGGCAGTTTGGAATTGCAAGACAATTGCCTGGAGGAGGCCTTGAGAGACTTCAGCCGGGCTATAGATATCAACCCCTGTACCTACGAAAGCGCCTCCTACCTGGCTAAAAGAGCAGAAGTTTACGAGCGCCTCAATAAACAAGAAGAAGCTCTCAAGGACTTGCAAAAGTCCATAGATACGAATAAGGCTTACCCCGGCTATTTACGCCGGGCCGAATACTATCAACGGCAGGGCCAAGACATGGAAGCCCTTAAGGATCTTGAACTGGAACTGACGAAGTGCAGTCAATACCTGCGCACCCGCGTTCTGCATACACGTGCCGACATACATTACCGCAAGCAAGAATATGAAAAATCCCTAGCCGCGTGCAATCAAGCCCTTAAAGAAGACAACAATGCCGTAGACGTGCTCTGCATGCGTGCTCAAGTCTATCAAGCCATGAATAAGCCGGAACTTGCCGCACTAGATCGTCAGAAAGTCAAAACACTCGATCCTGACCACGAATTACCGCCGCTGCGTTAAGAAGAGATGAAAAATACGGTGCCGCGATCGACGGAAGACATAACGAACAGGGGTCTGAAAGCAGCCATCTTAGTTATGACGTTTTTGTTCGGCGGCGCCGCCCGGGGAGCTGACGATGCTTACAAACTAGGGCTGGAGGCCTATGGCAAAGGCAATTATGCCGCAGCCGCCAGCCATTTTGATTCGGCCCTGCAAAAAACTCAAAACAATCCTCTACTCTGGTATTACGATGCTCTTTGTTATCACCAATTGAAAAATTGGTCCATGGCAAAGAGTCGCTACAAAACCACTGCCTTATCTTTCCCTCTGACCGAGCCAGGAAGAAGAGCCGCCGCCGCTCTTAGAGCTATCGACCCAACCTTTGTAGCGCCCAATTCTCCTGCCACCACATCTACTTCAGGGCAAAGCGACAAAGGCTCCAGCGGCGCCTCTGCAACCGCTGAGAATACAGCTCCGGCCCCCAAATCATCAACTGCAGAGGCAGACCAGGCACTAGCGCAAGAGTTAACAAGACTACCGGACACGGCGCATTTCTACTTCAAGAAAGGTCATCAGGGTCACATGGAAGTCGACCTCATGGTAAACGGACATCCGGTCAAAGCCATCTTTGACACTGGCGCCAGTGCACTTTTCTACAAAGATCAACTAAAGGAAGCCGGACTGGACCTCAACAAAGCTAAGGTCGGCAAAGGTACCCGTGGATGGGCGGGAGTAGAAGTCCCCACCGAAGTGATGCCTGCTGAGATAAAGCTGGGCACTCTCACCCGCACCATCAATATCAAAATGCCGGAAACGAGCACCGCCTTAAGTGACAACCTGATCGGCCAGGATTTCATAAAGGGCTACCAGTATGAAATTGACGACAGAGGCGGGCGGGTAGATTTGAAGAAAAACCTGGGAACCAAACAGGCCAAGCTAAATCCTCTCTATGACATTCCGATACAGATCATTGGCGGTAAAGAATTCATCGTTTTCACCGTCAACAGCCAATATGCAAAAGCATTTATTGATACTGGCGCAGCCAACACCATCTTCGATGAATTTTCAGCGGCCCGTTTCGGAGCAGTTCCCACCGGCGAAGTCATCCACATGACTGGAGTAGGCGGCGACCTGACCATGAAAAAAGCCTATGTAAATATCCGTATCGGCGGCATGTATCGAGACAACTTTCCCATACTAATCGGCGGCAGCGGCGCTTGCGCCCTCGGGCAAGATCTGATGGACGGCTGGAGATACAAAGTAGACCGCGAAAACAAACTACTAAGGTTCTTTCACTAGCTCTATCTAAGCTAGTCTCCGGCAAACAAATACGCTCTTTGCCGGAGACCGAAATCTATGACCTGCTCTGGTCTTATGGAGGCGGCCCCGTGGGGGGTCGCGTTGGAGCGGGAGCTGGAGCAGGCTTATTATCCTGGGCTTGTTGAGCGGCCTGACCCTCTAGCCTGGCCTTATAAGCAAAGTAAAGCTGAGATTGCAGATACTGTTCGGAAACACCTGGTGCCTTACTGCCGACACCGGCATAGCCCGGCTGTGCAGAATAGGAAGCAAGCATCATCAAGAATACGAGAGCGCCTGCACTTGTTGCCAGCAGTCCTCTTACAGAAAACAGATTCCAGATCAATCGAGTCACCAAAATTCCCGCATCGCGACACCAGACTATTAATATAACCGAGCCAATTGGGTTTGCGGAGCTTGACTACCCAATCTGCACATTTTCACGCCTCTTTTCAACCGCACTCTTCACGCCAGGTGTAGCCGCCGCTGCCGCCATTAACAGAATGTTAGCCTGGCACTACCGCATTTGCAGCCCATTCCAACTACTATGAACAGGTTGGCAAGTATTGGAAAAGTAGTGACAAGCCACCCGAATACCACGGAAAGAACAGCCGCATCACCTTCACAATGGTGCGACGAAACTGTATTCAGTGGTACCAACTGCAAAACAGCTTCTGCTCTTTCCATCCTCTGCGGTGTAATCCTGGGTTTGTCAGCCCCAGGTCACGACCAGTGGTATCTTGCCTGGTGCGCCATCGCACCGCTCTTTTTCCTTATCTACTCTTCACCAAACCATAAGACTGCAGCGCTGCAGTCACTGATGTTTGGCTTCGCATACAACTTTACTTATTTGCATTGGCTCTTCAATATTCACCCCAGCCAAAACTGTCCGATATTTATGAAAATAGGGCTAGTGCTCATAGTATGCCTGCATCAGTCCCTCATCTTTGCCGTCTTCTCAAGGCTCTGCCGTAGCCGACTGCTAAGCACTGTGCCGCTCCTCATACCTTTGAGCTGGGTGCTACTCTTCAACAAAGTCGGTAACGCCCCCATACTATTCGGTGTTCCCTGGACTATGGTGGAATACTCTCAATACAAGCAGAGCTACCTGCTGCCACTCTTGAGCACCACTGGTGGTATCGGGCTCGGAGCGGCAATTGTTCTGACAAACCTCTGCCTGTATTTTGCATGCAACAGGCGATTGCATCTGGTCAGCAAAAACAGAGGACAGTGTTACGGAGCACTACTCTTACTGCCGCTTGCCGCCCTCTCTTACCTCTTCCTCAAACCGGCTGCGCCATCGCCGCTGTCGAATTGTAACTTAGTGCTCTTGCAAGGCAATGCCGTAATAAATCGGTCCGGCACAAACATAAAGCAAGTGATGGACAATTACATGGCCCTCGTTTCAAAAGCACCGCCCGGAAGTATTTGCCTCTGGCCGGAGTGGTCTATGCCGATGCATTTTTCTCAAATGCCCCTGGGAAGAATTAGCGTAGCCGGTCTTGCCCGCTCTTACCAACAAGATTGGATTGTGGGCGGTCTGGATGCAGACAAACTCGGACGGGAATACAATGCGGTCTACGCTTTTTCCAAGAACGGAAAGATGCTGGATGATGTCTACAGAAAACGCATGCTGGTTCTCTTTGGCGAATACATGCCCTGGGTAATCAGTCGACTACCTTTTGGAACAACAAAAACAGACGGCACGCCCCAGGGAGAATCTCTGGTAAACGGCTGCGAACCAACGATCTTCAAGCTTGCCGACGGCAAGTTGGGTGCCCTGATCTGCCTGGAAGTGGTCTCACCTGAATTGGTCACTGAAACAGTAAGGCAAGGCGCTCAATTGCTGGTAGATTGCAGCAATACCACCTGGTTCGACACACCCATGGTCGGTAGCCAGATGCTGGCATTTTGTGTATTTAGAGCAGCAGAGACCGGTAGAGAGCTAGCCTTCTGCACGACCACCGGACCATCCACCATCGTGGACCGCAATGGAAGAATCAAGCTTCTAACTAAACTCAATACCAGAATCGCACCAGGAGAGAGAGTCAATTTCTACAATGACCTTACTCCATTTTCAAAATGGTATCGCTGACAATGCTCGAAGAGAAACACGAAGCAAGCTAAACCGGCACGCTCCGTGCATAGTCAGCAAAAAATCAGTCTTTACTTAAAACAGCACACCTGAGGTGGTCTAAAGGACCTCTAATGTCCTCTAATGACCACTAATCATCTTCACGAGGAGGAGGAGAGGTAGGGGGTGGCGGCGGCGGCGGATTATTCTTCGGGGTCTCCTGCGTCTGATTCGCCTGACTCTGATTCAAGAGAAAGAGATAG
>Ga0268298_10002710_pt1 | contig 19026 bp, 18 predicted proteins | sample WWTPWeurt_MetaG_FD_194462 | JGI IMG/M metagenome (GOLD analysis project Ga0268298, IMG submission 194462) | Activated sludge microbial communities from WWTP in Nijmegen, Gelderland, Netherland - WWTP Weurt | ecosystem: Engineered > WWTP > Aerobic digester > Activated sludge | place...
GTCGACGCGGCGCCCGCGGTCGAGGTCGACGCCGACGTGGCGCTGGCCATCGCGCCGGTCGACGCCGGGCCCGAGCCGGCGCCGCTCATCGACGCGGCGGTCGACGTCGCGCGGGGCGAGCCGATCGACGCCGGGCCACGCGAGCCGCGCGACCCGGGCGGCGGCAGCGGTCCGCGGCTGCCCGACCCGGACAAGGCCGCGACGCTGTCGCAGGCCGGGCTGAAGAAGGTGATGGCCGGCGACGCCAACGGGGCGATCGCCAGCTTCCAGGCAGCGCTGCGCGCCGATCGCAGCTACGCGCCCGCGCAGCGCGGGCTGGGCCTGGCCTACGAGAAGAAGGGCGACAAGGCCAGCGCGGCGCGGGCGTTCCGCGCGTACCTGGCGCTGGCGCCCAACGCGCGCGACGCTGCGCAGATCCGCGTCCGCCTGGAGAAGCTCAAATGACGCGTGCTGTCGCCGCCTGGGTGATCGCGATCGCGTGTGCTGCCGCCGGCAGCGCGCGCGCCGACGACAAGACCATCGTGGTGCCGGCCGAGGCGGCGACCGCCAAGGTCGACGCCGCGGTGCTGGCCGCCACGGCGCGCGGGGTCAAGCAGGCCGCGCGCGGCGCCACCGTCGCTGACGCGAGCCTGGCCGATTCGGCGTTCATCCTCGGGTGCGATCCCGCGACCGACCGCTGCCGCGACGAGGTCGCCGGTCAGCTCGGCTACCAGCGGCTGGTGATCGTGGCGCGCAAGGACGCGCAGGTCGAGGTCGTCGTGCGCCAGCGCGGCGGCGCCAGCCAGCGGCGCACGTTCGTCGTCACCGGCGAGGGCGATCAGGCTGGGCTGGCGGCGGTCGAGCGCGACGTCGCGACCATGCTGGGCGCGGGGCGCGGCGACGCGGGCGGCAATGCCGGTGGCGGTGGCGGCGACACGGGCGGTGGCGGTGGCGGCACGAGCGGCGGCGGTGCCACCGATGGCGGTGGCGTGGTTGGCGTCGGCGGCAGCGGCGCCGCGACCGCGGGTGGTGCGCGCGGCCGCGGTGTGCCACGCGGCGCGCTGATCGTCGGCATCGGCGGCGGCGCGCTCGTGCTCGGCGGCGCGGTGCTGTGGGGGCTCGCGGCGGCCAAGCAGGGCGACATCGACGACGCGCCGACGGCGACCGTCGCCGACCTCGAGCACCTGGCGGCGCTGGAGTCCGACGGGCGGAGCTACGCGTCGATCGGCAACGGCCTGGTGATCGGCGGCGGCCTCGCCGTGGCCGCGGCCGGCGTCTGGATCCTGGTGACCCGCAACCGCGAGCGCTCGTCGGTGCAGATCGCGCCGGCGGTCGCGCCCGGCGCGGCGACGCTACGCCTGGAGGCCTCATGGTGACCCGCTCGACGTCCCTGTTCGCGGTGCTCGCGGGCGCCGCCGCCGTGGCGCTGGCGATCGTCGCCGGCCCGGGCTGCAGCATCGACGCGCGCTCCGACGCGTACGCGTGCGATCCGGGGTGCCCGAGCGATCGGGTGTGCGTCGACGGCTGGTGCATCGCGCGCGACGCCGGCGCGCCGATCGACGGGCGCACCGCCGACGCCGCGGTCGACGCGGCGATGTGTCCGGCGCAGTGCTCGTCGTGCGTGGGCGGCACGTGCCACATCACCTGCGACAACAGCGGCTCGTGCAGCACCCAGGTGATGTGTCCGGCCGGGATGCCGTGCCAGGTCGACTGCAACGGCAACGGCTCGTGCGGCGGCGGCGTGCGCTGCGCGCCGGGCGCGGCCTGCACCATCAACTGCGACGGCCCCAACAGCTGCGCCGGCCAGATCCAGTGCGGCACCGGGCGCTGCGACGTCACCTGTGGCGGCACTAGCAGCTGCGCCGCGGGCACCGACTGCGCGACCTCGTGCCAGTGCGACACGCAGTGTGCGCCGACCGCGTGCGCCGGCGGCAACAACTGCCCGGGCCCGGCGCAGTGCGAGCAGAGCGGCGAGTGCATCTCGCAGGCCGGCGTGTGCCGGTCTTGCTGAGATCGATCGGCGGCGCGCTCGCGCTGCTGCTGATCGCGCCCGGGTGCGGCGGTGACGACGGCGGCGGTCCACCTGCGCCGTTGCCGGTCCCCGCGTGCGCCGCGGCGGCGACTGGCTCGCCCGACGTCGCCGCGCCGGTCCTGGCCTACACGCTGGCCGATCGCTGGCACGAGGGCTGGCTGGCGTCGCCGGCGGTGATCGATCTCGACGGCGACGGCGGCGCCGAGCTGGTCGTGCCGCGCGACGAGCTGCTCGTGGTGTGGCGGATCGTCGGTGGCGCGCCGGTCGAGGCGTGGCGGGCCGCCACCGGCGGGCGCATCTGGGCGTCGCCGGTGGTCGCCGACCTCGTGACGAGCCGCCCCGGCCTCGAGGTCGCGGTGGCGTCGCGCGGGTCGATCTACGCGTTCGACGCCGCCGGCGCGGCGCTGCCCGGCTTCCCGGTCGCGTGGCAGGACGAGCTGCGCAGCCTCGCCGCCGGCGACATCGACGGCGACGGTGCGCTCGAGCTGGTCGCGGTGACCACCTCGCCGCTCGACGCCGGCGGGCAGCGCGACATCGTGATCGCCGTGGAGGCTGACGGGCGCATCGCCACCGGCTTCCCGCCCAACACCGGCGGCGCGGCCGGGTGCGACGACGCCTGCTACGTCACCGGCGGCTACGATCAGAACGTCGGCCTCGGCGACGTCGACGGCGACGGTCGGGTCGACATCGTCGCCGCGCAGGACAACGCCTACGTCTCGGCGCACGACGGCACCGGTCGCGCGTTCGACGCGGCGCCGATCTTCGCCGGGCGCACCAAGTACAGCGGCATCCGCATGATGGTCGACTACCGCCTGGCGCAGCAGGGCTACGCCGACGACGAGGACGTCGATCTGCAGGGGCACTTCACCAACACCGGGCCGGCGATCGCCGATCTCGACGGCGACGGCACCGGCGAGATCATCCTGCTCGGCTCGGTGCAGAACGCCGCCCAGGATCGGCGCGAGCAAGGCGTCGCGCTGTGGGTGACCCGCGCCGACGGCACGCGGCCCGACGCGTGGATCGCGCCGCCGCGCTTCGCCGACTACCGCGCCGGGCTGTGGGACTTCGGCGACAACCTGGTCGGCGCGACCAACCAGGTGGCGGTCGCCGATCTCGATCCCGCGCGGCCCGGCCCCGAGCTCGTGTTCGCCGGGTTCGACGGGCGCATCCACGCGGTCGACGCGCGCGCGCAGGTGCTGTGGGCCCGCGACTTCGCGCAGCGCGACGCCGAGGTCACTGGCGGCGTGGTCGTCGCCGACCTGTCCGGCGACGGCGTGCCCGAGATCGTCTTCGCCACGTACTCGGCCAGCGGCGGCCGGCTGATCGTGCTGGACGCCGCGGGCAACCAGCGCCACGCGCTCGACCTGCCGGGCCGCGGCGCGATGCCGGTGCCGACCATCGGCGACGTCGACGGCGACGGCGCGCCCGAGATCGTGGTGTCGCTCAAGGACGGCGAGGACCGCGTGCGCCAGACGCTGATCTACAAGGTGCCGGGGGCGGCGTCGAACTGCCTGGTGTGGCCGACCGGTCGCGGAAACTACCGTCGCGACGGGTACTTGCCGCCGGGCTAGGGCTTTTCTTGGCCCTGGGTGCGAGGCGTCGGACAATATCCTACATGATGCACACCTCCTGGGCTGACCTGCGTCGGCTGATGCCGCGCATCGACGTCGAGACGTTCTGCAGCGAGCTGGTCGGCGGTCGCGATCGCCCCGGCCTGGTGGTCGATCTGTCACCGGAGGGCGCGCGCCTCGAGCGCCCGTACGTCGGCGGTCCGACGCCGCGGGAGATCGTCCTCGAGCTCGAGGTGCCCGAGATCGACGAGGTGATCTGGGCGCGCGGCGAGGTGTGCTTCGATCAGGTGCGGCAAGCGCCGGCCGGGCAGGGCGGGCCGCTGGGCCTCCTGCGCACCACCGGCGTGCGCCTGGTGTCGGCGGCGATGCGCGACCTGCGCATGCTGCGCGAGTGCGTGATCGAGACCCACCGCGCGCGGCAGCGGCGCGAGCGCGTCGACGAGTTCGTCGTCGACGCCGCCTGTTACGCCCGCGGCTGAGGCGGCCGGCCGGCGCGCGTCCCGCGCCGCAACTCAAAACGCGCGCGACTGGCCGCCGTCGACGACCACGCACGCGCCGGTGATCCAGCGCGCGCGCGCCGACGCCAGGAACACCGCGACGTCGGCGACCTCCTCGGGCGTGCCGAAGCGCCCGAACGGCAGCTCGCGCGCGACGAACGCGGCGATGCCCGCGGGGTCGGCCTGCTGGCGCCGATCCCAGCCGCCGCCGGGGAACAAGATCGAGCCGGGGGCGATGGTGTTGACCCGGATGTGCTGCGCGGCGAGGTCGCGGGCCAGCGCCTTGCCCAGCGCGATGACGCCGGCCTTGGCGACGTTGTAGCCGGGCGAGCCGCCGGCCTCGCGGCCCCAGATCGACGACACCAGCACGATCGCGCCGCCGCCGGCCGTGGCCAGCGGCGCGATGGCCCGCCGCGCCACCCGGGCGCTCGACCACAGGTTCATGTCGAGCGAGCGGGCCAGGTCGTCGTCGTCCATCTCGGCGACGGTGCGCGCGAACGACTTGCCGACGTTGCACACCACGACGTCGAGGCCGCCCAGCGCCGCCACCGCGCCGTCGACGGCGGCGCTGGCGCCCGCCGCGGTGACGACGTCGGCCACGACCGTGGCGTGGCCGGCGCCAGGCAGCTCGGCCGCCAGCGCGGCCAGGCCGTCGGCGCCGCGCGCCACCGCGCACACCCGCGCGCCCTCGCGGGCCAGGCCCAGCGCGATCGCCCGCCCGATGCCGCGGCTGGCGCCGGCGACGAGCGTCCGCTTCCCGGACAGTTCGAGATCCACGGTCAGGGCTCCTCGGGGTGGCGCGACATCGCGGCAGCGTAGCGGATCGCGACGGCGCCGTGGTACACGCGCGCGGTGCGCACCTCCGCCTGGCTCGTCGCGTTCACCCTGGCCGCCGGCTGCGGCGATCCCGGCGCCGGCGCCCCCGACGCCGCGCTCGACGCGCCCAGCCTCGACGCCGGCAAGGACGCGGCCTGCGCGTCGAGCTTCGGCGACACGCTGACCGCCGCGTTCGGGCGCGTCGACGGCACGGTCGTCGCGGTCGTCGCCCCCGGCACCGAGCGGTGCGCGATGCCCAACCGCGATCACGTGATCGTCCAGGTCGAGTTCGGCGGCGCGGTCTACCGCATGGTGGTCAACGTGCTGTCCAACGGCGGCGACCCCGACATCCGCGTGCGCGGCCTCACCGCGCCGCTGCCGGCGCCGGCGTTCGCGCCCGGCTGGCACCCCGGGCTGACGCTCGACTACCCGCGCGACCTCGGCGTCCACAGCGGCGCCGGCTGGGACGCGCTGTCGCTCACCGCCGCCACCGCGCGCATCAGCGAGCCGATCCAGGTCGGCGCGCCGATCGCGGTCTACGCCTCGAGCTCGGGCGGCACCTACAGCCACAGCACCCACCTCATCCACCGCAACGGCGGCGACGCCGACGGCGCGCTGGTGATCGATCCGACCGGCCCCGCGCCGCAGTGGCTGCTGTTCGCGTTCGCCGATCAGACCTTCTGAGTTGCCGCGGGCTCGTCGCCGCGCGCCGCGCCGATCACGGCAGCTCCCAGGTGTCGCCCCACAGCGCCTGGCCGCCGTCGATGCGCAGGGTCGTGCCGGTGATGAACTGCGCCGCCGGCGACGCCAGGAACACGATCGACGCCGCGACCTCGTCGACCGAGCCGGCCCGCTTGAGCGGCGTGCGCGACACCGAGCGCGCGACGATCTCCGGCGGATAGCGCTTGGTGCCGCTCGAGATGATCACGCCGGGCGCGACCGCGTTGACCAGGATGCCGAACTGCGACCACTCGACCGCGAGCGACATCGTCATGTTCTCGACGCCGGCGCGCGCCGCGCCGGTGTGCACCATGCCGGGGAAGCCGCGGTAGATGTTGGCGATGATGTTGACGATGCGCCCGCGCTTCTGCGGGATCATCGCCTGGTTGGCGACCTCGCGGGTCACGTTCCACGTGCCGAGCAGGTTGTTCTTCACCACCGCCGCGAAGCCGTTGGCCGAGATGTGCTGGGCCGGCGCCGGGAACTGACCGCCGGCGTTGTTGACCAGCACGTCGACGCCGCCGAACCGCTCGACCACGCCCGCGACCAGCTTGGCCACGTCGTCGATCTCGCGGATGTCGCACACCGCGGCGTGGACGCTGGCGGCGCCGCCCGGGGCCGCGGCGGCCAGCTCGGCGGCGGCGGCGGTCAGCTTGTCGGCGGTGCGCCCGCAGATCGCGACGCGCGCGCCCAGCCGCGCCAGCTCGAGCCCGGTGGCCAGGCCGATGCCGCTGCCGCCGCCGGTGATCAGCGCCACCTGGCCGGCGAACAGGCCGGGGACGAACACGTGCTGGCTCTCGGCGGTCGGTGGCTCGCGCATGGCGCCACCTTACAACAGCGCCCGACCGCGCCGCGGCGCGCCGGCCTTACTCGTCGTTTCGGAACAGCCCGAGCTGCGGCCGCTCGCCCGCCGGGGCGGTCTCGTCGTCGGCGCCGAACCGCAGCCGGCCGCGCTCGTCCTTGTAGCTGGCCTCGAGCCGGTCGGCGGTCACCGCGTCGATCGCGCGCAGCCGCTCGAGCAGCAGCCGGACGATGTCGCTCCACCGCACCGAGCGCGCCGCGCGATCGACCAGGGTGGCCTCGACGTCGCGCACCACCCGGCGCAGATCCTCGGCGTCGATCGCCCCGGCGCGGTGGCGGGCCACCCGCTCGAGCGTGCGGAACAGCTTGTCGCCGTCGAACGGCTCGTGGCTGCCGTCGCGCTTCTCGACGCGCAGGCCCGGCGAGCCGACCTTCTCGTAGGTCGTGAAGCGCCGCTTGCACGCCGCGCACACCCGCCGCCGCCGCACGCCCTCGGCGCTGTCGCGCGTCTCGGTCACCGCCGAGTCGCTGCCGCAGAACGGGCATTGCACGGGGCGATCCTACTCGGCGCCGTCGGCGGGGCCAGCTTTCGGCAGGCGGTCCGGGCAGCGGAACGCGGTCGCCAGGCTCGGTGCGCCGCCGAGATCCGAGAACCGGTACAGCGTGTGATCGGGGCCGAACGCCAGCACCTCGGGGAAGCCCAGGCCCAGGCGATCCTCGCCGAGCAGCGTCGGCCCGTCGGCGCCGATGCCCCACTGCCGCACCGCGCCCAGCCCGAAGCCGTTGTCGCCGGTCCACACCGTGCCGTCGGCGGCGATCGCGCAGTCGGCCAGCTTGCCCTTGCCGGTCACCGGGTACGCGCGATCGGCCGCGAGCTTCCAGCCGCGCCCGTCGCGGTGCAGGCACACCAGCGCGCCGGTGGCCTTGGCCGCCGCGTAGCCGTCGCAGCCGTCGGCCAGCGGCGTCGGCGACAGGCACAGCCCCTCGTAGTTCGCGCCGCAGTTGACCGTGGTCGGCCCGCAGGTCGCGTCGAGCGGGCCGCCGTCGACCAGCGTGTAGCCGTCGGCGCTGCGCTGCCAGGCCAGGAGCTGGCCGCTCGAGGTCAGGCCCCAGATCCGATCGCCGTCGAGCGCCAGCCCTTCGACGTCGTCCCCCGAGGTGCCCAGCGGCAGCCGGCCGCGGGCCTGGACCTCGCCGGCGGCGTCGACCTCGACGTAGGCGCCGTCGTGGCCGCTGTCCGACACCACCAGCAGCCGGCCGGGGCCGGCCAGCCACGCCGCGCCCGAGGCCTCGGCGACGTCGAGCTGGTGCTGGTACGGGATCGCGACGCACTCGCCGGCGTCGGCGGCGGGCGGCGGGGGCGGCGCGGCGCCGGCCGGGCGCCGATCGCGACAGCCCACGGTCAGCGCGGCGAGCGCGAACGCGAGCGCGCCGCCGCGGATCAAGCCGCGCGCTCGAAGTCGCGGCGCCCGATCGCCAGGCCGGTGCACAGCAGCGCGAACGGCAGCACCGCGCCGACGCAGATCAGCATCACCTCGCGCTTGATCTTGGCGTTCTCCTTCTCGAGCACCGGCGCCAGCGACGACATCGTCACCGGCTTGACGCGCGGCAGGTCGAACACCTTGGGCGGCGCGAAGAACGCGCAGAAGCCGACCACCACCCACGCCGCGATCAAGAACGCCCACGACGGGCGGTGGCGGCGGAACGCGCCGACGACCAGCGCGCCGCTGACCGCGCCCAGCGCCGTCAGCGTCAGCGCGAACAGCCACGGCAGCGAGCCGCCGCTGACCAGGCTGAAGGTCCCGGCCACGAACAACCCGGCCGCCACCACGGCGCTGCCGACGAGAGCGATCACGGTCGCGAGATGGAGCGGGCGCACGTCCGATCCGTAGCACGGCCGGGCGGCGGCGTCACGGCTCGCAGGCGACCCGCCGGAACCGGTACGGCCGGTCGCGGGCGTCGTGGGCGTCGTTGTTGAGCGCGTCGAAGGTGTTCTTGCGCAGCGCGCCGGTGAACGAGTCCAGGTTGTACGGGATCGGCGGGTCGTCGCAGCGGGTGACGTTGGCGATGATGCCGGTGCCCCAGACGTGGACGACGCCCTCGCGCAGCTCGACGTCGTCGGTCATGTCGACCGCGGTCCACCGCGGGCCGCCGCTGGGGCAGCTCGGCGGATACGGATCGTCGGATGCGCCGGTCCACATGTGCGTGGTCTGGGTCGCGGCGTAGCCCTGGCCCTGGCGGGTGATCGTCAGGCGGTGCTCGTGCCAGCGGCCGGTGCTGCTGGCGTGGGTCTTGGCGATCCACACGCCGGCCAGCGGATCGGCGCAGGTGAGCCGGGTGGGATCCGACGCCGCCATCGTGTCGCGACCGCCGGGCCCGACGGTGGGCACCGTGCCCGGGTCCTCGGGCGGCAGCGCGGCGGGCCCCGCGTCGCGCGCGGCGCGCGGCAGCGTCGGCGGCACCGCGGCGCCGGGATCGTCGCGCTCGCGGCCACACGCGACGAGCCAGCACAGCGCCGCTGCGGCGATCGGTCGCGGGTCCACGCCGCGAGTGTACAACGCGCGATCCGCGCGCGCCGGTCGCGCGTATGGTCGGGCATGCCCGCGCGCCTGATCACGATCCCGTTCTCTCACTACTGCGAGAAGGCGCGGTGGGCGCTGGCGCGCGCCGGGGTCGACTTCGTCGAGGACGGCCACCTGCCGATCTACGCGTACCTCGCGCTCCGCCGCGCCGGCGCGGGCCGCACCGTGCCCGCGCTGGTCACCGCCGACGGCGCGGTGATCGCCGACTCGACCGACATCCTGCGCTGGTGCGACGCCCACGGCGCCGCCGCGCCGCTGGCGCCCGCCGACCTGCCCGCCGCTGCCGCGCTCGAGGACGACTTCGATCGCCACCTCGGCCCGGCGGCGCGCCGCCTCGGCTACTTCCACCTGCTGCCGTCGAAGCCCGCCTTCGCCGAGCTGCTCGCGCTCGGCGGCGTGCCGGGCTGGCAGGCGCGCAGCGGTCGGCTGGCGCGGCCGGTGGTGACCCGGCTGATCAAGCGCGGCCTGCGCATCGACGCCGCCGGCGCCGCGCGCTCGCGCGAGGTCATCGATCGCACCTTCGCGACGGTCGCCGACCTGCTCGCCGACGGCCGCCGCTACCTGTGCGGCGATCGCTTCACCGCCGCCGACCTCACCTTCGCCGCGCTGGCCGCGCCCGTGCTCATGCCCGACGCCTACGCCACCGCGTACATGCCGGCCACCCAGCCGCCGGCGTTCCGGGCGCTGGTCGATGAGCTGCGCGCGACGCCCGCCGGCGCCTTCGGCCTGCGCGTCTACGCCGATCACCGCTGAGCGTCGGCGAGCGCGCAGGCGTCGCGATCGCCCTGGGCGCAGGCGCGGCGGAAGTCGGCGCGGGCCTCGGCGCGCTTGCCGAGCTTGAGGTACGCCTTGCCGCGCCCGACCCGCCACACCGGCCCGTCGGCGGCGGCGATCACCTGCGTCAGATCGGCGACCGCGCCTGCGTAGTCGCCGGCGATCAGCCGCGCCGCCCCGCGCATGCCGCGGGTCTCGGCGTCGGTCGGCGCCAGCGTCAGCGCGCGATCGCACGCGGCGCTCGCGTCGGGCGCCTGCGTCTGCAACAGCCGCAGGCACAGGTCGTGGGCGGCCTCGGGCCAGCCGGGCTCGAGCTCCAGCGCGCGGCGCAGGCTGAACGCGGCGTCGGCCGGCGGCTCGCGGCGCGAGCGCTCGAACCAGCCGCGCGCGGTGGTCGGCGTCGCGCGCTGCTCGGCCGCGGCGTCGACCACCTTGCCGAACAGCCCGACGATGCCGCGGGCCAGCGCCACGTCCTCGGCGCTGCCCACCTCGACGCGCGTCGTCGGGCGCGTCGTCCAGCCCGACGACGATGACGGCGACGCCGAGGACGCCGGCGCCGCCTGCCAGTCGCTCGCCGGCGGATCGTCGCCGGCGACCACCACCGCGAGCGCGAGCGCCGCGGCCAGCGCCACCGCGAACGCGATCCGCCACCATCGCCGCCGCGGGGTCGGCGCCGGCGCGGTCGCCACCGCCGCCGCCGCGGGTCGCGCCGACGCGTGCTCGGCCGCGCGCACCAGCGCCAGCAGCGCGGCGTCGTCGGGCGCGTCGACCAGGCCGCGATCGCACGCGGCCAGCGCCGCGAACGGCTCGCCCGCCGCCAGCGCTGTCTGCGCGCTCACCGCCGCGGCCGCCGCGCGCCGCGGCGCCATCCGGGTCGCCCACCCCGCGACATCGGCCGTCAGCGCCGCGCGCTCCGCCGCCGGGTCGTCGATGCCCGCCGCGCGCAGCCAGCCTTCGAGGGTGGCGGCCACCTCGGCCGCCGCCGGGCGCGCCGCCGGATCGAGCCGCAGGCAGCGCGCGATCAGCGTCGCCAGCGCCGGATCGACGCGGCGATCGGCCAGCGCCGGATAGCTGCCGATCAGCGTCGCCGCGGCCTCCTCGCCGGCGCGCGCCCGCGCGAACGGCCGCCGCCCCGCGATCCACTCGTACAGCATCACGCCGAGCGCCCACACGTCGGCGGCGCCGTCGACCGCGGCGCCCTCGAGCTGCTCCGGCGCCATGTACCCGACCGAGCCCACCGTCGTGCCGGTCTCGGTCAGCCGCGTCATGCCGCCGTGCCACGCCAGGCCCAGGTCGATCACGATCACCTGGCCGGCGGCGTCGACCATCGCGTTGTCGGGCTTGAGATCGCGGTGGACGTAGCCCGCGCGGTGCAGCGCCGCGGTCGCGTCGGCGATCGGCGCGGCCAGGAGCGCCGCGGCCTCGGGCGGCAGCGCCGCGTCCGCCACCAGCGCGCGCAACGTCGGCCCCTCGACCAGCGGCAGCACCAGGTACGGCCCGAGCTCGTCGTCGATGCCGTGATCGAGCAGCCGCACCAGCGCCGGGTGGCGCAGCGCCGCCAGCGCCGCGGTCTCGCGCCCGAACCGCGCGCGCGCCGCCGGATCGAGGTCGGCCGCCGGCGCCAGCACCTTCACCGCCACCGCGCCGGCGGGGCCGTCGGCGCGGAACACCTGGCCGCTGCCGCCTTCGCCGAGGCGTTCGCGAACCTGGTATGAACCCAGGCGTATGGAAGCGGAGCGGTCCACGCGGCCGGGGTACGAGCTGATCGTCGCCTCGGGCCGTGGAGTAGCGATTCGCGCGCCGCTGGTCAAGCAGATCACCAGCGTCGGCTCGGCGCCGGCCGCCGATCTGGGCGTCGCGGCGCTGCCGCCGCACTGGGCCACCGTGCACCGGCGCGGCGACGCCGTCGAGGTCCACCACCTGGCCAGCGGCCAGCGGGTCACGCTCGGCGCCGGCCAGGTCATCCAGCTCGACGGCTACACCGTCGGGCTGGTCGCCGCCGGCGAGACGCTGGCGCTCGATCAGCTCGCCGAGCGGCTGGCCGCCGCCGACGGCCCGGGCGAGGCGCTGACCACCATCGTCGATGGCGTGATCGCGGTGGCCGGCGCCGATCTCGGCGCGGTCATCCTCGCCGAGCGCGGTGGCTTCACGGTCGCGGTCGCGCGCGACGCCGACGGCCGCACGCTCGACGACGCCGACCAGCTGCTCAGCGACACGATCGTCGACGAGGTGCTCGGCAGCGGCGCCGCGGTGCGCGCCGACGACGTCGCCGCCACGCCCTACCGCGAGGTGCGCTCGGTGGTGCGGCTCGGGCTGCGCGCGGTGGTGTGCCTGCCGCTGCGCCTCGGCGGCCGCACGCTGGGCGCGATCTTCATCGGCGGCCGCGCCCGGCCGCTGCTCCTGCCCGAGCGGGTCCACGCCGACCTCAAGGTGATCGCGGCGCTGGCGCTGCCGTTCCTGGCCCAGGCCCGGCGCCGCGCCGACGCGCCCGCGGCCGGCCCCGACGACGTGCTCGGCGAGTCGCCGGCGATCGAGGCGGTGCGCCGGCTGATCGCGCGGGTCGGCCCCACCGATCTGTCGGTGCTGGTGCACGGCCCGTCGGGCGCCGGCAAGGAGGTCGTGGCCCGGGCGCTGCACGCGCGCAGCCGCCGCGCCGGCAAGCCGCTGGTCGCGATCAACTGCGCCGCGGTGTCGGCGTCGCTGCTCGACGCCGAGCTGTTCGGCTACAAGAAGGGCGCGTTCACCGGCGCCGCCGCCGATCGCGCCGGGCTGATCGAGGCCGCCGCCGGCGGCGCGCTGTTCCTCGACGAGATCGGCGACATGCCGCTGGCGATGCAGGCCGCGCTCCTGCGCGTGCTCGAGCAGCGCGAGGTGCGGCGGCTCGGCGAGACCGAGGCGCGGCCGGTCGACTTCCGGCTGTTCGCCGCGACCCACCGCGACCTCGCGGCCGAGGTCGCCGCCGGCCGCTTCCGCGAGGACCTGCTGTACCGCATCCAGGAGGTGCGCGTCGACGTGCCGCCGCTGCGCGACCGCGGCGACGACGTGCTGTTGCTGGCGCGGGTGTTCCTGCAGCAGCTCGAGCACCAGCTCGGCCTGGCGCCGCACGCGCTGGCGCCGGCCGCCCAGGCCGCGCTGCGCGCGCACCCGTGGCCCGGCAACGTCCGCGAGCTCAAGGCCGCGATGCGGCGCGCCGCGATCCTCGCCGACGGCGCCACCATCACCGCGCCCGATCTGCAGCTCGCCGCCCCGCCGGCCGCGGCGCCCGGCGGGCCCGGCCTCGGCGATCCCACCCGCCCGCTGGCCGAGGCGCGCGACGCCTTCGTCCGGGCGTACGTCGAGGCCGCGGTGGCGCGCCACGGCGGCGATCGCGAGGCCGCCGCGCGCGAGCTCGACATCGGGGTGCGCTCGCTGTACCGCTACCTCGCGTGACGCTGCCGCATCCGGCAGCGCCGCTGCCAGATCTGGCAGCGCGCCCCCGGCCGCCCGTGGCAACCTCGCGAGATCCGCGGCGGCGTTCGCTGGCACGCGCCGTGTACTAACGCTCGCCGCGCCGGCGACACTGGGTCGCCTCGCGAAAGGACCTCCGATGTCTCGCCTGCTCGCCGCCTTCGCCCTCGCCCTGTCGCTCCCCGCCGTCGCCTGCTCGTCGAGCAGCTCCGGTGGTGGTGGCGCCCCGCCGCCCAAGCCCGCCACCGGCGCGCCGCTCGCGTTCACCGTCCAGAAGGTCACCCCCGGCGAGCGCGGCAGCATCGCGGTCAAGGCCTACAACTTCTCCGACAAGACCGTCGCCGGCTACGGGATCATGATGCGCTACGCCGACAAGGCCGGGCAGCGGGTCAAGGTGAAGGTCGGCACGCCGTTCGAGAAGGACTTCGACTTCTGGTCGATGCAGGGCCGCAAGTACATGTGCAAGGCCAAGAGCTGGTGCAGCTTCGAGATCGATCACCTCGAGGTCCCGGCCGCGGCCGCCACCGCCGAGGTCATCGCCAGCTCGCTGCGGGTGCTCGGCCCCGACGGCAACAAGTTCGAGGAGAATGACCTGTGGGCCCTCGATCACCAGATGGACTGGCCGGCCGCGATGCCGTGACGTGACGATCGCCGCGGCACACCGCCGCACGGGCTGGCCGGAAATGGCCGCGGCGCGCGCGGCTCGGCGCCCGCGCGATCGGGCATCATCCGCGGTCTACCCACGACCAAGGAACTCCACGTGCCCCGTCTCAAGCGTTCGCTCGCGACCCTCGTCCTCGGCTGCGCGATCTCGGTCGGCGCCACCGCCCGCGCCGAGCTGCCCGACAAGAACCAGGACCGCGAGGGCTGGATCAAGGCCTCGATGACCGGCAAGCAGGCCGCGTTCTGCCCGGCGGTCGCGCCCAAGGACCTCGGCGGCGGCGCCGATCCCGACTTCGTCGCCAACCAGGTCGCCAAGCAGTGGGAGGGCGTGCCGCTGGCCGAGGCCGAGCTCGACACCGCGCTGTTCCTGGCCAACGCGCTCTGCAAGTTCCCCGGCAACCCGGATCTGCAGGCCAAGCTGACGCCGCTGTGGAAGGCGTTCCTCGACTTCTACGGCCTCGGCGCCGGCGACGTCGCCGATCTGATCGCCGCGCAGACGCCCGGCCGCGCCCGCATCGAGGCGCCGACCCGCGCGCCCAAGGACACCCGGTTCGCCGACGTCGACGCCCGCACCCAGGCGCTGGTCGCCAAGGACCTGCTGGTCACGTCCTACGGCATGGACTTCATGTCCTACGCCGAGATGCTCGACACCACCGCCGCGCCGTCCGAGCACCTCAAGCTGGCGTTCGTCGAGCAGTGCGTCGACAGCTACCACGGCTCGATCGGCCGCTGGGCGATCTGCAAGGCCGACGCGCTCAGCCTCGATCGCGCGCGCTTCGACAAGGAGCTGGCCGCCGCCACGATCGATCCGCGCGATCGCCTGAACGCCAAGCTGCGCTTCGTGCGCGTGCAGCGCGCGGTCAAGGCCCAGGCCGACAAGTACGCCGCCGAGGCGGCCAAGGACGGCGGCGTGGCCAAGGTGATCGACGCGCTGCCGGCGGCGGCGACCGCGGCGTTCGCCGACGACCAGGCCAAGCACGGCGCGCTCCTGGCGTGGAGCTACAAGCTCGTCGACGACGAGCGCGCCCACAACAAGAAGCTGCTCGACGGCTGCGACGCGACCCTGCGCACCCACCTGGCGACCTACCTGACCGCGCGCGCGCCGCGCACGCAGGACGACCTCCGCGACGCGTTCAAGGACGCGATCGGCAGCCAGCTCGCCAGCGCCGCCGCGATCTGCTTCGTGCGCAACCCCGCGGCCCAGACCTTCTGGGGCCGCTACGCGCTCGGCTTCGCGCGCCGCTGGGGCGTGCGCACCGCGATCTGGCACGCGCTGGCCTCGGAGAAGATCGAGTTCGACACCAACCGCGGCAACGACGGCGTCGGGCTGCCCAAGCCGGTCGTGCTCTACGCCAACGGCACCTCGGGCAGCTCGAGCGGCACGATCGCGACGATGAAGGAGGAGGGCGACGCCTTCGCGATCACCTTCAAGAAGGAGACCTGGAAGGAGCCGGTGTGCAAGGTGTGGAAGGAGACCAACCGCGTCGAGGCGATCAACTTCGACACCGGCAAGCTGATCTACCGCAGCTACTGCGCCAAGCAGGGCTTCGAGAAGCGCTCGAGCACCGCGACCCCGGTGACCGTGGCCAAGGCCGACGCCGCCGGCCTCAAGGTCGGCGTGTCGGCGGCCTTCGTCCGCAACGACGACGGGACCGCGTACCCGGTCGCGGTGTTCGCCGACAAGAAGCGCACCAAGCTGGTCGGCGCCTTCGGCGTCATCTACTGACGCGCCCGCGGGCCCGAAGGCTCAGCGCTTCTTCTTGAACAGCGAGCCCCAGAAGCCCTTGGGCTTGTCCGCGTCGGGCGCGGGCTCGGGCGGCGGCGCGATCGGCAGTGGCGGCAGCGGCGCGACCGCCACCGGCGGCGGCGGCTGGGTCGGCGGCGGCGCCACCGCGGCCTTGGGCCCGGTCAGGCGCTGGCGCGGCGGCGGCGGCGAGTCGCTCGCCGGGATCTGCCGCGACGACGGCGAGGTCGGCTGGGTCGGCGACGCCACGCCCGGCACCAGGCCGGGCCGCGACGGATCGGTGCCGACCCGCGGCTCGACCGGCGCGGTGTCCTCCATCTCCTTCGCGTACTCCTTGCGGAACAGCTGGCGCATCAGCTGCCGCAGCTCCTTGGGATCGAAGCGGTAGCCGGCGATCAGCGCGTCGAGCTCCGCGGCCAGCGCCGCCGCGCTCTGGAAGCGATCGGCGACGTCGCGGGCCAGCGCGCGCTGGACGATCGCGTCGAGCTCGGGCGTCACGCGGCGGTTGAAGTTCGACGGCGGCGGCACCTCGGCCTTGCGCACCTTCTCCATCAGCGCGAACTCGGTGTCGCCGCGGAACAGCTTCTCGGTCGTCAGCATCTCGTGGAGGATGATCCCCGCCGAGAACACGTCGGTGCGCGCGTCGAGCGGCATGCCGCGGATCTGCTCCGGCGACATGTAGCTGAACTTGCCCTTGAGCACGCCGATCTCGCTGGTGAACTTCATCAGCGCCTGGGCGATGCCGAAGTCGAGCAGCTTGACGTCGCCGTCGTACGACAGCCGCACGTTCGACGGCGAGACGTCGCGGTTGACGATGTTGAGCGGCCGGCCGTCGTTGTCGACCAGCGTGTGCGCGAAGTGCAGGCCCTCGGCGATGCGCGCCGCGATGTACACCGCGTGCGGCACCGGGATGCGCTGGTTGGTCTCCTGGCAGCGGCGCAGCACCTGGGTCAGGTCGCGCCCGCCGATGTACTCCATCGCGATGTAGTGGCGGCCCTCGATCTTGCCGATCTCCATCGTCTCGACGATGCACCGGTTGCGCAGCAAGAGCGCCAGCTGGCCCTCGCGGTGGAACATGTCGACGAACCGCGCCTCGCGCGCGAGCTGCGGCCGCATCACCTTGATGGCCAAGAGCTTCGCGGTGGGCACGTCCTTGGGGCGGGCCCGGTACACCTCGGCCATGCCGCCGCGCGCGATCAGCCCCGACAGCGCGTACTTGCCAAACGGCACCGGCTCGGTCGGGGTGCCGCCCAGCAGCTTCCCGTCGGTCGACGGCCTTTCACTCACGCCCCCACGCTACCACATCACCATTTCACGACGTAGCGCTCGCCCGGCTTGATGCGCACCGAGCGCTCTTCGGTCCGGGTGCCGCTGTCGTCCTTGAGCACCATCTTGAGCGCCCGGCCGTCGCCGGCCACCATCACGCCGACCTCGGGCGAGCTGACGCCCAGGTCGAGCAGCTCGCCGGCCGCGCGCGGGTTCTCGATCGCGATCCGCCCGAACGGGTTCTCGAGCTGGTTGACGACGATGGCCCAGTCGAAGCGGATGACCTCGCCCTTGCCGGCGGCGACGGTCGCGTACTCGAAGATCGCGATCTCGTACTTGCGCGACAGGCACATCGCCTTGTAGTTGCCGGGCGCGACGGTGAACGGCTTGCCCGGGATCGCCGGGACCCGCTGGCGATTGAGCCACAGCTCGTCGCACGGCAGGCTGGTCGTCATCGCCAGCGAGCCGAGGTTCTTCGGATCCTTGCCCAGCTCGGCGCGCACCGCGTCGGCGTTCTTGCCGAACGGCCGCTTGAGCAAGTACGCGCGATAGAACTCGAGCTTCTTGTCGGTGGCGCCGAGCTTGTCGTAGGTCGCGCCCAGCTCGCGGAGGAAGCCGGGCAGGTCGGGCGCCAGCGCGTAGCCCATCTGGTAGCTGATCAGCGCGTCGCCGTACTGCTTCTTGGCGAACGCGGCGCGGCCCTGCTTGAACGCCTGCTTGGCCTCGGCCGCCAGCGTCGGCAGCTCGAGCTGCTTGGCGAACGGATCGGGGCGCGCGGTCAGGCGCGCGGCCTCGGCCTTGGCCTTGGTGGCAGCGGCGGCGTCGGTCGTGGCGGCGGCGAACGCCAGGTAGACCCGGGCGGCCTCCTCGGCCTGGCCGGCCAGCGTCCACAAGGTGGCGAGCTTCTCGGCCTCGGGGCTCGCCGGGCCGCGGGCCACGACCAGCGCCTGGTACAGCGCGATCGCCTTGGCGAAGCTGCGCTTCTGCGCGGCGGCCTCGGCCGACTTGACCAGGTACGCGGACAGCTCGGCGCGCGGGCGCGTGGTCGCGACGGTGTCGATCAGCTCGCCGTCGCCGGCGCGCGCCATCGACGACGCCCCACACAGGGCGACCGCCACCGACATCGCCGCAAGCTGCCTACGCATCGTCGTCCGCATCGCGTTCACCGTATCATGACCGTTTCGTTGAGGCGGCTATTCAAGTCTGCTAGCCTTCGGTAACGGTGCTGGCCATCCCGGCGCCTGGTGTCGATGCGAGCGATCGTCCTTGAACGCAACAAGCTGGTCGGGCGCCGGGTGCTGCGCCACTTCCTGTCATCGGGCATCGAGGCGAGCCTGATCGAGGATCCGGCGGCGCTGCCCGCGGCGGCGGCCGGCGCGCGGCTGATCTGCGCCGACGCGTTCGACGGCGACGCGGTGGTCGCGGCGCTGCGCGCCAACCCCGGCGCGCGCGGCGTGCTGTGGACCGCCGAGCCGCTCAAGCGCGCGCTGCGCTACATGGCCGAGTGCCCGCAGGTGATGCACGTGCTCGGGCGCAAGGACTTCGAGAGCGCGCCGCGGCCGTGGGAGCTGATGATGCTGTTGCGGCGCGCCCGCGACGAGGCCGCCGGGCCGGCGCCGCTGTCCGCGTACCTCGACTGGGGCCACACCGGCTTCGACGAGCGCGTGGCCACCAGCGACGATCGCGATCGCGTCGTCGCGCGCGTGCAGGACTTCGTGACCGCGCTGCAGGTGCCCAAGCGCCTCGCCGAGATGGCCAGCGAGCTGGTCCACGAGCTCTTGATGAACGCGATGTACGACGCGCCGGTCGACGAGCGCGGCGTGCCCCGCTACGCCGGCGATCGCAAGGCGGTGGTGCACCTGCCGCCCGACGACGCCGCCCGCCTGCGCTGCGCCACCGACGGCACCCGCGTCGTCGTGCAGGTGCGCGATCGCTTCGGCGGCCTCTTGCGCAAGCACGTCGTCGACGGGCTGGCCCGCGGCCTGGCCGGCGGCGAGATGGATCAGAGCCACGGCGGCGCCGGCCTGGGCATGAGCGTCTGCCACCACAACGCGCTGGCGATCTTCTTCGACGTCGGTCGCGGCCGCCACACCGAGGTCACCGCCGTCCTCGAGCTCGATCTCAACCTGCGCGA
>Ga0268298_10002711_pt1 | contig 19022 bp, 17 predicted proteins | sample WWTPWeurt_MetaG_FD_194462 | JGI IMG/M metagenome (GOLD analysis project Ga0268298, IMG submission 194462) | Activated sludge microbial communities from WWTP in Nijmegen, Gelderland, Netherland - WWTP Weurt | ecosystem: Engineered > WWTP > Aerobic digester > Activated sludge | place...
CGCTGCTCACGCTGGCACCGAAGGCGAAACGCGTGTCGACTCCGGTCCAACGCAGGCCGACGACATGGGTGGCGGAGACGTGGTCGACGGTGAGTAGACCGGCACCGCTGCCACTGGGAAGGCCCTCCAGGATGAGCTCGGCGAGCTCCGTGGACGACGGAAGGTGGCCGCCCTGGGCGAAGCAAGTGTCGAGTGCAGCAGCGAAGTCCTGGGCGGCGCGGTCCTTGTCGTCGGCTCTCCGACCCGTGCGGGACGTGAACGCGCCGCTGCTGGGAGCCGGCGCCGGCGCCTGTGGTTGCACGGGGCCCACGCATCGGTACGGCTGTGAGCTCGTGTGCTGAGCGGAGCTGATGCCACCCGAAGCGGCGCCCCAGCTGGTATCCGTCGCCGTCCAGCGCAGCGTCGTGCCCGTGTTGGTCGCGGTCTCCCCCGACAGAAAGAGCTGCTGACCCGATCCGTCTCCCAGTCCGGATCGCACGGCGCGCGCCAACTCCGCCGGCGTGGGCAAGTGAGCGCCGAGGGCGTTGCACTCGAACATGGCGCCAGTCTTGTTCAGCGGAACGCGATCCCAGCGATCGAACGAATAGGGGCTCGCCGCCAGGCCGTAGCACTCGTTGGCAGCCGGCCCGATGCACTCCGAGCCCGTGAGCCCGGGCTTCTCGGCAGCGCAGAGGCAGCGGTACTCGAGTGAGTCGGTCGTCGGCGCGGCGGAGACCGTTCCATCTTCGGCCGTAGCCGTCCATTGGGAGCTCGCGTCTTTGGGAGCCGCCGTCCAGAGCTTCATGCTCGTCGGTCCGGGCAGCGCGCCAGGCTGACCCTTGCGGGAGCGATGGACCTCGCTCACCAGGGGCAAGCGGCCGTTGATCGCGGCGCAGGTCTGGGTCGCCACCGCCAAGGTCGCGGCAGGGCGCGGCGAGCCGTCCCACTTGCTGCCCCACGGATCGCTGAAGGCCGACGTGAGTTGGGAGGCACACGACGGCACACACTTGCCACCGACGCAGTCCTGGCCGCTCGTACACCCACTGTCACAGCTGCCGCCATCCGCGGCGCCGCCGAGCCCGCCGCCGCCGCTGGTCCCAGCGGTGCCCCCGCTGCCGCCGGTCGCTCCGCTTGCGCCGCCACCGCCGGCACCCGCGCCCGCCGCCCCGCCCGCGCCACCGCTCCCGCCCGCGCCACCGGTGCCCGAAACAGTCTCCAAGTCGTGCACGCTGTACCAGCAACCGGCCGCGAGCCCCAGGGCGACGGCGGCGACTCCCGTGCTTCTCAGCGCGCCCATCTCAGCACCCTGAACGATACCAGAGATGCGCCAGTGTGTACGAGCCGCCGCCGCGCGCCGCTCGGACCGCGCTTTGCACCGGGCCTCCGGCGTCGGGGGTCGTGATATGGATCGGGCCTCGAGCTCCGATCCCGAAAGGAGAGACCATGGCGAAAGGGCAAGTGAGGCAGGCCAAGAACAACAAGGCGAAGCTCTCGACCAAGGAGAAGCAGCAGCGGAAGAAGGCGAAGCAAGAAGCCAAGAAGTAACCGGGGCAAGCGCAGCCCACCCGTGGCTTTCTGCGCGCACGCTGCACGCGACGGGCGGTGAGCCACGGGCCGAAGCGCTCAGCGATTCCCGACGTGGATGGCGTGCCCGAGCGCGTGGGCCGCTGCCTCCATCAACGCTTCCCCGAGCGTCGGATGCGGGTGGACGGTCAGCGCCAAGTCTTCCGCCGTCGCCGCCATCTCGAGCGCCAACGCGGCCTCGCTGATGAGATCGCTCGCCGCCGGCCCCACGATGTGGATGCCGAGCACGCGCTTGCTCTCGTTCTCGATCACCACTTTGACGAAACCGTCGGTCTCGCGAATGCTCATCGCGCGTCCGAGCGCGGCGAACGGGAAGCGCCCGACTTTCACCTCGAGCCCCTGTTCTTTCGCGGTCTGCTCCGTGAGGCCCACAGTGGCGATCTCGGGATCGGTGAACACGATGCCGGGAATCGTCACCCAATCTTTGCCCGCGGCCTTCCCGGCGACGACCTCGGCGCAAATCTCCCCTTCCTTGGTCGCCTTGTGGGCCAGCATGGGCGGACCACTCACGTCTCCGATGGCGTAGACGCCAGGGACGTTCGTGCGACACTCCGCGTCCGTCGTCACGAAGCCGCGCGCGTCGATCTGCACGCCGACCTCCTCCAGGCCGATCCCCCGCGAGCGCGGGCGCATGCCGACGGCGACCAAGACCACGTCCGTGTCGATGCGCTCGGCCTGGCCGCCAGTGGACACGACGACCGCGACGCTTCCGTCCGGATTCGACTCCCAGCGCTCGGCCTTTGCCGACTTGAGGACGCGGGCGCCCTTCTTGGCGAGCGAGCGTTCCACGAGCTTCACGGCGTCGGGATCGATGCCAGGGAGCAGGTGCGGAGTGAGCTCGACGACGGTCAGCGACGAGCCGAAGGCCTGGTAGACCATGCCGAGTTCGAGACCGATGACGCCGCCGCCGATGACGAGCATGCGCTTCGGGATCTCGCGCAGGCTCACGGCTTCGCGCGCCCCGATGATGCGCTTGCCATCGAACTCGAAGCCCGGGATCTGAATCGTGGCGGAGCCGGTGGCGACCACCACCGCGCGCCGCGCCGTGAGCCGCAGGAGCTCGCCGGACTTCTTCTTCACCTCGACCGTGCGCGGGTCGAGCAGGCGACCGAAGCCCTCGACGACCTCGGCGTGGTTCGCCTTCAACAGCTGGCGCACCCCGCCCGTGAGCTTCTTGACGATGCCGTCCTTCCAGCTCTGGAGCTTCGCCGCATCGAGCGCGACGGTCCCGAAGCTGAGCCCTTGCTCGCCGGCCTTGTGCGCCTTCTCGTATTGGTGCGCCGTGCTGATGAGCGCTTTGGACGGGATGCAGCCCCAGTTCAGACACACGCCGCCGTATTCTTCAGCTTCCACGCAGGCGACGCTCAGCCCGAGTTGTCCGAGACGAATGGCGCACGGATACCCGCCGGGGCCACCACCGAGCACGATCGCGTCCAAAGTTCGCTCTTCCATCGCGCGGCTCAATAGCACGCACGCTCGGCGCCGCTCAATGGCGGTGGAGCGACGCCGCCGACCCGCGCGGGATCATGCTCGGTCGGTGTGAGAACACCTGCTCCGTCTCGCCGGAAGGCGGGTAGATGAACTCGAACGGGGAGCGCAAGAAACGGCCGAGCACCGCGAAGAGCAGGCGGATGCCCCGGCCGAGTGGGATCTCGCGGGCCCGGAACGCGACGCCGAGCGCGAGCATGAAGCTGATGCCGAAGTTCATGCATCCGATGCCCACGATGCCGAGGGCGGCGAGCCCGGTGGCGGATTCCGACAACGCTGCGCCGCCGAGTGCCTTCACCCCGAGGACGAGGCTCCCGGTCGAGAGCGTCACGTGCCGGACGTCGAGCGGCAGTCCGAAGAACTTCCCGAACGCGGGCGTCATCCCCAGCAATAGGCCCAGCGTCACGCTGCCGCCGAAGCCGGCGATGTGTTTGCGGAAGAGGCGGGCGAAGAACGCGAGTATGCGCGTACCGAAGAAGCGCTTGACCCTGTGCTTCTCGATGGCCTCGGGGATGCGACGGTAGACCGCCCAGTTCTCGAGCCAGCCGGCGCCGATGGAGGAACCCCAGAGCAGGACCCCCGTGAGGGCGGCGTACGGGATGGTGCCCGTCTTCCACGGGTGGAACGAGTCGATGGTGGCGCGCGCGGTCTCCGCATCCAAGAACGGCTTGCCCGCCAGGCGTTGGTAGACGAAGTCGAACAGGACGGCGGACGGGATCACGATCCCGATGTTGCCGAGGGCCGCCGCCAGCTGCGAGCGACAGATCCGCGCGATGGTCGTGATCAAATCGTCGAGCTGATGGTGATCCTTTTGGCCTCGGATCGAGCCGGCCAAGGCCGCCGCGGTCATGCTGGGTTGCTTCGTCGCCAGCGTGAAGCCGAGCAGCTGCATCGTGACGAAGCTTCCGGCGTAGTTGAACGCGCTCAAGAGACCGTCCACGGCCGGCGCGAAGTGACCCCACTTGGTGAGGAACTTCATGACGCAGGTGAACACGGTCAGAAAGCCGCCGCCGCCTGCCGACGCGAGCATCTTCCACCACTCTTTGCGCGAGACGGTGATGTAGTGCTCGCCGGTCTCGCCGGCACGTTCGATGACCTTGCGGGCCAGGAGCTGCAGGTTGTCGCGCACCACTCCGCGCACGCTGCGCTCTCGCAAGCGCGCCTGACACAGCTCGGCTACGAACAGCGTCTCGGCGGTCACCAGCTCGGGAGCGCGACTCGGGTCCAGCGTGAGCAGGATCGATTCGATGCGTTCGAGGCACTTGGCGATGACGTCCAAGCGATAGACGACGTCGACGCTCACGCCGAAGCGCTCGAGGTTCTCTTGGACCACCACGATGTCGGCGCGGCACAGCAGGCAAAGGTCCGGGAGCTCGTCGCGCTCGGCGTGCGGTAGGCGAAAGAAAGGGCTCTTCCGCACGGGACCGCGGGGGCCACGCCGGCGGATGTCGTCGGACAACCCGAGCGCAGAAACTCGAGTCGTGAGCAGCGCGAGCGCGTCCGCGGTCGCGTCACGGAGCGGCTGCCACACGTCCCCCAGCGCCTCCAGGAGACGCACCACCAAGTCCGACGGCAGCGCCGCCAGCCATTTCGCATCGCGTTCCGTTTGGAACAGGCGCGCGAAGAGCTGCGACAGATCCGCTGCGTCCGGAGGTGAAGGCAAGAGCCGGCGAGCGAGCCGATCGGTGGTCTCGTCGAGGAGCCCGCGATCGTTGGGGAGTCCCACCTCGCACAGAAGGCCGAGCGCGCTCGAATCGGCAAACACCGCGCCCAACGTCCCCGCCATCTTCTGGCGCAGCTCCGGCGCCACCTCGAGCGCGCGTACGAGCAGCCGGAGGCGCGTGCTCGCGTAGGGTTCGGGCGGCGCGTCGTCCACCGGCGGAGGTTTGGGGCCGTCGAGGACCCAGCGGCCGAGCTCGACCAGCGCATCGACGCGCTGCTCGAGGGAGGCGCCCGGGTCGAGGGCGGAGAGCCGGGCGTGCAGCTGCTTCACCGCCCGCGTGAGGTGCCCCGCGGTCGTGAGCGCGCGAGCGAAGCTCGACACGTCGGGAACGGTCCCCTGGGCGTCCGCCGGCGCGCTCACGCGCTCAGCCTACACGATCGACGTCCGGAGTGGCTCACCGGATCAGTGTCCAGACGGAGCTCGGGGTCCGCGACGCATTTCCTCGCGCTGTTCGGCCAGATGCCAGGGCAACTCTTGGTACACGTCGTCGAAGAGAGTATCGAGGGCGGGCGGCGGGCGCTTCTCGACGATCTCGATGGCCCGAGAGATCTCTTCGTTCAGCTCGGCGTCGACGAGCTCGGCACCGGCAGCGTCGAGGGCGCCCACGAGCTCGAGGTGTCGGCGCAAACGATCCACTGGATCCTTGGCCGCCCAACGTTTCACTTCTTCTTCGGATCGATACCGCGTCGGATCGTCACTCGTGGAGTGAGCGCCCATCCGATACGTGAACGATTCGATGAACGTCGCACCGCCGCCGGCACGCGCGCGCTCCACGGCGTCCTTCACCACGCGGTACACCGCGAGCGCGTCGTTTCCGTCCACGCGCACGCCGGGCAGGCCGTAGGCGCGAGCCTTGACGGCGAGGGTCTTGGACGCCGTCTGGCGCGCGGTGGGCACGCTGATGGACCAATGGTTGTTTTGGCAAATCAGCACGCAGGGCACGCGGAACACGGCGGCGAAGTTCATCGCGTTGTGGAAGTCCGGCTGGCTCGTCGCGCCGTCGCCCATGAAGCCCACGGCGACGCTCGCGTCTCCTTTGAGCTTGGCGGCCCAGGCGGCGCCGACGGCTTGGGGGATCTGCGGCCCGATGCAGCTCGACCAGGACACTTGATTGACGGAACGCGCCGCCATGTGGCTCGGCATGTTGCGCCCCTTCAAGACGTCGAGGTCGTTGCCGAACACCTGTGCCAAGTAGCGATCGAGCGGGAAACCTCGCACCAGCATGATGGCGCTCTCGCGGAGCGCCGGGAAGATCCAGTCCTTTTCGTCGGTCGCGAGGGCGGTGGCGATGGGCGTGGCCTCCTGCCCCGTGCACGTTCCGTAGAAGCCGACGCGCCCTTGCCGCTGGAGTCCGACCATGCGCGTCTCGAGCACGCGCATCTTGCGCATCTCGCGGTACATGCGGAGCAGCGTCGGCTTGGGGAGCGCGGGGTCCGTGCGCGGATCCGCACTGCCGTCGTCACGAAGCACGCGATAGAGCCCCAGGTCCAGTTCGACCCCTTCGCCCGAAGTCTGCATCGACGCGACAGGTATCACGTCTGTTCGAGGAGCGAGAGTGCCTCGTCCACGGCTTCTGGCTCGGCCCGTTCGGGGCGGCCCCGCATGGCCGAAATCAGCGGCATCGCCTGGCGGAGCCGCGCGCGGCCGGCGGCCGTGACCGCGAGCGTCCGCGTGTCCCGGGACCACGACGCGAGGCCGCCGAGAATGCTGGCGGTCGCGCGTGTGTGACCCAGGCGCGCGAGCGCGACCTTGGCTTGCCAGGCGAAGGGGTCGGAGCTCCTCCCGAAGAACCCGAACGCGCGCTTCTCCAGACCAGCACGTGCGCTCTCGAGTCCGAGCTCCCCGACGAGGTCGATGGCCGCCTCGGCGTCTTCGGGCTCTCGAGTGCCTTCGCCGGACACGACGGCGCGCACGAGGATGTCCTCACCCTGGCGACTCCCCGCCCGCGCCAGCAGGATCGCGGCCGCCAGTCGCACGTCCGCCGAGTCGTCACGAAGGGCGCGCTCTGCGACGGTCGCCATCGTCGCAGGGAGCTCGCTCGCGCCGGACGCGAGCCAGCGCTCCTCGAAGAGCCGGAGTGCGACGTAGCGCACGTACGCGTCTTCGTCGCGCGCGCCTCTCGCGAGAGCGTGCTCCGCAGCGCTGCCGAAAAGGTGAGCGACGGCGATCAGAGCCTGGAAGCGGAGCTCCGGCTCGGCGTCCCGCAGACACGCCTCCACGCGGGCGCGAAGCTCGGCGTCGTCGCCGCTCCCGAGCTCGCCCAGGGCCACGAGGGCGAGCTGCCGTACGCGCACCACCGGATCCTCGGTCAAGGCGGCGAGCAGCTCCGGCACGGCCGACGTGGCGCGCGCGTCCGCGAGCGCGACGGCGGCTTCGGAACGCACGGCGGGGGCGGTGTCGTTGGCCAGGGCGGCGGACAGCGCCCGCACCGCCTCGCTCTTCCCTTCCGCGGCCAGCCGCCCGAGGTCCTTCAGCGCCGAGAGTCGTATTTCGACCTTCTTGTGCTCCACGTCGCGGAGCGCCGCAGCGAGAGTCCGAGGGAGAGGCGCGAGACCGAGCATTCACCAGACCGCGCCGGCCGCGAGGACGGCTCGGCCGACTTCCCTCACTCGACCTGAATGTCGATTGGCACGCCTAGTGCTTCCCATCGCGCTCCGGCACGCCGCCCGTCTGCGCGTGCTCGCGCCATATTGCCTGGAGGGTCCTTCAATGCACAAGCCCATCATCGTCGTTTCCCTGCTGTTGGCCGCTTCCTGTCAGCAGGCCAACCCGCAATCCGAAACCACGACGACCGCCCAAGGGAGCGCAGCGGCTGCGCCCGCGAAGAGCGTGACCCCGCAGTCGAATCTCCCGCCGCTCGACCCCAAGAACATCGTGAGCATCGCGGTGGGCTCGAAGGACCACACCACGCTGGTAACCGCGCTGAAGGCCGCCGACTACGTGCCCTCCGTCGCGAACCCCGGTCCACTCACCGTCTTCGCCCCCACCAATGCAGCGTTCGAGAAGCTCCCGGCAGGCACAGTCGACGGGCTGCTCAAGCCGGAGAAGAAAGACGACCTGCGAGAGGTCCTCAAGTACCACGTCACCACTTCGGTCTACGAGACCAAGGACATGAAGGACGGAGACACCCTGAGCATGGCGAACGGCGCAAAGGCCACGCTGCACGTCAAAGACGGCAAAGTGACCATCAACGAGGCCAACGTGGTCGCCTCCATTCGCGCGTCCAACGGCATCGTCCACGTGGTGGACGGAGTGCTGCTTCCGCCGAAGAAATAGCCCGATTTCAATTCGCGAAATGCCTGCGTGCGGCAGATTGTCGCACGCAACCCCCGCGCGTTCCCGAGTCCTTCGGGCGCGCCACAACGGACCTCGACATCCACAATCACGACTGAGAAAACCAAGGCATGACGGTGGTCATGCCCTCGAACGGAAGCGGCACGGCGGTTGCGAGCCGGCGCCGCATGAGCGCTCGCCGCGGCACGGCCCGGCGAGCACGGAGGCACCATGCAAATCTCGATCGGTAAAGGCCTACTTCTGGGCGGCGCGCTGCTCGGCGTCGCGGTGGCGGCAGCGTCCTGCGAAAACAAGGCAGAGCAGAAGTCCGTCCAGGCGCCGAGCGGCGCGCTGGGAGCGTCGGCGTCGATCAAGGCGCTGATGGAAGCGCGCGGGCTCACCGAAGCAGACGTCGAGGGCGCACTCAAGACCTACGTGCCGGGAGGCAAGTCCGACGAGTACATGATCTTCGCGTCCGGCGGACACTCGGGACAGATCCTCGTCATCGGCGTGCCGTCGATGCGCCTGCTCAAGGTCATCGGCGTCTTCTCACCCGAACCCTGGCAGGGCTACGGGTACGGCGGCGAAAGCGACAAGGTGCTGGCCGCGGGCAACCAAGGCAACCACAAGCTGAGCTGGGCCGACGTGCATCACCCGAACTTGAGCGAGACCAAGGGTGACTACGACGGGCAATTCGTGTTCGTGAACGACAAGGCCAACGGTCGCGTCGCGGTGGTCGATCTCACCGACTTCATGACCAAGCAGATCGTGCCGAACCCGCTCGTCGGAAGCGACCACGGCGGCGCCTTCGTCGACCCCAACACCGAATACGTGATCGAGACCAGCCAGTACCCGGCACCGCTCGGTCGCGAATACGTCCCCATCAGCGAATACAAGGAAAAGTACCGCGGCGTGGCGATGTTCTGGAAGTTCGACCGGCAGAAGGGTCGAATCAACGTGGAGCAGAGCTTCGCCGTCGAGCTACCGCCCTACACGCAGGACTTGGCCGATGCCGGCAAGCTCGTGAGCGAGGGTTGGGCGTTCATCAACTCGTTCAACACGGAGATGGCCACTGGCGGCACCTTGGAAGGCAAGCCCGCCATCGAGAGCGGCGCCTCCAAGAACGACATGGACTACCTCCACATCATCAACTGGAAGAAAGCCGAGCAGCTGGTCAAAGACGGCAAGGCGACCACGGTCAAGGGCATGAAGCTCCTGCCGCTCAAGGTCGCGGGCGAAGAGGGCGTGCTCACGCTGGTGGGCGAGCCCAAGAGCCCGCACGGCTGCGACGTGACCCCCGACGGCACCGGCATCGTGGTGGGCGGCAAGCTCGACACCCACGGCACCGTCTACGAGTTCTCGAAGATCAAGGCGCTCATCGAGCAGAAGAAGTTCGAGGGCAAAGACACCTACGGCGTGCCGATCCTGGCGTTCAAAGAGGCCATCCGCGGACAGGTGGAAATCGGCCTCGGCCCGCTGCACACGGTGTTCGACGACAAGGGCTTCGCCTACACGTCGGTGTTCATCGAGAGCGTCGTCGCCAAGTGGTCCGTGAAGGACATGAAGGTCGTCGAGAAGCTGCCCGTGCACTACAACATCGGGCACATCATGGCGGCCGAGGGCGACACGGTGAGCCCGGACGGCAAGTACGTCGTCGCCATGAACAAGATGAGCATGGACCGCTTCAGCAAGGTCGGCCCGCTCTACCCGCAGAACTTCCAGCTGGTGGACACTTCGGGTGATCAGATGCGAATTCTCGTGGATTCGCCCATCGGCATCGGCGAGCCGCACTACTCGCAGATGATCAAGAGCGACAAGCTGAAGCCCATCAGCGCCTACAAAGCCGGCGAGAACCCCTACACCGGCCAGGTGGATCCGAACGCCGTCCCCAACGAGAAGGCCGCGAAGATCACGCGCAATGGCACCACCGTCGACGTCTGGATGACGGCGATCCGCAGCCACTTCGTGCCCGATCAGATCGAGGTGAACGAGGGCGACACGGTGAACTTGCACATCACGAGCTTGGAGAGCGCCGAAGACCAGGTCCACGGCTTCGCACTCAACATGTACAACGTGAACCTGAGCCTCGAACCCGGCAAGCACGAGAACGTCACGTTCAAGGCCGACATGCCCGGCGTGTTCCCGTTCTATTGCACCGAGTTCTGCTCTGCGCTCCACCTGGAGATGGCGGGCTACTTCTTGGTCAAGCCGAAGTGAGCGGGGGGAGATTGCCGAGCCGATTGGATGACTGCCGCAGCTGAAACCAAAGACCTGAAGCCACGGGACGATGGCCATCGCCATCTCGAGGTGCTGAAGCCGGCGCCGTCCAAGCGAAAGACGGCGGCGAGGTGGAGCGTGATTCTGCTCTCCCTCGCCGCCATCGGCCTGCAAGTCGCCGCGTTCTTCCAGTCCTGGTGGTGGATCAAGCTCTACGCCCCGCAGTACCCCAAGGGGCTCAAGATCGTGATCTCGCTCACCGGGGTCAGCGGCGACGCGCGCGAGGTCGACATCCTGAACCATTACATCGGGATGGCGAGTCTGACCAAGGCCGCGACCCTCGAGCGCCAGTGGGCGGCCTACGGCGTGGGTTTGCTGGCAGTCCTCGTCGTGGCGCTGATGTTGCTCGCAGGCAGGAAGCTGGGCAGGCTCTTGGCGATGGCGGGCTTCGCCTTCCCAGCAGCGTTCATCGCCGACAGCTTCTATTGGATGTACCGCTTCGGGCACAATCTGAACCCGGAAGCTCCCATCCACCTGCCGCCCTTCACACCGCAGCTCTTCGGCAACGGGAAGATCGGTCAGTTCATGACCTTCGCGTCGCCGTCGACCGGGTTCTGGATGGCGGTCGCTGCGTTCGCGCTCCTGGCCGTCGCCGCCATCGTGCGCGCGCGGGTCTGCGCGAGCTGCGCCAAAGCCGGTGACTGCGGCGCCGTTTGCAAGGACGCTTTCGTCGGGCCCAAGGCAGGCCTCGCGACATGAACGACCGCGCGCGGCGGCGAACGGCCTGGGTGTCCGCCGCGCTGGTCGGCCTGGCCGCAACCGCGTTCGCCGCCAAGAACCTCCGTCCCACCTGGAACACTCCTCCGAGTTTGCCCGCGCCGAGCGGCCCGCGGGAGTGGCCCGCCGGAGCGGGAGCGGTGGTCGCCGCCGACGAGAAAGAGCTGGTCGCGCTGCTCGCGTCCGGACCCTCCGAAATCTGGCTCGCCGATCGCACGTACCACGGCGACTTCACCGTCCACCGCGCGCTCACGCTGCGCGGCACCGGCAAGAGTGTCCTGGACGGCTCCGGGTCGGGCACGGTGCTGGAAATCGAAGCGGACGGCGTCAGCATCGAGAACCTGGTGGTGCGCGACTCCGGCCAGAGCAACACGCGCGAAGATGCCGCGATCAAGGCCAGCGGCCACGGCGTCACTCTGCGCGATCTGCGCACCGAAGACACGCTGTTCGGCATCCAGCTCGCTAACTGCAAGAGCTGCGTCATCGACCGCGTCCACGTCGCCGGCACCAAAGGCGGCGAGCTCCGCGGGGACGGCATCAAAGTCTGGGAGTCCGACGGCTCCATCGTGCAGAGTTCCCTGGTCGACGGCGTCCGCGACGTCGTGGTTTGGTACTCGAAGCACGTGACGGTGAAGAACACGGTGGTCAAGAAGAGCCGCTACGGCACGCACTTCATGTACGCGCACGACTCGCTCGCCGAAGGCAACCGCTACCTCGAAAACGAGGTGGGCATCTTCGTCATGTACAGCAACCGCGTCCAAGGCCGCGAGAACGTGCTGGCGGGAGCCAGAGGCGCTGCCGGCATGGGCTTCGGATTCAAAGAGAGCGAAACCGTGACGCTCGAGAAGAACTGGGTGGTGGCCAACACCACGGGCATCTACCTCGACCAGACGCCGCGCTCGCCCAACCAAGAAGTCCGCTTCGAACACAACGTGCTCGCGCTGAACGACGTCGCGCTGCGCACCCACGGCGCCAATCGCGGCATCTTGTTCCGCCACAACGACCTCCACGGCAACGCCTCGGTAGGCGAAGTGGATGGAGGCGGCGACATGCAGCGCCTCGTCTTCGAAGACAACTACTGGTCGGACTACGCCGGCTACGATCTCGATCATGACGGGCGCGGTGACGTGGCCTACGAGGTGAAACGGCTGTCGGGCGATCTCACCGACGCCCACCCGCAGCTGCGGTTCTTCCGCGGAACCGTCGCCATGAACTTGATCGACGCCATCGCGGAGGCCGTGCCCACCTTCTCGCGTCGCAAGCTCCTCACCGATCCCGTCCCGTCGTTCGAGAGGAAGCACCGGTGATCCAGGTCTCCCACGTGACCAAGAGCTTCGGGCGCGTCACGGCGCTCCGGGACGTGAGCCTCGAAATCGGGCCGGGAGAACGCGTCGCCTTCGTCGGGTCGAACGGCTCGGGCAAGACCACCCTGCTCCGGAGCATCCTCGGCCTCCTGCGCGTCGAGGGGCGCGTCACCATCGCCGGCATCGACGTGGCCGAGAGCCCCGAAGTCGCGCTGCGCAGCGTGGCCTACATGCCCCAGATCGCGCCGCCGCTCGAGGCGCCCGTGCGCGAGGTGGTCGCGGCGCTCTGTCGGCTGCGTGACGTGAGGCCGAAGGCCGTCGAGGATCGCGCCGCGCGGCTCGGCCTCGTCTTGCCCGAGATCGGTCGGGTGCGCTTTCGCGATCTCTCGGGCGGCACCAAGCAGAAGCTCCTCGCTGCGCTCTGCTTGGCGTCGGAGGCGCCGATCCTGGTGTGCGACGAACCGACCGCCAACCTCGACGCGCAAGCGCGCGCGGCCTTCTTCGCCGAGCTCGACGCCCGTCCGAAACACCACGTCACCGTGCTCTGCTCGCACCGCACCGACGAAGTACGTCAGCTGGTGGATCGAGTCGTGGAGCTCCGGGAGGGCCGGATCGAGCGCGACGCCTCGGTGGACGAACTCTTGGCCGATCGCAGGCGTTTTCGCGTGGAGGTCGTGCTCGACGCGGGCGCGCCCGACACCATCCGTTCGTTCCTGCGCGAGACGGGCTTCGTCGAGGCGAGCCCGACCCGATACGAGGCGCTGGTGTCGCAGGCCGAGAAGCTCACCATCGTCGCGCGCTTGGTACGGGAACATCCGAAGAGCATTTCGGACCTCAGCGTTTACCACGTCGAGGACCTCGACCTGACCGAGCGCATCGACAGCGACAGCTCGCCGCGGCTCAAGGTGGTGCAATGACTCGCGCGCTCGTCGCTGGCGCATGGCTCGCCCTGCTCGGCGCGCTCGGCTGCGAGAACCCGGATCGCCCCGAAGATCCGGTCTGGGGCAAGCAAGCTTGCGGGAGCTGCGCCATGCTCGTGAGTGATCCGACGAGCGCCGCCGAGCTGGTCACTGCCGACGGCACGCGCGTGTTCTTCGACGACGTCGGCTGCATGCCTACCTACGTTCGAGAACGCAACGTGAGCCCCAAGCACATGTGGGTGCGGAGCGCGAGCGGACAGTGGGTCGACGCGAAGAGCGCCCGCTACCGAACGGGGCACAAGACGCCGATGGACTTCGGCTTCGTGCCGGCCCCGGACGGCAGCGCATCGTACGACGACGTGGCGGCCGCCGCCGAGCATCGGAGGGAGCGCAAGCCATGAGCGCAGCGGAACGACAAAACGCCCTGTTTCGCCTGGAAATGGCCGACGCGCTTCGCTCGCGTTGGGTGGTATTCACGGCGGCCGTGTACGGCGCGGTGTTCGCTGCGTTCGTGTGGCTCGGGCTGCGCGAGTCGACGGTGCTGGGGTTCACGGGGCTCTCACGCGTCGTGCTCAACGTCGCCAATGCGGTGGTCATTGCCGTGCCGTTGGTGGCGCTCGTCGCGTCGAGCCAGAGCATCGTGCGCGCACGAACGACGGGCTTCTTCGAGCTCGTCTTGGCCCAGCCCTGCCGGCGACAAGACTGGCTCCTCGCCGTCGTCACCTCGCGCATCGTGGTGGTGCTCGGGCCCTTGGTGCTGCTGCTGCTCATGACACTGATCGCCGGCGCCTTCGTCGGCAGCGGCGACCCCGGTCTCGCCTCGTTGGTACTGCGGAGCTTGGCAGTGACGGCGGGCCTCGCTTGGGCCTTCTTGGGCATCGGCCTCCTCGCCTCGTCGCTCGCCCCGACTCCCGAACGCGCCACCGTGTACGCCCTTCTGGCTTGGCTCCTCGGCACCGCGCTCCACGACTTCGCGCTCATCGGTGCGCTCTTGCGTTTCCGCCTGGCGCCGAGCGCGGTGTTCGCGCTCGCGGCGCTGAACCCCGTGGAGGCCGCCCGCGTCGCCCTGCTCTCGGGCGTCGATCCCGACCTCGGCGTGCTCGGGCCGGTCGGCTTTTGGCTCGCCAACACCTTCGGCTCGAAGCTCACGCTGGCCGTCGGCGTGGGCTGGCCTCTGCTCCTGGGCTCCCTCGCCATGTTGTGGGCCCGCCGGCGCCTGGCGCGCTTGGATCTGGTGGCCTGAGCCAACGCCGGCTCGCGGCTTCGGGCAGCCGTCACTCGACGTGGAACGAGCGTCGAAGTCCCTCGCTCGCGAGCTGCAAGCTGCCGCTGACGAGCAATACCGAGACGGCGCCGACCGTCAGGACGTGGGGAGCACGCAGCATGGCGAGCGTTCCTTGCTCGAGCAGCGCGCCCAGGCTGACGCCGTCGGGCGGACCGAGGCCCACGAAGCCGAGGGCGGTCTCGCCCAGCACCACACCCGCAGCGCTGGTCCCGATCTGCACGAACACCGGCCCGAGCAAGTTCGGGATCACGTGCAGGAGCACGATGGCGGCGGGGCCGTGTCCGAGCGCGCGCGCCGCGGCCACGAACTCCGCGTCCGAGAGGATACGCGCCTGCGCGGCTGCGACGCGTGCGAACGGTGCCCAGGCGGTCACGCAGAACACGAGACCGATGTGCCAACGCGAAGGCGTGCGCACGGCCGACAGCACGGCGAGCGCCAAGAGGAAGCTGGGAAAGGATTGCACGAGGTCGCACACCCGCAGCGTGAGCTGTTCGAAGCGACCGCGAAAGAGCCCGGCGGCCGCGCCGAGGGGCGTACCGACCACGAAACCGAAGAGCGCGACCAAGGTGGCGAGGATCAACGCTCGAAACGTGGCGTGCCCCGCCAGCGCCAAGAGATCCACGCCCGCGTCGCCCGATCCGAACGGCCTCGAGCTGGACGGCGCGGCCCACGCGAGCTCGAGCGTGAAGCGAGACGGCGAGCGATCGCTGCCGAGGACGAACGCCAGGGCAGCGAGCCCGAGCACGAGCGCGGGCACGAGGGCAAATGCGCCCGGGCGCCCTCGATTCACGTTCCCCTCCCTCGCGGATCGATGCCCGCCGAGAGCGCGGCGGCGAGCGCCTGCACCGCGACGAACAGCAGGCCCGCTGCCACCACGCTGGCCTCGAGCACGGGAATGTCGCGGGCGGCGTAGGCGCTCAGCATCAAGGTCCCGAGGCCGGGTCGCTCGAACAGCTTCTCCAAGACGACGGCACCGCCGAGCAGGGCGCCGAGCTGCGCGGCAATCACCACCGAGATGGGAGCGGAGGCCGCCGGCAGCGCGTGGATCACCCAGACGCGGAACGCCGAACCGCCCCGTGCACGTGCTGCGTCGAGGAACTTCGCGCGCCCGAGATCGAGGAGCGCAGCCCGCCCGATGCGGGCCACCTGCGCCGCGAGTGGGAGCGCCAGCAAGCCCGCAGCGAAGCCGAGACCCGCGAGGCCGCTCTCGGGGTCGCCGGGCAACGGGACCCACGCCGCGCGCACCGCGAACACGTAGGTCGCGAGCGGCGCAAAGGCCAAGAGCGGGAGCGCCGCCACGGCGAGCGTCGCGCGATGCAGCCATTCGCGTCGTGCGCCGAGCCAGGGACCGACCGACAACACGGCAACGCTGATGCCTAGCAGCGATCCCAGAGCGACCGACAGCCCGGCGAGGCTCGCGGTGGGCCCGAGCGCTCTGCCCACCTCCGCGAACGCGCGCGTCCCGGGGCGCGCCAGCGAGTCTCCGAGGTCGAGTCGCGCGAGCCCCGCGAGGAAGTGCAGGTATTGAACCACCAGCGGCTGGTCGAGGCCGAGGCGCTGGCGCAGGTGGGCGCGCTCGCTCTCGGAAGCTTGCTCGCCGAGGACGAGCGCCGCCGGGTCACCCGGCAAGAGGCGGAGCGCGAGGAACACCAACGTCGCCAGCGCGACGAGCGTCAAGAGCGCGCCGCTCGTGCGGCCGAGCACGCTCGACAAGACCGAAGCGAGCGACCGCGCGGCCCGCTTCATGCGTCGGTGGAAGCGTCGGTGCCAGCGTCCGCGGCGTCGGTGCCAGCGTCCGCGGCGTCGGTGCCAGCGTCCGCGGCGTCGGAATCACCGTCCGCCGGGGCATCGGAGCCGGCGTCGCTGGCGTCGCTCCCCGCATCGTTCGCGTCGCTGCCCGCGTCGCCGGCATCGCTGCCCGCATCACCGCCGGCAGCGTCGGGATGCCATTCGGGGACGTCGAAACCGGCGTCGGTCCCGGTGCAGACCTCGGTGTTCGGGTTCTCGGCGAGCGGGGCTCCCGAGTAGGGGACCACGCAGACGCTCCCGTTGATGGGACCGTACTCGACCACCTCGGCGCCCCACGGGTTGTTCTTGTTCATGTCGATGCAGCGGTACCCGGAACGGCAGTCACCGTTTCCGTCGCAGCGACGAAGACAATAGGTGCGCATCAGCCGCGGCTCCTCTTGCGGGTCTTTGCAGACCTTGCTGTCGGAGGTGTAGTAGCCGATGCAGATGGCCTCTTCCGGACAGGTGCCAGGCTCACAGTTGAAGATCGTGCAGTAGCCGCCCGGTTGGGTGGTGTCACACAGCCGGTCGCCCGAGTTGGAGCAGTCGGTCGACACCGAGCACTCGTCGCCGATTTCGGGACTGCAAGCGAGCGCGAAAGCCGCCGTGCAGACGACGAGGAAGCTCTCGAGTCGGAAGCGGTGCGACCACATGGCGAGCGCGCGGACTCTAGTGGCCGGGTCCACGGCGCGCTAGGGAATTCGCGAAAAGCAGCGCTTTGCCTGGCCTCGGGTTCCATCGGAGCGAAAGTCGCTCTAAGTACTGTCCAGCTCTCGGGCGTCCGGACATGGCCACGCTCATCACCGTCGATTGCATCAATTGCGGCGCGTGCGAGCCGGAATGCCCCAACGACGCCATCAGCCAAGGCGACGAGATCTACGTCATCGACCCCGCGCGCTGTACCGAGTGCGTGGGCTTCCATGACGAAGAGGCATGTCAGGCGGTGTGTCCCGTGCGCTGCTGCGTCCCCGATCCGGCGCGCGTCGAGAGCGAGGCGGACCTCGTCCTGCGCGCCGTCGCGCTGCACCCGGCGCTGCCCGAAATCGCAGCGCGAGCGCGGTCCGGAGTGTTCCCGTCTCGCTTCCGCAAAGCGAAGGCATCGAAATGAAGTCTCGTTCCTCGCCCCTGCTCTGCCTCGCGCTCGTGGGCTGCGGCTCGGGCGCGCCGCTCCTGCATCCGGCGCACGCGCTGCCTCCGGAGCACGTGACCATGGGCGCCGGGGTGAGCTCGGCCATCGTCACCGGCGACGCCAAGAGCAAGATCACCGCCGCGCGCGCGGCCATGGCCGACGGCGCCGTGGAGTCCGACACGGAGCGCCAAGCCTTCGTGACCGGCGCGCTCGGGGAAGCGCTGCTCGCGCCCGGGCTCGCGCCTTGGGTCGGCGCACGCGCAGGCATCGCTCAGAACGCCGAGGCCGGCATCACGTACACCGCTCGGAGCGCGCGGCTCGACGGACGCTACTCGCTCGCGAGCGGCAACTTCGCGGCGAGCGGCGGTCTCGGGGCGAGCGGCGTGCTCGCCCACCCGTCCCACGATGCTCCGGGGGATGCGCGTGGCGGCAGCGACGAACGCATCCCCGGACTCGACATCGGGGGACTCTCCGGCTTCGGGGTCGACCTGCCGCTCCTCGTCGGCTTCCGCAGCCAGGGCTCGCTGTTCCAAGTTTGGGCGGGCGCGCGGGGAGGCTACGAGCGGCTGCGCGGAAAGGCGCTGCTCCGCATCGGTCTCGACCCGACGGCGAGCGACGAAGCGCCGTTCGAGGCGGAGCGTTGGTTCGTGCTCGGCGTCCTCGGGCTCGGCGCCACCTTTCATCCAGTGAGCGTGGCTTTCGAGCTCGACGCCGGCTACCAAACCGGGTCCGGCTCGATCCAGCTCGAGGACCCGAGCGGCCGGAAGCGCTGGAACGGCGAGCTCGAGGGTTTCACACTGAGCCCCGCCGCCGCCGTGATCGTGGAGCTCTGGGACTGAACCGGGGAATCCATCGGTCGGTCCGCGCGTATCAAGCTTTTCGATTCCCTCGACTTATCGAAGGGTTGCCGACCCGATCGAGCCCGGCGCGGCTTGCTCTCGCTGCGTTCGGAGCCTACGATGGCGCTGTGTCGTTCCTGCGTCGCCTCGGGGTGCTCGGGCTCCTGCCCATCGGTGCGTTCGGCTGCTCTGCCGAGCTCGACCACTACAACACCGACGCTGACACCGGTGTGAGCGCCCACGCCCTCGTCACCGTGCAGCGCTCCCTCACCGCCGACCAGAGCAGCGCAGCGCGCGCCGAGGTGCTCGCGGGCTTCGTCCACGTGCCCGCCGACGTCGAGGCACGCCCCCTCTACCAGCTCCTCGGGCTGCGCTCTTCGGTGCCGGCCGTGGGTCAGTGTCGCATCCGCCGCGCGGGCCCCGAAGCGACGCCAGCGCTCGCAGGGCTCGACCGCGTCGAGCTGCTGGAAGCGGGCGATGTCTGGGTCGGACCCGCAGGCAACGAAATCAGCCTCGCGCCCCATGCCTTCCCCACCGTCACCGCGCAGATCTCCGGTGTGGTGTACGCCTCGCGTGATCGCTCGTCCTCGGCGCTCCCCGCCCTCGGCAGCTACTCGATCCGCACTCAGGGCTCGGCCGACCTGCCCGCGCTCCAAGTGAACCGCGATGCGCCACCCGAGCTCGACAGCGTCACCGTCGGTGGCGTCGCGCTCGCC